>Ga0247780_1000079_pt1 | contig 89159 bp, 83 predicted proteins | sample UWRJL079202R5_FD_179927 | JGI IMG/M metagenome (GOLD analysis project Ga0247780, IMG submission 179927) | Plant litter microbial communities from Arlington Agricultural Research Station in Wisconsin, United States - UWRJ-L079-202R-5 | ecosystem: Environmental > Terrestrial > Plant litter >...
TAAATCTTCCCCCCCCCCCCCCTCCCCCCCTCTATCCCGCACATAGCCATCGTAAATAAGGTACTGACCATCTAGCAGCGTCTGCACTATCAGCCTCATACGCATGATCGTCGCCCTGCTAGGGATGTTCAACCCCGATATTAGCTTTTATTATACCGATAACCTGATTTGGTGGTGTGTACTCCCCCTGCTCTGGTTTATGCAAAACCCCTACGCCTGCTGACCATCCGGGCCTCCTCTTCTATAGAGCACAGGGTCGTCGAGATGAACTTTAGCATCGTCTGTGCGTGTCTGCCCTGCCTTAAACTGCTGGTCAAGTATTACTTTCCCAAGCTCTCCATCTTCGACCCACACGTGGAGCAGCGCGTCATGTCCTCGTTTCGCTTATCCAACCGCGTCGCCCACTTCGGCCAGCCATCCACAGACGACGGTCACAATGCATCCGGCGACAACTTGCCAGCAGGGGCTGATAGCAACGTGCTACGGCCCAAGCCGAGCGCAGGATCCGGTTCGTTTGAAGAGCGCGGGAGGCGGGATGAGAAGGCTGCCTACCAGGCGCACTCAAGTACCCTTGTGCCTTCCTCGGACGTCCGGTCCGTTGATAGCGGGGTGTGAGGGCTCGTTTGTTGGGGAGTGACGGGGAATCAGAAGCTGTGACGGGATTCGGACCATATGATTGAGGAGGATATATATGAGCAAGGTAGGTAGGTCTGGCATTTAAGTTCGGTGGATGTTTGGAATTTTGGGCGCGTATTATTACCCTAGGTGTGGCATTCAGGTACGGTGGCTTGTACTGTAGGCATACATTAGTTATGGCCCTATTTACTCCACTGCTCCTTCCCCCCTCCCGGAAATTCGATTACAGCTGGCTCAAATCCAGCGCCACAATCTTAGCACTGCTGACACCGCCCTGCCCGACAGCGGCATACAGGACGTTCCGGTCCTGGTGGCGCCGCCCAAACACGACGACAGTGCAGAGGCCGACCCCGGTGCCGGTCAGGTCGCCCGCGACAAGCGTCTTGACACCCGGCCCCGCCGACGGCGGCGGCCCAAACACCACGCGGACCACCGAGTTGTCGTACATGGTGGCGAGGTAGGCCGCGCCCGCGCCCGTGTGCCTGTTCACCGCCAGCGCAAAGTCGTCAATCAGCTGGTTGTCCGCCACCACCTCCGCAGGTCCGAGCGCCGTCGCCGTCGCCGCGCTGATGGGGATGCGGCTGAGCGTGAGGGAGAAGAAGTCGACGCGGTACAGATAGCCCGATCCCGACTTGGGGCCAACGGTCCGGATTCCGTTGATGCCCGTCAGGTTCGTCAGTGGCGTGGTGAAGGACCCCGTGGTCGCGTCCATCAGGTACACGGCCGCGCGCTCCGTGTCGCTGAGAAGCACGCGGCCCTTACGGCCCCACTTGGTGATGCCATTGATGAAGCCGGCCGAGGGAAGCGCGGCCAGCAAGGACACCGTGGGCGTACCGTTGCCGTCGATTTCCAGCTTCCACACCTTGGCGCTCCCGGGTGCAACTTGCAGCGGCGCGGGAATGTAGGAGCTGCCGAAGACGTAAGTTTCAACGTTGCCGCCGTCCTCGTTCTCCTCCTCCTCGTCCTCCTCACCCTCCCCCGCACCAACAGGTATGCGCACCTGCGCGATGCCTGTCAGGTTGAAAGCGCCCGTGCTAGGCGCCAGCGAGACGAATAGCGCGCCGGTACCTGTGGCCGGGTTGATCTGCCAGATCTCGGGTGCGTCGCCGCGCGTGGCGAGGATTTTCCCGTTGGGGCGCACCGCAAGATTCTCGAACCACGATGACGGCTGCGCCGGCCCCGGCAGCGTGAAGATGGTGGTTGGGGTCACGGTGCCGATGGCGGGCGTCGCCAGGCGGCATACCCAGAACGAGGCGAATAGGAGCCTCATTATCACTGTTTCAGCGTGGAGAGGAAAAGATGTGAGGGGAAGGATTTGGGAATTGATTGCAAAAATCAAATTTACCTACTATCCCCGCTCAAAAGCATGCACCTTTAAGTACCTTAATTTGTTGAATTCCCGCCCCCCTTTAATTTCTTGGTTTCCTGCATCCGGTGCACCGACCGTCATCCTTCACTAGCAAGCGGCCAGATGCACAGCTGTACTATCACAGGGCTCATGTTTAATGAGCCTGGTGAAATCGGTTGTCATGCCCCCTTTCGGGCAACCCCGCTCCTTGGCACTGCGGCGCTACTGAATATTTCTACCGCGTTGGGCAATGCTGCTGGTCTCGCCCCGACACTTTCATCGACAGACCCACCATGGAATGACATCACATGGCCGGCTGGGAGCGTGTCTGGGGAAAGGGCTTGCATGTAAAACCGCTAGGTTACTGCTTCGAGGATCAAATAGGGACTAGAGGTGTGATAAACATGCCTGGTAGGGTAGGATTCATATATCCAAATCATGTCCACGTGTCGCCATGTTCATCTTGCATGCAGGCGCCATCGCCTAACTAGTTCTAGGCATGCAGGCGCTATGCAAGGGACCCAACGAGGTGGATTGGTTATGCAGTTCGGACACGCCTTCCGACGGTGCTGTAAGGTCTCACGAATTGAGTGGGTTTTTTGGTGGAGGCTGTATGGCATTTCGTTGGAGTTGTTTCTATCTGAATAAGCAAAGGTGCTTCAGATGGGATTAATTGACGGGTGACAGAGTGGTTCTTGCTCGAAATCCAGCCCCGCCGCCTGAGGAGCGCCAGTATTCAAGTGGTGAGCTTGCTCGTCAGACGACGCAATTGAACATTCGGGCCCCTGCTAGATTTTGGGATCTAAACGCAGCTTTGGAGTCATGATTCTTCCACTCATCAACTTTACTGCCGACTCGATCAACGCGAAGCAAAAGCCTACCACACTGCACCACAGTTCATACTCGACGCAACCATATGCATCGGCACCGTCAACTACTAGGTCAACGAACCTAGAGTCACAGCGCATTTCCAATGTCATTTACAGCAATGGGCGTAACTGTTTGGTTAGTTGAAGTTCCGCTGGAGTAACTCGGAATACTCTGAAGTCTTCCTGTTTTTTGAGGTTTAGAAGAGAGATTTGTGCATGCGGCTCTAACAGCTCATATCTGGCGCTTCTTGTTGCTATTATTAGCTTGTGTAGCATCTGTAGTCCCAACAGACTGGTTTAGCAACCCCCTGCTTATAGTCCTAGCCAGCGTCATGCAGGTGTCGTGTTATCTTGATCTTCCTCTCTATCCGCGGATATGCACTCCCTGTTTCGCCGTGACTATCGATGATCAGGCGCCGTCCAACGTCTGCGGTTTCTGGATCTCAATCGCGAGCCAAGTTTCGTCCGCGGCGAACCCTAACCACCACTTCTACTACTACCGCCACGTTCTCTTCTGCTGGTGGTTGCGGCGATGTGAGACCTGTCGTGATGGTGACCGAAATGCAGTCGCCGGAAGAAGTACAGGAGATGCTCGAACTGTAGCGGCGGGAGCTATATTTAATTTTCTTTTTTAATGGAATTTTTTGAGGTATGGGACTTACCGACGTGGGAGAATATTTGCCGAGGGCCGATGAAGAGAGGTTCAATTTCCTACAACATTTCTGGAGCGGAATCCTAACATCTAGTGCTATTTAATTTTCGGGGAGGTCCAGTGTTGAGGGTGCTCCCCAGCCAACGTATGTCTCAAGCTTTAGAGGATGTCCCATCTCGATGAATAAGCAGCTTTGGAAAGATGCTGAAATGTACTTGGCTAGCCTCAATGTCGCCCTTGAACAACCCGATGCAAGTACAAACACACAAGATTCTAGCGTGATCGGGAGGCGATCTACATACTTGCAGGTTCGACAACCCGTCTTTGTCTTTCTCCTCAGCTCCACTGTCGGCTTCGGTCCAGTCAATTTGTCCGTCCGTGGCGACATCGCCGTTGTCTGTGCTGCCTTTGTAATCATCGCAGACGTTCAGAGTCGTTTGGCTCGCTCGGAAACGACGTTGTGTGATTTGACGAGGGAGTTTGGGCCCCGGACCGGGGCTGGAGGTGGTAGGACCGGCCGGCCGGACATAATGTCGGATATAAAGACCCAGGCATGGATGGTTAAAGCCGCTTGCAGTACATTGGTCCACTCGGTTAATTGGCAACAGCAGACCCACTTCCAGCCGGCCTCTCATGGCGCTTGATCGGACGTCATCGGCGACTTTAACGATGGATCATCGCTTGCCGGTGTTTAAAAAAAAACATAAAAGAGTCCTTTAAAGTCTCGGAACCAAGTCAAAATATCTCATCCCATCGCTTCACTGTCCATCTACAGCACCACAACCCGCGCCGACACCCTGCACCAGCCCAGTCCACAATGACTCCCCCCACTCGTCCACTTGGCCGCAATGGCCCGCTTGTCTCAGCCATTGGCTTTGGTGCCATGAGCATTGGATACGCCTACGACCAGAAGACCGCCGCCAGCACTGAGGATAAGGTCAAGCTTCTCGACCGCGCCTGGGAGATTGGTGAAAGATTCTGGGATACAGCCGATGTCTACGCCGATAGTGAGGATGTCATTGGCACCTGGTTCAAGAAGTCCGGCAAGCGATCCGAAATCTTCATTGCCACCAAGTTTGGTCTGCAGTATGGCGCAGACTTCGCCCAGACAGAGCGCTCCGACCCCGAGTACGTCAAGTCGGCCTGTGACAAGAGCTTGAAGAGACTCGGCATCGACACTATCGACTTGTATTACTGTCATCGTATCGATAGCACCACTCCCATTGAAAAGACGATTGAGGCCATGGTTGAGCTGAAGAAGTAAGTGGCCGTATTGGTGGCTGGCTGTATATCATCCCAAGTTAGGTACATATCCCTGACATGCGAACAGTGAAGGCAAGATCCGTCACCTTGGACTATCTGAAGTCTCAGCCTCCACTATCCGGCGAGCCCACGCTGTCCACCCTATCGCCGCTGTTCAGGTCGAATACAGTCTCTTCTGCCTCGATATCGAGTCTCCTCAATACGATATTATAAACACCTGCCGTGAACTTGGCATCACCGTTGTGGCTTACTCGCCAGTCGGCCGCGGCCTGCTCACCGGGCAGATCAAGTCGTTCGATGACCTCGATGAAAACGACTTTCGACGTCTCACACCCAAGTACTCGCGCGAGAACTTTCCTACCATCATGAAGCTCGTAGCCGAGGTTGAGACTCTCGCCAAGACCCACAACTGCACGGCCGCCCAGGTCTGTCTGGCATGGTTGCTGGCTCAGGGCGAGGAAGTCATTCCCATTCCCGGTACCAAGAGTATCAAGTATCTGGATGAAAATACGGCTGCTACGGACCTCCGTCTTACGCTGGAGGAGGTCAAGCGGTTAAGAGCTGCTGCTGAGGCTACCGAGCTGCCTGGTGATCGGTATCCCACTGCGTGAGTCCTTGTCCACCCACACTACTGGCTACTGGGTTTGATCTCTAACCACGTGGTTTTGATAGATTGATGGGTCCGATATTTAGGGACTCAGTGCCTCTCTGATATCCCAGAACTCGCATTTTGGCAGATATCTGGCATTTCCTGTTCCTTCTATCCTCACTCAATGGATTTACAGTGCTGAGTCCGCTGTTATCGCCAGCTTGTGGTGCAATATGAGAAGTCCAAGCGTAGCTGCTAGGGGAGTTCACGTCATGAGAATCCCCGAGTAGTCCGGCTGCTCAGAACCGTTTTGCCTCTGTTCCATCGGCAGCTGACTGGGCGATGATTTAAGGGGTATCGTTCAATTGATGATCGAGAGAGAAGGGAGGCTTAATAAGGTTGCAGCTTTGGTTTTTCTACCATGGGAAATTAGAGGGTAATTGGTTCCACCCAATTGTGCACGCATCGCCTATTGATACAGCCGTACAGTGTAACTCTAGTTGTATGGTTTGCATTGCAGCTTGTGATAAGCCAAGTCCGAAATCTTGCAGCACGTTACTAACGGTCACAAGCGCTCCAAACCAACCCCTCACCCAATGTATTTTTAGCTGAGCACGGAAGGTACCCATCCCCTTGTCCACGCACCCAACCCGTCCCCCCTTCACCCACACCATTGCCACTGCAACGAAGTTTGTCTGCCGGAAGGCCTATGCGCTAGCATTCAGCTTCCCACCTGGAACTAAGTCTCTCCACTCCCTCCACCCCCCCTCCTTTGACAAGGGGATATTCGAAACGATACAACCCAAGGGAGTCGGCGCAATTTCTGCCCGAGTTTCTTATTTGCTTATTACTCGGCTCGATGCGTGAGGCGACACATAGTTCAAGTGGGCCGAGAAAGCACTGCAAAAGCTGGGATGGACCTCGTCCTTGTTTTCTCGTGCATCAAAACAATATATCATCTCGCTATTAACACTGCCAAGACGCGTCAACTGCACCGCGCGGTATGCTCGTCGTATCCCTTTTACCGCTCCTGTTTGTGGGCGTCCTCTGCGATGCGCCTGTATCCATCGACCAGAGCGACACATACAGACAACAGCGCGCATGTGCCGTCGGTTGCTTCATCAGCTTCGACGACATCGGCTATCCCATCGCTCAGAAGATCTCATGTCCGACCTTCCGGGTACAAAATGACTGTTTCTGTCGATCAGACCTGCAGTTCGACGCAAATTCCTGGATCTCAAGTTGCGTCAACACCGTTTGCACCAGGAACAGTTTCGACATCAACCGCGCCACCAAATTGTACGACGATTACTGCACGAGCAATGGCTACACGCGCGAGGCACGGTCGACGCCACCACCGGGGACAACAAGTGCGTATATCTTCGTTTTAGGCGTCTGGACTTTTATTAGTACTAACATGGCGGCGAATGCGTAGAAACCTCGTCTGCGTCCCAAACAAATACATATCCTGCCACCACTCCACCACCGACGGAAACCTCATTTAAATCAGGGGTAATCGCACCATCCGAGGGGCCGGGAAATCAGCTGAGCGGGGGAGAGCTTGCGGGGATAATCGTGGGCGCAATCGGTGCGGTGGGCACCGTGATTGGGGTTTATTTTGCCTGGAAGACGTATAGATCCAAGAAGAGCAGGGAGAGCGCGGTACATGTACCCCATATTCAGGGCTGGCATGCGCAGGGGACGTATAGGTACTAGGAGGAACGTCCTACGGGGTTAAGTACATATGACGGTACCTATCTAACCCAACAGCCTGCAAAGCCCACATATGTCTTGGTCGCTTGGGTGCCATTGACGTCCGGAGCATCCATAAGAAACTGGGCACAATGCTCCGTGTGACCGGGACTGGCAATGATGGTGTCCAGTGCTCTTTGCTCTTCGTACAGGGCCCAGAACTGCTTATTCCACATCTTTGCGCAGTGATTGACATGGTCTCGCAGGGATGTGTAGTAAAAGTCACTGTCCTCCATCTCCTTTGCCGTCAATCGGTGCGTGAGGTCCTCGTCGGCATAGGCACCCCAGCTGCCATCTTCCTGATACTCGACAATCCATTCGTCGTCAAAGCATGGCCGAGGTACCCAGTGATTGAGAAATGGATCGTACTTGCAGCCGAGAGATCGTGCTTCGGTCGGGGAGTTACCGCATGTTATGAGTGTGGCCCCTGACGTGATATTGTGTCGATGGCCAGCGTCGTTGTTCGTATTGCCTATCCGCACGTCCTGTTTGGAGTCCAAGGCAATGATGATCACTGCGAGCCAGAGGAGGGAGGTGAAGATGAAAACGAGGAAGTTGGATAAACTTGCCCGGGCTGCCACTTTTGATGGCTGGCGGGGCCCCCCAGGGAGGAATGGTTGATGCTCGCTTTCGAAAGACATGATCAGTGGGGTTATTAGTCCCAAGACTACCGTTTTTTTTTTTTATCAATTTGACGGAATGAAATCATGATGTACCTGCACGGGGCGGTTCGGGACTTAAGGCGGTTGTCGATCCTCGCAATGGCCATTTCTGTGGTGGTTTGTTTGAAACGCATTGGCTTGGCCGCCCGAGCACCCTGAGAATCCAAACAAACTGCGTCACAGGAACTTCAAGCTCATCCAATAGCAGGAGCCAAGAGCTGACTTGACTAACCTCGAACCTCACGCAGCTAGAATCGTGCCAGATTTGTTTCACCACCAGGTAGGGTTGCACCTGAAAGAGCAAAGTCACTTGGTCAAGCTGGGGGATACCCGCGTGGGTCGCACTAATATTAGGTAACTGCGCGAACACTGGTTTCAGACAAAGTCAGTAAAGTCCATTTCCGTCTTTCTTGCCAATCCTAAAAGTAGAAGTCCCATCGTAGCTGCTCATGACGACTGACTTAGGAGGTGCGAGGAGGGGGGTAAGATGGCGAATCGAATGGAGATTCAATTGGTCTGCTGGGTGAGGTCGAATCGGAGTGAAAAATGAGCCCCGCACGGGCCACAGCAATTGGGGGCTGGCTTCTTCCTTCCCAGAGCCTGATCAGATTTCAGCTTTCAGGTTTCTTTCTCAACTTCCCGCAAAACTTGAATCAATGAAACTGCCACCCACCTAACTTCACGCGGGCATGGGCGGATGCTTATCGAAGATGTATCATGCCCAAGACCAAATTGAAGCGGAAGACCCGACCTTAGCCACGACGTTGGCCGCAGTTGAAGAGGATGGCGTCGATCGCGACAAGCCAGAGGGCCCACTTGAGGCCCCGACTTCGGGTGACGGGGCGGATAACCACGGGGGTTTGTCTGGCCGGGCAGGAACGGTCGGATGACATTTACAGCGACGTCCCCATGTGTTAATCACGGATTCGTTCGCAGCCACGACTCGCCTTGGTTTTCGTTATAGCTGGATCGACTGATTGTGCATAATCCAAAGATGACGAACAAGACTGGAAGACGGAAGCAAAGCAAATGGCAAAAATCTATAAAAACTCCACCCTCACATTTGCTACCATGGGAGCCAAGGATAGCTCTCAAGGTTTGTTCCTACGGCGCTTCTCAGACCGGGCAGTTCATCTCACCATCGAAGGCATCCAAATTTTCGCCACTCTGCCACCCGCACCCGTAGACCAGCAGACACACCAGGTCAAGCATCCGCCTTGGAAATGAAATCCAGTATCTAGGGCACAAGGGCATGGGTCTTCAAGAAAAGTTTGTTCTCGTCGCTTGATCTTGTACGGCAGCGAGCAGATCTACTAGCAATGCCGTGTCGGCACGGATTCCGAGTGCCAGTTCGGATATGACGCCGACTATTCTATGCGCTGTAGCAGATTTGTCGTTTGAGAAAGATAGACTCCCGCGACCCCTCCGCTCCGTCCCCCCACAAAACCCCAAGTTTGAGCTGGCTCCAGTTACAGTTACTGGAGCCGATGCAGCGGATTACTTTGGTATAACTCTTTTTGTTTGTTCGGGTTCATATCGCAAGGGCATGGTTGGGACACTCCATATCCAACTTCCACAGCTGCACTCTACGATTTGCGTCGCACTGCTTCGAGAATGCATGCAATCCAGGAAAAAATGAGATACATTGGCGTTCCAGCATCCTACCCATACATTTTATCTACGACCGGACTACTCGCCCCTGACTGATCGCCCCAGAACCCCAGACACCTCCTCATCTCTCCGCTCTCGTGCCCTTTAATCACTCCCCACGACATCTTCCCGCTTGCCTTAAGTGAAGTAATACAAATAAACGGTCAGTTTTCAAAATTGGGACACATTTTGGCCGTCTTTATATCCGTACATCGGACCAGTTCTGGGCCTCTCGGCCAGAGTTGAAGTGATTCGGCAGGCTGCGCCGCAGCTTTGCTGAAAATAGTATTTAGGGCAAAGGCGAGCCAGTCTGAGCGGATCCTGAATAGTGACTGAACCAAACAGAGTCTTCGGCGCATGTCCGGTGTGGTGGGGTGACAGCTATTTGGGCCAACCTCAGCTGCAGGCTGAGACTTGATGTGATGAAATTATGCACGAGCGCATTCCCATCTGCAAGGTTGGGCAGACGCGTGCCCCCCCTTCTCGTCCACGGTCATCACCTACAGGGTTCGTCTCGAAGCAAACTCAAACGTGGTGAATATTAATAGTCCCTGCGGCATTATTACCATCCGTCACCACGGTGCAGGGCCTTTTCCCAACCTGTTCTTCGACTTCAACAACCTAGGGCGTCGGCAATCAACCCTAGAAAACAGGCCAAGATGCCTATTTCTGAGATATTGAACCGCGCAGGGGACCTCCCCCTTACCACCATCCTCTTGGTAATCGCCTCCACCCTTTTCGCCGTGCTTATCTTCCAGCAGTTCCGATCGTGGCGGCGACTGAGGCACATTCCCGGGCCGTTCTGGAACGGATTTTCCATCTTGCCATTCATAGCCCTGTCCTCGCGATATGACACGGCCTATCGCCAACTCGATCTACAAAGGAAATACGGTAATCACCTCCTCCTTCCTTCATCTTTTGCCATATTATAGCTTCCTCACAAGCCTCCAGGTCCTCTCTTCCGAATTGGCCCCAATCACGTCATGTACGGCGACGCCGACACGATACGGAAGCTCGGATCTGTGCGCTCCTCGTTTACAAAGGGCCCATTCTACGGCATCGGCAAGTACAGCAAGCAAGACAACGTCTTATCCATGCTCGACGAGGCAAAGCACAAGTCCCTCAAAGCGAAGCTCTCCCCCGGATTCTCCAGCAAAGGCGGAGTCGGCTTCGAGCCCAAAGTCGACCAAATTCTCGGCGAACTCATCCACCTCATCAACACAAAGTACATCTCCACACCCACCGAGTACCACCCACTGGACTTTGCCCACGCTGCCATGTTCTTCGTGCTGGACGTCGTGAGTGAAGTCGGTTGGAGCGAGGCCTTGGGATATGTCCGTAACGATAAAGACATGCATCGTTACATTGAGCTCAACGACACCATGTTGCCGATTTTATCTCCGATAGTGCCCATCGTATGGGTACTCCCCATCATAAGCACCTGGCCTCTGAGCAAACTGCAACCTGGCGAGGGAGACGACGTTGGTTTCGGCAAACTGATGGATTTCGCGAGGGAGGTCGTCGCTAAAAGATTGGTGCCTGGTGCCGAAGAGCCAAACGATGTGCTTCAAGCGCATATCCGGAACGGTGTAAAGAGGGATGAGCTGGCAATTGAGATGTGTCTTGAAATGTAACTTCTCCCCCCCCCGCCCCCCCGGTCCCAGAAGGTTCGCCTAGTCCTACTAACTACGACTTAATTAGCATGGCCGGCTCCGACACCACCGCCAATTCCATCCGTTTAACCCTGCTTGCGCTCCTCACCACCCCCTCGGCACTCTCCCGACTCCAATCCGAAATCACGCACGCCATCTCCCACAACCTCATCTCCTCCCCCATCAGCAACAGCGAAGCTTTGTCCCTGCCCTACCTCCAAGCCGTCATTTACGAGGGCATCCGTCTCTATCCACCAACAAACTCCACCTTTGACAAACAAGTTCCCCCCGGTGGGGTGACATTGCACAACTATTACCTCCCTGAGGGTACACAGTTGTTAAATAACACAATTCACATGATGCATAGCACCGAGATATTCGGACCGGACGCGGATCTGTTTAGGCCGGAGAGATGGATTGACATGGCAGAGTCAGATCCAACAAGGCATAAGGAGTGGATCGGCATTGTGGATTTGGTCTTTGGGTATGGAAAGTATGTGTGTTTGGGCAAGGCACTGGCCATGATGGAGTTGAATAAGGTTTTTGTTGAGGTGAGTAGTAGTTGTCTTGGAAGGAGAGATTTTAGAATGAGAGGACTAACTGAAAGTAGTTGTTGAGGCGGTATGAGTTTGCAATCGTGACGCCGCATCAGCCAATGGTGTTGAGAGACTGTACTTTGTGGCTTATCAACGACTTTCATCTGAGGGTTACGAAGAAGGATGGCTAACTCGACATCAGGATTGGATAATATTGTTAAACTCTGACTATTGGTTGTTCTCTGTAGGCAGAAGCTGGAAAACTAACTAGTGGATGTTTGTCTTGTCTGCAGGGCGGTGGTGTTTGGAGACTGGGGTGAACGTAGGTCTGGACGTTACAAGTCAACGAAGGGATTGCAGCTAGTTTACGTAGGTTACGATCTTCTAATGCGAGAAGATGAAGCTCTGGGTCTGAAAATGACAAGGCCGATAAGATGAAACTGGAGCAGTACCCCGACTTAGTGCATGTGTGGGAGAACGGTAAGCGGACTGAGGCGTCCTAAAACACACCCTGCGAAGAACCAACCAGTGTTTGTGGCTTTTTCTGCCGTCACCCATCTCAAGGGTTGTAACTCGATCAACCGGTCCCACCACGCCACACCGCCGGTATCTAACCGCGGACCGCTGGCGGAGCTAGTCCCTAGCTAATTGTCTTTTTCCCGACCACACCTGTCTCTGTTTAACTGAGCTTAGTTTAGGATTGAGGGAAATAGCACCTTATGCTTGCATTTCGAATCTACGTTGTCATAGGCGCATTTCGGGGCCTGTTGTGTTATTAGCCGCAAGGCGAGTGTATCGCCCTGTTTGATTGGGGCACCGCTTTGACGAAAACGGTGTAACCATTCGCCCGATTGCTAAAGCCCTGGGTGCAGGCTTACAGGAGACCCTGAATCTCCTAACGGCCAAATTACAACACTAAGCACCACCCAGTTCACTGCTTGGCAGTAATTACGTGGTGCACCACCAAGCATAACGGACTAAGCAGTGTACAAGGTACTTCTTAGTTAGCTAGTATAGATAGTCATCATCGTAACCACGATAGCCGTAAGGGACTCCTGGTTCCTCACGCTAGTATTACATTATTCATTTATGTCTTACTGTTCAGACTTCCCTCTGTGCATTATAGTGACAGCGACCTATAGTGACAGTGTACTCTCGTCTAGGAGTGCTAGCTTAATAAGCCGTCTTTAGAACGCCTACCAGTCTTTAGCGTCGTGCCATACGTTCTGTCTTAACCTAACTAGTCCTTCGGGTCTGTGCTAGGTGTAGGTTGTAGTAACGGTTAGAGGGCTGTTTTGGAAGCTGAAAACGTGTAGTTAAAGGCTAATTTACAAGCTGAAAAGCCTCGTACGAAGAGGCGAGTAAAGGAGAGTAGTAACAATAAGTTTACTAATATAAAAGTAATTGCAGAAGCCAACGAGGCCTTAATAAAGCTCCCTAACCTAAGGAAGCGAAGGAAGACAGCGGACCCGCTACCTAAACTTAAAAAACGCGTAGAGGAGGTTATTCAGGTACTTTATAGTTTCATAAGGATAAGGAGATATTATAAACATTAATTTCTATTAATTTTGGCCGTGTTTAAGTGTTTGTAGCATTGTTGTTGCCATGTGGTCACCCCCTGCTTACGTGATCGGGTAGGGGGGGATCGGTTAGCGGGTCCAAACGTCTATAGATCTGGTAGTGTGTACTGACTTAGCGGCGCAGGCAGCATCAGTTCGCTGTTTGGAGCGGCACAGCCGCCCAGAGAGCCTTCAATTTATGATCACCCAAATCCGATGCGGCGCAGCGCCTTTGGCGGCTGGTCCGGTTCAGCACGGTCGGCCCCAGTGCGAGAAATCCGCGTGTCTGCAGCCCAGACGGAATGAATGCAGGGACGGCTTAACGTTTCTACTCCAGTCAACCTTACAATCCATATTCTTTACATGTATGTAGTCGCCGTGTCCCTTGAGCTTTGTCGCCGGATACGGGCCAGCACATATACAATCTCGGCCCCGTAGTGCTCCCGATCCTCGGTCTCAGCGGGGATGTCTCTAGCACGCTATCTATCACGGCAGCTATTTTGAGCAAGACTTCGTTCGGGAGGTTCTTTAAAAGACTCTTATCGCGAATACCTCTGCCAATTCTCTTGCGAGCCCACAACAGAGTCCCCCGGGCTCTCCCTATGATTTCTTATTCCACTGAGTTTTTTGGTTTGGGACTGGGCTTCTCGCCGTCGATGAACGAGATTAGCGGGCTGCGGGGACTAGCGATGTCCCGGTTTTATACTTGGTGTGATTGCATGTTCCACTTCGTTCCACTTTTGTCAGCTCACCCAGCTCGTCACCCGCATGTGGGTCTGGCTCACCCAGCTCACCCAGGCTGACACCCTGAAAGTGGGGCTCTCGGGTGGGCCCCGAGGTAGCCCCGAACACAGATGCCACGGAGTCGCAGTTTGGGTCATCTTGTATTAAAACTGGGAACCTATTTCCAACGCACTGAAACAGCGATAAAGTTCTTCTATGAGGATGCTCCTAGATCCGGGTCTAGGTAGGTAATTTTGCATTACCACCCAGACACACAGTAGCGAATGGAAGAAGAGGAAATAAACGAATACAGCTTCGGCCGCCAACCCTACATTCTAGAGACCGAACTTCCTGGCGCAGTTAATACCCTCCACAAACATCCAGACCCGGGGGTCGACCAGGACTCCTTCCCTCTCAGCTTTGCGCAAGGCACTCTCCAACTCGAGGAGCGGAACCTCCAACTCGACAGCGAACTCGCCCTTATCAAGACGCTGCTTGCCCGCCTCGCTGCCCTTCTTGTCGTGCCCTTCCACGACGACGGCGTTCAGCAATGCCGTGATGGGCACCGGCTCTGAGGTCAGCAGTGGGCTTGTGGAAGTGACGGTGCCCGTCTTGGTGGTTTCCTCTTCTAGCTCACGTATACCCGCCTGCTCCACCGTCTCGTTCCCTCGGCGGTTGATGAAGCCGGCCGGGAACTCGATCGTGTCGGTCTCGTACTGAGGGCGGAACTGCTGGACTAGGGTGACGCAAGGCTGGCCCTGCTCGTCCAGGTGGGTGGTTAACACCAGCGCCCCCACGGGTTTCTGCAGGTCACGGTTGACAAGAAAGATGTAGTCTCGCTCTCGCGGGATTTTATTATCATCTCTCGGGTCGATGTAGGTGATGGTTCCCAGGCCTTGGTATTTTCTGCACGCAATTGCCTTCTTCTCTAGAATGTAGGGGGAAGTTGACTTTGGCAATTTCGGCAGAGGGTAGGATTCCATGGCGGCCATTTTGGTTGGTGGTTGATGTGTGCAGCAGTGGGTGGTTTTGTGGACCGGATTGATGAGAAAAAGCTTCCGAGTCGTTAATTTGTTCGGGTTTCGGAACCCAGTGAGGATGCTGGAAGGGAAATCGAGTGCTGTGGGAGGGGCCGACGGGCCACTTTTATTGGACCTCCACTGGGCGGTAGCCGATGCATGTGGGTGAATTGTGCCCGTCCCGTCACAGGGAGTCACAGGGATGCATTTAGCGAGGCCTGTTGGCATGCAACATAGACAGCTGTTGGCGGGCTTTTTTGTTTGCCTAACATAGCCCCACAGCATTGGAGGCCCTTGTATTCCATGCTTCCATTCAATGCCATTCAACACCGTCTCAGCTACCTTAGACAAGTGACACTCTCAAGGCATTCTAATATCAATCTCATGACTACAAGCTGCTGATTTGCAGGTATATTGCGGCAGCGCATCTGGCCAGTTCCTCGATACATGCGTATTTCGGTATGGATTATTTATGCACATATCAATATCCCGCGCATCTCACGTGCAAAGGCTTGCTGTGGTTCGCTTCAGCAATGAGACTTACGCGCCCTACGCGCCCTACGCGCATATCTAGGCTGCCACGTTGGCAGCAGGCCCGACTCCCTCCCCATCACCGCATCTTGGATTACAGGTCAACTGGGAAGGCAGACCCGGCGTGGCAGAGCACACCGTGCTCCTGAGAAATCCCACACTCCTCAACAATCTCAACGACCAGGAAATATCGCCCGCAAAGCCTCGCATAGGCGGAATTCGAGCCAGATCCGATGCAGCGAAAAGACAAGGTGAGGGGAAAACACCTCAACAGATGCAACGCAGTTTAGGATCCGCGGCTTACAACCTCGCCTTATAGCCTCAAATACGGCAACAGGTAGTTGCGATACCGTTGCCGCCGTTGCCGTTTTCGTGTAACATCCTCGCCCCGCAAAAGCCTGGGGGAAATGATCCCGATGGTGGAAGCCAGCTGCAGGACCAGTTTCCTGCATCGTACCGATTCGACAACGACGACCTTCGCGCGCCCCTGATCCCTGAGATCGACCTCATTGCTAAGGAGCTCAGTGTGAAGAGGTTGCAGGATATTATCCACTTGCTTTGGCTCTCGGGTCGGCCTGTCCCACCTCGCCCGCTCCATCATCAACAGGCTCTGGGACGCGAGATCACTGTGACGGAGCGGATGGAATCCCATCTTATTTGGGGCTCGGGTCGCATTTTCGCCAAGCCGATACCTCGCTACCTCCTCAACCCGCTGTTCTGGGAGGACCATCTTGCATGCAATCGGTGCCAGGGAGGAGACGATGCTGCCGTAGGGGGCGACCCGCTGCGGACTCCAAGCTCGAGCTGCCAACACCCGCAGCTGAGAGCGTGCGCTCTTGGTTTCCTTCTATCGTACGTCGCGCTCGTCGCCTACGAGAGTGACTTTGCCATCGCCAAGGAAAAACGTCTCATTCCGGCCGAAGTCACCTGGCTCCAGTGGCGCCAACTTGTGCGTGAGATCCTCGCCGAAGACGGCGCGAACTGTCTTTACGCCCATGTCGCACCTCGCTTCATCTACGGCGAGTTGCGTCTCAACCGGCTCAATCTCATTTTCTTTGCCCGGCATGGACCGTTCTCTTCGGGCTTTGTGGCGACCTGGCACTCGTTTGGGAGTTTCTACCGCGACAACTCGGCTTGGATTATCACCATCGCAGCTTATGTCATTCTCATCCTGTCTGCTGCCCAGGTGGCTCTCTCGACCACCAAGACGGTGGATAACGACGCCTTTCAAACTGGGTCGTTTGGTTTCAGTGTCTTTGCTATCATTCTCCCGGGCTTCACCCTTGGCATGCTGGTTTTCATCTCGACCATTTTGTGGGCATATAACGTGATGCGAACGAGGCAGTTTGAGGTGAGGAGGGCTAAAGTTCTACGCAGGACCTGGCGTCATGTACGAGGGACCGAGGGGGACTGATGTGGAACCAAACAATGCTATTGTGAGATGGATGGGGACCTGGGTATGCTTGGCTAACCTAGGTGTGCTTGTAAGGTCTGTTGCTTTCGGGGCCTAGAAAATATTGGATCCAGAATTCAGTAGTAATCAACCGCGGTCCCAGAGCTCGTTTCTAAGAGAGAAAGAAAGGGTGCGTTCTGCGGGGCGTGCTTCGCCGAAGGGATTGCCTTGGGCACCTACCTCTTCCCGGCCAACCACGGTGCGCGCGACGCCGTGCTGCCCCAGATTGGTAGCCCTAGTTTGAACCAAAGGCTCGGATGTGCCCAAAAGGCTTGGGCTGGCTGCAATAGGGATGTCCTGTTGCAGTGCTGTCTTGGATATCTCCGGGCTGTGTTTGGGTTCTTGCGCATTCCAGGTTTGGGTGCCCGCGCTGGTCGCGCTGCATCCTAGACAAAACGCACCGAATGGAGTCTTCGCGGGCAGGAGGTTCTTTTTGGCCTTGTTCGTTCCTGCCCGGAATTGGGGCTAGATATGGGCAATTTCTTGACCAAGGAGCAGTGAGTCATGCACACTATAGGCCCGCTTCGGGCAGCAGCCTGAGGTCTTTTCTTCCACGACACAGGCGATGCTGCACTGTTGGTTGGGCTGGCTACCCGATGATGCCCGAGTTCGAGCATGATGGATTTCTCTGGGTTGCCACGAAATGGCCATTCCCGTCTGGGTTTTCTAGCAGACTTAGCGGCTTCCTTCTTCGAACCTTTCCCCATTACCATTTGCCACTGTCAACCCTATGTACCTTCCCAGGCAACCAATACTTCTACGCCGGTGATGATGCGACCACCTTAGGCCGCGACAACATTTGCACAAGATGCGGACACAACCGTGGCCGGTCAGACGCCCCGAAGTCTTCATCGCGCGCCGGATCCGGCTCCAACACTTCTCGCTCTTCGCGACCTAGAAGGCGCAAGGCAGCAAACACTACACCGAGCACGGCGACCGAGATCTTCCGGGAGCGATTCTTCATTGACCAGCTGCCCAGTGAAATCATCCTGCAAATCGCCGAGGGTCTTGAGTTTGAAGACCTGACCATCCAATGATTTCCTCAACGCTCGCATCATGCTGCTCAATTATGCTTCGGCATATCAGGGTTGGTCTCTTCCGGCTGGTGTGACGAGATGTTTTGACTAACTGATGCCAAGGTCAATTTCGGAACGCTCAGCACCTGGACAATATTGTCGGCATTCTCCTTGGCCAACTTCAGGCGAAACGCGGGGTTAGTTTTGCCCTTATTTCGGCTTGGGAACGACGACGTTTTACACGCCGTACTGACAGCATCCACAGGAGGGCTCGAGGACAATGCCGAGGGTCTTGTCAAGTCTCTTCTGCACCAGCTTTGCTTGCAGGAGCCTGCCCTTTCACGATATGCTGAGCCATTCATCGACGATCCCCTAGGTGAACAGAACCGACCAAAGGCTAAACTCAGCATCGAGAACATGTGTCAATGCTTGCAGGACATACTCACAGAATCCTCGATTGGGAGGATCTTTCTGGTCATCAACAATCTCCATTTGCTAGAGGACTCCCCCTTGACAGACAAGTTGCTAGCGTTCATCAAAGCCGACGTGTCCAAGGCCAAAGCCAAGGGCAGCAAAGCGAAGTGGGTCTTGACTAGCCAAAAAGAAGAAGCTTTGCAAAAAATCTTCGGTCTCGACAGCAATTCGCGGGTTCGTAAGATCAATCTTGACGCAGAGGAGTATGGGGCCCAGCTGGGGGAGCAGTTGCGAAAGTATGCCTGGGAACGGACCAACTATCTCAGAGGGGAAAAGGGGTACACACTGGCTCTTGCCTACCTCCTCTTAAGCCTTCGCGGCACGCCCACCTCTCCCTTCCCCACAAAGAAGCAGACCTCTCGCCGCAACACACACCTCCGTCCACTACGCCGCCTTTCCTAACGAGATCGTCAACCCTACCCCACTCCACCGGATCCCTTAATAGATCCCTTGCCCCCATCACTGACACTCCTACCTCTTCAAACCCCAAACCCGTAACCCTCACCTCCGCTAACGGCACATCCATCACCTCCTTCGCAGTCATCGGCTTCGATGCTACCAAATCTGCTACATGCAAGCACGTCGCACCACCACAGCTCTCGTGTGGCAAAAGTGCTACCACTTCCTAAGAGGGACATAAACTTCTGTAGAATTGCTGAGATGACTAAAAGAAGGCAGCATCCCTAGAACCGGGATGGACTTGCAAGCAGGACCACCATCCAACACATAAAGTGTTTAGTTTCCGGTTTTCAGCCAATCAGTATTCGCGAAGGTCCTTGTGCTCACAATTGCGCTGTCAAGCGGCTGCGATTTCGAATCCATGCGTCCGAGGCGGGCAACCCGAAATTCCGTAAGAGCAACCCGATATCTAAAGTATAGAAGCGATGTGTTTTCTGGATTCCGGGGTTGCGTACACAGGCCAACTCTCTGAGATTAGCAGACGGCGGAGGCACTCCACCTGATACCAGAAATCTGGACCTGACAAGGGCTCAGATGTATTCCTCCTCCAGCATAATAAAGACTAGCGCAACAAGGGGTCCACTGTTATGATTCTGTAGCATTTTCTGCAAGAGGATAATAGTGGGGCACTTGTCGTGCTAGTCTTTATTGTGCTGGAGGAGGAGTACGTACAACCTATCATCTTGCTTGCAGGGATCAATTCTACAACCCGAGTGTGGGGCGGAAGGATGCGGGCCTGGGTTACCCCAGACAATTGTGATAGAGAGTTACATTAGTTGCCTACCGTCCTCCATCCTCCATGTGAAGTAGCGACTAACAGCACAGCTCAGCTTGCCAAGCACATTGTCCACACAATTGTGTGCCACCCCTGTCAGCCTGCCGCCTCACTTTGACTAGCCGCAGCCCAACCAAAGGGAGGATGTGCGTCATCCACACTTGACCGAGAAGGCTCTTTTTCCCAAGAGTTCTGCAGGCGCCGTCAACTTACAACGCTGCGGCCAAGCAGTGCATGCTATCTCGACATTCCATCCTAGGACCTCTCGCTCACCGCAGGTGCCTGCCCTTGTAATGGCTGCGCGGCAGCACCAGCCTGCGCAGGCAAAGCCCCCCTGCCCCGACCAGGCCGAGGCGGGTTTTGACTGGCAACATAGACCAAGCAAAGTTTTGGATCCCCTCAGTCACCCTACAAACGGCAGAACTGCCAGCATCGACGTACCGGCGGCTTGGCGGAATTCATGGGAACGAAACAAGGAAATAGCAGGTTGGCTAGAATCTATCCCGCAATCCAGCTCCGCAGGTGGCGCTCTGAGCATTAATGAATGGGGACCGCCGACACTACCCACCTCCGACGTTCTTGCCGTCGTTGGCAATCGCGGGCCTCCCATCACCAATGCGACGGACAAACACCCATCCCAGGACAGACGTGTTCCAATAGAGGGCGCCGCCAAGCCTAACCTCCCGGATCTGTCGCCCATGCGCGAAACCCGACAGCCGGTCACCTCGGAAACGGCCACAGAGGGATTGAAACACCTGCGCCACGGCACCGACTCTGTTGGCTCCTGCGCAGCGACCTGGAGCACTCGTAGCCAGAGCCTGCCGGGCTCGACATCGAATCATGGCGCGGTCATCACCGATATAACTATGAAAAAACCCCCTCCGAGTTCTATCATCCAGCTCAGGTCCGAAATGCTCGGCGGCTCGAGTACTTCAGGGTTAGCCAAGAGATGCCGGCCCGACGGAGAGCTCAAGCGCCGCTTCTCAAAAGTCGATTCTGCCGATATAGGTAGGCGACCTACCTCCTCGTGGCGAAAGCCTGTCGGGGCTGCCGAACGCCCTCGACCTACATGGGGCTCGTCTACTCGACTATGCAAAGCGATGGAAAGCAACGAAGGCAACGACTTTGATATGGCACCTCCGATGGAACCCTGTGACGTGGTGCCGCTTAGCAAGACGTTTAATGGATTTCAGCAGCACATCCTGACGCTTAGCCCCATGCTGAGGACTCGCAATGTCTACCTCGTTGACAGAATTGCCTTTCAGCAGGTCATGCGCTACGGGTCTCTCCTGAACGCAAAAATAAACCATCTTGACCAGCGTGGGAACTGTGCTTCTGGACCGCGATGTAACGCATTAGGTGGCTCTCCCAGGCCTCTCGACCGTGTCCCCTTCAGAGCATCCGCACCAAACAGCGATGACGAGGATTCAGGGCCAGGTGCAATAACCGAGCACAGCTTTCCGCCCGGAATTCCGACCCCCCCAGTGAAGAGACTGCCAGCCACCCTAGAATGTTAGGCATGTTATCAAATCCAAGCCATCGCCAAACCCTCGGACTGGACGAGGCATATTATCCAAGATCTTCAGCCCTACACCTGCACCTTTGAAACATGCAGCGATCCAAAGATGTTTAAGCACAGGGCTGACTGGATCAAGCACGAGAATGAGGAACACCGCCATCTAGAGTGGTGGAGTTGCGACATAAAGGATTGCCGACACGTCTGCTATCGACAGGATACCTTTCTTCAACACCTTGTCCGGGATCACAAATACCCAGAAGTCGAGGTCCAACCCAAGATACCAATGGACCGATCCAGATGTTCAGATCCTACTTGGCAAAAACTGTTCATATGTCATCATGAAACACGTCAGCGACCGCAAGAGGAGCCTTGCCGTTTCTGTGGTAGGACTTTCAGGACGTGGAAGAAGCTGTCTGTTCATGTCTCCATACATATGGCACAGATTGTCCTTCCTATTTTGAAACTTACCGCCGAAGAAAATGTGGTGGCAGCCGATACTGCCGTATCGCCAGTCCAAGGGCCCCGACCAAGGCATTTCTCCGAACGTAAAGATCATGGCACCCGCTTGGTGGAATCACAGGGGTTTCGGTCCAGCGGGCTGTTGTACAATGCATACGCTACCCCCCCAGTCCAAGACAACAGTTCCCCACAGAGTACGTCTTCATTCCCATACAACCCACCAGCAGAAAACCACTTTGGTCCTTCGACAATCCACCTAAGGCCCCAGCCCCATAACCGGGCTGCTGCCCTCACCCCGCTCTCCCTCTGGAATCCGTCCTCCGCGTCACGGCACCATTCAGAGCGCAGCATAAGCTTCTCCCCGGTTATGGAGCTGTGCAACACGTGTTCTTTTTCTTCAGCCGTATCGACCAAGGTTGAGGACAATCGCAGTGTGATGATTACGTTAGAAGAAGGCACCAATGGCGCCCAACACGATCACTCTACCGCCCATGCTCACCACTCTGCCGCCATATACGCTTCAAAGTTCGGCCTTCCCATGCTGACAACCCTTGTTAACTCGACCTGGCACCCGGAGAGAAATACGAGCTACAACTCAGCCAAGAAACTGCTCAAAGACCACCCGCCGGGGCCAACCCAAAGAGCTTGTTGCTTAAGGTGTGGCGAGGCGCTTCACGAATGCGTTGGGCATCCGGTCACGCCCCATTCGGAAGGCGGCGTCTGCCCTAATGTTGGGGTGAGAGGCATGAACGGGTGTGGACACGGCGACGGTATCCTGGTTGATCCAGAGTCCGCTAGTATCCCATCCACAGATCTAGGGACACCGGATCTGGCCAACGACCATGGGGTAACCGGTATACAAGCCTTTCCGATGGCCAATCTCGTTTCGGAAGTCGTTGAGAAACCCTCAAATGAAGTATTGGTGCATCATGTACTGCCCAATCCAATCGGTGGAAGTGCTGCTAATAGTTTCTGCCCGCCTCAAACCCCGAGCGATACCCAGGCTCTTCATGCCAATAACCCCACCAAAAACGTCAGCGATTTGCTGAGGGAAGAAGAGAAATACCTTGGTACGAAGAAAGCTGTTACGTCGGTACCCGAGAAGAGTTTCATTGCCAGAGACAGTCCCTCCGACAGAGAGCTACAAAAAACTCTTTCAAATTTGGGGCTGGCAGTCGAAGGTGATCCCGCTCAGCTAGATAAGCAAAGAGCATTGCCTGCGGATGACGATGCGATGGAAATAGACCCAATGGAGCAGCTAGTGTCCAGACCGCAAGAGGGCAGAACTCCGCCTTCCCGGAAGACGGGTTCGATAGTCGGCGACGGCACGAAACGGGCGATAACCGAACAACAGATGTCTCAGGTATCTCGACTCCAGATTGAAGGGGTCAAGACACCTGCTCGTGATGTCCGACAAATAGGAGTCGCAAAAATCCAGCTTAAATTTTTATCTATTTCGAGGATACCCAATGTGGACGGCGACTGCGCGAACTCCGATGCATCTTCGATAGATGAAGACGATAGACCTGTCGACGAGGATGGCGAACAGACCGGGCCATCGAATAACAGCAACTCCAACTCCTACGATTCTGGTCCAGGCGGTTCTGCTGGAGTGGGTCAAGGAGCACAAGGCGATTCTGGACCATCGGGGAACGAAACACAAGACTCTGGATCAAGAGAGAGGGGGGGTGATGGACAAGGCGGTAGTAGAAAGCGGCGGCGCCCGAACACCCCAAACTCCAGCAACAAGCGCTTTGCCTGCCCGTATCAAGTGTACGAGCAATTCCATCACTGCTTACAGAGGGGGCCAAGGAACCCCGAGGGCGGCTGTAAGGGAATGTATCGGTTGAGGTGTGTACTTTGCCGACTTCGCAGATTGAAACCCCCTCTGTGCAGGCGCCGTCAGCATACCCCTTAAGTTGTGCTAACTCGTCATGTCCATTAGGCAACATCTCAGCAGAAGACACATGATCTCATCTCGATGCCGAACATGCTGGAGGTCGTTCGACACGAAAGCCAAGCTGAGCGAGCATGCCCAAGCCAAAAGTTGTTCGGAAAATCCAAAGCCAGATACGGAGCGTTTCATGGAGCCTAACCATGAAAGCGAGGTCGAAAAACCGTGCGGCTCTATGTCGGAGGAGGATACCTGGTGGAGGCTGTTTAGGCTACTGATCCCGGAAATGGAATCATGGGACTTGGCCTACTTGAAAGGTCTTTATGACCCATGTAAGTGGGTGCTACGGACTGCCGGCCGTTTACCAAGACTGACTATTACTAGACTACGGCTGCAATCTGTCGATGACGGTCCCGGGCCTTAATTTCTCGGATGTGTCGTCCTTCCCAGATCGGCAACTTGAGGAGTCAGCATTCAGCCTGTAAGTTCTACCTTTTTGGTTTTTCCCTCCACTGCTTCTCAGGAGCTCACAACTTGAGCAGCTTGGATCCCTCTTCGCTGGTCCCCAGTCTCACCAGCCCGCTACCAACGGAAGAATCGCACCTGCTATCACAAACTCTTACCGTATCCATCCCTTGGCCGATAAACGACTCAGCTCCCAACCCGCCGTCCCAAATCGGCCTCACAGATTCGCAGACGAGCCGGATGAATCTTGGTGCCGGTGCAGCAAGTTCTTCGTCAGAATCGCTAGTCGAAAGCCAGTTTCTCTCCACGCACGCGATCTCCCTCCAAATGGCACCTCCCAACCAAGAGTTGATTCACCCTCCGCTGACACAAGCAAGCAATGTCACCTACGACCCGGCAATGACACAACTGAGGCGGGGCAATGAGCGACTCAGGACAAGACTCCAAAGAGCGGAGGGGCAAGTTACGGAGCTCCAAGAAGCTAGCCAAGCCGCTAGGAGGGAAATTGGGCTTGCAGACACGCTTCTGGAGCATCTTATGGACTCGCAGGATATCTCTACGGAAATTTATCAGAGTCTAACAAAATTATCGAAACTTCTAGACACGGCATCCGGGAGACTGCGGGGGGGTGGGGGGGTTAGCGGAATAACCATGCCGGAGTAACTACGCCTTTATGATAGCTGTCATCAACTGAGATCTATACCTCTAATTCCATCCATTACTAGAACGGAATGTCTCATCTTTATTCATTTAGTTACCAAACGTCAAATTTACTACTCCAGGCTAGTAGCACCTGACTTTGGAGGTGGGTAAGAAGAGGACAGCAGAGCACAGCCTGATTGTATAAGACGAATTCCGGCTTACGAATTTCCTTTTCTTTCATAATCTTAAGCTAGGCTGAGCTTTCTCTAGGTCTACCCTAAGCTAGAGGGATCCCATACATGGCCGCTGTACAACCTGAGAGGCTCATTTTCAGCTTCTCGGCTACAGTTTCTTTTCGATGGAAAGTAAGGGATGCGTAATCCGTCAGAATGGCTCCCAGGTAACAATTATTCAAGTAAGCAACTAAATACTCTCTTCAGCAGTTACAACGCTCGATTACAGCGCAAAGTCCGCTGTACTAGCCTTATTTTACAGTGCAGAGTCCTCTGTAACTGCCTATTCTGCCCTGTACTACAGGCCTTCGTTGCTTCCTTCAGTACCTCACTAAGCACTACCGTCATACCCTACACCTCTATACCACAGAGCTATACTCGCACTTCTTCCCCTGAAGTAGTTCTTAAGCCCTGTACTACAGGCCTCCAACCAACCTGCAGGCGCTGTACTACAGGCCTGTAGAACCCTACCAACCAACCGAAGTAATGTATAATATGTGACGGGCAAATCATTCTGAGAGAGAGTAATAAGATACTTGTTGAAAGCACTGCACTCTGGATTCTGTGAAATTGATGGGGTCGCAACTCCGTGATTCTATTACTCGTTCGGCTCTCTGGCTCAGCTAGAGAACCTTCCTTATAACTGTGAATAGTGGCAAGCCGCGCGGCTACAATTGCGTGTCTGTGGCAATGGTTACAAATCTATTGTTCTGGTGGTTTCCAGATTTTTATTTCTGGGCCAGAACCCCTTTCTTTCTAACAGGAATCGAAATGGTTGAGATATGGCCGAGTGTCAGAGGGGTGGCTAAAATAGCGGTGAGCTTACATGATAATCAGGAACAGGAGTGATCGGAAACTAGACCCCGTGACTTACATGTACGGGATGTGGTGTCTAGTGGTCGGTGGGGGGGTAAACAGAGTCTGAGAGTGATTCCATTTCGGTCAAGGACGAGAGGGTTTAGGGATGGGTTGTTGGAAACTTGAGATTGTCGACGGATAGGAAATGTCATCAACTCACCCCGACTTAACCCTTGACCTGTAAGGCGCCGATATACTCGCTTGGTAGCAATCATAATGAAGAGGGCGGCATTTTAACTTTGCCATTATATCTTAAAGGACATCTTTCCCTGCCAGTGCTTGTTGGCCGTATGTCACAGAGGAACGTCTGCCAAAGCCGGCCGTAGTTCGAACATGCCAAACCTAGGTGAGGAGCAATGTTACATGGACGGTAATGTGGCGTAAATTCAGACTTTTAATTCGTTTGCCAGATCGCGGGCAGAGTTTAGAACTTCCCTCAGCAGCACACTTTTCAGTAGTAAGTGGTTGAACCTTCCATTCCGAATTTTCTCCCGATAAGCTGATATACAAAGTTTGTCCTGGAATCCGGGCACTACAAAATCAAGCAGCGTTCTCAGTTGCTGTCTCTTCATCATTTCACCAACACACATCACTGAAACACCATGGAAGGTCCTACCAACGCTCGTGGCCTCGGGAATAGGCCCAACAGCCAGTCCCACAGCGCAGCTTCTCGTCCTCTCCTCGCAGGGCCAAGTGTCCCGTCGGCACCGCAATATTCTCTGCCGCCAAAGGGGGAATCACGCCATCTCGCAGTCCAATGTCGAAACCACAGCCCTCGCGTTTTGGGCGAGGGGATGCTCTTCGCCTTGACGTTCCCGATGCGTTGCAGAAGCGCTCTGATTATCGATACCCAACGGGTTGTGTGGCATTGATGTGAGCCATAGCGCCACACAATATATCACGGTGGTTGCCATTTTCGCGGCCAGTAGCGTCGATGTCGATGCAGACGATGGCAAACATGGCTTGCAGGTCCTTCGGTTCGCCTCTCTTTAGGCGTAGCTGCTTCTCGCTTTTCTTCCTGCAGTGGTAGACATGGCCGGGAACGGGTTCGGCGCATGCAAAGCACGGATTGAGAGTATCCTCGATGGCGCGATATGGAATAACATCAACAACGAAACTACGCCCAGTACCAGTACTTTACTCCAGGTCGATGAATGAACCCTGAGTACGAGCGTTGGTCCCGAAGCGGCTTCATCACACTCACAACCGAAGGTGAGAGGCTTATCACAGCTCCGGTAACCCAGAGCCAAGTTTTTCTGTAACACTCACTTACCTTGGTACCACAGGGTGTAAGACCATCTGCCACCTTGTTTAACATCCACCAGATGCGGCCGTATCCGTCACCCTGGAATTTGTCAGGGATCGGTCGGGCGGTAGAAAAGGGCACCAGAGACTACAGCATCAAGATGATGAGCATTCTCATCGCCATCGGGACCCACCCGGCCAACCTCATTTCTCTCCAAGATGGGAAACTCTTGGGCTAGGATGACACCGCCAATAGGTGGAACAATGGCTTGAGCTAGAGAGCGCCCGACTTCTATGTTCGCATTGTACCACCTTGAGGCATCTATTACATGGGGGATGAAGTCCAGCACCGGTAACATGGATACCCTAACTAGTGTGGATCGCGGTAATCGCTGGGAGATTCTCATCCCACCATCAATTACTAAGATCTATTCTCCTCACATGAAAAATCTATTCCAAGAATTCACCCGAACCGGCTAGTCGTCTATAACCAGACCGCCAACCCCATTTAGCCAAGACCCGAGCATACAATGGGGCTCAACCCACCAACCCCGCATACCGCCAACCTCACCTCTTCACTTCTTAGCTCGCTTCTTGGCTATTCCTTGGCAAACCTCCCAACCTCCACCATCATGTCTTCCCTCCTACGTAAATCCATCCTCACCTTTCTCCTCACCCTCCTATCCCTTCCCCTCCCCATCACCTCCAGCCCAACTTTCCCCTCCCCCTCCCAGGTCCTCTCCGCCCGCACCACACCCCTCTGCGCCACTCCCGACCCTACCCTCCCCCTCTGGATCGTCTACGAATGGTCCACCGATTTCTCCACGCCCAACGCCCAAATCGTCATGTTCCTCCTTGAGAACACTCTGACGGGATACAATGCACTATGCTTCCGCGAGGGTCCATATCCCGAGGGTCAATGCACGCGCATTGTGGAAAAGGGAGGTGAAGGGGAGGAGGAGGATACGACAGGGACGATATTTTCGTATAATGAGCGGGTGGGGGTGTTGGAGGTTTATCAGGAGTGGGATTGTGATGGAGGTGACGGCGGGGGGTAAGCTTTTGCGGTTTTCCCTGTCTTCTTTGGAATGAGAACGGGATTGACATTGGCGAGTGAGGGTTGCTGACAATTGCGTATAGTGTCTTGAAGAGGGTGCAGGCTGATGGCAAGGTTACTGTGCTGGAGCAGTGTGCCCAGGGAGGAGATATAAAAAAGGATGAGATCTGTGGGAAGCAGGGATCAAGTGGGGAGATTTACGCCAACAAGGTGTTGACGCTCGATGTGTAGAAAATGACTATTGGAGATGGTAGACGGCGAAGAGAAGAAGTGGGAAATCCGAAAACACGATTGAAAAACCACAATTAACCGAGCTCATCCGAAATCATGAAAGTCATCCAACTCCCGAGCACCAAAACACCACCCAAATCCCAACACCAATATGCAAAAGTTATCCCCTCCCAATATGCTTCCTCAAAGACTCACAAGTCCTCTCCACCGTTTCTCATCCCCTCTTTAACGGACCCTCCGCCGGAAACATATCAAACGCAGTCCAGCCTCCGGCATGGCTAACTCAGCATCCGCCCCTGTCTCTTCAAAGCATCCACCGTTCCATTACTCTGCTCCAACGAAATGAGGTCATCCTTCCTCAAGCTCTATGATTTGTCATTCAAGCTTACCGCTACCGTAGGTTATGACGATTAGGAGCTTCTTGTGAAGGGATGTCAAATGCAGCAACATCTCCCCCCACTTGCATCACACTCTGCATCGGCCCCTGCAACGAAGGGAAACTCGCCACGGCAAAGGTCACGGTACAGGCCCCTTGGCCCAGCGATGTCGCGGGTAGAACCATGCCAACATGCCCACGAGGATGGTGGGTAATCCGATACCGATTCCCACGCCGATGGCTATTTTATCGGAAGTGGTGAGTCCTTCTGCGGATGGAGATGCGGGCGAGGGAGAGCCGGGTGTCGTCGTCGTCGCTGTGGGTGATGGTTTGGACGTCGTTCCTGTTCTTGCGGCAGGACTGGTGCTGGTATCAGCAGTCGAGGTGCGCACGGCGCTGGTGATCGTCAAGAGTGGGTCAACGAAGGTCTCCCCTGGGGCGTACGACGGGGTGCTTGCGACGACTGTTTTTTATTTGTTTTTTTAGCGGTTAGCCAAGGTTCCCAGGTAACAAGGGGAGCGTCAGTTCACGGGAGGCTTACCCTCGGCACCGGGTGTTAGAGTTTGGAAGTAGCTTGCTGGACTGGAGACTGCGAGGGTGGGAGTGCATTTGTAGTATGTGAAGGGGTTGGTCACTTGGTTTACGTATTCTTTGTAAACTACGACGTGATAGCAGCCTAGGCCGGGGACATCGTTCAGACTGTTGTGGTGGGTGTCAGTGTTTTCTTTTTTTGTTTTCTTCTGCGGTGCGAGCCCAGGAGGAGTAGAAAAGATAGCATACCAGTTGATCTTACCAGTCATCTTGGTACCGGTAGCGCCGGTAATGGTCTTCATCAGGAACCCGTCGCTGCACGCTGTCGGGAAGTAGCAAGTGGTGCTTCCAACGGGACAACACGCGACGATACTAGCCCTGGTCGCGATGGTGTTTCCGGAGGAGCAAAATGACGGCCAGACTGTACAGCTATAAGAGCCCTTCACCGGAAACAAACGAGAACGAGGTGGACTTACAAGTACCATTCGGAAACATGCGCCAACCGACAAAGTCCGCTCTTGTCACGATGGGGTCTTCAAGCCTCTTAGCGACTCCGGGTACGCCCGCAGCCGTTTGGACTGCCATGTTGCATGAACTGGCCTCCGCCAGGGCAAGTAATAGTAGACCCAATATCGGCCTGGGTCTTGGAGACATCATCTTCAATGTTGCGGGTCGAACCTCAGTCACATCGGCCCGGGTGGGTTTTTTCTGCAATTATTGCTGGTCGCGGGTCGATGCAGGTTGTGAACGACCTTCCAAATTGGGAGTGCGGCTGAACGCCGACGGTGTGGTTTGGCCAGACAAAAGGACGTTGTTAGGTCGCAATCCCCCCTTAATTTAGTGATTGTTGACCAATCACGGGTCGAAGGGGGCAAAAACGAACACGTAATAATCTGGCCGGGTGGGATGGGATTGGTACTGGGATTGTTTATTTCCGGAGGCCGAGGAGGCATATCTTCACAGGTGGTGGTGTGGCAGAAGGGAGGTTTATGGTATAAGTAATAGCTCTGACCAGGCCAGCAAGGCCTACAGCGATGTAAACGAGACCTATGACAATGCAGCTAAGGCCTGCTACAATGTAAGTGAGACAGGCCTATTACAATGTAGGTCAAGCCTAATACAATAGAAGAAGTGATTGCACAGAATCATGGACTTTCTCTACAGTATGTAACTTTGGGAGAAGGATATCGAAATCGGTATGACTCTAAGATCAATTGTTGGTTGGACGAGAAAAACGATCCGCCGTATCATACAACATGGGGATGCTGACCTTCAAGATCACTATCTACACAGGAGATCACAATACGAACCCTACCAACCTATCTTTGTTGATAAATTTGGCTTCGATAGAAGGGCAGGATACCGGTGTTGGTGATGGATGGTATCCGAAGGGGTCCTCCTCAGTCCAGGTTACGAAGTTCGGCCGCGGAAAAAGAAGGCACATTCTTCCAGCATAAGTTCAAGATGGCATCATACTGAGATGAGTATACTAAGGATCAACAGCTTCCTCAATACATCGGCGCACTCGGACCGAGCCAATCCAGACGTCCTTACTAGGTGGCCAACTGAAAGAAGATATAGACCCACAGCAACACGCCCCCCCGCTACACTCTTCAAATTCAGCTGCCCGCGCACACGGTGCGCTTCGGTCGGCGCCCGAAACAGGCCCTCTACCAGCGCGTGCGAGTAGGTGCCGAGGTGGAGGCTGAACGCGATGGTAGCCCCGCGCAAGCCGTCAACGGCCGGGAAGAGGTTGACGCCGACGTGAGGATCCATTCGGCGTCGGTGCCGGCGGGGGAGGCGACGATAGTAGTGCGAGACGGGGTCAAGCCTAGGCGGGACAAGACCGGGGAGGAGGAGGTGACAGTAGTGCCGTCGAGTCCGGTGACACCGGACACGGTGAAGTCGGCGTCGGAAGCGGTGCCGGGCGAGACGCCCTTCGAGCGGTACAGGGTGGTGTCGCTCATGGTCTGGATCGTGGCAGTGTGTGGATCTCGCACCATCATTCCATTCTTGGCTACCAACTTGAAGTTACTTGCCATCGTAGCAGAGAAACATGGCGCCTTGGACAAAGGGCACTGTCGACTTTCAAGCTCCAGAGCATCGCGGCATTAGCGACCAGGCCGTGCTGAAATTTTCCGATAGCGACATCTCGGGCGCTGATTTCAACTACGCCGGGCCCGGCTTCCAAGATGACCTGGTTCTTTCCTTTGGCCAGATCGTTGCTCTCACTGGTGACTTCTACGGCAACTGCCAGTTTCCTGGCGACGCCGAGCAGATCAGCGACCAGTGGAATACCAACCCGGAGGCTAGCATTCGGCGCTTCCTGTCCAACTCGGAGCAGCTGAACCAGGATACCAAGGGCTATCTTAATCGAGTTGTGAGCCTCATGTTACAACAAGAGCAAGAGCTCGCAGCTGCAATCTAGAATGGACAGGATGTGGTCTAGGTAAATATCATCTAGACCCTTGTCATTGTTCCTCCGTATTGACGGATGCCTGTTTCGAATGCTAATGAATAGGGGTAGGCATTCAAGCTCACGGTGGACGGGTATGACAACCAATGGGCATATGATACCAAGGGGGTTTATTTACTTCTTGCTCTGTGCAACTGGGATCACTTTGGACGGGCCCGACACCTAACGATGAGAAGGTAATTAGTGGGCGGTGGCCTCGACTCGTTGGAGATCAAGCTCTGGCCGGCCGACCAGTGCGCTCGCGCCATGCATGATTCAAGCTGCCGCCGTAGTATGGTTTTCTTTGCAAAATAGTAATTGGCAACAAGTGCTGACATCCAGTTTATACTGCACAGGGTTCTCCCTGCGCGTTGCGTCGCAAGACGTCAGCGACACCTTCGTCACCGCCGCCCTGGACACGTCCGTGTCCCGCCACAACCCTGTGGACGTTTTCAACGTGGACGGGGAGCTACTCGACCCTGGTATACTCCACCTGTAACGAGAACCTCGCCGAAAGGGCCCAGAAGACACTCGTCAAGTCCAGTGCCACAACTTCGGCGGCGAACCGTGTCATCCGCCTCTTTTACGGCAAGGACTATAGCAAGCCAGGTGCATCCTACTCCCTCTGCCGTTGTTAAACCCTTGGAATTATTAGCCGCCTCTCAACGCTTAACGAAAACAAATTCTAAATAAAATTTGCCTACCTACAGACTATGTCCGCATCGACGTCCTCGAAGTTTCCACCTCCACCGTCACCACTATCTCTTCTACCTCTTTCAAAGTCACCTGGGCCGGCGACAACTACCTCACCTGGTTCCTCTCCGACGTCGATGCCGACGGCGCTTTAGATCTCGTCGGCCTCGTCGTCGACGACGACGATGGTACGCCGAGTGTGCTCGTCTTCCGACCCGAGGCGGACGAGACCTCAGGATACCAGCCCCCCGTCATCAGCCGCCACACCTCGGACAAGGGCAGTATGCTCACCGCGGCCTTCATGAAGTCCATCCTCGCTAGCCAGGCCACGTACACGTTCCCTGACTCGGTCTGGACGGTGGATATCCTCGCTCATCATGGCTACCACTAAAACAAGAAGACTTGATCTGTTGACTTTGACATCGCGCCTGGCGCCTTGAATCCCAACCCAGCTAAGTTCTTGGTCATCGCGTTGATCATAGGCGGCGGCCCGCACCGAAAAGCCCTCGAACTCGCGCAGCAAAATATCCCCCTCGGTGTTGTTAGCATAGATCAAGCTGATTTGTGTATTGTCGCTGTCATCCTCGCAGATGGCGCGGATGAGCTGGTACATGGGCGTTATCCCCGTGCCACCAGCAATCATGCCGACTTGCTTTGCCAATGACCTGGAGTACTGCATCGTGCCCTTTGGCCCGCGGATGTCGATTTTTTGGCCGACTGTCATGGATGCGAGGTGTTGCGTCATGATACCTTTGTCGTAGACCTTGATGAGAAGCTCGATGCGGCCAAGGTCACTGTTGTTGGAGACTGGGGTGTATGACCGAGCGACGCTCTTCTCGTCAATGGTGGCGCGCAGCGCGACATGCTGGCCTGTTGGGAGACCGAGCGCATTCTTGGCAGACGGTAGACGTTGGGAGAGACGAGGGTCTTGCGAATTAGCTTGAAGGGTCTGTACTCTTTTGGGTCAAGAACCGCGGATGAAGGACCGACGGCTTTGCCCAAGAGCAGTGCAGCGGTTGTTTGCGTCAGGGCGGGCTTTCCGACGGCTCGGAGGGTTCGTGTTGAACTGGCGGGGCGGCGAGCAGCCAAGTGTGTGAACTCTTCCTGGACGTCGAACTTGGACCATGCCCAGAGGGACAATGCGATGGAGAGCGATGCCTCGGTGACACTGGCAAAGCAGAAGCCTGTCTAGAATGAGGAGTTGGAAGAGTTGGGGAGAAGTGATGTTGAGCTGGGGATGCGAGCAAGCGCGGTGCGGAGGGTTGCAGTGATCGGGTGGCCGCGTCTTGTCAGAATGATGGCGCCGACACCCGCGGCCAATCCAAGACCGAGTGCGCCTCGGAGGATGCGAGCTGTTTTTGGAGGTTGCTTTGGAAACGGCGACGGCCGCCTGCTGCGATACTTTCTCGAAGGTTGGGCGGAACACTTCGACCAGCTCCGAGTGGTGCTCTTCTGCTAGCTCGCCGATGTATAGCTCTTCATCATTGGCTTCCAGGGAATGCCCCACCTCCTCGAAGCCTTCGGTCGCGTCGGTGCCAGCAACTTCCATCAGAATGGCGTCGCCACCAGGGTGGTCTTGCAGATATTTTGTCACATCGTAGACTTTGTTATGAAGGACCAGCCAGATGTCGCCGAGCTGGTTGTGTTTTTTGCACATCTTCCAAAAAGAATGTGGTCGCCATGTCGGGCAGGTGCTTTCTTTGGTGGGTCGACGGAATGACGTCAGAAAAAGAGCGGTGGGTTGGGTGTTTTGCAAGTCGTTGGGCTTGGAAGGAACGGCAGGAATGCAGATGTCAACATGGCAGGACTGAGATCTTGACGTCTGGTCTCCCTCCAGCGGCTTCATCTTAAATGGAGCTGAGGCAACGAAATTTCATCGGAATTCCGAACGTCCGAACATGTCCATCAATCCTCGAACCGAAAGCGAAGATTGCGATCATGTCTGGTTTCATCATCCCGATGCAATGACTCGATCGGCGGCGACATCTTGGAAGGGGAGCCCAATCCCATTTTTCGAGAGTTGTTTGCTGCAGCAATCACTGCGACAACCCGCTCTTTGTCAAAATAAGCATCGCATAGGCTCGGGAAGGTAAACCGTGGGGAATAGGTGGGGGTCACGGAGTTACCGGCTTCTTCGGAACCCCCCACAGAGGACTTACTCAGCGCGACTCCGACGAATTTCGCACCCCTCCGCATCCCAGGGAACTCATCGCCAATGTCATCCTGCTACGGCACCGGCACTCGCGGAACACACAAGGAGGGCCGTTAAGATATTTAGTCCACATCGCCACGTCCCTGCTCCAGTCTCACATCTCGAAACCACGGCATCAAGCTTCACAATCCACAACCCACAATCCAAATCCACCGCTTTCTTCCCAGGTTGTGCTTCCCGAACTGCGGGAAGCCGAGGGCTCGAGTCACGATGATGGCGCCGACGTATCCTATTTATCTCGCCGTGTCCTACGTGCGAACCACATTGACGGGCATTCAGTCTCTCTATACCGCCTCATCCTCCCAAGATGATGTCACAGTTCTATCTCATCGGCGACGACTTGTCAACCGCCCAAACAGTGGCGGCCGAGCCAAAATATAAGTTTGACGATCTCAAGAAGGCCGCTGGTCAAGCACTTCATGTCGCAGTCCCTGCAGGTATCACATTTCACTCGTCTGAAGACAAAGACCTCCTGAGCATAGAAGACGTGCTCGCGGCCACTGGTCCCATCGGCCTTCGCATCGATGGCCAAGCGGTCCAAAACCCCCAAGGCCCTGCCGGCCTGCCTCTCGTCGGCAGCTACTATGAGATCTTCCCCGACCATCTGGGCAACCACCACCGCCTATTCCGCAAATACGGCCATGTCATCAAAACCACCAACATGAGCAAGACCACCTACCTTACCGCAGCCCGGACACCGCTCTGGCAGCGCTCCTGGAATCCCAGTATTTCACCAAGAAAATCGGCGAAGCCCACCCCCTCTGGGTCGTGAAGGACAACACCGCCATCTTCGTCTGCGACACCGAGAACGACAACTGGCGCCTCGCCCACAAGTTCCTTCCCCCAGCCATGGGCCCCAAAGCAGTCCGCCACTACACACCTCTTATGCAAAGCTGCGTGCACAAGTCCTTCAAGATCTTTGACCAGCTTGACGAGCGCGGGGAATCATGGAACGTCTACCAGTTCATGGTCAAGCTCGCCTCCGAGACCATCGGCAAGTTTGCGCTAGGCGTGGACTTTGGGCCACTTCGATAGCCCCGACGCCAAACCCAATTATCACCAGCATCGTCTCCATGCTCTCCCTCAACAAGAAAGTTACCGCCCGCGGCGAGTGGTACCGCTTGCTCCCCTAGGGCGACTCTACCCGCCTGACTACAGTCCGAAAGGAAACATACGCCCTCCTCAACGGCGTCATCGACACAGCGCCCGTCTCTAGCATTGCAGACATGCCAATCGCCGAGGCCGCGCTCAAAACATCCTGCGTCGTTGACTTCCTTCTCAACGCCGTCGACGAAAAGGGCGAGCGCTTCCCGCGCGACCTCGTTCTCGCCAACATGATCGTCGTCACCGGCGCCGGCTACACCACCACCTCGGCTCTCATGTCCTGGCTCATCTACTGCCTCGTCATCTACCCCGAGACCCAAGACCGTCTCCTCCAGGAACTCGTCGACTTCGGCTTCACCTCCGAGACGGAATGGACCCCTGAGTTTGCCCACGGTCTCCCCTACCTCGACCGCTTCTTCAAGGAGACCCAGCGCCTGCACAACGCATCGTTCCAGCCGGGCCGCACCATCAAGACTGACGTCGTCCTCCCCGGCGGATACCGCCTCCCCGCCGATGCCGTCATCATCCCGGCCCTGTACGCCATCCACACCAACTCGGAAGTCTGGAACGACCCCTTCCGCTTTGACCCCGACCGCTGGCTGGCGGATGACATCAAGGAGCGCCATAGGGCGGCGTACATTCCGTTTGCGACCGGACCGAGAGGCTGCATCGGGTTTAACTTTGCGCTGCTGGAGGTGAAGATTCTGTTGTCGGAGCTGCTGTTCCGGTATAAGTTTGTGAGGGATGGGCTGGAGGCCGTGGAATACGACCCGGAGTTTCAGCTGATTAGGCCGTTGAATTTGTATGTGGTCACGAAGAAGAGGACGGGGTGGCCGGCAAAGAGTGCTTGATGAATTATTTGGATAATGGGAAAGGGGATTTTGCATGTTGGAGGTGGTTGTAATGTTTCCTCTTTTTCTTTCTCATTTCTTGGGTTTCTGGGGTTTTTCTCATTGGTTAGGCGCTCGGTTGGGAGTTAGGGTATAAAATTTATAGGTTTCATTGAACGAAAGCAAATCATGATTTTTTGTCTCAAAAATACGGAACCTGTTTGAAGTGACACCATCTGCACCTTCTTACATGATGGGAGGAGGAATTATGCATGTTTTCTTCTGGGTCCCTTGTTCAGGGTGTTTGTTATTCAGGGGATTGAACGTCCGGCCGGGAATTTGCATTGAATTTTACGGAGCTCAACCAGCAGAAGCAAACCATGTATAACCTTTCGTCTCAGAGACGCTGCATCATATGGTATTCAACCAGCAAAGCATGGAAATTATCCATGATCCTTTTTTGACCTTCCCTCTCAGAGACGCTGCTTCATCCAGTGTATATTGACTTGCGGGTTTCAATTGACAAAGGCAAACTATTCTTGACGTTTCGTTACGGGGAGGCTGCATGTGTGGCTGCCGCCCTAAGCGAGGCCATCAACACAATGTTTTATCCAACGTAGGCGTGGTGGCAGAGTGGTCTAATGCGATAGACTAGAAATCTATTTCCTTCGGGAGCGTCTGTTCAAATCAGGCCCACGTCGAGACACATCTTCTTTTTGACATTTTCAGCGGGTTCTCAGTCTTTTGGTGTGTGAAGACAGAAAGACGGCAGGGATGTGCTTGCGTCTGGGCTGGGGCATGTTATGGTTCAACGTGGCTGTGGTGGCGCCAGGGGGTGGCTGGCGTCTTTTTGTCCGCCGCGACGGATGAAAGCACGGCGGCCCACCACTGTCTCACAACTCTTTGCACAACTCTTTATGCAAGCCCAAGCTGAAGCTCAAGCCTATCGTGCCGGCAGCCGAGGCCAAATCTCCGCTCGGCCTGCCCAGCCCTTGGCGATCCCCCAAAGTTCGCACCCACACCCAGCCCCTGCGAGCAAAAACGGAAGAAAGAAAAAAGGTATATAAACCCTCGCTCCCCATCGCTCTTTCAACCTGTTTCCCCTTCTCCTTTCATACTTACCTTGATCGACTGTGCAGAGCTCATTAACACTGCGCAGTATGGTGGGGGAGTCTGCATTGCACATCGTGGCACTCCTCTCCATGAATGGTCCTTCGGGGCCGTTCCGGTCGGAATTTTTGATACACAACTTTTTCTTCGGGGAATTTTCTTTTCACTTTGTGCTTGGCCTGCGGGTTGGGACATTGGGAAGTGATTTTGGTGTTCTGTGTGTGGGTTGTGATTTTGTGGGTGGCGGCGCGCGGGGTTAGGGTTATATGGGAGAAATTTGGATTACTGTACACAGACGGTCGGTCCACACAGACATTCTCTACTTTTATTCGCAAACCCGTAAGGCTTGCCGGAACCCGATGCCCTACTCTGCCTACGTACCTATTGAGGCCAACTGAGTAGGTAGGGTGCAGGCACACACATTGTAGACGATCCGGAAGCTCTGGTCCCATTGGTGATCCTTTGTCGCGTATTCCAGCTGGCCGACTATCTGGGTAGTTGGTCGCTAAAAAGAAAGAGGACGCATCCCCGTACTATGCCTAACATCTCACTTGTACTGACCCCACCAAATGCCCATATATAACCCTAACCCCCGGACATTTCACTCCTCTCATGCCGCGCCAGCTGCCAGAACGCGACCGCATTCAACCCCCTCAATTGAAACGCTTGCAAACAACGTTTACACAACAAAAGCCACGCAAACCAGGTCAATTCTTCCATTTCTGCAATAATCCTACAAATGACTACTAACTATCGTGCTGACTAAGCGACCTCCTCAGCTTCCGCGGCCTCTGATTGGCCCATAATTGGCTCTGCAATTGCCTCTGTTACTTGCGGCCGTGTGGCTCAAGTGCTATTACGTGTGGTTCGCGTAGTTTTCGTGACTCTTATAGTTCCTAATATCGCCGATACCTGACGTCTTCCAGATACCGTTACAGAACTGCCTCTATTCACACGGGTCCTTTTACCACCTTTAGGGGCACTACCTGACATGGGAGTACTGCTTACACCACCTAGAGCTATCTCTGCCGCCCTATCTAGTTATATTCCTTCCCACGATAAGGGCTCACGCCGAATTCTTAGAGCTATACGAGACTGACTGCCTGTAGATCTAGCATTACCTTTATTCCAAGTACCCCTGCCCTTGGAGCTAGATGCTTGGGCCCCCTAATTAGCAGGCAGTAGACGATTCCAAAGTGCGCGTCTTGTGATCTGGTCATACATCAATTTACAATTGCATCAATCGCGGTGTACAGCAGAATGGAGATGTTCAGATCCCCAGCCAAAGGCACCATCTCATATTCAAGACAGATGGATTGGAAATTGGTCACTGAACCATTGCCAATTTCGACAATGAGGAACTTATAAAAGCTCTCATCTCTAAGCTTAACGGCAGTAGGAGGCACCACCAGGATTCACCAATGGCCACTATACCTAGAAATTGCTCTATCATTCCTCATTGCTTGACGGAAATGGCCCCTGACACTCTATCCCTCTCCGGAAAGGTTGCGATTGTAACCGGATCAGGCCGTGAAAACGGAATAGGGGCAGCCATCGCTACCGCCCTTGCTAGATATGGAGCTAGCGTTGTTATCAACTACATCTCCAACTCTCCGGCACCCCGTGCAGTAAATGTGGCAGCATCTCGGAAGAATTTCGGTGGCAGGACCCTGGTTGTGCAAGCTGATGTGTCGACACGTGAAGGTGCGGCCAAGTTGGCAAAGGAGACGCTCAATGGATTCGGATAGACAAGATTGACATTCTTGGTAGGTATATCTTTTGCGACACTCTGTGTTTTGGAGAGGCTAGGAACTCACGGTTTCAAAGTGAACAATGCGGGCGGTGGAACTAGTCAGGAGAAGCTCTTTCTTGACTTTAAGCCTCCCACAGCTTATAACAGGCTCTCTCCTCTCCTATATCTAATTTTAGCTAAGTAAGCAACTTTATTCTACTTTAGTTATTATATAAGGCACTACCTACTAGATCCTCTCATTTCCAGCGCTAATATTCGCTATAACAACCCTCTTACAAAGGCACTGCCTCTCTAATTCAGGCCATTTGTTTGCTTCTTACAGCGCTTGCAGCGCTATAGTACAGCTTGGACCAGTATGCACTTCTTCCTTTAAGCCACAGCTGCTGTACTACAGCCTTGTGGGTTCTTGAAGTTTAATACCTTATAGCTGTTTTTACCTCCCATACACTAATTAGATTTTAACAGATGGGATAAGTTATAAGAAGGATGGGAGGTATAAAAGGATTAAGTATATAATGACTCAGGGCGTTTGTTCAGGCCGACCCTGTTGTTCTTTTTAAGCTCTGTATGTAATATTACTATAGCCGTTTATATACATAGCGATGCGTTCTATAGCATGTGCCACTGTTAAAAAGGGGCTGCGCCGCGCGGTTCTTTAAACCGTGCTTCTTTCATCAATTATTAATCCGACGATTTTCACCACGAAGACCTTCTATTAAAAGCCCAGTAACATTCTAGCCCTTCGATCGAAAGAAGATAACCTAATCCACAGTCGCGTTTCCTTTATTATTCCATGTTAGGCTCCGTTCTATGCTAAGCACCGTTACATACTAGGTTTTGTTCCATACTAAGTACATATCTGTTTTTCTACGTCAGTTGCATTTGTGTCCTTCCGATTGGAGGACCGGTAGTCTAGGAGTCGGCCTGAAAGGCCGACTGTAACGTTCTGTATATATGGTTCTCTTTGTGGTTTCTTTCCTGTTACGTCACTGCACCAGTTTAATAATAAGGAGGGTTAATTATTATAAACTGTTATACTATTCTTATAACTAGAAGCCTTAAGTGTGTTAACTTATATTTAAAACTATTATATAAGTAGGACTAACAGCTAGTCTTAAGGGGAAGTGTAACTTAAGGTGTTTATTTAAATTAACTCTGTTATTCTTTTTAAGCTTTATATGTGATATTACTATAGCTGTTTTTATACGTAGCGATGCGTTCTCTGGCACGTGCTACCGTTAAAAAGGGGCCGCACTATATAGTTCTTTAAACTGTACTTCTTTTAATTTCATCATCTAACAAATTTATTATAAAAACCTCTAATTAGAAGCTTAGTGACATTTTGGCCCTCTGATTAAAGGAAGATAACCTAATCCACAGTTGCGTTTCCTTTATTATTCTATGTTAAGCTCCGTTTTATGCTAAGCACCATTATTAACTAGATCTTATTCTATACTAGGTACGTATCTGTTTTTCTATGTCGATTATATTTGTGTCTCTCTGATTGGAGGACTAGTAGTCTGGGAGTCGGCCTTCCAGGCCGGCTGAGTCGTTCTGTAGGTATGGTTCTCTTTGTGGTTTCTTCTCTGTTACGTCACCGTACCAGTTCAATAATAAAGATAAAGGATCGTTTAGCTTAGTGATATAGTTGCTAAGACGTGTATCTGAGGTTTTTATAAATGGCGCTGAATATCCTTACAATACCTGCCATATTAGCGGAGTGTGAGAGGCTTTTTCCAACGGTAAGCATCTTTACAGTATCGGTTAGACTGGTTTACATAAGCATACTATTGAATGGTGCTCAGCTTACGGAATTAGCTGGAAAAATGACTACTTTGTCACATTTATTCTGTTTCTTATATGTTATTCTGTCAGACTATAGCCTGGATGGCAGTTTCCAGCCTGACTGTGGCGTGTAGGGCAGCTTGGCAAATGGATTTAAGTAAATCAAAATGCTAATTTTGATCGTAAATTGTGCCTTTTTAGCCCAAATCAACGTAGATTAAAGGCCTAATTTGAATTGTTTGAGTTGTGCCAGGCGTTGGGACTTGAGGGTGCTAACAAACCTTTGCGCACTGACTAAAGGCCACCCTTCTTCAGGCGAGAGCCTTTGTACGCAAGTCCGGAAATGACAACCGCTTATTCTACTGGGATAACAGCACATCCGGCTCCCTAGTAAGTCCTTTGATTGATCTCATTCCTTATTCCCAACTTCTAGTACTTAGGTATTGACCTATGTACCTGGTACATTGCAACGCAGTCCGTGAAACACCCATATCCGGCTCAGATTCTTAGGCCGACTAGTACTCATATCGAGTCCTCGGCGCATCTAACACCTTGATTCGCAAGCCTAGAGACCGTGTGACACGCGAGGAATAAAGCATAGCTAGTTCTTTCCGATCCTGTCTTCCCACACGTAGCTTGCGAATGTCGGAAAGATAATTCATCACCGACCGTCTGTTTTTCCTTCCTAAGCGGATGGAACCGTCCGCCTGTGTCTCAAACTCATGGCGCAGTCCCTGCACGTGACCAAGCTCATGGGCAAGAATCCCAGCAAGGTAATCACGATTCTCATCGGCAAACGCGCCAGGGTAGAGGAACAGAGTGCGTTTCTTAGCGCGGCCAGTAGTAGGGAAGAAGGCTTTCGCAAGAACACCTGGCTTGGGAGGCGCGTCGCTGTACATAATGCGAAACGAGGCTCTCTTCTGCCGGTGGACAACTTTGATCTTGACGGCAACTTCTTTCCACTTGTAGCCAGCTTTCATTATAGCCGCGCCTGCCAATGCTGCGTAATGCGGGTCTGGAAAGGTCTCAGCGGCGATAATGGCCTTGAGAGTACATCCTCTCGTCCAACGTCGAATCTCTGTGTCATCAATAACTCTGATCTCAGCGTCGTGCCCCTTATAGTCCTTGCATTCTGCCGTGCAATTGCCACAGAACAGGGTAGGCGGCAATGCTGCTGCTTCAAGTCAGTTTGATGCAACATAGGCAGGAAACGAGGAGAGCTATACAAGACGTACAGTCTCCGTCCTGAATGCCGTTCTTGTCAAGTTTCATTGTTGCTGAAGAGTAAGACAGATGCCCAGTACAGTTATTGATATTGATGTCGGATGGTGCTTGGTGAAAGTCGTGGAGAATCCGAAAATGCAAGCGTGCGAGAAGGATACAGTAATATTTACAGAGCTGAAATGAACAAGGGACGATCGAAGTGATCGCCCCCAGTGAATGGGTGACGTTAGATATTACCGAAGCTGAGCCGGGGGCTGAATTGGACAGATCAAAGGTGAAGAAGCATCACGTGACTATAAGCGTAGGTGGTCATCGATTTTAGGGTGGTGAAACACGCAGGACGCCGGTGCGCCGAGCTGCACCGCCTCAAGTACTTATGATAAGACCTCCATGAAATGTTTGATAGCAGTGCGCGAGATTCGCGAAGTCCTGACCGAAGACGGACCTAAGCGGGGTGAACCGAGCCGCCCGACTCCGCGTCAGGGCGGATGGCTGGCCACGCGACTTTAGCAGTTCTTCTCTTTCTCCCACTCTAGCTTCCTCTCTGGTCACACCGGTTCCGCCATTTGGGAAACTCTTGTTGAGAGACGCTTCGAGTAGGATATTAGACACTGATGTTCTGGCCTCCGTTGGTGAGCGCTGGTCGAGGCTGGATCGGATGGCCGAGTCTTATGGGGACTCCATCGCCAGCGTCCGGTCGCTCAAGAGATGGTGGGTTGTGCCATGAATACGCCTATGCCATATGAAGCTAACAGCTCACCCCAGCTCAGGACAACGAACGAAAAAGGAAATTTCGTGTGCCTAGATTCGTCGCAGATTACTACGCTGTATCTCGTCAAGATACAAGTCTAGCTTATCATTGAGCAAGTCAAACGCCTTCTGCGAGGCCTTTAGCAAGTATATGATGGCTAGGAACTCACGTACCTCCATAGCCCACGGCGCCAGGACCAAGCTGTTCTGCGGAGTCTTTCGGTCTGCAAAAGGAGAGCTAGTGAGCTTGTATTTGGCCCTGTATCTACGTGTTTAGTGGATTCCCATGCCCACTTCTTCGGATTGCCTTCGCGGGCAAACCTTCCACCACCGTTAGATGAGTAAGGCGCTGTAGAGGCCGTGGACAAAACAGAAGACGGCGTTTTTGTGTGCTTCATAGGCCATGCTAATAACCAAGTCCAGCCCGCACGTAACGAAGGTCATCGTCAACTGCCAATCCGCCTTTTTTGCTGGCGGCCGTTGACAGCCTTTGACAGCCTTTGACAGTCCCTTGCCAGTGTGTCTGCAAGGCGGTGGTGGAAATGGAGAGTGGGTGGATGTACTACAGTGCAAAATAACGATCGCTACGGTGCCTTGTTACGTTCTCGAAAGCGCACAGACATTCTCTTTTCATCGTTCACGATCGCGCTAATCCACGTGCGTGAACAAAATATTCCTTGCGCACAACTACAAATTTACTCGTGCCAGACGAGTATTACCTTGGTCTACTCTTACTCTTGCTGCGCAGCACCGCGGACACGACCACTGTCCACGCCACGAGGTACTGCATAGACCTTCGCTCAGGTTTCGCAATCGCAGAGCACCGCTTTGCTTTTGACAAGATCTCTTCAGTGGTATGTATGCCAAGTCCGTACCATGGTGTCATTCATGCTGACAGCCGCATCGAATCACAGGCATCTCGCAGCAATGGCAGACATCACCGCCCCCGCGCCCACGCGCATCAGCAATCCCGCCGGACATTATCAGACCTATCCCATGCTCTCGCGCTTGCCCACAGAGGCCCTCCTCAAACTCATCCCAAGCTCTGAGGAAATGCTCTCGCCTAAAGAGCACACGGGAGTCCTCTATTCGCTTGCATTGACTTGCCGAAGATTTCACGCCATCTTCGAGATGGAACTCTACCGCTTCAACGTTGAAAAACAGGGCTCATCTGTCATGAGCTGGGCGGCCGCCAAGGGCAGGACTGATGTCTTGGAGAAGGCGGTCTCGTATGGAGCTGTTGTGGATGGCGAAGGCCAACACAGAGAAGCGCGTCTCCAAGTTCTCTCCAAGATCCAGCTTCAGCTTGGTGAAGAAGCGCTCTCGGCTGCAATGGTACGCATGCGGGGCCCTCCGCTTCACTACGCTGTTGTGGGAGCCCACGACGAGGCGGTCGAATGGCTTTTGAACCACGGCGCCGACGCGAACAAGGCTTCTGTGGGATTGTTTGGCGCTGAGTTTGGCAACGACATCGGGAGATGGCAACGCTACGTGGACTCGATTCACGAGTTCGGCCCGCAACCGGGATACGACTTTCCGACATGGCTGCCGGTTCACTTGGCCCTGTGTCACGGCAACACGTCAACGGCAAAGCTGCTGACCCGCTACGAGGCAGACGTTGGTCCTGGCTGCCCAAATCCGCAAATCTGGTGGGACGGCGAGAGGCTGGACGCGCTCCAGTGTGCCGTCCATTATGGTAACAGCGAGATGGTCCGGCACCTGCTGACTGAGGTCGACCCCAATTTGGTCAATGCCCAGGAAGCTTCCTCCCGGACAACGGCCTTGCACGTGGCGGCTGGATTCTATGTCGACAGCGAAATCACGCCCATCGAGGAAGATGTAGACCGTACGGAAATCATCAAGATGCTCATTTCATATGGAGCCGACCTTGAGATGCATGATTTCATCGGCAGGACTCCGCTTAATATCGCTGTTGGCAGAGCCCACCTTCAACTCGCCAGTTTTTTGTTGGACTTGGGGGCAAACCATCGAACGGTCTGGGTCAACGACGTGGTCCAAGAAGCCAGCAATATCCGTGATGAAAGGATGGTTTCCAACTTTGTCCGCAGACTCATCAGCCTCGGCGCCGACGTCAACAATGTCGGCCATCGAATGCATCCACCGCTCCTCGTGGCAGCTCAGGACTTCCAGTATGAGGTGGCCAACATCATCCTGGAAGCAGGGGCGGATCCCGAGCCACTCAGCGCTCAAGGCTCAAAGCATATCCTCTTCCAACTCCTCCATCACATCGAGTGCAGGGACAGATGGGCCCAGCAGGGAGGAGACACACTGTTCCGGGCGCTCCTAGCCAAAGGACTCGACTTGAACACCCAACGTCGCCTAGGTCTGAGCATGGAAGCCGAAGTTTGCCTGACATATTACCTCCGAACTTACAGCAAGTCCATTTTAAGGTTCCCGCCTGCGGAGAAGATCCTCCACGTCGTGTCTTCTCTCCTGGATTACGGGGCAAACCCAAACGCCGTCAACAGCGCAGGCATGTCTCCCATCCACTGCTTGATCGAGTGCTACATCGCCCGTCTGGCCAAGAGCTCCAGTATCAAGAAAGACCGCCGAGAGCTAAAAAGCGAGGTCTAGTACTCCTCGTCTATTCGCAGGCTACTACAGAGCGGCGCCTCTCTAGAGATTCGAGACGCTAGCGGCAAGACGGCTTTGGGTCTTGCGGCCGAGATTGCCACACTTGCTGGTGAGCATCTACTGGATCGTAAGATGAACAAGAAGCCGACGCAGGATTGGGAGGAAGAAGCGAGACGCGATGGCCATGACATGATGCGCTTCTTGCTGCAGAACGTTCAGCCTGGAAATATTTCAGAGGAGGAGAGGTTTTGCGCACTGGAGGTGGTTGGGCACCGCGGGTAATCGTCTCCTAGAGGAGGAGCAAGGTTGAGCCATTGGGGTGAGACTCTGGAGCATTGGACTCACAGTGTAGGTTCCACCTAGCCTAATACTAGGTAGCATCGTACCGACCTCAATCTCTGACTTCGGAGCGAAACCGAGGCTCCGTTATAGCAAGATAGGGATCTAGATAGGCTCGCTCCATGCCTAATCACAAGGCTGACCGCCCTTAAACACAAACCCCTCGCCACCATTCCTCCCCTCCCTCGCAGACACACGCACACACAGCTCTCTCTCCGCCCAAACTGTCTGACATGCTGATGGCCCCCGCGCTGACCAGGCCCTCCGCTTCGAACACGCCGGTACCGCTACCCTCCCCTCCCTCCGCCAAGGCAGCTACTGGAAGGTCAGCCGCGACGACCTCCTAGCCGCCTAGCAACTCTAACTCGACCTTTGCCGAATAGAAGCCGCCGACCTCTGTGTCTTCGGATCGGGGGACGCTAACAGGGCGGTCCCGCCCAACACACTTCCCTCAGCAAGTTGGATAACTATCGGTAGTGCCGCGAGATGGTTGGCAATCACCAGTCTCGCTACCCAGATGTGGCGGCACTTGACAAGCGGAGAGGCCTTGTGGCGCCGGATGAGGTGAAGAGTCTTAACAACCGTGCTGTAGTCCAGGTGGTATTATGGTCTATCACTCTCTTCTAGTAAGCATACATGTCCAGTCCTTGTTCACGCCTTCAAAGCCATCCGAGGCACTCAACAGCCAGGATGATGAGCGCAACCCCCAACAGCGCTACCAAGCCGTAGATTGCGACAACTTGAACGGGGATAAGGGGGTAGAGAGGAACATGGGACACGTAAGCCTCTACATACCAGGTTATAGCTAACACCAGCCACATATATACCCCAACACCCACAAACGTCATGGTCCAATCCAGCATACCCGCCAAATGAGTACTAACCATGGTTTCGTTTCCGAACTCGGCCACCGCGATGGCTGCAGCCTTCGCGACCACGGCGACATAGGTTATCTTGATGAGGCTATCCACCATCATTGCGCGGAGATCACCGCCGGGGACGTAAACGCGCCCCCGACACCCAGATGGTGCTCAACACGACCAGCAAGGCAACCTTATGGTCGAACACCAGGTGCGCAGCTGAGACCAAAGCGCCAGCCACTGCGCTACGATCTGCTCCTCTTCTTCCCCGGTCGCGGCAAAGCTCAAAGGCCATGGCAACAACCATGAGAGCCAGCACGGCATACGAGACGCGCTCTATTCCCTTCATGATTTCTTTAGTCGCGTCGACGAGCGCGCAGGCCGCCTCTCCGCGGTCTTTGACTCTGATGTCGTACGGTGGGTTCGCCTGACCGCGGAACATGTTGAGGTGCACGAGGCCGAGCGAGCGCGCGGCCGACTTGTCCATGATGGCGTAGAGGTTGATTTCTTCGTTGAGGAGGTGATCCAGGAAGGCGACGTGGCTCTGGATTCCTTCCTTGTCGGCAGCAGTAGCAGCCGCAGCGGCAGCAACCTCAAGCTTCTGCCGCGCCAAAGTGATGGATGTGCGCGCGACGAAGTAGACCTTCTCGAGGAGCTGGAGTTGATGGATGGACAGGTCACCGCCGCCCGCCTTGTGGCGGCGGGACTTGCTGCTGACAGTGTGATGATGTAGCACGCCCGCTGCATGTCCTCGCACATGTCGCTGACGGCCGGGTCGATTTTCTCGGCGCTGACGGCGAAGTCCTCCAACGAGGTTGAATAGGGACTGACCATGGTGACGGAAGGCTGCTGCGCCTGTATTGAAGCCCGGTTAGTGATGGGTGCTTGGGATCAATTTGTTGTGCCGTTCACATACCTCAGACGGCAAGCCGGTAAAGTGTATCTCGTTCTGTTGCGACATCATGATGCCGTGCTCGAACTTTGCTAGTCTGCTCGGATAACCTTTATACGTTTTCCCGCTGCGTGGTCGCGGTCGATTTGCGCGTTGCTGCTCGCGCCAGTAGCGGCCTTGACAAGAACTCACCAGAGTTGATCTAGACAAAACGCAACTATCAACAGCTCGCGCGCGCGGGGAGAACAGGGGAAAAAACCAACCTACGGTAGGCTAAGAGGTGAGGTTCTCGGAAAAATCGCAGAGACAAAAGCTGGCAAAGGCGGAAGCCGACTGATGAAGCGAAACGTAGACGAAGCACGGATGGTTTCCAAGAAGACTAGGTAGCGAGGGGCGAGTGGATGTTTGCTCGAGGTCGCTCACGTGTACTCTAGTCCTACGCCTTTTTGGCCTGAGGCTACCACTGAAACCGACGATTGAAACCCACTTGTAGGACACTCCAAGCCTTGCTGTCTGCCAGAAACCAAATCTTGTCCCAAATGCATCCCTTTCTAAAGCCCTCAACTTTATCAATCGCGGGCTACACTATCCAGGCGCGCCCCGGAATCCCCCACGCCATCGGTTTCTTCAGCCCGCCCGGCCTCGAGCTCAACCAGTTCGCCGAAGGGTTCCAGCTCCTTCTCGTCGACTCTTTCCTTGCATATCGGCCACTGCCAATACGCTTCGTCGCATACGATCCCGTCCGTCCGACCCGCCAAAAAAGATGCCAGGAGCAACGGCAAAATCGATGGGGTCGCTCTCACCCCCGGACGTATCGCTGTATGCCTCCATCGCGGCGGACTTGCGGTAGATGTCGCCCACCATGTCACTTTCCGCCATGCCGGGAAGGCCCCAGCCGGGGAAACGAATCCCGAAGTCGCGGGACTCGGCGTCTCCTACGGCCGGCGGTAGGGCGCCTAGGTTACGGCTCAAGACGCAGGAATCGCGACACGCAGTGTAGGTACCTACGCATACCCACCACGTCAGGAGCGCGTGCGGTCTAATGTGGATGCCTCGGCCATTGTTAGCCCCATCACAGCGACGTCTTTCGGGGTTGTGGGCTCACGTGATCAAGTTCCGAGAGTTCAAGTGCCTGGTGGTACCGAGCAAGCATGGATATGCGACCTACTGCGCGACCTGCCCCTGACGTCCGCCGCACGAGGCGAGACCGTCTTCATCAACAGGGCCCTGTTCCACACGTCGAGCCACAGGATCCCGGAGCCCCTGCTCGCAGCATTTTGCATCTGCGCGGCATGTGCCTCGCTGAACGAGGAAAACCGTTCCCTGCTCTTCCAGGCCATCGACTCTCCCATGGCAGACCTGCCGCACAGCATCACCTCTACCTCAACCTCAAGCAGTGGGGAATCAGCAGTAGACTCGCTTCGCCAAGGCGTAGCTGAGCTGCAGGCTGTGGTCCTCTATCAGATCATTCAACTATTTTACGGAGGGGTGGAGCAGCGCATCGTTCGGAGAGACAAGAGTACCTCATACGCGCGCATGACTTGCAGCTGCTTCGACAGGTGGATGTTGGTGTAGACAGTGCCAGCCCAAATGGACAGGATTGGGAGTCATGGGCCGTCCTCGAGAGCATTAAACGCACTGTCTTCATTGGGTTCAAACTGTACAGTCTCTACAGAGTCTTTCGACATGGCTGGTGCACAGAAGTTGCTGCACTGGACATGTTGCCGGTCTCACTGGCCCCGACAAAGACAGGGTATGAGAAGAGCTCGCATCTGCCTCTTGGCTGGCACGATAGCACAACCACAGTGTCGAACTTTGCCGCAGGCTGGACGGTTACTAGCCGCCTAGATTTGGACCCATTCGAACGAGTTGTTCTCTTCGCGACTGGCAGGGAGGACGGACAACCGGCTAGGCGATGCAGCGAATGGGAGCCGATGCCGAGCCAGGTTTCTTAACTGGGGTAACAACGGGCAACAGACATCCAAGGACCGGCTGCGGGACTGTCGCCGGGCAGGAGTGGAGAATAGCGGGAAGAAGTGGAGTCCGGGTGCGGGAGATCGCGGTAGCTGAGTAATGATGAAGCGACGGCGTGTTTTGGTGACCTGATAAGAGGTTTCCAGACGCCAAGTATCCCATTCTCCCTTTACCTAGGACAGGATCCCACATTGGCCGAAGCACCAAACACCCCCGCGATGACATGTTGGCTTGCCATCGAGACCCAGACACTCTCCCGTCCACGGACCTCGATAATACTGATGTCGCCGTGACATCAGACCGGCTGTTCTCCAGACCGGCTCCAAGCGACCGCAAAACAAGTACCTGTTGCCAAACCGGCCCATCGCCCCTCTCTCACAATCCATCCCAGCACTGGGCCCAATACACCGCCAAGGATTTGGTTCCAGACTCCCGATATCTAGGATTCAGGACGCCCAACCCCAAGAACCACCTCGCCACAACCCACAATGGCCGTCTACATCACTCAACACCTCCCTCCATTCGGCACCCCTCCGCCCGGGCACCTCCACCCTGTCCCCTCGCACCACCCCGAATCCATCAAGCAAACCATCATCCCTCCCCTCGATTCCGGTTTCCCCTCCACAACCACCACTCGCCCCCTTCCCACCGAACAACGCCCCCTCCCACCCGCCATCAACATCTCCAGGGCCCACGATTTTTCAATTGGGGGCACTTAAACGACCTGCGTTAGCTTGGTATTACCTGGCGGCCAGGGCCAGGGGAGTGAGTGTGGTGTAGCAGATTATGAGCCGGACCAATGGGGGTGCGAGAACAGCGTCATGTAGCGCCCTGTCGGCTTCTCGTCCCGGCATGTGATGAGGCGTATCGGGCCGTGGAGGTCGCCGTCAAGGGGTGACTGCATGTCGAGCAGCCTGGTTGGGTTGTAGGCTGTCACGGCCCCATCCACATTCCCGTCCGAGTTAGTTGGCTTGAGGCACTTGTCGTGCGTGGCGTGGCACATGTCCATCCACCGTCGGATCTGGTTCCATGTCTGGTCGGACCCCGTGTTGCCGCTGGCCACGTCCCCGTCCACGTTGGGGTCGAGCCGAAAGCCGTCTCGGAGTATGGCGTTGCCGTCATCGTCCTCCACATACCGGCCTGTGTCGCCGAACATGGCCTGGCTTTGCTCCGGGTCGAGGAAGGTGTGGAAGGCGTCTTTGGGCAGGTCCAGGGCACGGCACTCTGGGCAGTGCTCGCTGTATTGTTTCCGTTTGTACTGCACGCTGACACGGGACGGGGCGCCCCGGTTGAGCAGCCGCATTTCGACGCCCACCGACTCGTCGCTCTCTTGGTCCTTGTGGATGGGGGAAAAGTAGAACTCCAATGACCCAGCTGCAGAGTCACCTGTCGATGTGCCCTCACCCTCGCCCTCGCCACTGGGCGGCCAAGTGTACTCCCAGTCAATCACAAAATTGACGTCTTTTTCTGCTCGACCGGTTAGTACATGCTCTCATACCCACCACCTCGGTATCCACGCCTTGATCAACATGGCCTGGTTGCATGCAGCTCCCATCAATCGGCGGCAACTTTGAATCGATGCATCCAACTAGAATAACTCACCGCGCACATGCTGGGCAAACCGAGGCCGCGACGCGATCCTACAAGCGAAGCCGAGCACCAGGGCCTCGGTCCTGGACAAATCGTCGGAATCTTCCGGGCATCCAGCCAGTCTCCTTTGGAAGGGCCTAGAACCGTGCACGGCCTTGTCGACGGCCGTACAAAGGAAACAGTTTCCGAATGTCGAATTGCCCCGGATCCTCCACAGCGAGGCCTGGAATGTGGTCTGCTGCCCGGTGCAGGCCGACGTGTTTTGCAGCACGAACTGGCAGGCCTTGCAGAGCATGGCGATCTCGCGGCAGTGTATGTACCTGGCTTAGGTTCCTTACGGATACTTGGTGGCAATTGCGTCAACATGAGATTTGGCGACCCGTTTGATGGGAATGCTTCAATCGTTGCGTTCTTTGTTTCGCGAAGGAAAAAGAAAAGGAAAGAGAAAGCCCCTCCTCAAAAACGACGGAGGGACATGAAATTTGAGAGCCGCTCCAGGGATGGATGTGTGGGGTGGAAATTAGCAGAGATGGAGGTGACTGCGGACGGATATCTCCGAGGAGGAGAGAGACGCCCTTGCTGTTTCTATTGTTCTTAGTTGCGCCGATGGCGCACGGCTGAGCAGAACCCCTGAAATGGGGGCGGGCAGGCTCGCTCTGGACAAAACAACACGGATAGTGCGCCCGCCCCCTTATCCGTATGGGGCCACTGGTACCAATACATAAAGCGGTGTTCCGTTTTGCTAATATCTTTGAAGAATACGGTTAAGGGCTGTAAACGGTAGGTACCTAGATACGTCCAATCCAAGTGTTTGTCAAAAGGTATCCTGGCGTGTACGGCTTTTTCTGTCATGATTTTCCTGTCATGACGGAGCTAGGCTCAGGACCAGCCTGCTCACACCCCAGCAGCGGGTCAAGTTGTGCCGCACGGGTAGCCCGGCCAGAATAAAAGCCAGAAAGGTAATAACCCCCAAAAAAAATCCAAAAAAAGAAATCCATTCCTCCTTCGCAAATCAACAACCATAAAGACTACCCCCCAAAAAATAGACACCTGCCTAAGTACGTAGATTCCGAACACCTAGAGATTCTCTACCGGCGGCCGCATCCACGTCGTATCCGCTGCCGTGCTCGCATTGAACCACAGCCATAGATCCTGCTCCCGATACCAGCCCACCTCCTCCCTGCGCATCAGCTCGTCCACCTCAGCGAACCTGCGCCCGCGCACAAGCGTCAAGGCCTCCTCAGCCAGCCTCAGCAGCCGCGGCGGATTCGGCTCCTCGGCCGCGTATTCGTCCAAGTCAGCTGCTCGGGTGCGCTGCAGCCGGCGGTCGACGAGGACGCCGTCAAAGTTGGCGCTGGCCTGCGCCTCGTCGCCCTTGGCTCCACGGCGCCGCAGCATCTTGGCCAGGTCGAGGGTGGCCCAGAGGAGCGCGCGGTTGTACTGGTCCCGGCCGGTCTGGATGACCAGGCCCTGGAGCAGGTCGATCGCCGAGCTCCGCCTGCCGGCCTGCCATTGCAGCGAGGCTCTCATGTGCGTCACCTGGCACTGGCGGTTGAAGAGGCAGTCCACCTGCCCGTGGCTGTCCAGGTCCGCCAGAAGCTGGTGGGCCTCGGCCGTGGCCCCAAAGTCCCAGCACGCGACGAGCAGCTCGATGGCCGGGTCCATGGACCACATGTTCGAGAGCGGAAAGTCCCGGAGGCGGACGGCGAGGGCTTCTCGGAGGTTGGCAAGGCTCTCGGCCCTGTTGCCGCGCCTCCGGTACACGGTCCCGATGAGGAACTGGGTCGCCGTGTTGGCGAGATCAATAGGACCGTACTTTTCCCTCCGCTTCTTGAACACGGACTCGAGGCGTGGTAGGGCTTCGTCGAGCTCGCCAAGGTAGATAAGAGGAATGGCGGACCACATCCACTTTGTCAGGTCCTGGTTATTGGATGGGTCCGAGAGCTTGAGGGACCCTTCAGCCGCAGTCTTGATCGTCACAGCCGACTTGGAGAAGAGACCCAGGTACAGCTCGAGGATGCCCTTGGAGTTTATGATTCTGTATAACTCGGGATTGTTGGTGCCGAGAACGTTATTGGCTGCGTCGGCCACGCTCTTGAGCTCCGCGTACGCCTCTTTGTACCGCCCCTCGGAAGTCAAGCCGAGGCCTAGGTCCGTCCTCGCAACGAGGGTGAGGGGGTGCTGGGCTCCAAGGGTGTTGGTGAGGCCGTCGCTGACTTCCCTGCGGATCGGCGTCGCCTTAAGCGTGTCGCCGCAGTCCACGTAAAACCGCCCGACCCGCAGGAGGGCTAGCCACTCCAACTCTCGATCCTGCCCAGCCGAATCACGATATGTGGCCCTGAGGCCAGAATATGGCGCAACAAAGTAGTCATCGAGTGCTAGTAGCTGATGGCTGTGATGCACGAAGTCACTCTTCTCCGTACGGAAGTCTCAGCATTACGCAAGGCTAATGAGGCGCTTAGTAAGCGACGGAGGGCTAAAAAAAACACGTGTGCGGCTTGGAGGGTCACTTATTGTACAAGAGGCACAGGATTTACTGGATCAGAAGGCTGTGGGTGAGCAGTTAGCCTAGGAAACACGATAAGGTGGTGGTGGTGCAGGTGGGTCACGTGCGAAGATTCAGTGCTGTGGCGTGTGCGGTAAGCCTGGCCATAATGCACGCACGTGTAAGGAGGTTGCAGAATTGTCTGATTCATCTGTTTCTAATTCAGTTATTATTATTTCCTAGTGTTGTGGTTGTGTAATGGAGGATAGATGTAGTGGGGGTAGTGGGAAAGTGCTCACTCGCTTATCATGCACGTTACTGGAGTTCGTTGATTGTGTGAGAGCTTACGTAATGCACTGCTGATTTGCTCCTTCCTTCAGCCTGCCACTGCAACAATGAGCCACTGCAACAATGACAGCAACGAAGACGGGGCGACTCCTTCCGCTAGCAAGGCAGAAACGTAGGGGAGGAACAGCCCAGTATCGAGACATCGGCATGAGGATGGATTCGGCTGCCGGGCCCGCAGGTGAAGGCGTCTGATATGTTGACAGAGGAACACCCAACTTTTGGTACGGAGACTACAAGCACGACTTGAACTTGAAAACTCGGGGGGGAATTTGTCTATATTAGCATCCGTATCACCGGTGCAGCAGTTGTCTTGGTGAGCTTCAAGCCGAAAAGCTTTCAACACGACAGCCCAGATCAGAACAGGTGTCTCTCAAGATTGTGTGGCATGAAAAGGCACTGACGGCTGTGAACGGTTGCTGGGGTCCAAACGGACCATGGAGCGTTTGTTGTCTATTTTACCACAGTAATTGCTTGGAGAGAGGCCGCAAGCCCATACTTCGATTAGGGAACTTGCCCGACCGACGGCTGCTTGACCGCACGGTGAAGGTATCACACCCCAAAAACGCGCCTTCCCAAATTTCCACACCCTCCCACTTGCTCCAAAAACTCATTCACAGCACCAATTCTTTTACCGGCTAGTCTGAGGTCTGGAAAACATCCCACCCTAGCCAACCCATCCTCCGGCTTCTTTTTGGTGGAGCCTTTTCTCTGGCCTACCTCCTCGCCTCTGCTCCTCTAATTCCCTCTTCCCTCTCCTAACCACGACCTCGGTTACCAAAGCTCGCTGCCGTTGCGATGGGGAACCCCAATTTTGTATTTACCTCCTACGAGGACTCAAATGCCGAAAAAGAGGGATCACCCAATCCTGATTTCGAGGAAACCAAGAATCCGTTGCCAATCGGCCCAAATCTCTCAGAGTAAGGTGTTCCTCAACATTGAAATCCGAAGCCTTCACTGCTGACATCACTTGTTCATCAGGCTTTTTGAGTCAGACATATTTGCCGACTGCACCATCAAATGCGGTGACAAGGAGTGGAGACTGCACAAAATCATTCTCTGCCGCGAGTCGCGCTTCTTCAAGGGCGCCTTCTTGGGAAAATTTGTTGAGGCCGAGACGAACGAGGTCATTCTTCGCGACCGGTCGCCGTTGGCCAGGCCTTGTGATACATCTACTGTGCAGACCCCCAAACAGGCCATCCACCTCAATCGTTCGCTGCCGTGGTAGAGTCTGACCAGATATCAATGCAGCTCAGGAAATCAACAACGTCTTTGATGACATGAGCGACAGCCTCAACGCCTACGAGATCTATATCCCTCTTTTCCAAATCGCTGACTTTGTCGAGATGTCCTGTACGATCTGCGCATTTACAACAAAGACGAAGGCAAACGCTGTTCAGCGTGATTGGTTCACGTCAAAGGATCTCAGTTTGAAGCACAGCGAGGCATTCAAAGTTGCGTCTTCCGAATGCGCAGCTGTCGCGTACAGCCTGCCAAACACCGCACAATACGATGTCAAATACGAGGGCATTTACGATGACCCCTGGTATCCCAAGGGGATCAGGCGTCCGTTCATCGAGCTCCTCAGGTCACGAAGTTTGCCATCGTACGCGACAAGGACTTCTTGCGCCGCTTGAATATAATCCCGGAGCTTCTGGGAGATATTATATTTGCCGCTAGAAGATTCGGTGAGATTAGAAAGTTCGCCTATCCTCGCCGGAGGGTTTGCGACTACCGGATCTCTCGATCGGACTCGGATACCGTGCTGTCCTCCACCAGCACTAACTTCTGGATTACGAAATACCAGTGCTTTGAATGCTACACAGGAATGCCTAGTGCTTGAGATGATGAATCTGAAGATGATTGACCGTATGCCAGTGGGCAAGTTGACACTGATCGGGTCTGGTCAAGGAAGGTGGATTTGGCTTTGGATGGCGAGGGCTCGGTGTTTCTGCATCGACTGAGCAGCTAGATGCCTGGGTAGACTTTCAGCGGGAAGACCGCAAAATGCAGAGAAGGGAACCCAGTCATTACAAGGGAGTCCTTTGGACGCCATCAAAATGTATATATTGCTTTCCTTCCCGAGTCTGCTACAAAGGCATTCAGGTCGCATTCTGGTGAAAGCGAGATGTTCCATGGCTTGTCCAGGTGCCTCCCCAAATGCAATAGAGGGGCATGTTGCCGATCAGTGCCCACCTGAACAGTGACGGACGTGTCAAAGACCCCGCCCGTGGGGTCGCTGTACATGATCACAACCAGATCTTGAAATACAGCGGGGCATGGTTGTGTTGCTTCGAGGCGTTGTCTCTTCAGATTTTGTTGCTCTTTCCCTTCCGATGGCCTTGGTTTGAGTCACCGGGCTCGGTGCTCTTCCACGTTTTCTGCCCCAACCATGCGTATTCAGTCTGAAGTGCTGATTTTCAATAACCCCTCCGTTTCTACGAATTGTCTTCCATCCCCGCCGCGAACCAACTTCCGGATTGGCACTCAACCTCTCTCGCCCCCAGGCGGCTCGGTCGCTGCGGTTCGATTGACACCCAGGCATCTCGTTTGCTCACCAACACAAATCCGCAACTCACAATCATAGTATAGCGGTGCTATTTCGGGAGGTTGACACTTTCCGGTTTGCTGCCCTTTCCTTTCAAATTCCGAAGGCGTCAGCCATCGAGGTGGGCAATATTCCTCTTCGAATTTCTGTCCCAACTCTGCGCCTTCGAGTTCAAATTTTCAACGGCCCCCTGCTCCATCTTATAACGGCTGGGATGAAAGCTAATGATAAAAGAAATATCAACTCCTACCTCACACCACAACCAACGATTGTCAACCAATCTGCCACCGCCGAACCTCTATCTTTGGCTCATCTACACCGCATACAACTACAGATCCTCATTACGATGAGTGAGCCAAATGACGCGGTGGCCGCCAAGACCGGCTTTCGAAATTTCCTTGTCTCCGCAGCTATGAAAGCAGCCGAAGAGAGGTCGACAGACTTCACCGAGTAAGTACCCGTCTATCCATCACATCCTTCAAGCTTGCGAAACAAGTGACTAACGGTTCTCTGTAGGCTGTTCGAATCCGGCAACTACGCTGACTGCACCATCAAGTGCGGTGGTTCGGTCTGGAAAGGCCACAAATTCATCCTGACCACCCATTCGAGATTCTTCAAAGGCGCTTTCTCGGGAAACTTCAACGTATGTCTTTGGTTATCATTCTTTAACGCCACAGGCCCGGCTGCAATTCCTTGATGCTTACGGATTGGATTACTGACGTTTGGTTGTCTGCAGGAGTCCCAGACAGGCGAGGTTATTCTTCGCGAGCAGGATCCCGTTTGTGTTGAACAGGCTTTGCGCTTAATCTACTCTGGAAATCGTATGAGATCTCGTACCTACCTAAGTTATACTCTCAATGATCGACAACACTAACTCAAAAGTAGTGAACCATGTTCCCTTCTCTGCAGACGAGAAAACGATTGTGGGGGGTCTAGAGCCCTTCCTCTTCTTTGTGCCACTGTACAAGCTCGCCGACTTCCTGGCCTCGATTGCCTTTGCACTGGGCTTGTCTATTCCCTGCGTTGCTTCGTAAAGAAGATGGGAATCGAGTTCCAGAGAAAACAGCATGACAATAAAGCTGACAACAACCCCGCCTTTTTCTTCGACAAGCACTTCAGAGATGTCTTTGCTGACGTCGCAAACCTTGCATACAGCACCCCGGATATTACCAAGTACGATCTCGAGTCCAGCAACCTTTTCAATTCCCCAGGTGATCCAGCTGGGATCCGCAAGCCCTTCGTTGAACTCATGCGGTATCACAAGTTCGCATGCTTGTGGGACAAAGAACTCCTGAGCGCTTTACAGGGCGTACCTGAGCTTTTGTCAGACTTGCTCTACGCAATGGGCCAGCATTTCAGCCAAGGTCATCGATTCAAGAAGTCTCTGTCCGAGAAATGTCTTGGCTGCTATCAAGATCCCGAGGATATCTTCAAGAACGACAACTGTTTTCTCACACTCAATCGGTGCTTCAGTTGTCTCGAGAAAGCGGCAGCGAAGAAGACTAAGGCTACGAAGTAGGCTGAAGCTGCCAAGTCGAGGAGGATATAGCATAAGGGGCGTGGCCGATGTTTGATGACAAGTGAGTTGATGCATTTAGGGGAGCAGCCGATGCACTATGGGGAGGAGCTTAATCGGGCGATAATAATCTTAGACTGTCCCGGGGCATTGCGGAGGGATGCAGACATCATTTGTAACATCATTTATTCAGATAAACACAACCCTAATATCATCTCTAACAACAGTCTCCCACAACTATCTCCCAACGGACCCAGCCGCTCCGTATTTGCGCCAAACTACCCCTGAGATGTGTTCAGGGCCTCTACCAACCTGTACAGCCTCCCTTCCCCCCAGTACCAGCGAGAGATTCACATACAGCCCCTCGGCGGGACCATCTCCCTCCTCAAACTGAAACCACCCATGCAAGGTAGCGGCACCGGTGATAAACCCTCACCTCGCAGGAAATGTAAGGGGAGTAAGCGATTCGAAAGACGAGACTTCTTATCTCTCGTGGCGATAGTCGTGAATTGTTACGGCTGTGACGAGGCGCTAGGCTAATCCTTGAAGTTTTGGGAGAGGGGCTCAAGTTTTTGGGTGTTGAGGTAAGGGGGAAGCAGGTTGGTGAAGGCAACGTGAGCAATATGGGTCGAGTAAACGCGTTTCGTTGGTCGGGCACATTGAGTTAGTTGTTATGAACGAGGCGGAAAAAAGATCCATTTTAGTGTCTGCAATGCTACATCGTGCTTGCGGAGGTAATTTTGTGGGTTTCCCAGTTACCTTGCACCAAGTGCCATCCACAGGACGGGAAACCAGCCGTCTTCAACATCATCTTTGACAAAATGGCCCCCGATTTTCAGCATTGTACTATTGAATCCATGTCGGCATACTTTCCGAGAATGGCAACACACTAAGCGCCTCGTATGACAGGTTGTCTTGGCCGCGGTAGCACGTGGCCCCCAACTATCACACCTCCTTACTCAGCGCTACCCTATTAATACTACTGATTCAACTCACTCTTCATCTCCATAAAATGCATACCTTGGCAGTTGAACCGATCCATGGAGCTCCATCGGGCCAACAATTACCCCATGTCGCCTATACACTGTCAAAAACGATGGCCTTGGGTGACATCGGCCGAGACAGTCAACTGCACCGCGAGATCTCTCCCGAGGCTCTTGCCGATTCATCTTGGAAAGTAATTATTTAAGCTCCAGGCCGCCCCCGATCTTTTATTCTGCAAAATGGAAACAAACATCATTGATCCCTGTCGTCCTCCATTCTCAACAAAAGCGCATCATCATGAAATCCTTCTCCTCCATTTTAACCCTCTCCCTCTCCATACTACCAATACTCACAACCGCCCTCGCCCTCCCACCCACAAACAACTACGAACCACTCGGCCGGCGGCAGACCCCCTGGACAGGAACCTGCACCGTTGCAGACAACCAATGCATGGTTACCATCCCGTCGCCCTACAACTTCACCTGTGGTCTGACGTATGTCCTTGCGGGGCCTTTAACTGTGTATGCGCCGTGGAAGTGTACGGTTGAGGGACATGTATGTTTTTGCTTTGTCCTCTTTCTGGGTGAGGGGCTTTTGCTGATTGTGTGGTGTTGGATAGTCTTGCATTGTGACGCCGACGGTGGCTGGGCCGAAGACGGATTGCAGTTGAGGTCACGGTTGGGGACTCGTAAATAAGCTTGGAAGACTGGATGCGTACAAGAAATGTATTTGGGAAGAGAAAACAGCCGTGGTATTAAATGCGTCTCTGGTGAGAAATAGACGCATTGTTGTATCAGGACCGGGGGCTATCTTCCTCCAACGTATCAGGACGGGGTGCTATCTTCCTCCAACCGACGAGTGGTGTCTATCTGAGCTGAACCTTCAGTTGGCTCAAGTCCAACTTCCTACAAGCGCTCCGCCGATCCTCAAGTGTTGTGAGCCCTGCCATAATTCCCGAACACTGCCAGACCCTCTGAACGGTCCGGATTGTCCAGTTGGCATAGGTGGTCCACAATGGTCTGCTCGAGGGGATCCATGCCGAGCTCTTTCGCAAGTAAAAGGAGCGGGCCGTATGTGATGTAGCAGGCTTCCATGTGAAATCCATCCGTAGGAACGGGGATATGGTCCACTAAGAAACTCTCGCGTTATTAAATAGCATTAGTGGCTATCATTTCGATGAAGATGCTGCTTCTTACAGGTTCTGGTGTACATGTGCACCAAGGCCCAGCCGACGACTACAGGGTCCCGGTCATAGATGTTGATGACACCCATTTCGGACTTCTGACAGAGAGACCCAGTGTTAGCATCGTGACCTGCAAGCATCCGAGTGGAGGGACTATGTAGGAAGACCATGGCACAGCAATCCGTTCGGATTGGATCCATGAGTATGAGGAACACACCGGAAATCTCAGCAACGTCGCCTTGAGAGCCAACGAGCGGCGGCAGAGGAGACCCTTGTGCACTTTCCAGGTAGTCTTGCCACAATTGACAGTGCAGATGACGTCTCCGCATTGGACAGCGCAGTCGGCGCCGATTTCGACGATGTGGCTAGGGAAGCGGAAATGTTAGTGGGCGGCTATTCTTGTAGCATGGGTCCCTCGATGAGGTATGGAGGACTTACGCGGGACAATCCATTGCCATCTTCTCACAGTTTTTCAACAGTGGTGCGTTTTGGAGCGAAGGGAAAGGGCCCCAAGAGTCTAGAGGGGAGGAGGCTGTTGGTTGGTGCTAGTGATGGAAGGAAGGACGGAGGGGCTGCTGAAAAGAATTCGCAACTTGAAGAAAAAAGCCCAGACTGCCACACCCGGGTGTGGAAACGGGGGCAGAGGGTGTGATGAAGGCTGTAACAGAGCCACAATGCCGCTAAATCAGCTGTCAAAAGGACTGTCAGACTACAAAGGTTCCTTCTTGCATCTGGAATTGTAGCTACCTTATATAGCACCTTTCGTGACTGAGGGTAAAAGAGGCCATTTACTAAAGTGACACACCCAAGTGTATAAGCGTGGGCAGAGAATAGAACCGTGTGACGACTGGACTTCCCCAATTACGCTAGCCTACTAAAAGCTGTGCTGAAAATACAGGTCTGGCGTTGTGATTTCTGATTTGTATTATATAGGTAGGTAGTGTAACTCGCATCTGATCGGCACGATGACTTGTCACAAAACATCCATTTACCAAGGAGAGACACCCAGGTGTGTAAGCGGAGGCAGAGAGCAGAAGACGCCATTCACCGAGGAGACACATCCGGGTGCGTAAGTCAGGCCAGAGATCAGAAGACGCAATTCACCGAGGGGACACACCTGGATGCGTAAGTGGGGGCAGAGAGCAGAAAAATCCATTCACCGAGGTACACCCAGGCGCGTAAGTGGGGGTAGAGAGCAGAAAAATCCATTCCCCAAGGAGGCCGGCTGGTCATGCTTCTCCGCTGTATTATGTCTTTCCCGGACGGAGTTTTCACGCCGGCGGCTCACTGGGACAAAAGGGGTCGGAGGGGAGACGTCACATGAATCTTCTTGAGATGCTCCAAAAATTCTCGCATGGCTCACCTGCAGATATTATTGCGTCTACAAATACGGCAGTTGGTTGAATGCCTTGCGTCTCAATAGCTTGAATAAGCCATTTGCACAATTGTGATTTTCCTTTTGGGCTTGCAGTCTGTGTTTACTATTGGGAAGCTAAACCCTCTACAAATAATAAAGCCGCTGTGGAAACCGTACAGCTAGAGAAAAGAGTTGCGGCCCATGTTTCTTGAAGGGATGCAGGCGGCACTGGGATGCCATTGGGATCTGATAATCAGGCCCTTGGCTTTAAATCAAAGAACTCAATGAGTACTTATGTCGTAAATTACACCGAACCCATCATCGCCAGGATCGTTCTGGTGTTCTAACATTGGCCTTGTCTCGTCAAGAGGCTGTGACAATCCCTCCAACATAGCTAAGTACTTAGCAGTGAATTGAGAGAGGGGAATAAACACCGTGTAAGCCCGCTAGACGGTTTAGTAGAATAATATAGGCTCTGATGCACGCCCTCAGTTAACATCGGCACCTCCCAAGGGGACAAGAAGACAGCAAAGCCAACCAATGAGGACGGCAGGTATTCGTGCCCCCCTAATTCCTCCTGGGCAGGCGCCTCCGACGGCCATTGCAAATTTTGGCCACCGGATGCACGCCCCACATTGCCGCATCCGTATTATCGGGCTTGGGCCGGTGATACGTCGGAACTTGTGGGCCTTGGCCGGGGCGCGGCCCGGGCTTCGGTAGCGCGACGACCGGGTGTCGTCATGGTCGCACTGACGAGATGTGAATTGTTGCACCCAACTGCCCGCGAAGCAGGAGGGCAACGAAGCAGCGTGAGCGCCCGGGTGGAATGATGCTGGGTTGCTGCGCGCTCCAATTTGGCTACAATCGGGGGCCTACAAGCAAACAGGCAGCAATCCCCCACCATCAACAAATGTGAGGCGGACGACTCCCAAAACTGAGGCTTTTGCATGCTGATGGAGGGCGGGTAACCGCTGTAATGGGCTCGGCCATCTGCGAACTGCCGAGAGGCCTACAGCAGGTCGCAACAGGTGTGGTTTTGTACGCCCCCAAAACTAGGCCCATTGGGCGGCGGAGCTTCCCGAGCAGATGTTGGGCAACCAAGTCGGTCCTTCCCGATCCCGAAGGTGCAATTATTGGGTTGCATCCAGACTGGGCTATCAGATTTGATGCATTTTGTTTGCTCGTTTGTTCTGGGCTTTTCGGGCACAAATGCAGCCATCCCCCAAGTCTCGTTTGCGGGACAAAGGTCTCGCAGCGCTCTTTGGGTTTTGCTACTTGGCCTTCAATCCACAGCACTCAACCTTTACGACAAGCTCCAAAAAAGTTGTTCTTATTTTGACTGGAAAATGTCAACAGCGACTGCTAAGAAGAAAAAACAAGCAAGTTGGGGCGACCCTCTCGAGGGTGTCACCCCCGAATGCATTCCGGCGGATCATTCCCTGGAGGAGGGCCCCAACGTCGCCTCTGCTACCCCCATCGTCGAGGAGTGCCAGGTGGATGACTGGAGCGCCTTCTTCATGAGCAGCCGTGACACCATCTCGTAAGAGCATTGGTCCCTTCTTCATCGTCCTGATCCATCTTCGAGGTACACTAACAATGCTGCAACACAGCCCATTTGCCGGACCCGTCGTCTCCCTCGAGTTCGAGACCGGCTCTCCTCTCGTTTTCCACCAATCATTTTTGGCCAAACATCGGAGGCTTACCCTCCTCAGCCGCGACGACCATCGAGCTGTTTTGAAAAAGTTCAGCGTTCGGGCAGGACATGTCTTCGTCCAGTATCTATATACCGGCACCTACGAGAACCAGACCCCGCTTCCTACACGCCGCACCCAGCTCAAGATGGCCTTCGAGGTCTACTTCCTCTCGAAGAGGTACGGTCTCGATGGTCTCGAGGGCTTGGCGAAAAACGAGATCTCAGCTCTGCAAGGTAGATTCCATGTCTTTGACGTTCTCGGCATTGCCAACAAAGCCAACCCAGTAAAACATGTGCCACACGCGGATGATGCATGGTTCAAGGATCTCGTCAAGGCCAAGGTCAAGGAAGCCTTTGAGAACCCAGACAAGCTGCTCGAGGTTACCTTGCTAATGGGGCTCGAGGGGGAGATACCATTCTCGAAGCTTGTGTTGCTTGGCGCCGTGGAGGTTTACCAGGACATGGTCAAGGCATTGAAGGAGAAAGAGGCTGCCATCATCTCGGCGCAAATCAAAGAGAGCGTGGAGAATTCTCCGCCGGCAGTGCCCGCTCTCCCTAGCCACGATCCGTCCGAGCAACCTCCTCCCAACGCCAAGCCCCAGCCCGTTCACGAGTCCGTCATTTGCGAAGAGTCGTTGCCCATTGAAGAGTCTTCCCTTGACCCTGGAACGGTCCCACCGCCCGACTTGGAATGTCCGCGGCCCGAAGCCGAAGCAGCCGAAGAACATGCCACTAATGACACAAGCCCCCGGGACCCGCCGAAGGAACAGGACGTGGAGAAGAGTGAGGGCCCTCCCTTCCCCGCTGATACCGCGTCTAACCTCGAAGCAGAAGACCAAGTCGAGATTGGAGAGCCGAAACCCCAGCGCGAACATGAGCCCGCCGAAGACGATGATGGGTGGGGGATTCCCTCGAGGAAGAAGAGCAAGAAAGTCAAAAAGGTGAAGCGTGCCGAACCCGATCTTGCGCCTCAGCCCGAGCCCGAACCGGATCCAGTGCCTGAAGCCGAGCTAACACCGAAGCCCATCCCCGACCTGGAGGCCAAAGCCGTCGAAGAGGAGGACACTTGGGACTTCCCGGTCAAAGAAAGCAAGAAATTCAAGAAACTCAAGAAAGAGAAGTGTGAGCCTGCGCTTGACGCTGAGCCCGAATCTACGCCTGAACCCGAGCCCGAGCACGAGCCCGAGCTTGAGCCTGAGCCCATGCCCGACCCGGAAGCCAAAGCCGTCGAAGATGAGGACCCTTGGGACGTCCCGGCCAAGAAAAGCAAGAAACTCAAGAAACTCAAGAAAGAGAAGTGTGAGCCTGCGCTTGAGGCTGAGCCCGAATCTACGCCTGCGCCCGAGCCCGCTCCCGTCTTGGAGGCCAAGACAGACCAGTGTGCGGAGCCTGAGCCTGAGCCACGCCCCCTCCCCAAATCAGAGTCCGAAGCCATAGGAATCGTCGATGAGTGGGCGCTTCCCACCAAGAAAGTCAAGAAGTTCAAGAAGTCCAAAGGCAAGGATGGTATTCCCGTTCCGATTGCGACCGAGCTGGAGCCAAAGCCGGCACCAGTGGACGATTACCGCTGTGGAAGCTCTCCAGAGCTAATCTGCGAGCCGGAGCTCACGCCGATGACGCCGAAGGAGCTGGATGACTTCTTCGGGGGCAGTGCGAGGCGCATGATCGTCCAGGAGCCGGAGCCTGAGACCTGTATCGTCGAAGAGCCGGGTGTCGTTTTGATGTCGGAGCTGGGGACAGAGCCGGAGAGGAACGACCCCTTTGCATTCTGGGGGGTGAAGAAGGTCAGGTCTCCGCGGAATAGTCTCTGAGTTCGGATCGCGCTCGCTCGTTCTGTTCTTTTGCTTGTTTATGTAGAGGGGCGGGGGTTGACTGTCACTTTTGGATTTGCTTTCTGTATTGAGTGTGAAACATCGCGTTGGAGGCTGTTCGTTTTGGAAATACGGTTGAGGTGTGGGTTCAGGAATGCCAGCCCTTTTTTAGGAGACAAGCCCACACAGGGAGCTGGTGAGTTCCGTGTTGCAAATTAGTACTACGAGCCTGAAATCAAGGAGAAATCGTTGAGATTTGGTGGATTACTGCCGAAAACGGATCAAATTGAACCACTTCGATATTGGGAGATCTATCGTCAGGCCTATGAGGCTATTTACATTTGAAGGCTCCCCAAAGGAAAGGGGCACATGGTCCGTGCGGAAAGGGGCTGTCAACACTGGAACAATGCTGTTTCTGCGTTGACCATTCTGAGGGATCTTCACTGCAATTCCAAGTGCACTATGAGACCGCGATCTGATGTATTGTGGCCGCTCCTTTACTATTGGACCTTTCGCGTCTCTACGTTGGCACAGGACGTGGATACCTGTGCGGAATTTTCTTGCTGATCTTTCAAACCCAGCCACGACAGACTTTTTCTCTCTTTTCCCCTCATCAAGTTCTCCACAGCCTCACCCTCGGCTCTGGGTGGGAACAGCCGCTCACTACCCATCGTCCAGGAGCCGGCAACCGCAGTCATGGCTATGGCTTCGCCGATCGCTGTGGTTACGCCGTCAAACGGCAATGCTGACTTCACGGGGTAAGTCTTCCGTCCTTAATTTCAGCTATCTGCCTTGCAACTGACACATGCCCCTCACAGCCTTTTCAAGTCCAAGACGCCCACTGACTGCACCATCAGATGCGGCAAAAACCACTGGAGAGTACACAAGTCCATCGTTTGTTCTCAGTCGCCTTTCCTCGAGGCTGCATTTTTCGGTGAATTTGCCGAGGCCCGGACAAATGAGGTCATTTTGGAAGAGCACGACCCTGTCTGTGTTGGCCAAGCGTTGGAGTACATGTACCGCGGATCCTGTAAGAGTTCAAGTTCTGCCTCCGATTCATTACTCTCCTACTCACTTTGCAATCCACCCACCTTGCCAAGAGAATCATATACACTCTTCATGGATCTGCCTCTCAATTAACTTAAGATAGTGGACCATGTTACAGCCACAATAAACCCTGGAGCCGACCGCAATCTTCGCGCCTAAATGACTTTTGTTTCGCTATTCAAGCTTGCAGACTTCCTTGAGATGGATCGCCTCCGCCGAGACATGTTACACGCCTTCCGTGACTACAACATCAAGAAAGCCATCGCCATCCAGCAGCGGTATCGTCCGGCTTGGATACCTGGACTAGGCTTCGTGGGAAACTTCACTGAAGCCGCGAAGATCGCATACACTCTGCTGTTGACCAGCAGACACCAACATCCAAACGATGGGCTCGCTAAGATACCTAGGGATCCTGTCGGCATCCGGAGACCGTTCATCGAGTTTCTCCGGTTCACGCGATTGCACATCAAGGGCTCGAAGCTGACAGAGTTACTGACTCATTTGGAGGAACATCACCATGAGCTGATGGAGGATATTATTCGCGCCATAGTTCCGCGTATTTTGGAATGTAAATGTCAAGAAGCCCCAGTCGTGCGAGATCTGTTGCAGGGACCGTAGACCGGTCCTCGAGGAACATGGTAACTTCCTCGGCGGAAGAAGGTGCTACATATGCTGCGTTAGCCCTCGCTATGACAGCATCTGACACTGTTTCCAGGTCTTTTGGACTTCATGACCGAAGGAAAGGCGCGTTGGGAAGAGTACGACTCTGACTTGGAAGACTCGAGGGAACGCCTTCAACAAGAGGCAGCTGGTCGACGGAGGGAAGGGGATAGACAGACAGAATAAAATGGTTTGATTCTTCGAGGTGCATTGAAACGCAGTGCATTTAACTTGTCGAAGGCAGCGGGAGGTGCCGCGCATGAGGTCTCGCACTTCAGGCCGCAGTGCCCAGTCTTTGGATGCTTGGCGAGAGAAGCCGACATGAGAGCGCCCCGGCTTGTTGGAGCTGATCTCCATGATGCCGAGGGTTTGTGTGTCCAGCCTGCGCTTGAGGGACCGCACAGCTGAAGGGCCCGCGTCATGGTTCAATGTTGATAGCACCGACATTTTGGCGGGGGAGCCTGACCGCCACTGGGGCTACCTCGAGCGGGTTTGCCAAGGCCGTCCACAACAACGGCGAGCGTCATGTCGCGCCGGGAGAGATAGAGGAGACGATGAAACCCGTAAGCAGCTTCAAGATTTCGTGCGGGGCCTTGCCCGTCCTTCGCAGCCGCTCAAAGATACGCTCAGGTTCGGGACCGACGACGATGCCCTCGCACTCAGCGCAGAGCCGAACGAAATACTCGTCAGCTACGTCCCCGTGGGGCTGAGCCAAAAACCTTGCCGGGGCATCCGTCACGTCGATCACCAGCCTCCGTAGGTCCGCAGCCAACCGAGACAGCTCAGCAGCCGCGACGATGTCCCCGGATTATGTCTGGCAGTCCACAGCTCGAAAATTCGCCTTGGAGGGGCCGGGCGACCAGGCCCTGACCTGCACCTTCCTTCCCATTTGGCAATCCAGATGATGACATCACCGTCCTGGGACGCGATAACGGCTCAGCATCTTAGGGATTGAGAAAAGCGGTGGGTAGAGATGGGACCTCCGATTTAGCGAGAATGATCAAAATGAGGCACTACTTCGAGATTCGGGCGTGCATGCGCTGGCATTACCAGAAGGTTCCTTCCGCAGCACCTCAAAGATTAAAGAGAATGTCTCTGTGTACAGTACCGACCGTCTCCGTGTACTGTAATCCAAGCGGCAATATGGTTTGGAGACGCACAAAGCCTTCCTCTGCAGCCGTTCAGCTTTCTTCAAGGCGGCGTTCTCTAGCGGGTTTTCCGAGACCCTTAGCAATGAAGTTGTTCTGCGCGAACAAAATCCTGTCTGTGTTAGCCAGGTAATCACCTACATCTACTCTAGAAACCGTAAGTCTTTCCTGTCCTCTCGAGCTAAGAATTTACATGTGAAAGACATGCCCTCTCCCCAACAGATCAAGCCTCTGACCCGAGACTATTAGAAAGTAGTTTATCACGTATCGTGCGGCATCGTCGTAGCAGATGACTGGGGCCTCGACGCCTACCAGATTTATGTCCAACTCTTTCAACTTGCAGACTTCTTCAGCATTGATGGACTGTGTCTGGACATCCTCAATGAACTGCACTCTTATAATAAGGAGTTAGGTTCCTTCATCCAAAGGGATATCAGCGGTTGGAACCCTAACGACACCTCCCTGGACAATTTTGTGGAGTGCGCAAAGATTGCCAACAGCTTGCCCGAAACCGACAAATACGATCTTAAGTGGGATCATCATTACGAAAGTGATTCATTCCCCAAGGGGATCCGCATGCCTTTTCTTGAGTTGCTCTGGTTCTCAAGATTTGACGGTTGTATCATGAAAAATGAAGGGTTTCAAAAAGCCTTGCACGAGTTTCCTGATATGGTGTCAGATGTTATGTCTGGAGCAAGCAATTGCATTTTGCCTGGACACAATTGGGTTGACAATGTCAGGTTTGCCAGCTGTAAGAAGACATTGAGCGAGATCGTTGGTGTTGATGGCGAGGAGACAGACGGTAACATTCTCGTCGGCGCGGATTGTTTTGATTGCCGGGTCACCTACGAACCTGCGAGTGATGAATCACATTTGGCTTCCGAAGTAGATATTTAGTAAGTGTAAGTACCCGCAGAGAGACGGAGATGGATCAGGCACGGGAGCTAGCGGCTAGGGGAATAGACAGAGCGCATCAAATTGTTCGACTCGCTAATGTGCATTGTGAAGATTTCGTCAGCCCCGTTGATCCCCTCTACTCTTCCATTCCCGCGATAGGTTGATGCCTACTGGTCCGATTGTTTCAAGGTAAGAGGGGGAGCGCGTTTGGTCACCCGTGGTGAAGAAACAACAGCAGAAAAAGCAGGCGGTCAACGACAGCGGTTCCGTACGATGGCTATGTGCTGAGCGCCGGGAGGTTGGGTTATGGGGCTGTTGCCAGAGGTCCGGCTTTTTAGGCGTTCGATCTAAGCGCGCCGAGCAACAAGCAGCGCCTCGATCTTTCCTCCCACGATTTGCCCCAAGTTTGGACCCAACCTCGACTCGAATTTCGCGGCGGCGCACTGCACCCTCCAGCTTTCAACCTTTAATCCCTCAACTCCAGTCTCATCCTCCAATCTTCACCCTCCACCAAAACTCGACAACAACAACCTCCTTTCTGGCGGGTGGTCAGCCCTCTCCCTTGTTGCCTGCACTGCTCCGCAGCGATGAACAAGGCCAATTCCGACTCGGCTGCGGCCTCACGCAGCACTTCCGAGACAACAGACAGCCCGAAGGAGGAGAAACTCTCAGACTACACGGCGTAAGGAAATTCTCCTCCAGCCTAAATGACGTTCACTAATCTCAAATGTCCAGGCTATTCGAGTCTGGGCTCTTTTCTGACTGCGTAATCAAATGCGGCGACAAGGTCTGGAGGCTTCACAAGGCCTTCCTCTGCAGCCGTTCCCGCTTTTTCCGCGCCGCTTTCACTGGTGTGTTTGAGGAGGCCAAAACAGGCGATCTCACCCTTCGTGAGCAGGATTCGGACCTCGTGGACTTGCGCTGCGATACATCTACTCCTCTGGAGACTGTAAGATTCCTATTCCAGTGGGCACCAGAGGCGAAGCCGACTTCCATCTGACAGTTTGCTAAGATGGAAGCAGTCGAAACCATTACAGACACCATAGCAAGTGATGAAACCACGTACAGCACCCTCGTACCACTCTTCAAGCTTGCGGACTTTCTTGGGCTTGATTCGCTGTGCATCGCAGTTATCTCCCAGCTACGTATCTTCAACACAAAGCAAGCACTCGAGATCCAAAAGTCTTGGTGGGAGCAACTTGAACTGGGAAAGGAACCTGAGAAGGGCTGGGGTCTCACCGATCGGTTCAAAACCACGTTCACCGAATGCGCAAAGATAGCGTACAGCCTCCCAAAGTCGTCTAAGCATGAGGTCTGGAGCAGAATGCTGCGTTATCCATCTGACCCGGTCGGAATTCGCAGGCCGTTCATTGAGATTCTGCGGCTCACAAGATTTGCTGTTGTCCATGATAGCGAGTTCCTTTCAGTATGGGAGCAAATTCCCGAGTTGATGACCGACATCGTCGTGGCTATGGGACAGTGGGGCAAAGGTTACGACTGTTCCGACTTTCCCTAGAGTCTGCGCGCAATGCAACGAAAACACACGCGACCTATTTGACAACGGGGGGTATTTCGCGACAGCTCATCTTTGCAGCTACTGCGCGAACTATTACGGTCCTAGAAGTGGGACATCTGTGTATTCGGACTCGGGCGCTTATTAGGAGGGTGAGGCAGGAAGGTTTGGCGCAGCCGGAGGCATGGTTCGATATATCATGGGCCTACGGGATACTAGTAGGACAGTAAGTGAAAAGCCTCATAGCTAGATAAATCACAGGTCACGCATCGTACTTCTATGTTCTCCTCCGAGAATGTTGACTTGCACAGTGGCCAACCAACATTAAGGCCTCGCCATCACCTTGGGAGGCCTTGGCGAGATGTGGAGTATGCCGTGGAGAAATGCTGAACGGCCTCCTGAGGGCGGCGATACGGCCCATAATTAATATTAGAACCTAGGCCTTAGTAAGAAATGAAACTTCTCTTGCCATCATCCTTGGGCAAGCTTGATGTTGCCAGTAATGAAGTGGGGCGGTCGCCATGCAATTCCCGTGGTTGTTGCCCTCGCTTGGACATGACTGGGCCAGCTCCGGTTGCCCTCTTCTTCTTTTCCTGTGGCATAAAATCATCTCTCCCCGCCCCCAAGCCTCGGTAAACCCTTCCTTCCTTCAACAACACTCAACACCGGAACCGGCGGCACTTACTCTGCTGCTACTTCTGGAGGCAATCGACCCCTTCAGGCTTTTCTCTTTTTTTTTGCAGTCTCTATTTACCCTGATCTCGCACATTCGCCGACAGCCCTCTTGGTCGCGTACGCCTGTCAAAATGGCGAAACCTCATACGGGGCGCTTCAGCAAGTTGTCAACCCTCTTGCGACCGTGAGATACTCGAAATCCTTTCCTTTATCATGTCGCAATCTAATCCGGCGCTTGCAGTTGACCACGTCTCGGTTTTCCACGGCAAGGGCGACGCCCCCAGCGACATCTTGGACGCCTTCGAAGTCTGCATGCCGCTGTAAAAACTCGCGGATTTCCTTACCCTCAAGAGTCTTTGCTCTCACATCATTGACAGCCTTCAGATATTCCTGACGAGCAGGGTGAAGGACATCCAGAGTCGCGACAAGGCTTGGTCCCCCAGCTAGGACTTCATCGCCACATTCGCTAAGTCTGCAAATTTGGCCTACAGCTTCCACGATAGCGCCATCCGACAGCCGTTTTGTCATTTATTTGTGCTCAAGGAGTTTGACGTCACGGGCAACCTCTAGTTTCTGTCCGCTCTGAAGGAGATTCGGGAGCTGTTGGTTGACATTCTCGTTGCGATGGGAAATGACAAGACATCACGCAAAATCATCACATTCGGCAATTTCCGGTTCCCAGTCTCTTAACCTCGGACGGTGACTTAGCTTTGAACTCGGACTAGGAGGATGAGTAACTGGGATAGTCATCCATGCCTTTGCAACGGATCTGTATTTACAGCTCCAGAAGCATTCGAAAAATACGACAAGCACGGCAACATGAATTTCTACGGGCAGAGGGGACGATAGAAGGAGGAAAGCGCCGGAAGCGCTGGTTAATATGAAATCGCGGTAGCATTTGATGCCCGTATGAGCTTCTCAACCTAATCTAGATCTATCAAAAACAGATAAACAGGTTGACATCGTGAGCTGTTCTGAACCGAACCATTGGCTATCCACTCCCGTGCACGTTACCTACATACGGCGACGCCATTCCCCAGGCTTTCCATATCGTCAGCTTCAAGCTCACTCATGACGGTGTCTTCCGCTCCTGCGTGGCAGCTCTCTTCGGGCTGAAGAAAACCGAAAAACTCATGCGCGGGCGCGGCCCGGGACGGACGCTTGCTGCGGCGAGCACTTCGGTTCGCATCGTCCCACGTCTCTCGAAAGCAGCAGTCCCTAGCGCCTCATCATGTCTGCGAGGTAGTAACACACCAGGGAGCAGCCTTGCATCGCTTGAGATCACGGGCTCTAGTGCTCGCGCTCCCCGAGTGCCAACCTGTCGACTGCGTTGCAGGGCTCGTCGCGGGGTCTTGGGTCGGGTTTTGCGGAGGCTCCAGCCAAAAGGACAGTGCAATAGTCCCCCCAGGCGGCTGATGCGCTGCATCAATCACTCGAGAGGCGTTCCTGCATTTTCCAGCCGAAATTATTCCTAGCAGATCAAATAGCCCAGCGATCAAGACCTTCTACGATGCGAGCGAGCCTGCCACGGAACTGGGTCTTGTTCTTCCAACACAAGTCTATTTTGTAGGCGCTTCTTTGACGTGTTTCCGCACCGAGCAGTGGAGTTCTTTCTTTTGCCCGCTGCCTTTCCAGACCACCCACCATGAATCAAGCAATTCCTTTGTCTGGAGCTACCACTCCAGCAACTTCATTGTCTGGGGAAGTTCAGGCCTGCCGCTCCTTCTTTCTCGTTGCCAAACCCATAAATTTTCGAGTCGCGCGCGCTTTTCGTTTCCCTTCTTCCTCAAAAAACACCTCCGCCGCCTGTTGCCCCAAAGTTCGGGGCCCAAGGCGCGATCGGCTTTCCGAATAACACCCACTCAGACCTTACGATGAGTTCCACCACTGCTGGCGGGAAGAGTCCCGTCAAAACGATCACGGATTCCAGCGGGTGTGTTCTGCCTCTCTCGACGGCCCTCATCGGGCCTCCTTGCTCCCTGTTACCAACGCTGACTCCTTCATCCCTGCAGAATTTTCGAATCAGGCTTCATGTCTGACTGCACCGTCAGATGTCGCGACCGGGTCTGGAAAACGCACAAGCTCATTCTTTGCAGCCGCTCGGAGTTCTTCAAAGCCGCTTTGATGGGAAACTTCAAGGTACATCTCCAGATTTGAGGCACAAACACGCCGATGATGGATCTCTCTAACCCGTCATGGCAATAGGAAGCCGAAACGGGAGAAGTGGTGCTCAGAGAGCAGAACCCCGAGCACGTTGACAATGCATTGCGCTTCATCTACTCGGGTAACCGTAAGTCCAAACGATGACCGTCTCAGCCTTAATGTTGCTATTTTCTGACTCGGGACTTCCAGTGAACCATATTACATCTCTCCGGGACTACGACTTCATGGACACAAAGCTCGATACCGTCCGGATCTGCGTGGCGCTTTACCAGCTGGGGGATTTCCTCCGCGTTGCCAGCCTCTGCAACGAAGCTCAGACTGAGCTGCACCACATGATGAAATTGAACGCACAGCATATCAAGGCAGTCTTGCTTCCTTTAGCGTGGGCCCTCCTGAAGGTCTCGCCGTCCAGTTCACCAAGTACGCGAAGATCGCGTACTCCATTCCCGAGAGTAAGGATCCCTCGATCAAAGGAAGCATCCGTCATCCGTTCATACATTTCTTCACCCTGACGAGATTTAATGTTATTGGGGAGGAGGACTTCCTGCAGGAATTACAAGCTATTCCCGGATTATTGGCCGATATTCTCTGGCAGCTTGCGCGTGTTGATCGCGGCGAAGATTCCCATTGCGATGCTGAGCAACTGTACGAGAAGCATCGTCGCACAATTAACCAAGAGTGTCAGATTTGTAAAAAGGACCCCCTGTTTGATGATATCAGCCAGGAAGTGAATCTCTGGATGGTTGGGAAAAAGTGCTACAAATGCTGGTCGGATGAACGCGGAGACATCACAGCTCTCGGGGGCGTCGGTGAAGACGACCTGAAGAAGCTTCCGAAATTTCTATATTTACCGGACAACTTGTAGCTGACTCCGACGGCTAGGCTCGCTAAAATTCACTAGTGATGGACGGACTTGGCAGGCAGTTAGTATCTTGGGAGAGACAGGTAGCTCATAGAGAGTACGACTTCTTGGTTGTTGAGACCATTTTTATTGCATGGTGCCTCCATGATACCGAATGAAGCATTTCCCTGGCCAACTGTTCCCAAATTCGGTGCCCGAAATGTTTTGTGGGTTTTCTATCATCCACACACAGCTGTATTTGCCCAACGAGTCAGACGCTCGAGAGCCGGAGCCTCGGGCAGTTCGGAATACTGAATAACATTCACTTCACAATCTAACCGTATGTTGCGTCCCTCCCGCATGTCTCACTTCGTTGGCTCTGAGGACGCCAAGCAAGCGCGATGATGCTACGCCGCTGCGGAAAGTTGGATGAATACCTAACCAGTCTGCATCAGTTGCTGATAGTGGCCTTGGGAAAATTTCAAGGGTAGAGTGGGTGTAACAGACGTGGTTCGAAAAGAGCCGGGAAAGTCTGGCAGATATCACGCCCGTCTCCCTCAAGTGGAACTATGCCGAGGCTGCTACCCATAACAATGCTCAATTTGCCTGCGCGCAAGACAACCTTGACTCCTGGAAGCTCGGCTCGGGTTGGCCTTTGCTGGTGTGTTCGAGCCGCCGTCTTTGGCGCCTTCGTCTGAAGCTTTATTTGGGAGGGTGAACAATGCACTGTTGACGCGCACCGCCGACCAACGAGGCTGCCAGCAAAATCACATCCCGCCTCAGCGCTGCGCCTTGTTTCTTCGCCGACACGCTGCGTGAACTGCATTTCGCATTCTCGCGCCGCCCAACTTCGAGTCTGCGAATTGCGAGGAGTGGTCTAGGCTTGGCTCGCTCCTGCCTCCGATAGAAACCTGAGGCTCCGAGAGAGCCCGGGACTTCAACACCCCACACCCACCATGCCGCGCGCGCTGCGCCGCGTTTCTTTCCTTCCTCCAACCCCTCCACCATAAAACAACAACCGTTTATTTTTCGCAGCGCCACCTCGTAACTCGGGAACCATCAACGCCATACCTAATCAGCACCGGCAACACTCCGCAACCGCCGCGATGAGTGTGCCAACTGCCGACATGAGCGTTACCAAGACTGGTGGGATCTTTCCCACCCGGAAGAAAAAAATGGATTTGAGCGAGTGAGTTGGCCCTACTTCGCCGGCGCAAGCATCTTGACTGACCTCCGGCTGCCAGCTCCTTCGACTCCGACTTCCTGTCAGACTGCACAATCTGGTGCGGCGATCGCGTCTGGAAGTTGCATAAGATCATTCTGTGCCCACGCTCTGAGTTTTTCAGGGCCGCTTTCACAGGAAAGTTCAAGGTGCGACCAACTTTGCTTGAACTCTTGATCAGGAACCTCGCTAACCGACTCTGAAACACAGGAGGCGGAGACGGGCGAGCTTGTGCTTGAGGAGCAAGATCCAGAATACGTGGGACATGCGCTGCGCTTCATTTACTCTGAGAACTGTGAGTGATTACCCCCTTGCGAACTTTGAGTCGCTGCTGACGTGGAAGTAGTGGACCATATCGCACACGTCTTCGATCCTTTGGCATTGGATTCGACTCTCCTAGCATTCACCATGTCCGTAAAGCTCTTCAATATCGCCAGCTTCCTCCAACTCCCTACTCTTTGCCAGGAAGTCGTTGACAGACTGACGCTCTTCGACCGGAAGCAAGCGCGCGTGAAGCAGAAGGCTTGGTTAGCAAACACCCAGCAGGTTCACATGTTCACTCAAAACTCGGAGTTCAAAGCTGCTTTCGCCGAGATAGCAAAGGAGGCATTCGACATCCCTGAAATCGGACCAGCCAGCATTCGGAGACCATTCATCAATCACTTCCGATTCACCAGATTCGCGGTCGCAGAGGACAAAGAGTTCCTGACCAAGTTGGAGCAGGCTCCGGCCCTTCTCACCGCTATCATAGCTGCCTTGGGCTCCAGTGTCCGACCTCAGCTGCGGTTCACACGACGGACATGCAGAATGTGCAGCAGGAACCCTTGGTATGGCGGCGAGAAGAGCGAGCAGATCGTCAACCTTTGGTACGATGGCGATTACTGCCACAAATGCTCGAGCAAGAAATATCCAAACGAGGTTTAGATGGCGAGCCTGAGAATCCTGGGCGACGGCCCGGGGACATGGGAATATTGAGGCTGGAATACCTAGCCATTTGTATGGTCAATGAACCGTTCTTGGACCACCGACTCTTGAGGTCGGATGGGATAGGCATTTGCATCAGTCAATGAATCACTCTTGGGCCCTCAGCTCTTTCATCTGGTGAATCAAATGGACAAACATAGTGGAAATTCCCTTGGACTCCCCGTTTGCACGGGTGGCTGCATTAGCCGACACATGACCCAGCCCCCTATCACTTGTCATTTTCTCGACAGGATGAGTACAAAAGCCAGACCTTCCTCCCTTTCCCATTTCCTACCCTTTCCTCCTCAATTATTCTGTCTACCTCTTCGTCCTTCTGCTGCTCCCAGCGTCTCGCAACATTACGCTTCCGGCGTCGCGTTTGCGGGGTGATGCTGAGGCGTGCATTGAGGCATGAGATTGCGTGTGCGCGTTTGTTTGCTTAAGCTTTGGTCCCTCTTCTGATTCGACAACACTCTCTGCGGGCCGTCCCATTTGTCTTTGGGGGAAGGCACCGCCGTCAGGCCCGCCTGCCTGGGCGCAGCTAAACCACGTGCTTCCGTCCTTCCCTCTTCCAACTGATGACACCACGTTCGGCCGGCGCAACGCCGCCTTCCACCGCACTGCTGGAGCTCACGACCCGGAGCTTGTTATCCATAGCCCAAGATCTGATGCCCTCAGACCGGGACTTTCCCGAAATTTCACCGCCTCTTCCCTCGGTTGCGTTACGTGACGAAACGGCCTCGTTCTCTGGCCCCTCAATTCCTTCCTCTAGCCGCCGACCACAACGTCCTTCAGCGCATTGCCGCCGTCCACGCCCACCGAGCCGGGCCTAGAACTCCGAGTGCTGGGATCAGATCTCCTCACGCTTCCTCCGCGATATCGACATCTGTTCCCGTCGCCGCGATGAACAACCCCGCGGCGGGCAATCCCGGCGCTAATTCGACGGCTATGACTACAACTGAGACCGTCACCACCGCCACCGCGAGCGCGCCAAACGAAGTGCCCCAAGAAGCGCCCTCGCCTTTACCATCGCCAGCTGCGCCTGCCCGTCCAAAAGCTGCAGATCTCATTGAGTGAGTCCCGCTCTCCGACCCGCCGAGAAAAGTCTGAGACTTCTTGTGCTGACATGTCATGTTTCGCCGTAGTGTCTTCGAATCGGGCATCCTCGCCGACTGCACGGTCAGATGCGGCGACAGGACGTGGATGCTGCATAAGATCCTTCTCTGCAAATATTCGGCATTCTTCACGCGGGCCTTCCTGGGCGAGTTCAAGGTAAGCCGTCCTGACTTGTCGAATCGTGTCGCTCTTCTTGGCGAGCTGTTTGTGCCTTCTTAATAAGCGTTCCGCTCGTTCTTGAAAAAAAATGCATCCTTTTTTGAAGAAGTGCACGTCACGGTGAGGTCGTGGACATTGCTAACCTGCCGTTGCCGTGATAGGAGTCCGAGACGGGCGAGGTTGTTCTGGAAGATCAGGACGCGGATCTACTCGACCATGCTCTGAGATCCCTGTACTCAGGCGATAGTAAGACCCAATGCACTCCAGCCTCATGATGAAGCCCTAACTCGATGTAGTTAATCACATTCCAGCTCTTCAGACTCAGCCTGAACCCGCAGATGGCCTCCAGGCCCTCACGTTTGGTGTGCCACTATATAAGATGGCGGACTTTCTCGACCTTCGCGATGTTTGCGATTCCATCATCAACAGACTATATTTCCTCTTCATCAAGAAGGTCAATGTCTATCATCCCGAATTTACGAATTCTCAGCCCGACACCCGCCTGGACCCATGGTACTCAAATCAGACAGCCAAATATTACTTCCTTGAAGCTGCGAAGCTGGCTTACAGTATCCCCGACCTTGCTGGTGATCACTTCGAGTACCCTGATATGAGCATACGGCAACCATTTGTTTCATGGTTGATGTTCACGTGGTTTACCTTCACGAGGGATGCGGGACTGGTGCGCTCACTGCAGGACGTGCCCGAGTTGCTTGCTGAGGTTCTGGTTAGCATGGGTGACCTTGCTATCTTCGACAATCCGGCAGGCAGGCACCCCGCTCAAAAAATGCCTCCTTTGCATGAAAAGGCCCCTCTCGCGCGTTGGAAACGATTTCAGCTTTTGGCTCAAAGAGGATTTGTGCTATAGGTGCATTGCCAGCGAAAAGCAGTGGTCCGTCAGCTGGGAAGCTTGGAATGAGCTTGATGGCTTTGGCCTGTGAATGGGCTTCCTTGAGGGATTGGATTGGATTATAGAAAACTGGTGTTGTATCTTTTGTATTTTCTCAGGTCTGCTCGTTTGGGAGAACAGAAATTGCATGGTGTACAGTGTCTTTCTTGAATAGGAAGAAGTCATCTCTCATACCAGCGTTGGGAAAATTTCGGGAGCTCGAACAAAGGAAACCGTCTCTATTGTTTGTGCGAATTGCGTTGAGAACCCCTCGTACACCATTGTGCCGGGGTGGCAAGACCTGGTTCATTGCATTGCAGACTTTATTCGCATTGTGAGGCATCGATTGCATTGGGACAAGCCGTTAGGGAGTGCGGGAAGGCCTCTTGAGAATGCCAGGAAGTCGCAACGGAATGATCAACACGTTTCCGTTCTAACACCAGCTGTTTAGGGGTTTGTCAACTGCATCTCGATACTCCATGCACTGCGCATAAGCATTCTCCTGATGATTTCATTTTGACTCAAACTGCCTGCGGTGGCTATGTCATAACTGTTCGCTGTCAACCTCGGCCAGCAGCATGCTGTGTCCTCCCCAGACTTGCCCGCGGTTCCCAAATCTACCTAAGGTAGGTACCCTTCGGGCATCAGATAGCAAACCCCGACGCCCAACATGTGAAGCACACACTCAGGGACACCCAAGCATTGCCGGCATCGTCATTCAAGGGCTTCTGGTTGCAGTGATCGCAGAGCCGATTCTCACCAAATCCCCATTTCTTGGATACCATAAAGTTTGCCGCGCCCATCTCAGCAACCACGTAGGGCGTCAGCTCAGGGACGTCCGTCAAGGCCTCAATGAACTTGCGGTCCAGGATGAAGGTGAAGTTGGTGAGCATAAGGAACTCGACGAAGGGGCCGCGGATGGTTTTCGCGGGGAACTTGAAGCGAATGTGTTTGCTGTTTGGGACTTCGTAGGCCATCTTTGCGGCATTGGTGAAGGCTGCGATGAAGTTATCGTTGGGAACCCAGGGATTCATTCCGGCGGTTTGGTACACCTGGATGATTTGTACTTGCTTGATGACGAATGTGTGCAGCCGGTTGATGATCTCGAGGCGAAGGCTTGTCACACAGCCCGAGAAAGTCTGCCATCATGTAGACGGAGATGCAGACCGGGATGGGGCTGAAGTCGACGTCGTTGCTAGGGGGCTTGATGCCGAGAAGCTCAGAAACTGCTGCAGCACTGTTAGCGCTTGTCTACAGAGCCGTAGGGCGGGGAAAGGGAATCTTACGGTCTCCTGAGTACAGGAATCGCAGCGTCATGTCGACGAGGTCAGGGTCTTGCTCTCTCAGGACTACTTCGTTCGCCTGGGACTCCTAGGTACGGATAACAAAGCGTCAGCAATGTCCCGGTCTTCTTGCATTCTTTGAAGGCCTGCCGTCACGGACCAAGGCCTAGTACAAGGAAACATTCCCTCAACTTGACAGCACGGACCTGAAATAAGCCATCGGAAATTTCAACAACATTTCATCTGGACTTAAGCATGGTTAATCCCTTGTTCTCCGAAGTAAAGTGCGGGCGATCACAGATGGAAGTTGCACGAGGCTTCATCCGAATGCCTCATTGTTTACATTCACGGGCCCGGATCAGGGGTAAAGTGGGGCAACACAAGCCGGCACCTTCCAGCTCATTTTCGCAGCATGGGCTCTGAAAGTTGCACCTGACACGATCGCACTTCCAAGTTTTCCTTCCGCCATCTCCTAGATATCGGGAACCTCTCAGGTCGTATCCTTTTTGCTCCTTTTTCCCTCTGCTTTCTGCGTCCTGCTTCCTCTCATTCCGGTATTCCGATTGCGCCGCGACTTGGACTTGAGCGACAGGCTCAGTCTTTGGCTCGCCCGCTCTCTGACCTCGGCCGTCTCACACAGCGCTGGCGCTGGCGCTGCGTGAGCTGGCGCCATCGCCATCGAAGTCAGTGGTAGCGCTAGAGTGGATAACAGAATCGACAGCATATTGGGAGCCAGGCCAGTGTTGTCGTCGCAATCCGCCATAGCAGCATTATCATCGGGAGCAGTGTTTCCGGCTGACAGCGAAGCCTCCTTGATCGCGGTTGTTGACAGAGCCTCATGTCCCCGCCGAACGCCACGCGGCGACCGATCACGACCGACACCATCCTACGACGACCCAAGGCGAAGACCGCGATAAAATAACACCAGCATGAACGAGTGAGTCCCGAATTCTTCTTTCATGCTTCTCTTTTCTCATTCGTTCTCTCTTCACACAGTCTGTTTGACTCGGGGCTTTTCCCCGACTGCGAGATCAGGTGCGGAGACAGAGTCTGGCGGCTGCACAGAACGGTCTTGGCTCTCCGATCGCGTCACTTTAAGGACGTTTTTACCGCGAACCCTACTGTTGGTGTCCTTCTATCTGCACTGCGTAGGTTGCGCTCGACGATTGCTGACCGGCCGGGAATGTAGCCCGGAGCAGTTATTGTCTACGATCCTGATAATACTGATAAGACCATCCTCGATTTGGTTCTCAGATATATATACACAGGCAACAGTATGTCCCAAAACGTGGCCGACCTGTCCCATTCCTCTTCCGCTATTCTCTTCGCCAGGTCTCTCATGAATCACCCCAACTCTTCGTTCCCGGGCGACATCTCTGGCATCATGCCTCTTCCCTCAGCCACCAACTTCCCCTCCCCAAGGGTACCACAAAGTCGCTAACTACCTCTCCAGCCAGCCACATGTCCAACCTCATTGCTCCGAGCAACAACAGAATCTACAACTTCTACGTGACGATCTACAAGCAGGCGCAACACTTCCAAGTCGACCCGCTCTGCACGGATGTCATCCGTGTCCTCGAGCAGTACAACAGCGCCATCACACCCTCCATGACCAGCTAGTATCACCAGCGCTCAGGCCCCCCGGGGTCCTGGAACATCGGGCTAAATGTCCAAGGCTTCAACTCGGAGTTGAACAGACTCGAATTCATGACTGCGGCGGCAGAGGCATACCGCATCCATCCTCCGGGCAGTGGAGGCTTGAGGGGGGCTGGCAGAGAGGCCCACAGCCATGAGGGGATTCGGTGGCCTTTCGTTCAGTTCTTGTTGTACAACCCATATCTACTGACGGGTGGGAACACGGAGATTGCTGAGGGAATGCGGAGGATGGTGCCGGCCCTGGTGGCCGATGCGAAATTCCTCCTGGAGATCGGCGGGCGGCCCAATTGAGCTCTCGGCCGTACTTTCCGGGGTTTGGTGGCGTTTATGATGGATAAGAGTGGGCATAGGGGTGATCACGGGGTTTTTGACTTTGAAAAGGCTATGTGGGGATGGAGTGTGTACCATATCTTTGTTTGCCAGATTTGGCTGGTTGGACCAACCATCAGGTGTTGGATGTTGGACTGTTGACATAGAGGCGAACGACGACAGTTAAGTGCCCAGTCATTACCTATTTATTAGAGGGATTGGAGACGGGACCGCTCTCGCTAATACATTGTTTTTAGTTGGTGTCTTTATTGGGGACCTCCTTTGTCGGGACCCATTGCTTTGTCGTGATATATAGCACTCACACGATTCTTTGTCGTCTCTACTCGCATACTTCCATTTCGCGCTCAGATCCCAGTCTTCCGCCATCATAGCGAACATCGCAGCAACAGCTCCAGACCTCGAGGCCAAAATGGCTTCGCCACAATTGCCTGGACGTCACCCTGCGACCCGAGCTCCAACACCACCAAGGCCTTCCCTGGCCCGCGGGCACCACTGTTTTGCCGATAACATGCCTCAAACAAAACCGATTAGGTCTGCTAGCACCCCTCGTTATCGGGCAACCACAGGTTCCGGGCTTCGGCCCCAAAGCTCCAGGCTTCCAGTCAAGCTGATCAGCGCCAAAGTTTGAGGCGCACACCAGCCACCGACAGCCGCTACATTTGGCACAACAACTCTGCGGTCCAGCGTTCGGTTCAGGCGTCCAGTCCTGTGACTCGGCCTCTGTTGGAGATCGAGGCGGTTGGGTTCGATGTTTTGGAAAATCTCGCCGCGCCGTCGAGAGGTGAAGGCTTCTCTGAGCCCTTGACCAGCAGATGGAATGGTGCCCGCGTTGGTCGGATGGGCAGTTTTGCTTTGCATCCAAAGTCTCGGGCTTCCATGTCGCGCTCGAACGCGACCAGACTTGTCGCTGATGTTGAATGCTCGCTCACTCGCGTCAGGGGTCTTTCTCTCCATCTCAATTCATCCCTCAATTGCCTATTCCTCTCTTCTGGCCAAACTTTGTGCTTGATCATCGCCCTGATCCGCCGAGAAGCATCTGGGTTGCCCTCCTCCTCATCAATCAATTCATCGCTCTCGATCTTGCTACCTCGTCACGGCTGCGGCAAAGCAAACCCTTCGCTGGGTGACGGCCGTGGGTCTCTGTCCCTCGGTACCGAGGCTTCAACAGCAACGCCCAACCAATCCAGGACATCAAATCCAAGCTCTTCAACCTAGGGTTCCTCACTGGAGCGCAAATCGCCTACGCTACGACCACGACCCTCGCCAGCGACACCCCATGCCATGTCCTAGGCTCCTCAGAGGCACATAGGTACATGGGCATCCGCTGGCCTTTTATGCAGCTGATGCTGTACGCACCGTACTTAGTTACGGGTCAAAATCGAGAGATTGTGGAGGGCCTGGCGGAGAGAATCCCGGATTTGATGAGGGATGTGCTGTTTTTGATTAAGAGGGGGGCAGGACCGTGAGGACAGCTGGTGCATGGGGTGGTAGCTGTGCCGCTCATGGTGCTGGAGGGGCTGATGCTGGGGATTGTTTGTTGATCAGGCTGGCTGTTGATATGCGTGTTAGGGGACGTGTTTGGTCACAGATTTGGGAGATGTTGGGTGTGACAATAGGAACATGTCGGCGAGAACTGAAGCTGACGGCGGCCAGCGAGAAGACGGTGGGGGAAACGCCGGCAAGAGGTTGTGATATCGGGGAGAAACTCTCAAGGTTGGCTCGATTATGACATGGCGGATATAGGTCTTGGGAATACTGGAACGAGAGAGGCGAGTGCTACTGGAGCCGGCAGCTGGTTCTGGCATGGAGCGCTCCCGTCAAGGCTGCTTTTTGCTAGCTGTCGGACATCAGGATGTCTCGCAAGCGAGCAATGAGAAACCAGCTTACCCTGTTTTCTAGTTTTCATGTCAAGTGCATGTATCCTATCCTCTTCTCATCTAATAGGCCCAAGTCCCACCACTAGTTTGGCATAACTCCCCTTGCATTATCTGCATCCACGCCCCGGAAGCTCACAGTGACGAGGTACCCCTAAAGACAGCGCATCACAACAACCAAAATGCCACTAGGCCGATTAGAACCGCCAGCCTCAGTTTGGAAACTATCACCCAAGAGTTGAAGAATAGAGACTTAGAGATGTAAACTAGGTTTTATACAACTTTAGGGGGAAAGGAAGTCAGCACCTCATTAGGTGAAGAAGTTAGCGCAATACGAGGAGGCCTGAGTTGGCAGTTCCGGTGTTACCAGCCGGCCACAGCTGAAGCGGCCCCTTTTCTGATGGAGGCGCCACCATCACGGCAATGCGACGCTGCAGCTCATTGGTTGATGTTGCAGATCTGCCTGAGCGTCGGCCCGCACCAAGCCCTGACGTTCCTGTTGGTCCGATCATGTGGAAATTAGCACATGCCACCCCCTGGCATCAATATTGGCAGCCGCATTCGCCACTCCAGTCAGGCTCCAAATCATGCCCGCATGCTGATGATGTCTGAGACAAGGAACTGGACGAAGAGCATCGCGTTTGTCACTTTGGTGCAGTGGTGATTTCTGTCTCACAAATCCACCCGGTCGGGTCGACCAGAGTAGCTGCAGCGGGTTGCATTGCAGCCAAGAGAGCCTGAGATTGGAGATGCGCGGAAATACCACGTCGCAATTCGGACACCGTGCGGCTGATGAACCGCTAATTGCCACTCCTCTCATCGAGGTCCCCGTTGCCCAACCAGCTAGCTCGGCTGGAAAAGCCCCCCCGCTGTGCTTGGCCAATACAAGCCCTGTCATTCCCCTTACAGAACCATTGTTCACTTTAGCTTGGGCGAATGTAACCCACCCACTCGCTGAATCCAAGCTCTCGGGTCGCAAAAGGGAGCCCGCTGGTACCAGAACGAAAATAGAAAAGGAGGCGGTCCCTGACACAGCATTTTCAACCAAGTTCCCCTCGACACCGTCGTCATCATGAAATTGTTCACAGCTTTGTTGCTCTCCGCCTGCCTAGCCACGCAGGCGGTGGCGCAGGGAAATTCAAATAAAAACAAAGATTCAGAAGAGTTCACCTTCACCGTCGAGGCCACCTTCAAGGGGAAGAAGATCCCTCAAAACGAGATCAAGTTCGCCAAGATCCCCCCCGGAAAGGAGGCCAGCCCGGGCAAGAAGCTCGGGCTTGAGAAGAAGAACAGCCAGCCCGACAGTGGGTTGGCCACCCGGGGGATAACACCCAAAAACCCTCCCTCTGGCAGCGCCAACTGGTGCGGTTCCGTTAAACATACGACATCAAGCAACCAGATCAAGCTCATCCACGCCGTCTTCCAGCATCCCACCTGCACCAAGCGGACCGGACAGACGTACCCTCAGGCGGCGGCCCAGTGGGCGGGTATTGATGGCGACACTTGGGGAGGCGCCGTGCTCCAGTCGGGCACGGTCTGCAAGTTTGACAACTCGTCGGCTTCTGTAAGGTATGGATGTGTGACGACGGGCATTCCCACTCTTCGACGACATGGGCACTAACATGCGGCTACTGCAGAAACGAGGCTTGGTGGCAGTGGCTTCCAAGCGGCGCTTACACCATCAGCTCTCTCCCAGTGGCCCCTGGCGACTGGCTCGAAGTCACAATCAGCACGACATCCAACAAGGCCGGCAAGGTGTAAGTCATTGAACTCGCCCTACCAGTATGGAATGTACCTAGGTATCTAACCCGCCTCAGCACACTCTCCAACATCAGCAAAGGCTACACCTACACCATCACCATCTCCGGGGGCGCCGCCCTCGGCCGCCTCGACGCCGAGTGGGTCGTTGAGCGCCCGATGTACGGGTCCGGTCTCTCCGGCTTCCCCAAGTTCACCGACGTCTGGTTCCAAGAGGCGTATGCCACACAAGTCACCACCAGCAGTAGCCCCATTGGTATTCTAGGTGCTACGCAGCTTCAGATCCCGAATCTTTGTGCTTCTGCCGAGTACGACAATGCGAGGGAGGTGTCTTGGTCTTTGTGAACTAGGACAGGATGGTGAAGGGGCGGGTGAGGGAGTATTGATTGTTCTTGGTTTAGGTAAAGAAAGGATGATAGGCGGCCAGGGCGTTTTTTCCGACGCATGATTGGGTGTTTTGGGTCGGGTGATGGATACCATTGGGTTTACGGGCGCTTCTTATAGTCTAAGATATGATATACCGGCTTGGGATTGGGGGTGAACGATGGGGATTTCGCTATTCCACTTATGCTGTCACACAACGCCACCTACCTAATCTTGACGCGGACCCGCTTGCTAGGTTCCAACCTCTCTTGAAGTGCTCTGCCTTCATTGGCTTTTCGTCTATAGTAGTGTCCCATCCCGTTTCCTAGGGGCATTTGCCCGCACTATGCCAAGGGTGGCATCAGCGCCCAAGATACTCATATTTGCCAAGGGGAACATCGAATGGCTAAATTCAAGCAGTGAATTTGGCTTACTGACTCTCACGTTTGGCACAACGTTTCCCCAGTTTGAGAGATATAGACCATCCAGTTTCTGCCACTGCCTACATAAGGGCACATTAGCACACTTGAGGATTTTAACCGCCAAACATTCTGCGATGTCCGAGTACGCTTTTATTGTCAAGGCATCAGCAGCTCAACGGCTAGAAGATACCGTGACCAGCTCGACCGATTCTTCAAGAACTTCGCTATTGCAGCGAAGTTAGCATTTGGTACCCGTCGTCCGCAGAGTCACCAGCTCAAAAATGTATCAAAAGCCGCGCATCAACATGAAGGGATTCGATGGCCTTTTGTCCAGTTCCTGTTGTACAATCCTTATATTATCACAAGCGATAACAAAGAGCTCGCCACAAAGTTGGAGGCAGACATCCCAGAGTTGATGAACGACGCTCGGTTTCTGATTGAACTTGAAAGCAAGCCGTAAAGGGATAAGTGTTGGATGGATTGTCCGCTGGGTATTGAAAGATGTTGTGGGCGGAGAGAAAGAGGTTCAAAATTGACGGATTACATTGCTGAAGGTATTGGCAGTTCAATGTTGGTATTTGGGACGAAGCTCAAGGATGCTTATGACAATACGATTGATAATGCTTCAAGTTTGAGCAAGATCATACCCCATCTAGGTACATAGGTTACTAGCACCATTATCACAGGGATTAACTGTTGTTGATAGCTCGGCCCCAGGGGAAACTTCCCCTTAAATGGAATAGTACGAAGTCTTCGTTTACAGCTTCAAGATACCATGTGACATTCTGTGTGCAGAGAGGAAAATACTCCTTGATTTGAACGTCGAGTTGGCCGATCCGAAGCCCAGGATGGAGGTTATATGCCATGAGCATGGGCTACATTCCACCATATTGGACGCTCTGGCCAAATGGAGTACTTTTCTTCAGGCCAAACCACACGGTAACACAGTGTTGTTTGCATCATCGTTCTTTCATGACCAGCCCCTTAATTTCCGCTCAATTAATATCTGTTCAGATCCCCCGTTCGGCTGAGACCCGTCTGCGATAAAGTGCAAATGTACCCATATGACGACACTCACACACCGTGACACGTCTTCCCAGCGCGTCACGACTTTCCTCTGCATATCAGACTTAGCTTCTTCTCAATCATGACAACCACCATCACACTCAGCAATTCCGAGTCCCCCTCATCATGGGCCGAGGTCCAGGCGCTAACAACAACATGGGCCTAACCGGCCGACTGTCCAGGAATACCGGCAGTTCAATTCCCCTCCAAAATCCCGGTCGAAAACACCCCCGTTGACACGCACTGCGAGCCGCCAAACTACGAAAGGGTCTGGGCCAGACAGGGCTACTACTCCCCCGGCGTCTGCCCCTACAAGTACACCACATCACAGACCATCGGCGCAGGCCATACCCTCGACGGAGAAGTCATCGGCCATTCGCAGACGGCGGCCATCTGCGTCCCGAGCGGGTATACAGCTTGGCCACACTCCCTTGCGAATATCACCATTTGGGCGGGGGTCTCACTCGTGCCGCCTACGGTAGGCCGTCCCTGGTCTGGCATTTCAAAGGTGCCGGCATTTCAGATTCGATGGGGGCGTCCGACTTGCCTATTCTAGCGGAGCCGACCGTTTCTTCTTCTTCTTTTTCTCCCTCCAACCCGTCGTCATCTTCCCCTAGTAGCCTATCTTCTAGCCCCATGTCAACCCAGACTGGCCTATTTCCCGTGCCTCCGGCGGAAACGGGCGGGTCCGAGTCGTCGGGTCTTACCAGCGGTGAGACCGTGGGTATCGCAGTAGGCATCACTTTGGCGCTTATCGTGATACTGGCCATGTTCCTATTCCTGCGACGGTATCGGCGAGCGAAGATGAAGGCACGGGATATGGGCGGTGCGTTAGGCACAGGTCCGGGACGGCGGTCTAGCGAGATCCCAATAGAGCTCCCCACGGAGGCAGCTGGGTTGACCGATCAGCGGCTGGCGGTCGGGAAGCAGACTGAGGGGGATGATTTGGCTGGGAAGACAAAGTCCGGCCTGTGGTTGAAGGACCTAGACGCAGATTTGTGATAACTGGACTTGACCTGCAAAGGGTACAGCTTCCGGGTATCGATTCTTTCTTAAGCAGCCCCCTTCTCCCTCCACAACCAGTTCTCAAACGCCTCCTCATTTAGCCTAGAAGGAACCCGAGACACAGCCTGTTTCCATTTCATCGTCGTCCCATACAGCCGATGACTCCACGGTCTGTCAATGAGCCCTTTAGCCCTCACCGCATCTTCACTATCCTCCCCCTCCACAACCACCCTGCTTTCGTACCACCGTTTCGCAAAGACCTGAGCCCTGGCCTGATCCCCGTTCGCAATAGCAACCTGGAAAGCGTCATAGTAAACTCTCGGTATCGTCGACCCACCCATTCCCTCCTCCCGGAGCAGACGCAGCATGTCTCGCGTCTTGCGCAGGCACCCCAGGGGAGTACTCACGATACCCATGCCGTCGCCAATGTCCTCCTCTAACGAGATCAGGCGCTCAAGCCGCGCATTGCTTTGTGTGCGCTCGGCTAGCGCCGCGGAGCATCGCTCACAGGTGCAATAAAAGCCGAAGGCGGCGTACAGGTGCTTTTGCCTCTCATTGTAGCTCTTGAAACTGTCGACATACGAGATGGTGATTTCCTCTCCAGGCTGGATCTCCCGGATGGCGTGAATGGTGATCTTGTTGATAGTAGTATTCCATGTGTTCTCCGCGTTGTTTTTGCAGGAGTGGTTGATCCGGGACGCCTCGAGGAATATGCCAGCCTCAAGCGAGCGGTGGCCTAGGGGCAGCGCGTTGGTCTTGGCGATGCCGACGGGTAGAGGGTACTCGCTTCCGTGTTTGTTGTGCAAAGCGTAGAAGCACTGGCGGGCTTGTGGATCAAGCTTTTCTAGCTGTTGTGTGATCATCCTGTCGAGGACGAGAGCTCCAACTTGGTCT
>Ga0247780_1000080_pt1 | contig 88547 bp, 66 predicted proteins | sample UWRJL079202R5_FD_179927 | JGI IMG/M metagenome (GOLD analysis project Ga0247780, IMG submission 179927) | Plant litter microbial communities from Arlington Agricultural Research Station in Wisconsin, United States - UWRJ-L079-202R-5 | ecosystem: Environmental > Terrestrial > Plant litter >...
GAAGACGAATGGCACGGGGGGGGGGTGGGGTGTTATTAAGGGGGATAAGGGGCCGGAGCATACGTGCTGGATGAAGATGGGGTTGGTGAAGGGCCATAATACGACGGGGGCTTGGGGGTTTGCGCAGTTGGTTGGGGAGGGGTTTGAGTTGCCTTGAGCTGGTTTGAGGGGAGGGGTAATGAAGGGGGAGTCTGGTAATAAGTTGGTAATATTTGTCAAGGAGGAAGCGCGGCGTCCAATCTGATATGATTTGTGTCTACCTTCCTTATCATTATGCGTTCAATTGCCTTTCTTCTTTCCTGACCCGCCTGAATAGCGCCGGCGAAAGTGCCGTCATGCATACAGTAAGGATGTAGAGAAGCGTAAAAGCGGTGAATACCATGGAATGAAAAAGCCCAACCCGCAATTCCGAACAGCCTTCCGGTGCCACGGACTCCTTCGGTGCGGCACCACCCCTAAACAAACACATGAATGAGATCGTGAGACGGGGCCAGAGCAAACACGAGTAACTTCCTGTGATAAAAAAGGTCGCAATGCTGATGCGTTTTGACCCGCGGGCTTCGATGCCGAAGATGACCATGAAGTACATGGCCGATGGCAAGGTGACGAAATACCATGGCCAGAAAGATTGAAGGGTGCTTCCGGAAGTGAAGAGTCCAGGTTGGCGGAGATATTCGATCAACGTGGCTGCAACGGCGAAACTGAGTTGGACAATGAGCAAAAGCACAGCCCATCTGAGTCCCAGCTTGTGGGAGCGACCACAGATGTGCCAGTCGGTGGAGCGAGTCGCCCCAATGCTGAGTACCTGCAGTACGGGTTGTTCTTGAACTTCTTGTTTCTCTGCACGATGTTCCGGCTTCGCAGGCTCAAACTCATCAGATATCGTGAGCTGTGATTCTTCTGCACGCTCAAATCTCGGACCATGAAGTGAGGCCGGCCCTGCCGCCTGCAGTGCATGGTAACTCAGGATCGCTGAGGCGATTTCGGTGGCAATCGCAAGAAGTGGGCCAGCGAGTAGCATGACAGGAAGGATTTGCCCAAAGGACAAGGAGTTGGCACCTGCCGATCCTCGATCGTATTCCCCAACGCTGTACCACCGGATGAAATCGGACATGTTGAAGGACAAGAATACAACTGAGATCCATAACCAGCATATCTTGTTCGGCAAAACCTCAAATCAGTCCACGGCAAAAATGTTGTTGGCCAGGGCCGGACTTACTTCGGACAACATTGAAGTATAGAACTCGACATAGACATGACCGGTAATGTACAAGGCAAGTAGCGGCTTCACCACCAGATGCCACCTCAAGAATCTCAGTGGCCTTGTCCGCGGCTGCAGTCCAGATGTCAAGACGCTGCACAAGCGCTCTCCAGCCACTCGTTCGATTATGCCTTGGCACCACAATCTCACGCGACGTCGGAGTTGGTAATTGGCGAAGTTGCACATGCGCATCGAGATCTTGAAAATCTTAGCGCTGAATGTGCACAAGAGAAGAATAGCAGAGAGAATCATGTTCTGGAAGCTTGCCGTACTCGTGAGGTTCATGGTTTGTCCCGCCTGTGTGTGGATCTCGCGGTAAGTTGCCATCATTTGGTTGGCGGTCGTCATGTCGACAAAGCACCAGGCGTAATCCCCTGGCAGATCCGGCCGCGGACCCCCTGTATCTTGGGTGGAGAGAGTGGTGAAATAGGCCGTCGGTATCATTGCCGCGACCAGGAGCACCGTGAGCAAGCTCATTGCGGAGATCTTTATGTGGCGTTGGACAATGTTTTGTGGCTCGTTCAGATAACCACGCAGAAATATCAGGGCCGACTGGTGGGTCAGGTTGGCGTACCAGGCAAGGTAGACGGCTAGTTTCCAGTGGTAGACTGTAATTCCGGCATCTAGCGTGCCGTATGCACTGACGAGAATTCCTATCCCGGTCAGTGTCTGGGCGTCCGAAAGGTTTGAGACACACTGCCAAGGGCGTCAGCTTCTGTAGCGGAAGGGTTGATATCAGGTGGAGATGGAGAACTACACACTATGTTGAATGCCCTCTCTATCTTTCCACTGTACGAAGCGTTTGTGCCATGGGTGCCCGATATTCGCCCAAGACGGGATCTCAGGGGCGTCATCAGCTCGCACCAATATCTGTCGACGGAATTCACTAGCCAATCCTCGCCATGATGTTCCGTGATAGTTTTCCTCCGCCCGAGGAATGGGTCTTTTCTTGGGTCAAACGCAAGGAAATAGTACGCCGTTGTCATCGACATCATCAGTAATGCGGTGCCGAGGAAGCCCGCAAGCACCTACAGGACAAGTCAGTGTTGTCTTTGCTAGCGGATATTCGCCCAGTAAAATAGATGGTATCAAACAGCGGAGAAGGCATCTGTAACTTACACCGGGACCCGACAGATCAGGACTCGACTCAAATTCCCACCTCTGCGTCCAGTTCGTCCGGGCTACCGCGTCACAAATGACAGAAAGATTGGACGCTTTGAGTTTGACCATGATTCAGACTGTACCTCATTGCAGAGGTTGAGGCAAAAGGACTGCGCACGACGTATGGGGCGGAAGGCTGAACAGCGGAAGTACTCCTGGCGGCAGTAGCTGACGTGACAATGCCAGCGGCCCCTTTGGTCTCGAAGCATGAGCGGGGTGATCGAATTTATGAGGAAACTTATTAAAATGCGGCGTAGACTGCATCATGCCAAGCCCATTTCAGCCGGCGCCCAATGAGCCCTTGCTGAAATTAGCCGGCTGTGTAACTACAGAGCTGAAACTTCCTCTGTGGCACAGCATCAGGGGGATTGGGGTTTTCTCCAACGGTGGAGGGCAGGTGGAGTGATACTGCCCCCCTGTAGAGAATCCCATTGTCTAATGATGTTAAGAAGCCTGGACAATACGGGTACAGTTTCCGCAGCTTCTGCGCAACAGGTTGCTCAGAAGCTAGAGGGCTTAGGCAGACATTCCGAGGACAAACAGGCATCAATCGCTTCAGAGAGTCAGACTTCCCGCTGAAGGAATGACTTCAATGGTCTGATGGCCCAAAATGAAGGCATCGAGGGAAAAGTAACTTGAATAAGAGCAATACTTAACAGTTCACCTGAGATTGGACTAAAGACTCCATGGATTTGGAGACCTTTGACAGTCCGACGTCATGGTCCTGTTTCGCCCCAAAGGGATTCAGCGAACAGATGATCTAATAACATTGCCCATGCAATCAGCGATCAAAGAGTTGGGAGTGCTGTGCATGGAGGCGAAGGTCAGCGAGATTAATACTGGCACCAAAGGTTCAAAATTGGCCAGACGAAGGTATGAATTTGTTCGCCAACGGCAAGATGAAGCAATCAGATCCACAACAGAAGCGTTCAGCGTAAACCGAGAGTGTTCAGTCTCATCAAATGTAGTGTAAGTCAAAGGGGAGATTTTATGTTGATATCTGCGCAAACGTTTCGAAAGTCAAGTCACCAAAACCCGGCGGAAAGACAAAAGACGTCGGCAGACATCACATTTTAATCTATCTAGGTACCTTTATGAAGACCAGGAAGGTTAGATAATGGGGATTTTCGAAATCGGACCACTTCCTCGGGTAGCGAAATCTTACACACGTTCACAAAAACACTAGGCTTGTCCATCAGCGAAAGCTCAAAAATGCTGCCATTCGAAACCGTGTCTGAATTCTGCGTTTACCTGAGTCTGTAGCTGCCTTGCTACAGCGTGGCTGTGGAGAAGCTTGCAGGCCTTCTCAGCATGTGTACCCGCCTGTTGGCCTCAGCTTCCGGGTCTACCGAGGTTCGCACCGCACTTGATCGTCGTCATCATCATCATTATCATCGTCATCCTCTTCCTCGGCGATGCCCCGGTTGCTGAAATCCTTTTTCTGCAGAATCTTCTGGGCGAGAATGTTACCAATGTCGGTCCGGCTAATATCCTAACCGTCCCGCCGGATAGTCATGATCATGGCCTTGAGGAAAGCCAGTGGATTTTCGGTGAAGGGGCTTTCCTGCCGCTGCCAGCGCAAGAATGGGGCCTTGGACTCCACACCGTTCTGTCCATCCCAGTTGTCTCTGTAGGAAAGCCCTAGAAAATTGCAAAGGGAGACGTAGTCGTCGTAGTCGCGTAGATACAAGCTGCCGGCGAACAAGTTGAGCTGCAGTGCCCGCCTGCGCGGTATGTCCCAGTTGTGGGGGAGCCGTGGGACAGTGTAGAGCCTCAGGTCGTCCAATGGTGCATACGAGAGGCTCGTCCGCGGGGCGTAGAGGTGCAGGTTGACGGCCGAGAATCTCGTAAAGTCACTCAGCAACTTGCCAACCTCCCACGGACCGAAGATGACCATGTGCTCGAGGTTGCTACGGAGACGCCCCTGCGCTTTGTATCTCGTGACCACCCACTGCACCGGCCGCTGGTAGTGGTCCGCTATGAACTCGACACCCGCATGGACGGGCCCGACGGTTGCGCGCAAAATCCTCGGTCACCAGCAACTCGTGGGGGAATGCCTAGCCCTTGGTATCGAAGAAGGCGGCGACGCTAGTATTGCCGAGCGTCTCGAATGCCGGGCGGAACCCGCTATATTTCGAGTCGATGTGGCCCGTCTGCACAAAGTATCTAACGGCGGGATGAACGTCCGGTTGGTATGGCGTTACCCGCTCCTCCCGGGTAACCATGGGCTCTTCTTCCAGCTCAATCATTAGCACCCGCTCCTGCTCCTCGTGCAGCGAAGCGTCGCCAAGGCCGGTGATATCGAACTCGGCACAGCGATTCTGGATATCATGGAGCTCTTTCTTCTTGGTATCCCATACTAGGCCGCCGAGCTGGTCACTGAGCGTAGCTGGGATGGTGTCGGGCTGTGGGCGGTACCGCGTCTTGAGATCCTGGGACTCCTTCTCTAGAAACTCGGCCGCCTGGTCGATAGGGATCTGGCTCCGTCCGTCGACAGCCTTGTTAGCGCGTTCCCAGAGCGCTTCTTGGACCTGGCCACTATTGCTAGACAGCATGTAGCTGATTCGGCATTCGTGAAGCCATTCGCCGAGGCGCTTGCGAAGCTGGATCGAGAGAGGGCACCAAACCCCTCCGATTACGACTATATCTTGAAGCACATACTAGAGAACGGCCATTGCTGGCAGCAGATATACAGCCAAGGTGTTCTCTTGCGGCACATAATCGAGAGCGACGATCCTATGGGGCACATACTAGAGGACAACATCCATGCATTTCAGCCCCGACTTATCACCGAGATGGTCATCAACGTTCTACAGGGAATTAATGACGGCTCCACGGCACCAAACCACAGCCCCAGCCAGATCAGCATCTGCAAGCACACCAGAGAGGAACTCCTGGGCAATAAGAGCCCGCTGTGGCAACGGTCTCCCCTGTGGCTCCTCTTGCGGGTCTCCCTGCAACTGATCTCAGAGCGGGCCGTCCAGCAGTCCGGCGCGGCGCGGGGTTGGTACAAGGATTTCATGATCTTCCTCCTCGCACTTCTTTTAAGAGATGCCTCAGATACAGACAGCCGCACGACATGCTGTTCGTCATGATGGGGAAAGTTTCCCATCGCATCCTCAAGGCAGTGCCGACTCAAGCCCCCTGGCTGTCCTTCGTCGAGCGCATTCTCACTGATGTGCAGTCAAAGCTCGGAAATGGCTGGGCCGACGTTCAAAATTCGGCACTCGGCACTCTGGATCTGTCTCCCCTCCAGGCCCTCGACTTTGCTGGAGACACCCGCCTAAAGCTAACCACTCTGCGACCGTATCTGAAGAAAGTCTCTAACCGGCCACCACTCACCGGGATAGCCCATGCGGGCCGGGCTGATGATCACAACCCCCGCAGACGCCGCCGTGGTCGCGTCCCAGACGGCAAGTTCAGTCTAGCGGACCACTCACTGTTACTATACGAGCTTGCCGACTTTGAGGAGTGGGTTGAATCGCACCTGCAGGTCGACACCCTCTGGAACATTCGAGGAGACGCCGCCTCCCCTACCACCACCGAGATTGGGGGGCAACCGCCCGTCAAGGACGAGGATTTCCACACTGCCTCCGAAGGCGAAGGCTTTGATGTTGATTCCAATGAAGCCTTTCCCATCTTCCTTGCAGACGTGGCCGACAAGGCATCAGACACTCTGACTGTAAGAACCCGCCTTCCTTCCTTGTCTTGGTTTCGTAGAGGGCCTGCTTACGTTGCTATTTGTTTGTCGGGGGTTAGCAGACCCGGCCACTACAGGACCGTACCGCGCCGGTAGATGGTTGGACCAGCGATGGTTGGCTTCGCATTGACGATAGCTCATTCGCCTCAGAGTTTCTAGCACGCATGAGTAGTGGGCCAGCGCAACCGCCTACGCCGCCAGTGCACCAAGTTGCCGCCTTCCCGCTCTGTGAGCGTTGCCGGGACGAGACCGCTCGAGCCCGGCTTCAAGCTCTTCGTTAATGCCTACAGACTTGAGGAGTCGGCACGGTCCTGCCAGCTGTGCCGAATGATGCACCGTTCGCTCGGTGCAGTCCCCTTGACGGCGACAATAGACGACGTCGTCGTCTCCAGAGACGGGACAAACCTAAAGGTTAGTGAGCGGGGCCGACCGGTCCTCAGGATCTGCGCCGAGCGAGAGTCTCCCGGCTACCAAGACATCCACGTTGGCCTGCCGACCCTGCCAATGGCAGGCAGCGAGCTCCATATGAGTTTGATGAAGGAGTGGCTCCGGTCATGCAAGTGCGGCCCTCCCCATGCCGCTCCCGATGGCGAGGGCGACGCCGCCTCTGAGCAGATGTTTCGGCCGACGAGGGTCTTGGACGTGGGTGGCCCGGGCTCGTCCGAGCTCCGTTTGCACTGTACGCCTACTGCGCCCGGCCGACGCGACTACATCGCTCTTTCCCACTGTTGGGGGAAGCCAACGAAAGAGGAGTGGCGGAAGGTCTGTACCCACGTGGAAAATTACGAGGCTCGCTGCCAGCATCTTGCGCTCGAGGACATGCCCAAGACATTCCGGGACGCCATCACGGTAACCTGGGGGCTAGGAAAGCGGTTTCTTTGGATCGACTCGCTGTGTATCATCCAGGGAGACGAGGACGACTGGGAGTGCGAATCCCAGCTGATCGAGGCCATCTTCAACTCGGCGTATTGCACCATCTCGGCCACGTCGGCGACAGGATTCGACCAAGGCTTCCTCCCCCCCCCGACCGCCACGTGAATGCGTCCGGCTCCCCAACGCGCCGCCGGAGGCTGATCCGCTCTGGCTCTGCGAAGTGGTGGACGACTTCCGCACGGACGTGGAGGACGGGCCCGTCAATCACCGGGGGTGGGTGTTCCAGGAGCGGGCTCTGTCACGCCGCATCATCTACTTTACTGAGAACCAGACCTATTGAGTGCGGAGGCGGCGTCCGCTGCGAGACACTGTCCAAGTTTCGAAAGTGAGTCACGCCGTACCCTGTCCCTCCACCTAGTTGCCTCCTGTTTGCACCTGCCACAGAGAGGTTCCTTCGTCGTGGGTTGCTAACCGCAAGCACCTCCAAATCTAGCCCCGAGGCTGCTATACTATGAGATAGCCACTTCCCCTCGGTGATGCTACAGCATCAAGTTGTGGACCAAGTTCGAATGCTGCAGAAGCTGTTCGAGACGTACTCGAGCCTCAGCCTCAGCTTTCAGACCGACAGGGCCGTTGCCATCTCTGGTCTGGAGCGAAGGCTGGAGAAGAGTGGCTTTGGTGCCGCGCCATACGGCCTATTCTGCAACCACTATCGTAGCCTTCTTTGGCAGCGCCGCGGAGGCTGGCTGCAGCGGATCAAGTACCCCGCCAAGAGGTCAGTTCCGTCGTGGTCCTGGATGGCGTACTATGGCGGGATAGAGTACGTAAACATCCCCTTGCAAGGCATGGAATGGTTGACCCGCTCTCAACAGCTAGGCAAGGACCTTCGCTGGGGAAGCTCCGCCTTGAGTATCACCGTCAACAAACTCTCCCACGGGGAGTTGAGCAAGGAGCTATTGAGACTCTCTCTCGATGACCCAGACTCGATCGAGTTGCAAGATATAATGTGTGTTATCCTTGGGAGACATTACGATGGTGAGAGCGGCGACGCTGAATATTATACTATCCTTGTTACGCTGCGATTTTATAAAGGATATCAGCGTGTCCGGTTCGCCCGTCTTCAAGAGAGACACCTCAAGCGTGAGAGGCAGCGATTAGAGGGCTTTTAGGTGTGATCTGGACTGCAAAATTTCTCAGCACGGCCTTAAGATGAAGAGGGGATGTATAGTATCTAAGTGCGAAATTTTTATGCTCGGGCAGCTTCTTAATAGTGAATAGGTGCCTACGTTTCCTGTATGTATGGTCCCGGTCCAGAGATAGAGGGACTAAGAGGGGAAGCTACACTAAGCTACACTCTGCCTACGCAATGTTTCTATCCTCTCAGCCACGAAAAAACTTTAAAATTTCCAAGGGATATGATTAGTATTCGCCTTGTGCTTTGTAGGGCCTGTGTATTATCACCAGGGGCTTGGGCCTAAGGCGTCAAGGAGAAGACCGGGCTGTGATGCAAGCAATGCGCACACAACAATGTCAGCCAGACTGGGAGACTTTCCAGCAACTCGAACAACCAACCTAAACCAATCCGCACAGCCAAAACAGCCAAATCTACTGTTTTGCTTCAATATTTTACACCTATAGCTAACTCTATATATATAGTAAGGAAACCAGAAGGTGTGGCCAGCTGCGTAAGGAGGCCAAATCCAAGGATCTCGGCACGGAGCCGGATATCCACATTGCCGCCGCCGAGGGAGATAGTCAGGCGGTACTTCGTCTGCTTGAAGCCAACCCAGAGAGCGCAAATGTCAGAAACGACAGGGGAGAGCCACCACTGAGCTGAGCAATGGCTTGCGGACATGGTTCGAATCCGTCTGGCAAGACCCTGAGCTGGGTGGTATCCTTGACGGGCCGCCGCCTGCATCAAGCCAAGAGCTTCCTGCAGGTCAATCCTGGTGCCAAAGCCTGCCAGGTAAAATAGGCCAGCTTGAAAGCGCGCAGATGCTGAGCCGGCCGTCTCGGCATATGCTCGGAGGCTAGCCAAAATGGCTGAAGCCACGGGTTCCAAGTTCGAATGTGGTCTGTAGGTTGAGGAGAAATATCCCAAATCGAATTGGCCGTCAAACATCGAAGGTTCCGGGACCACTTGGGAGATGCCGTCGCCAACGCCGATGCTTGTTAGCGTCAAAGGGCCCGGAAGCAATACCAAAATCACTGCGTCCAATGGGGCGGTCTGTCCACCGGAATGAACTAAAGACATTGCTTTAAGAGGCTAGACACGATCTCGGTGTTGGCACCCGAGGCGATGGGCGTCTTCCCACCAGCCCCTCCGCTGAGATGTTGTCTTACAGCCTCCACAACTGGGTTCGGAAGCCTGTTGGGGCTAGCCGCATCCCATTTCACTCGCTCAATTTCCTCGGTTGTCATCCGCGGCGTCCGGGAGCCTGGGTTCTGCGCCGGCTGGTTCCAGAAGGGACGGTCATGATGACAACCGCCCATGACGATGGCCCAGAGGACAAGGCCGTATGCGTAGACCTCAGCCCGGATGAGGCTGTCGAATCCCTTCACTGCCTCGCCCCAGGGGCCTCTCGGGTCGACTTCGGGGGCGGTCCATGGCTGCGAGATGCCGCGGAACGTGGTAGTCGCCGATGACTGTGGCTCACAGGCCCCAAAATCGCTCAACTTCGCCTTGAGGCCGCCGACACGGCTCTCGTCCGGGAACAGCAAGACATTATCGGGCTTGCAGTCGCCCCATACCATGCCGAGGTTGTGCATGTGGGCCATGCCGCGCGCGATGTCGAGCCCTAGCTCTTGTTTCTGCTAGAAGCCCAGAAACCTCCCCGCTGTCGGCGATGAGGAAGACAACAAGCTTTGCAGCGAGCGGAGGTGCGCGTATTCGAGAACGAGAACGGGCTGGACCTTATGCGTGGTGTCCGCCTCTTCCCATGCCACGCCTAGCAACTGCACGATATCGCCATGGCCCCTTGTGCGTCCCAGGGTGTGCACCTCGCGCGTCAGTGCCTCAAGAGAGTGTGCGGAGTCGTTGTCGTGGCTCTAGCTCTGTCTCTGGCTTGAGTCGTGTATCAGCTGCGGTCGCTTGTACACAACACTGACCTGTGACACTGTGTCCAGCTTATCGAACCATCTGGTCAAAAATTCTTAGATTTCGTGTTGTTACAGAAGTTTAAATGGAGAAGGCATTACCTTTCGTTCTCGTAAACTCGATCGACAAAATATTGTCCCCCTTCCCCTAGCGTCCCCGACGCAGCGACGCGTGCCGCGGGATCGATAATGCAGCTGCGAACGGTGGGGATCCGAATGCGATGGCCGGGCAGTTCTTAACAGGGGATAGGGTAAGATGGGATAGGAGGCAGATAGTTTAGCAGGATTTGAGAAAATTAAGCGTGAATCCGATTTGAAGAAGGCGTTGTGGTAAGAAATGTCAAATTACGTAATCATTCCTTAGTCAGCCGCTCTGCGAGCGGTTGGGCCGCAATTTAGGGGCTCACGGTCGCGCGGGCCGCTTCTTGAATGGAACACACTTCACGACTTCCAATTACTGCGTTTCTGGTTGGCTGCGTAGAATTCAACAAGAAATAGAGATGAGACGTAGGAAAGCGAAGGTTTTTAACATGTACTGAGATTGCTACGCATTCTGCACCGTATCTTATTCTACCACTCACTCTCTTCCAAGATCAAGTCGTCAGTCCTCCGTCCTCTGATACCTGAATGAAATCCCACAGTGTATCTCCATGGTCCCTTGTGATCAGCGTCTTCTCGTCCTCGGCAACAACAACTGTTCTCAAGGTATGCCACCAGTGCGGCATTAACAGTTTGTATCCGCCACCGGGCTGATCCCGTGTCGTAAAACACTCCCAGGCATTAAACTTGGTCACCGCCGCCTGCATAACGCCATTGCAATCATGACCAATGTACCTGCCAGACTTGGAGTTCAACAGGCCCAGATATCCATTGCTCTCAACACACAACCACGAAATGTCGGCCCTGTTCGCGCCGAGGTTGACTGATAGCTGGGTCTTAGTACGTCAAATTAGATATCCAGTCAAGGTTTCAGGCTAGTTTAAACCATACAGCTTCCCCGCGAATCCATTTCCCACAAGAATGCGTTGGTGGCATGAGCACTGCCTTTCTCCCAACGGTCTGAGTTGGCGCTCGATACCCCCTAGCCCGATTTGTGATGACGATGCAATCTGACCCAAGCAACCAGCCTCACTGAAGCATGGTAAGGGGGGGTGGCTGCATTTCCAATTGCCCATTGTGGTAGTTAGCGGCAAAACCACTTTTGGATCACACGCATACTCTCATTCCTACCTAGGTATTGAAGCTCTACCAAGAGGTTGTAGTCCGTCATGTGACATGTCGGTCTCTCAACTTCATCCCATTGATGACATGGACTACAGACCAAAAAGCCCTTGAAAAAGATGCCCCTACTTCCGCCTATATGCCTTCATCCAAAAATCTGACTGCATGAAAATACTGGCACAGACAGAATTCCATGGCTTGGTCGGATCAACAACAGACAAGTCAAACCGACGAATAAGCTGTCAATCCTGTTAGCAACAACAGTTATACCAAATTATGACCACGACTCACCTCAACAAAGACCTTGTTCAACTCCATCAACGCAACATCCCTGCCCAAACATTGCCACTTGCCATACCCAAACACCAAGCCGACCCTCGCATCCATCTCCTTTAACTTCGCCTCCGATTCCACATCAAGCCACCTCTCGGGCCGAAACTCATCTGCATCATCCCCCCAAAACTCCTTTGACCGCATCACGCCCACCACACACCAAGAAACCTGTGCCCCCGGCGGCAGCTTCACCCCTTTCCATTCGTCGCCCTCGGGAGGAACCTGCTTGTACAACATGCCCGTCACGGGTGGGAACCAGCGCAGGCCTTCTTTGATGATAGCTTGCAGATAGGGCATCTTGCGCGCTAGGTCGTTGGAGATGACTTCGTCTTGAGGGAGGTCTGGCGCAAAACGGGAAATCTCGGAGAGCAAGGCTGCGTGTACTCGGGGATGGGTGGTGATCAGGAGGAGGGTGGTACGGATTGCAGTGGCGGTTGTGTCCGAGCCGGCGACGCTAGGGAGAGAGTGTTAGCATCATGTGAGTGACTATAAGAGGGAAACCCAGGGTGGAGCACATTTGGAGGAGAATTTCGGACTCGGCTTCAACTTGGCTGAGGCCGTGGGCAATAAAGGAGCCGAGCATGTCGCGTTGGACTTTGGCATTGGGTCCGAAGCGCTCGTTGGCTTTTTCCTTGGCAATGCTGGAGTCACGGTCAGTTAATGTCTGAGTTGCGATGAAGGCCCTGGTCAGGGGGAGACGTACCCCATAAACTTGCCAAAACCAACTAGATCCTTGTCACTTGGGAGAAAAGACTTTAGCAGCGACGATGACAAGAACGACATAATCCACGGGTAAATGGCCAGTGTCAATAGCATGCTGAACTGTTCCTCGGTGATCTTTATGTAGCTGTGCTGGTCGCTGTCCTTCTCGAGAAACCCGAATGGGTCGCCATAGGCAAGGTCCGCGATGGTATCGAGAGTGAAGTATTGCGCCTTTCTTCCAAAGTCAAGCGGGCGGTTAGTGGCGACATAGCGTGTCTCGATGAGGTTGACAAGACCCAAAACATTCTTGTCAATCTTGGATTCAACGTTCTCGACTTCTTTGCCCGAGTAGCCGGCAGCCATCTTGGCCCTAAGTTCGAGATGTTTCGCAGGCGAGACGGTTGTCATGTTATCCTTGTCTGGATCGAAACGTAGGGCGCTGTAAAACTCGCCTCGGACATAGGTGGTTCTGGCAGCGTTCATTTTCCTAATGAGATCGGGATCATTGGTGAGGATATGGTAGGGCCCAATTTTGGCGATTGGACCTGAGAAGAGGACAATCATCAATTAGAAGGGCTATGGGTATCCTCAGTGCTGGTTACTTGCCATATTTCTCATTGGTTTCGTGAAACACCATATGGCAGTCTCCCTTGAAAGATTTGAAGAGAAGCCAGAGTCTCGTCCAACCAGCTGTGGTGGCCCCCGGGATGTGTCGGAACCGAAGGTACCGACGAAATCGAAGTATGAAACTTTGTGTCGCAAATAAGGCAATGAGGGTACCAACAACCAGCGAAACGAGCCCAGCTCGATTCTCCGCTGAGTGAAGCGCATCTAGCAACTGCATTCCCATGGTGTCAGATTGATGAAAGAGGGAGAGGCCAAAACTCGAGGGCTTGGAAACCAGATACCAACCACCTCATATATCTACTGCAACCGCTGAAAGTGAAAGTGTGGGCGCTGACGAGGGGGTGGTAATTCATTGGCTGAGAGTCTACCCGCAGGTGCCAAGCGGGCCGGTTGTAACTCTGCTTGCAGATATTGATGCACCCCCCGCTCGGTTAGGTACGTCTCCAGGTATCACTCTTGTCCTATCACTACCTCGATAACCTTGACTCTGAACATCTGATAAGAAAACGTGGTTGTGGGCACGAGCCATGGCAGTCCAGAACCAACTGCGGTCAAAACAATACTCCTTCGACCTCAAGTGTTCCCTGCCGGAACCCAGGAGAACCCACTTCGCCCAAAGCTTTTCTTCAACCATACTTGTTTTGTCTCAGGAGGCCCCTTGCCGGGACTCTCTCCGATCCCTTCCGGGCACGCCGATCGCGCCCAATACAAACCAATAGCTCATTTCTGTTTCCCCATGTCATTACAGACTTAAAGAAGGGCTACGGCGGGGTTGGGCCATGAAACAATTGAGTCTTATGCTATTTATCATGATTTCATGTTATGGACGTATATCAAGGAATGGCTTCTGCGCATCGTTATCCCCTAAAACTATGTCAATTAATCTATCTTGGCCATCTATACTCTCTTAATGCGGAGGATACAAGAAAACTTGTAACTGGACGAAGAGAAATTGACAGCGCCATCTTCTACACAACTTGCCATGGCGTCACTACCAACTTCCTCCCGCTCTTCATGGCGCGCTCCTCCAGTCGCTTGCAGTCCCAACCACAGCCATCCTGCTCACTCTATCTAGGATTCGATGATGTTGTTCATCCGCTTGGTTGGCGTTGGAACGTGCCTAGGGTTGGGAACCCGTCCAAGTCGGGTTGGTATTTTCTACCGTTCATGCGCTCTGTGGCAAGTTTCGCCAGGTGGGTGGCTATGTGCCTTGAAAATTTTGGAGGAACATGTTGTTTGGTGAGTTTGGACTGGAGGGTAGCACCTGGGGAGAGTTTGTCGGGTTTGGAGTAACCTTATGATATCTCGAAGAGGTGGCGTTAGGAGTACAGGCCCTGGTGAAGGATTAGGACGGCAAGTTCATCGATGGAAAGGGGGTCGGTGACTATGGTGGTGGGTATGGCTTTTTATGTGCACTTGAATGAATTGAAGGCGGAGAGATGTTGATGATTGGAGTGGTTCTTGGCAATGGAGTGTCTCCGCTTTGCTCCATAACCACCAGATTCTGGTATCAGACACTTGGGAAAGCCTACCGGGCCCTCCTGATTAAAAATCAGAATGGCGTGACACAACAGGAAAGTGTTCTAAGCGCCTCCGTCAACTTACGTTTAAGGATGACAGGCCTTGAGCTGAAAATTGGGAATAGACGGGGCGGCTAATAAAGCTTGTCTTTGATAATCACATGTGCACCCCACTACACCCAAACGTAACATTGGGGATTCCGGTTTTCCCCTCAAGGAATCAGCCCGATCCGACTGCGCGAAGTATTGTAGGACAGCTCTCAATCCAATCGCTGATAATGGTTATTCTAGTCATATAAAACGATATGAGGGAAAGGTGACTGTCTTTATGGCAAGACTACCTGGGGTAGGAATCATTAATGGGTGTTGATTCGGCAATATGTTCCGACGACCATAAATTCCCCCGACGGGTAGTCCCTGCCAGACGGCAGAACGTCAGCAATATGGGCATCACCGTTTCGAGGCATGATCGCCCAGACCAAAGTCATTAGAGTCACAATGAAAACTCCTTCCCGCTCCTGGAGATATGGTCGAAGAGCACGAATTCTGATGGGTTTGAATGAAGAGCTCGGTCAAGTTTTTAGCCGCCTGTGGCAGCGTATTGTCTTTCACTACATGTGGTACCGCATGGATGACTATCAAAATGCTATGGTTAGTGCTAACACCTTAACTAAGAAGTTTTTATGTCCACTCCTGATGGTCCTTGACACCAAAAAAGCTTGTGCTGCGGCTTGAACACGATTGCTCGCCAGTTTCGCGTCCCAAATTGATTAGGAAAACCCGCAAAGAAGGCCCGAACTGGCAGGGCTGCAGAAGCTACATTCGACAAAGCTTAGTCGACCGTTGCTTCTGGTGCCGGGAGTGTCGCCCGTAATAAGTTATATTGGTTCTGCAACGTAACACCGACTACCAGAGAAGTCAACGACGTCATCAATGCAGGAGAATTTGCTTGACTTCAGCAAGCTCTACCTGCAGTGATATCTGTCAGTCATTTGGATATTTTCAGCTAGGTCTGTGCTTCAACTACAAATGTAACATGGCTATATTGACTCCGCATGTCAATATAAACCTACATCGAATGAATGCCGTGAAGAAAGGGGGCTTTAAGCTTACTTCTGGATTTGGCGTCAGGGCGGCAGCCGTACTACGAAGAAGATATCGAGACCTAAAATGAGACGGGACTGGTTTGCTCCGCTATTTGATGATTGTATCTCTCACCTTAGGTAGCCAGGGGGGAAAAGGCAGCCCCGTCGCGGGAAAATAGCATGTGCAAAGGCGTTCTCAAGTGGCGGACTGCTTGAGGAAACTATAAAGCGCCCATCGAATCTCCTTGCCTCTTATTTCAACCACCACCGCACTTAAAACTTCTTACCTCTCAAGCGCAGTTGACCTTGCATTTTCAAGAACAGTCAAAGAAGTTACTCTCACACCCCTAGCCACCATGCGTTTCTCTACCATGATGATCCCCTTCCTCACTGTCGCCCCCGCATTGGCTGCTACGACATGTACCAATGCCATCACGCCCACTAGACAGGACATCGTCGACGCGGCAAATACTTATTATGACGTTAGTCAGGCAGCTGGCTGTGACTGGCTTGGTGAGTTGAACAAACTTCCATGGATCTTCACCCTAAGTGCGGCTTACCTAAATGGCAATGGTATTGACATTGCGATTCTGCTAGCTTGCGTTTCGTCCCTCGCTGGAGAGACGGCTGCTTGTGCGGCAGCTGCAGTCGAGCTCGGAGCTAGTATGATACCCAAGTACGCAATCTCAATCTGAAGGTTACTGTTCTAATAGTAGTCACAAGACATCATTGCCGACATCGCATGCCTTGCTTCCGTCGGATCCGCTGGCGTAAGTTACCAAAGCCAAGCGAAATCTTTCCAACCGTCTGCTAATACTTGGATTAGGCGGCTTGCAAGAGCTGTTAGATAGTGGTGTTCAAGGTGTCGGTGCTCTGGGCCGGGCTGGGGTGATAGTCTACTTTAAGTAAATGCTAGCAGTGAAATGTAGTTCTTTTCTCTAAAGAAAATTTGAGAGGGCTTTTGCGAGCAAGCTGTCAATAAATACTGCTACACTACTTGCTACGCTACGGCAAACCGCCAAAGTCTTACACACTTAACAACCGCTCTTTACCGTCTGCCCCTTCCAATGCTAGCACATCCCGGATCCATCGGGTTGAACTTTCCTCTATACCTTCCACTTTATCATTGCGCGTCGTCGATATACCGGGCAAAAGCTTTAATATTCGGCTGCATCTCATTGTCCAGAAGACCATGGGTGTGCTGGCTCTCAGATGACCTAAAGATCTGAAGTTTGGGCCGAGATGAAAGCATCTAGAGTTTTATGTGTTCTGATCATAACGCATTTCAACCTAGTAGAGCATTAGAACCGTCCAGCCACTAGTGTCTTCAAATAACAGTGCCTCTTGTCTCGTTTCAGCTTGAGTTTGGTCATGAGGGAGGATAAGGTTTTCCAGGACTTTGTTCCTGGCACAAGCACCACGAGTTGGGGGGGAGGGGGGGGAATCGGGGTTTCAACAACTAACTAGCTCAACCTCCCCTAGCTCGATTTGATCAAAGCAACGCTTGTCAGTAAGGAATACAATTCTCAGCTAATGGAAAATGGTACTAGTGTGGGTGGGTGTGGTGATGATCTTTTACTATTGTTGAAGGAGGTTAGTCCGCATAGTATTACTGATGAGACCACAGTTCACAAAGGCAGATACGGAGGGGGTGTAGTCCTATCATGGGAGCCAGGGGCGCATTTATTCGGCGGCAAAGGCCCCGGCGCTGTCGTGGAGCAGCTCCGTGCCGTCGTAAATAAGAAGGGACTTTGGGAGGGTCGTGGATGCTGACAAATGAGTTCGAAGGATGGTTGATTGTTCTAAACTGCGAGGAGCCGCGGCCGCGCCTAAGAATATTCTCAGGGCGCACGGTTCTCCCACGCTAGTCCTAATCTAGTAACAACCTAATAGTGGGGCGCAACTCCCTACAATGCATTGCCCCGGGTATACGACAGCGCATCATATTTAGGTGATTGTCGAGCGAAATCTCGGCCAGGCCGCCAGTAAGTGAATCTGACTCAACAACGGCCAGCTGGAGTCGGAGAACTGCAGTACTGGTATTAGTAGGGCCCGGGGTTGGGGTTGTCCATGAAGAGGATTTCTAAAGAAAACCCACGCTTGACGGAATACGGTTGTTCCCAAGGCGGATCTGATTAGAAGCCACTCCGCGATATCTCCATCAGGCATCAGGCTCACTTTGGACTACCAAACTCAATCCCCGCGACCTCCGCAACGACCCTCTGGAGGCCCATCTTCAACTCCCCCAGAGCGAGGCCACCGCGGGAGCGCCTCGCGACGTGATCATGAATGGGTACATCTCCCATGCGGGAATCGCCGGCGGTAACATCATTGTTGACCCCCATGCGGCCGATAGCGGCACCCTCAATGCTTGCATCGACGCATCACTGTCCCCCCATAACTCCCAATTACTAGTGTCAGACAGAAAGGTGTTCTGTCAGAGGCCAGAACGCGCAGGTGGAAGGAGTGGGACATCCGATCGAAGTTGGGCCCGCTGAAACCCCTGGGGAAGTGATTGAAGCTCAAACGATTCTTTGCGGTCTATGTATAATCAACTTCATTTCCCACCACACGGTCTGCCCGGTGTAATTTATAGTGGCGCCTTGACGAGAAAGCTTAGCTCGTCATGTTGGCAACTGTTCCGCCATAGATCGCCGCAACCCAAAGGGTACCTAGCAGGAACTAGCTGTAGATAAACAGCATGGCCCGTCCGAGTCGAAGGAGTAGAGAGAGTCGAGCCAGTGATGGCGGGGCATCTTCTCTTCGTCCCCCGGGCGTGCCAAGCCCCGTCATTCTTTCTTTTTCATCATGCGGGACAGGGGCGCTCCCCCCCCCCCCCCCCTGGGGTCGTCCGAACCTTCGTTGAAGAGCGGCTCTTCGCTTTTCGAGCACTCCGCGAAGACTGCTTAAGATGCCTTGTCTAGATCTGCAAACTTGTCCAATAATGTTTTGCGAAAACCAGCAACGCCAGCTGACCGAGCTCATCCTTCAGGACCTTATCCACGTCTTTGCGGCGTTCTGAGGAGTTCACGAAGCTGCTCATGTTGTGGAGCCACGGTGTCTGCCGGAGGGACGATGTGATCGGTCGGGGGGTTGGGGTGGATTCGGTAACGACGTGGTAGGCATGTCCCTAGATCTTCTCATCAGGTTTGCTGTCGAGCACTGCGATCAAGAGGGGCTTGACGCGGTCGAAGCCGAAGTCGTCAGCGGCGACTGCGGAGGTGAGTTTGAGGACGTCACCTCAAAGGTGGTCGTGATGCGTCTTCAGACGCACAAGACGCGTGGCTGGAAGGTTTAGTATAACAGTTAAAAAGCCGATAATGAGGTTCTGAAGACCTGTAATAGTCAGAAGAGCACCGGCAAAGCTGATAATTTAATCTGTTTCCATTTACGAAAGGACACATGGCTTGTTAGCGTAGCAATCTTAGCCAAGATTTTTACCAAGCAGCTACGTCGCGACGAGACGGTCACCTTGTCCAGGTGTCACTGGAATGTTGACGCACGCGTGTGGTGCCTAAACAGATCCCCGACCGGCTTCTACATGGTCGCTGAGTAATCACCAGGCCATTGTTGTTGATTACCAACCCAAAACAATTATTCAGCAAAGAGAGAGCCGCGGTAGCGTGAAGACCGAGCGATATTTCCTTGGTTAAGTACATGGCTTTCGCCCCAGGAAAATTAAGCGCCAACAACGCCTTCGACATTATGTCTATCCACGCTATCCTCGGCGCAACTGGTGGTACAGGCTCGGCGATTCTGAGATACCTTCTCTCCTCGCGGATACCCGACCTTCGTATCAACATACTGGTACGCTCAAAAAGCAAGCTTCTCGAAGCTTTCCCACGACTTGAGTCAACCTCGTCGGCCACTATCACCATCTTCGAAGCCCCGATCTCGGACGAAAGTGCCCTCCAAGCCTGTCTCCAAGGCGCCTCAACTATATATGCTTGCGTCGCCACCAACCACGCCAGTCGCAAGGTCGACATCACCTTTACGGCGGCAGCACGACTTATCGCAGCTCTCGGTCAACTGCGCCAAGACGAGGGATCCGAGTACAAGGCACCGGCCGTCGTGTTGATTCGATCCTTGTCTCTGAATTCAGATGTCAAGATCAGCGTCCCGGGTTTCATGAAGAGTTTCTTCATCTGGGCAATCTGGTTCGTCTACGAGGATCTTATAAAGGCCTGTGGGCTCTACTCTGTAGCCGAGAAGGATGGACTGCTCACGCTCATTACCGCGGACCCACCCATGTTAATGGATCCTGAGGGGACGAAGGCCACTGGTTATGAGATTATGCTAAGTGGCAAGGCGTCGTCAAGGTTAAGCTATGCCGACTTCGGCGTGGCAATGGTAGAACTTGGACAGCGTCGTGAAGAGTTCGGAGGCAAGATCGTCGGCATTAGTGCAACCGGCCCAGTGCGGACCACCGTCTGGCCCAGCCTCGTGACTGTCTTTATGGGCTTGAAAAGCCGACTGTTTCCATTCTAAGATCGGGCAACATAGCCGGTGGTTTGTGGGTTGGTGGATAGGGTAATACTTCAGTATTATTAGTTAAGGTATTCGGTGGTTTTATATACAAGATGTCGATACTCTGAGATACTAACTTGCTGCTATTGTCAGCAGAAGTCTTGCAAGGAGGGTGTAGCGGAACCAGGTCACAGCGAGAGCATTCCTCCGGAACAGACCCACGAGTTGTGGGCTGGGGTGGAGCGCAAGAATTGAAGTGAATTCTCGCAACGGATATCATGGCAGGGATGTAACCAGTCATAAGTTAGCTAGATGTAAGGCTATAAAAGGCAGTTGTTGTATTTAGTGTAAGTAACTACTTTCTATAGTTCTAGACCCATCCTTACAACTCGGATATTTCGGGTGTTATAGTAAAGTCCTTTGCTCCAGTTCCTAGAAGCAACTGCTCCAATTTTAGCTTCGCAGCGCCACCTGTTGCAACCCGTCTTACGCGGATCGACGGGTTCTCGCGGAAAAGACTCTGTGTCTTTCTAACGATACTGAGCGGGCTCTCATATATCAGGTTGTCATGCAGGTTCAAGCCGGCAAGCTTATTTCCCTCTGCGGATCCGACCATGTTCACATCGGCCCCGTTATCGATGAGGATCTTGGCAGCATCGTAGTCCCAGCGCAGGGCGGCAACCTGCAAGGGCGTCGCCCGGCATGGAACCGAGTTTACATTCGCCCCCCGCCCGATGAGCAACTTTATGGGACATCCTGAAGTGTTTTGAGCATGGTAGTAGTGCTGAGCCGTGGCAGCAAACAGGACCGCGTCCCAGCCCACTGCATTGGCCAGGATTTCCAGCTGTGGATCTCGGTCATTCTTTTGGATTTCGTCTTCCCACCGTCCATATCGGGTTGCATCGTGTAACTCTGGGGCAAATACTGATAGCAGTAGGGACGTCTCTAGAAGTACCTGTGCTGTCTCAGCTCTCAGCCCAGGATTCGAGGTGTTGCGCCAGTGGTCCCACTCGGGGGTTAGAACTAGCAACGGTGTGCTAAGAATCTGATTGGCATTCAGCATTTGTGTTGCCGCGCGTGCAAGAGGCCAAAATTTCTGGGAGAGACACTCTGCGAGAGCCCCCACGAGATGGCTGGTTGCCGGTACAGGCGTCAATTCCATCCTGATAATCCTGTGCTCCCGCCTGCGTAGATGGTGGGCACCGGTGGGATCGAGGAAGCCTAGGCAGAGGGAAGCCAATCCGTGGTTGACCATGCGCTGCTGCCAGGCCTTCAGGAGGATGAGTGCGATCCCCTGGCAGTAATCTTCAATGGAGTCACTGCTGATGGGGCGGCCAGTTTCCCGGGCCGACACCGCGATCTCCATGACGCAACGCGCCCACCGCATCGCCGTCGTGTGTTGGTCAAGAGCGAACAGCCTAGCAGTAACATTAAGACTGTGAGCTGTACGATCGGCATACAGGAATTCCTTGACGGTGTAATGTGCAAATAGAACGACTTCTTTCTCTTGGTGTCCTCTCGTGGTTGTGTCCCACGCGAGACTTTTCATGTCGACCATTGTAAATGTCACAAGACAGCCGCATGTTTCCCGGATATCGTAGATGTTGTAGAAGTGGTCAGTCGACCACTCCAAACCGAGGTTGCGGAGTACCATGCTCAAAAGCGCTCCCGGTGTCATTTGCGTCTCCGCTTCTCCGAGCTCGCTTTGGCCTGCCAATATGCTCAGCGTTGCGCGGGTGAACTCGCGGTGCTCGGTTGGTATGGTTTGCAGAATCCGTTCGTATGTTTCGTCTAGCGACTCTGGTAGCTCCAGAAGCGCCTTCCGAACGGCGGACTGAGACTTCAGTCTCCCAAGTATGTCGATCTGGCAAACAGCCCACCGAAACCTGGGGAAATTAGTATGCCGTCGCAATATGAGGGCGCAGGTGAAATATGCCACTTACATGCCCCTTGCTCCTTTCGCCAAGGCGACTTCAACCTCCCTATAAAGCAACGGTGGCCACGACTGAAATTTGGGATTCGATCGTAGAGCTGCCCCGACAAAGATGCGTATATCTCCTTCCACGACTTCATTCGACATTGAAACGGCCACTGTATGCGGTTTCAAGGCTTCTTCAATATCGAGATATTCGCGACTTGAGATCAGGAGGCGGAGTTTTGCAAACCGGCTGTCAGTCATGAGGGTAGTCAGCACTGCTAATAGGCCCGTGTATGGTTTGCTTTCGTCAACCCCATCGATGGCGACATATGCAGTGCCGAACTTCTCTAGGAGCGTGGCCAAAATGGAAAGAGCCACGTTGATGCCGGGCTGGTGGCGCTGTTCGTAAATTTGGTGCAGCTCCGGCGGAACGAACGAGGCTTGTTGGCAGAGTTGCACAATTATCCATCTTAGGAAGGGTTCGGCCTCGTCCTGGCTTCGGCCAAAGTAACAGTAATAGAGCGCCCAGCCAGTTCGCCAATTCTGCAGGCCACGCAGTTTGTCTGCGAGATGTGAAATCAATATCGTTTTTCCGGCGCCTGGTATCCCGTGGACCCACAAGAACCTGTGGCCGCCGTGGATGAAAGACTTCCATGCCGTGCTCCTCAACATCCACTCGCCAGTGAGTTTCTCATACAATCTGCGGGAACGATTGTGGATATCTGACGGATTTGTGTGCTCTAGCCATCGGAGTACGTCATGTCTCTGCGCGTCTGGATCGTTCAGTGTCAGCTGGAAACCAAAAGAATACAAAGAAACTCTCTCACCAGTGAGATGTTTTTCGACTTTAACGGTTTTGGATTTGACATCCTTCATATCTTCACTGTTGATCTATTAGCCTGCGCCGGTGGGTCAAACGAGAAGTACGACTTACGACATCTCAGCCACCAGGGCTAGTGACAAGGTTAACTTTTCCGTCATCAGGGTTGTAAGAAGCTTCTTCACCCTCTCCTCACCGCCGGCTGCCCATTTCACAGTTTGCTTGATCCTTTGCCTCTTGGAAGGGGATATTTGCGAGTGTGACGGAGAGATGGACAGTCTGGATAGTTCCACCTCCAACTGCTCCATGGATGCGTGGCACTTGTCAGCCGGCTTTTTTGTCGCGTTCAGAAGCACAGTCGATGCCTCCACTTCAGGTATTGAGGACATTGATTGACGCTGTTTTAGTTCCTTGAGAATGTCGCGCAGAGACAAGGCCTCGGTGTGTGCCATTCTCAGTGTCGTGGGCATGTCGGCGCCTGAATCAATCAGGTTTTTCGACATGGTGATGACGCGGTCGGCCAGCTGAATGAAGGCTACGACACTCGCGCCGAGCGCGACTGCTTCGGCCATCGTGACGATATTTGGTGAAATCGGGAAAAGAGAGCGGAGCCACGGATCTTGAGGATTTTTGAAAGTGAAATGTTGCTGAAAGTTAGAAACCCACGGGTGGCTTGGGAAGATAGGGAGGCAGCCCCCCGCACGGACTACATTTATGCGCATTTGAGGCAGTGCCTCCCTACAAGCCACGATAGGGTAGATTTTGCCGCCAGGCCTTTCTTCACGCCAGGATTTGGGATCCGCCCCAGCGGGCCAACCAGAGCGCAGAGTAAGATATAAGATAAGAGACTGTAAATCTTAGGTTCGTTTTAATTGCTAGCGGTGTACAGAATGGACATTATCTATAACTACTACTATAATAAGTAGCGATATGATTTCATACTTAAGATTTAACTAATAAAAAAAATAAAATAAAAAAAGCTTCCAAAAAAAACCCTTCGCGTGCATCGCTGCGAAAAGCTCAGCAAAACGCACGCCGCGCACACCGTTCGAAAGCCCTCGAAAAGCTCTATCTATTCCAACTACCTGCAGCCGCGCGCATAGTGTTACGCGCGCGCAGTAGGTGGTGAAAGTAGCCGTTTGACAGGGTAAGCAAACGCGACAAAATCTTCAGAACAACGCTAAGAAGCTAAGCCTCCGGGCTTACAAATCCAACCAACCAGGTGGATTCCACCCACCACAATAATGCAACTACACGAACCACCCGAAACGCCGGCTCCACGTGCGAACCCACGTGCGAATCCACGTGCGAGCCCACACGCACTTTGGACTCCGCACCGTAAACTATAAGCACCGCTAGAAAGCCCTAAACGTGTTGGAAGCGCGGCAGTCTAGATTCTATAGAATTGCAGGGGTTGCAACTGCGTGATTATATTGCTTGTGTTGACTCTCCTCCTCTAGCTCTGGCTAGAAGCCAGAGGCTTCTTTATAGACTATTCTTGTTGGATTCAGGCTTCGTCACTCCGGTGGCTGAGGCTCACTGGCGTACTGGCAGTGCCAGGTATCCAGTCAGCTCTGCTGACTAGATGCCCAGGGCCTCTAAACCCCCTTCTTTCTGACAAAACGCTCTGTAATTATAGGCACCACATTGATAAAAGCCTCTGTAGTTATGGAGCAAATGACTACTATAGTTAAAAATACTCTAAACTGTGTGCAGGCTTTCAAGCAACCTTAAATAAAGAATAATTCAGATATTTCTACTATAACAGAGGCTTCTACGCTTTGTTTTCCTATAGAAAACAACTCTGTACAGGGTTTTAATACTTCAGAGGAGGGAGGGCTAAGCTGTCTCAGCCCTTAAGGCCCTAAAGAAGCAGCAACTATAAGAGGTTACAGCTTATAACTAACTAGATTACAGCTTTAAATGCCTACTAGTAGAGCTAGTGGACTTCCGAAAGATAGTTATTACGACCTGCACCTAACACAGACCTAGAGGACTGATTAGGTTAAGACAGAGCGTATGGCAGGACGCTAAAGACAGGGTAGGCGTTCTGAAGACGGCTTATTAAGCTAGCACTCCTAGACGGGGGTATAATATCACTGTAGGTTGTTATCACTATAATGCACAGAGGTGAGTCTAAACAGTAAGATATAAATAAATAATGTAATATTAGCGTAAGGAACTAGGAGTTCCTTAAAGCTATCGTGGTTATAATGATAATTATCTATACCTAAAAGGTACTGTTAATTTTTCTAGCTACTGAGTACCCTGTACTGGGTACCCTGTAGTGTGGTTGCGTACCCCGAAACCACCAGCCGAATCTTCTGGAACCCTCTGGGGTTCCAGAAGATTCCAACCCACTCCAGGGCCCCTTGGGGCCCCTAGAGCACTGCGAACCTTCTGGAAATCAAGGGAGTGGAACCCCCTGAATCCAGTGGAGCTACTGCCCCATAGAATCAACTAGAACGTCACAGTGGCCACGTCAGCCACGACGTCAACAGAACCACGTAGAATGGTTCAGAATAGTACTATTCCATTATTGTATTAGTTAGTTCCACTTTACAGAAGGCTCTGGAATTCTTCCAGAGCCTCCCACAGCCTATAACAGGCCCTCTCCTCTCTTATATCAAATGCAAAGTAAGCAACTTCATTCTATTCAAGTCATTATACAAGGCACTGCCTTCTGGATACTCTTGTTTCCAGCGTCAATATTCGCTGCGATACCTTTATTTACAGTGGCACTGCTCTGTAATTCAGGCCTTGGTTTGCTTTCTACAGTGCCTACGGCACTGTAGTAGAGCTTGGACCAGTACGCACTTCTTCCTCTGAGCCACAGCCGATGTACTACAGCCCTGTGGGTTCCTGAAGTTCAACACTAACTAATAGCTAAGATACACTTAATGAAAGAGGTTTAAGTGCAGCTACTAGGTTAGTTTTTCTGTAAAGCCTTATGATTAGTTGTACTAATAACTAAGCTATTCTCCTCACAGCCCTTTATAATACCTGCCTTATCTTTATTCTAGCAATTCTTTAGTAAGATAGCCTTAACCTTTAGTATCTGGAATAGGTTAAACTAAGGCTAAATAGTAGCTTCTGTAGCGCACTTAATGCAGTTTGCATTGATCTGTTTAGCTCTTTGAGTCTTTAGAAAAGGGTGCTTTCTTAAAAGGCTTCCATCCACTTAACTCCTAACGGCTAGTTGTCCCCCCCCTCCTTGCACACGCGGCTAGCTATCTCCCTAATCTGTGGTGGGTAAGGGGGATCCCTAAAGCCTGTTATACGCGTACCTAGTCTGCCAGATTCTTTTCCTGTATTACAGAGAGCCGGCAGTAGTCTTGCTAAGCTATGGAGCGAGGTAGTGCGCCGCTGAGACGGATGCGGAGGGTAGAGGGAGGAATAGCCTACTTGTGAGCAGTTGCGTGCAGTTTGTTAGTTTTCGCGTAGTCGACGCACACGTTGCGCATGTCGTCTTCGGTGTACTGTTTCTCCATTGGAATAGCTTCAAAATAGACAAAGATCGAAGAAATTGGAAAAGAATTGAAGGAGGTGGGTTGATTTTATATTGGCGGGTCGCGTTAGCCAGGGTGCGCGGTGGCCTGCAGCGGAGAGGCATCGCGCGGCTGTGGAGGGTCCCATGGGGATGTTTTACCGCGTTGGAACCGAGCCCGGGAGTAAGGTTGGATACGGTCTTGGTGGGCTGTTGGCTTTGGAGAGTGCCGAGGGTGGAGTAGCGACGAAACATTGACGTGGGGTAGTGGCCTGACGTTCAGTTGGTTTGTCGACCGCAAAAACAAGCTCTATGGGCTCGATGCTGTTCAAGCGTCTCTTCCGGTCGACATGAAAACGGTGGAGGATCTGAAGCAGACATTCCGTCATGGCGTGTTCCATAAGTATGTTGCTTGGAAGGGACAACGTTAGTAGATAGTTACCTAACAATGCAAGAGACAGTGCAGAACTTTCGTGACCTAAACTTGATCAGCCACTCGCTGCCTTCCCTGTCACCATCGAGACAAAGCATCGGAGATTCTAGGCAAGAAAACATACGGCGAGTTGTGAAGGAATATCATTGAGGTGCCCTCGGCTCTGCACGCTGCCATCCAGGCCCGCCAGACATCGTCGCTGGGCAAGTCGCACATGTCCGACAAGGCGTACACCGCGCAGACGGACCCGGCCACCATCTTCACCGGCAGCAATTCGTGCATTCTGAGCCCTCAGGCGACCGAGGGTCCATTCTGTGAGTTTTTTCTCGTTTTTCTTTTCTCTTGCTCATGCTGACAAATTCGCAGACGTCCTCGGCGAGTCCATCCGCAGCGACATCCTCGACGGCCAGGTCGGCGTGCCCCTGCACATCGACTTCCGGATCTACGACGCCAACACCTGCAAGCCCATCAAGGGCACCTACTTTGAGATATAGAGTGCATACCTGCCACCCGCTCCTTCCCCATTTTCTTTTCCTACCCCGCTAACAATTACCTCTCCAGACGCCAACGGCACCGGCGTCTACTCGGGCGCCCTCTCAGTGGTTAACGGCCTGTCGGGCATGTCCGACTAGGCTAACCTCGACCGGACGTACCTCCGCGGCTCGCAGCTGTCGGACGACAACGGCGTCGCGCGGTTAAACACCATCTTCCCGGGCCACTATGACGGGCGCGCCCCGCACATCCACGTCATGTCGCACGTTCCCGCCGCCAAGCCGGAAGCTAACAGCACTCTCTGGACTAATAAGGCCACGTACGCAGGGCAGCTCTTCTTTGACCAGGCGCTTGTCTACGCCGTTAAGAAGGTCGCGCCCTACAGCACCAACTGCCAGAACCTGCTTAAGAACAACGCCGACTCCATCCTGCTGGCCGAGGCGCAGACGTCCGATCCGTTCTTTAACTATGTTATGCTAAGCGGCAGCGACCTGAGCAAGGGGGCGTTTGCGTGGTTTAGCGTGGGGATCAATAAGACGTTTACAAGCGATATTATGGCGGCGGCTATGAGGTATAAGGAGGGGGGGAAGATGAATACGGCGAATCCGAAAATTCCGGGGCTGGATGCGATTTTCCCGGAGGGTTCCCGACGGCGTATGGTGGGGGTGGTGGGCCTAGGCCCACGAGGAGGCCGTAGGGGTGATGCGGGGAGGCAAAAAGTTGGGTGGCTTGGGGGTGTATATATTTCGGTGGACGGTTTGGGTAGATGTAGGTTGTTTTAAGGTGTTGTTTCTTTCACTTGTCTGGGCGGTGTCTGTGATGAAAGACGGCTTTTGGACGATGCAGTGGCCTCGTTATGATGTGATGCTATGATACAATAAGTCGAGATGCATATGAGGGCCTGACTATCTCTTAGTTTCAATAAGCCCTGAGCTCCGGAACAACAATCGATCCCTAGACCAAGTCCCTCGACAAACACCTCCCGTATTAAACACCAGCCTGGAGTCAGAATGCAAGTCGCCTGACATTGTGGTTGAGCACGCCATTTTTGGCGTTTTCGGTCTCCATTAGGGAAAATTGAGTTTCCTCGTACTACATCAGAACATATTCATTATCCATATGACGCGGAAGTTACTTACTTGATCGGCAGAGATGGGTCTGATTGGCCGCTGTTTACGTGTGAGGACAAAGAGAAGGCAAACCAATACGAGCCGTATGAGCATCAGTCAATATTGGCAGGGTGAACAGAAACGTACCCGCCCACCGGTAAAGTAATCGGCGGAGTTGGCCGTAGATGTATTGGAGGGGGGGCAAGACGGAAATTTCTCTGGTGAAGGAGAAGGGAGATATGTCTCCATGGAAAGATGCGGAGGGGCGACGAGGAGCAGGTTGACGGGGGGCAGTCTGCCGAGTCCCAGTCAGTTCGCCGAAGTGATTACAGTTTCCGACTTCCCAATGCATTCCTCCCCCCCAAATTTCTCTCGACTCACATCCTCAGGATTTGTGTCACAGCTTTGAGCGTCGTGACGAAAATGGGACTGTGGTTCTTCCCGTAGCAAAAGCGTAGGACACTGTCGTGAACAAAAGCCCTTATTGCATCCACCCACCAAAGGCAGCTTGGCTCCATCCCTTCTAGCATCATCGATCTGGCTAGCATGTGCGAGGTAACGAAAGCCAAAGCATCGGAAACCACCCAGGGAAATCCACACCAGCAGCAGGGCAACCATTCCTGTTGTAAGGCTTGGAAGGAGCGTACGAAAAGAATCCCCACTTTCGGAGGTTATTTCAGGCAGGCAATTTGGGCTCAAAAACTTTCATTAAATAAGCATTATTACCACCATTATCCTTGTCAATCAGATTCCACGCCAAGAAACGTCGCATGGGGCTTTACCCCCTAGGCGCTCCCGATTACGGCCGTGTCTGACATCACCTTCCACGTCACGCGCGGCTTCAAGACGGCGACACCGTCCTGCAGCCGGCAGACAACACGCGCATATTCCGGATTCTGCTTAAAGCCAAAAGCGCAGGTCACGTTGAGGTAGCCAGCCCACGTGCCGTTGAAGAGGATGCTGCGGTTGTTTGTGTTAGAGAGATGCTAAAAGTTTTGGTAGTGGTCAACTCACGGTTGCGACGGTGTCTTGTCGTTGCAGTACCAAGTGTGGTTCAGCTCCAGATACGCCTTCGCGGCGTCGTACTTGAGACTCCAGTCAACGAAGTTGGAAAAGGGCCGACGCCCGCCGCTCTGCACGATCACCATGGACCCGGGGCGCACAAGACCGTACGCGAAGTCGGGCCGCCACGCCGGCACAAAGGGGCTGAGGCCGGACGTGCGCCAGAGCATGATGCGGGTGGCGCCGTTGCCGGCCTCGCGGCGCGCAAAGGCTGAGTTGGCAAACTCAAAGTCGAGCGTGGAGCGCGGCGCCTGCACCTCGTCGAAGAAGCGGAACTGCGTGTCGAAGAAGTCGGTGATGCCGAGGTGGTCGGGGGTCTCGCGCAGGTGCCACTCGAGCGGGCGGCCGAGAGAGTCGACAGTGCAGCTCCAGCGATCCGGGTCCGGGTCCGGGTCCGAGAAGGCGTTAGCGGGCAGCAGCGCGGTGCGCTGGAGGACGCCCTGGAGGGTTGTGTCGGCCAGGGTGACGGTCGCAGCGTTGGGTGGGTTCCGGGTGCCCGTGGCGCACCAGCGCGTGTGGTAGTACCAGTCGCAGTCAACCAGCTCCTCGTAGATGTCGTAGCAGTGGTCGTTGACGACGGAGGTGATGGTGCCGCAGTAGGGGACCTGGGTGGCCGCGGTGCCATCGAAGCGGATCATGCCGGGGCCACCCGTGTCTGCGCAAAACCATGTCTCGTTGACCCGCAAGTTGGCCGTGATCGGGTCGAACTGGATCTGCGTCTCGACGAAGTGGACGGCGAGGCCGGCGTCAGGGTAGCAGCGGTGCCAGCGGGTTGCGGCCTCGGCATCCGTCTCGCCCTCGAACGTCTGGACGACGCACATCTGGAGGTAGTCGGTCGCCTTGTTGCGGATTTGGACCGTCAGCGTCCGGCTGAGCCGATTCTCGCGCGGGCCGAGGCGCCACTGGTCAAGCGGCGGAGCGGATTGGTTGTTGCCCTGCGTGTAGGTCATGCGCTCGTCCTCGTAGCGGAAGGCGTGGAGGACCCAGCTCGGGACCTGCGAGTCGCTGGTGCAGCCCGGGCGTTGTGCCCCGGGCGGGGCCGGGATCCGGTCGGGCGTCCACTGGATCGGGGTCTGCAGCTGCCCCCGGACGTAGCTCTTGTTCGTCCGACACGTGCGGCCGCCGTTCTCGGTGCAGAAGAAGGGCAGGGCGAATTCGGCAAAGGAGCTGTAGTTCTTCGAGTAGGTTCCCGCGCTATCGCCACACACCCACCGCTGATCGATGCGGAGCGTGCGCTTGTCAGGAAAGAAAACCATGATGTACGAGGTGAGGCTAGCATCGAAAGCAGCGCCCGCGGGCAATGCGCAGCTCAGCTGGGGGTTCCCGTACCAGTCCACGGCCTTGTGGTCGCCGCCCCAGCGGCAGAGATGCTGTATCCCCGTGACCCGGCTGGTGATGGTCAAGTTCAGGGTGATGTCTGCGAGCTTACCGCCGGGCGGGCTGGGGATGTACGTGGCACCCTCCTCGATGGTCCAGTCGGGATGGGTGAAGGCGTTCAGGGCGCAGTCCAGGCTCGGGACCCCCGCCTGGGGCCGCTGCTCGGCGGGCCCGACGATGGGCAGCGAGCGCAAGGGGGTGGTTTGGTTGGCGTTCCATGGCAGCGTAAAATCCGACTGGAGGCGGCTCGGCGTCGTCATGTTGCAGTTAATGCTCGTGGTGTTCTTGCTGGGGCAGCTGACGGTGAAACGATGGTTGGTTGCGCGCGCGGTGTACACGCGTCTGCCGGCGTCCTGTGTCAGCACTTCTGTATCGCCAGCCTGTTGTTGGCAGGAATGTACGTACGGGAACCGGATATCTTCTTGCTCCTGAATTGCACAACCCCAGTACTGCTGCACCATCAGGTTATTTGTCCCGCTATCCCTCGAGAAAGGCTGTGACCACAGTGCGATCGAGGCGAGCTGCTGGAGCCCCTCATCTCGGAACCCGCCCTCGGGCGCGCAGGAGATGTACCAGTAGTCCCACGGCCGTGCGAACATGAGATCGCCGGCGCATTGCATTGAGTAGTTATTGACTCTGTCCCAGAGCGTAGCTGCGACGTCGATGCGGACGGGGGAATCCAAGGAGGAGGAATCAGAGTGTGCCCTGGTCACATTCCAGCTCACAATCTCGTAGACGGGCGCCCGGAAGCTGGCATCGGTGCAGGGATTGGGCAAGCGCGAATCGGTCGTGGTATTGTTGTGCGCCACCGCGGCCGCTTGGAAAGTGTTTGGCCTGGATACAAAGTTCGCGGCGCTGGGCGCCTCCGGGATGTTGAGCTCAGCGCTGAGCTCTTGGAGGGACGGAAGACCGCCCCAGATGTTGGTCTCCCAGAGATCCTTGGGGCGTCCCGAGCTTTTGGGTCGCGATGCATCAGCCATGCCAGCAAACTCAGGGTTGACTTTCGACGTACCCATTCTGGGCGGACGAGGTACCCAGACCCCAGAGGACAACGTAAACCCAGGCCGGAAGAAGCTGCATCTTCAAGGTGCTATACCTTCAATCAAAGCAGTATCTCGCAAGGTAGCTGTGTGCAAAAAAATGCCTAGATGATGCCGTTGCGGTCAGACTCGGGCGCTTCAGCATCGATGGCCTCTGGTATTTGATATCGGATTTATCATCTCAGCTTGCTAGATACAACGGTACTTCCGGAGGTCGATAATCAAAAACCTTGCTCCACCGATACCTACTCTCGACATCACCAGATTGTGGGTCCCAGCTTCACAATTCCCCAACCTCATCAAAAGGACCCGGTCATGCGTTGCTATCGATCCTCCACGTCAAAGTGGCAGCACGGTCAGATACGCTAGTAGGTATTTACCCAGAGGCCTACTGCCGTACGAGGGCCTCGCTAGATTACTTACGAACCGTGTGCGAGTCTGTAAGCGCAGCCCCCAAGTCCAGACGCGCTTCGCCACAGGGTCGCAGGAATACCATCTGACGCTCCCTTCATATAATTCCATATGTCGCTTATAGGACTGAACCCCTCATTGGGGTCGCAGTAGAACTTACACATTATACGACTGCCTTAAAACATTACCGATTAGATCACAAATACGATAGAGTCGGTGTAACAAGAACGCGATGTGGGACGGGGAGAGGAGGGCAGGAAAGGGGTGCCGACAAACAAAGAGACACTTGCTAATGTGCTATTTAAATACCGGAGAATCGAGTAAGATTTCTTGCAAAACTGGGATCCCTAGGAAGCAAAGGTGTTATCTCGCCTGAGCAGGATGAGTACGTGCGGGGTATTCTGGCGCGTGCGGAAGGATTAGTCAGAATACTCGATTCGTCTCCTAAAACAGTCTATTTTAAGCTACGAATCGAGTTTTGCTTACTTTCCGCTTTCATGGATGTGCCTGTGCTGCGGCCGTTCACGCCTGCTTAGCGCGTGTGCTCCAGCCATGGAGCCTTGTTTTTGGACCATCCGGCTAGAGTTGCCAATCTACCGAAAAGTCGCGCGCTGCCTATAAAAGCCGAAGAAACTGCTAGAACATGATAGAATTGCGAAGTTACGCCCCCGACTGTTGCATTGCTGCTTGGCCACGCTTCCTCTTCTCTGAACAACCAGCTGTGACACGGATAAGCCACTCGTGGTTGTGGCTGTGGAGTGGAACAAAATGTGGCCCTGTGGGCGCTGAACAAATCTATTCTAAAATCAATAATAATTGACTATGGCCTCGAAGGTCCTTGCCCTTCTCAATCACTAGCCAGATGTGTCTATTAAATACAGAGGTCCTCCTGGGACTGAAGCTTTCTGTCGTTCCAAATGATGGCTTATGGCCGTAACCTCCTGGGCCCTCATGACCTGATACAGAACCTTCCTGGCCATCGTGACTTGATTGGCGCAGGCCAAGTTCTGTGGGCTAAAACCTTGATAAGCTTTCTCCGCATTCATTGAGATTCGGTGGGCCGTGGCCCACTCTGGCTTGCCAGAAGCGTTCTAGCCTTTCTGGGTGTCAGGGGTGTTCACGTGTGACAGTGGGGCTGGCCGCACCCACAAAGAGGTGCGCCTGCGCGCCCACCATGCAAAACCCTTCCTTTCCTTCCTCAAGAATAGTATACTAGGAATTCAGTTTACATTAAACAGAGCCTGCCTCTGGATTCGTAACTGCTATTACATGCACTAACTGAGTGACTAACTTGCTAAACTGGTAAGAATAAAGAGGTTACTAAGGCAGCAACATACTAAAAGGTAACGAGAATGTTAGTAAAGTGCATTATAAATAAGACTAGTGATTTTTTATTAAAGCTTTAAAGTTCAGCCTTAAGATCTATAGCTAAAGCTGTGAGTTAAATGCTGAAGGGAGATATTAATTTATGCGATTTATATATAAATGACAGTAAGTAAGCTAGATATAAAATACAAAAGTCATTAGCTTATCTAAAACTTAATATATAGTAAAAATAGACACGTACTATATGTTAGAAATAAAGAGTTAAATAGCCTCTTTAAAACGATTTTCATATATAGAACTAATTTAGTACATTACTGCTAAGTAGCAATTACCGCGTTTATTTATATTATAATTAAGTGTAATATATAGCTAGTCTTGTTAGAAGCGCGGCACTTTAGATTCTGTGGAATTGTAGGGGTTGCAACTGCGTGATTGCATTGCTTGTATTCAGTCTCTCTATTCCTCTAGCTCTGGCTTCCAGCCAGAGACTTCTTTATAGACTATTCTGCAAGATTTAAGCTTCGTCATTCCAGTGGCTGAGGCTTACTGGCGTACTGGCAGTGCTAAGCATCCAGTTAGCTTTGCTGACTAGATGCCTAGGGTTTAGGATTCCTAAACCCCCTTCTTTCTAATAAGTCTTTTCTTCTCTGCTTAGCTATACCTTACAACAGCCTTAAAGCATATTTTAAGTTAAAATAACTATTAACATCTATAAATAAAGCTTATAAATCTATTATAAACTATAAGTTAAGCTATTTTTACATTTTGTAATTACTGATATCTTTAATTATAAGATTTTAAATACTTTAAAGTAAATAAAAAATGTAAAGTATATCCTTTTAAATCTCCAATATATATTGTATATACTTATAGAAAAAAATACGTAAGCAGTGAAAAATTCCATTACTAAGTGCCACTTTATAATAGTGCTTAGCTAAATACTAATTTATTAAAGTAAGGAATTGCTAGCTATCATTCGCGTTATAATATATGTAAATAACTTGAAAATATAAGTAGTCTGTGTTATAACGACCCTGCAGGCCGTCACCTGGGCTGGAGCAGCCTGACGAATCCCCCGCAGAAGAAACAGTGCAAAAAGACAGTGTGCACGGTCCTGTGCACTGGGCTAGGGGTGTAAAGACCCGAAGCCCCTACAACTAGTCAGAAAGAGCTTAGTGGTCTATAAAGACTGTTAACACCAAGCACTATTTAGTCGACTGCTTAGCAGTAACTGCGTAATGCACTACCACGCACAATGGATTAAGTAAGGTATAAGGTACCTCTTAGTTAGCCAGTATAAATAGACATTATCGTAACTACAATGACTGTAAGGGACTCCTAGTTCCTTATACTAATATTCAATTGTTCATTTATATCTTACTGTTCAGACTCACCTTTATACATTATAGTGATAACGACCTACAGTAACATTAAACCCCTCGTCTAGGAGTGGTAGCTTAATAAGCTGTCTTCGGAACGCCCCTTAGCTTTTAACGTCCTGCTATACGTTCTGTCTTAACCCGCGCCAGTCCTCTTAAGGCCTATGTCAGGTACAGGTCGTAATACGTGTATAGCCCTATTAAAAAGTGCAATAATAGATACTCCATTATTAAAATAACGTTAAAAATAAAAATTTCTTATAAGAGCTATCTAACCTCAGAACAATTCCTAAGAGCTACCTGATCCTAGGAACCGTTCTCCCCTTATTCTCTTAAGAACCATCTGCTTTTATAAACCGTTCCCTCTCTCTTAAGAACTATTTGTTTCTAGAAACTATCTGCTCTTAGGAACTATCCGCTTCTAAGAACTGTTCCCCACTCTCTCTTAGAAACTATTCGCTCCTAAGAACCATTTGCTTTAAGAACCATCCGCTTTTAAAAACCGTTCCTTACCCTTTTTAAAGAGCTATCTGCTCTTATAAACCGTTTTTTACTAAGAGCTATTCGCTTTTAAAAACCTATTCCTTATCACGGCATTACAACCTGTAGCTAGAGGCTATAGCAGTTTGTGTAGATTGTAAACTATAAAGAGCTTGCAAAAGGAAGAATAATTCCTGTAAGCGATTGCTAAAATAGTTGTTTACTTAAGGCATTTGTTTAGGCTAATCCTATCGTTCTTTTTAAGCTCTGCATGTAATATTACTGTAGCCGCTTATGTATATAGCGATACGTTCTCTAGCGCGTTTTACTATCAAAAAGGGGCTATGCTGCGTAATTCTTTAAACTGTAGTTCTTTTAACAATCATTAATCCGACGATTTTCACTACAAAGACCTTCCATAAAAGCCTATTGACATTCTAGCCCTTCAATCGAAGGAAGATGACCTGACCCACAGTTGCGTTTCCTTTATTGTTCCATGCTAGGCCCCGTTTCATGCTAAGCTCCGTCATATACAAGCTCCGTCATATACTAGGTTTTATTCCATACTAAGTACGTGTTTGTTTTTTTACATTAGTTACATTTGTGTCCCTCCGATCGGAGGACCAGGAGTCTAGGAGTCGGCTTAGAAGGCCGACTGCGACGTTCTGTAAGTGTAGTTCTCTTTGTAGTTTCTTCCCTGTTGCGTCACCGTACCAGTTCAATAAGCAGCTCCACGCTAACAGGAAGATAAAGGAGCTTAGCGCTAGTAATAAAAAGAGTAGCTAGCTAGCGTAATAACAGCATAGCGTTAGCTGTAATAAGCCTTCCGTAGATAGGTTTAGTCATTAAGCTATTATTATAATATAGTTTAAGCTTGGAAACGCTGTTTTACTATGTAGATTACGCGTAATTGCTTATATTTAAGGGCTTTAGACGCTTAAGGGCTAAAAAATCGCACATATAACCCTAACCCTACATAGACGTAGACATCCTGTCAGAATAAAGGGGGTTCAGAAGCCCTGGGCATCTAGTCAGCGGAGCTAACTGGATACCTAGTACTGCCAGTACGCCAGTAAGCCTCATCTACCAGAGTGACGAAGCCTGAATCCTGCAGAATAGTCTATAAAGAAGCCTCTAGCTTCCAGCCAGAGCCAGAGGAACAGAGGGAACACAAGCAATAGAATCACGCAGTTACAACCCCTTCAATTCTATAGAATCCAGAGTGCCGCGCTTCCAACACATCCTTAGGATATTTCCAGTCGCTAAGAGCACGGCCCCTTTTTAGCTATAAATTAGCGCTTAGCGGTTAATTCAGCCACTAATTCGCTGCTGTAGATATACTCTTAGTCTTAATATATAAAATAACCTTTATCTCTTAATAACGCCTAGTAATGAAGGCATCTCTTAAATACCCCCAGTATTAACTACTAGTAATAAGTATAAGTATTAGTAAGCGAAAGGCTTAGATAAATTGTTTATAAAGTTCTAAATAGTTACTATTACAGGTGCAAATGTCTTAATTCTAGCCCCTTATATAGGACCATTTTAGGCCCTTCAGCTAAAACTGCACCTTCTCGGAAAGCTGTGCTGTTCAATGGGCAAATATTAGCCAAAGCCGAGCCGGAGCTGATCTGGACTGATCAAACGTGACGAAGAGTCACGTGATTAAGAGCAGGGATGTTCGTCGATTTTAGGGTCGTGAAAGAGCATTGCCACGGACCGCTGCGCTGGCCGCGTCTCTGAGAGCGAGGGTAGACAAGGCACTAAGTCTACCAGAACAGTGGCTCAATGTCTGGATAATCCTGTTCCCAGGGGTTAACGAGCCAATAAGCTGCTTTATGGACGATGTCCCCGAGCACATCGTCCATTACCAGGATTTTATCAGAAGACGTGGAGACGATATAGTAAGTTAATTTATTGATCACCGAGCCAAACATTCCAATATGGCTAACACTTTTGACAGGTTCACGATGTCGTCCGCACACATGGTCTACTGCCAGACAGAGGGAGAGCCGTCAACGATGATCCAGATTCCGTCCAGCGGACTGAGGAAGAGCTGGTAGCATTTACGCAGCGCGTGTTCAGATTTGACGCTGAAGCTCTTTTCCAGGACTGGGTGGCGGATGGCCTTAAAAACAAGGGGAAGGCACCGGAGAACCACAGGGCTGCGTCTAGCCATCCGGATCAGATCGACCAGGTACCGCCACATGCTCAAGTGTCGCCAGCAGTTTGCACGCCGCCCGCAACACAGGAAGTACCCGACGGGAATGCTGAGGGCCAGTAAAACGAGTCAAGCTGAAGGGAACAATCCGACCACCTCGGATCCAATGCGTCGTTGGGAAGTTGCTGGCTCGTCTGATACAGCCCAGTCCACAACCATCACCTCCCTACCCTGCCTGGGTTCGAGCGTCGACACGACTTTGGACCCAAGGGGGAATCCAGGGCCGGGGAATGGTGGCATCGCTCACGACTTGAACCCGCTCGGAGTCGGTGGTTCAGATACTAGCAAAACTCAATTCAGTGGTGACTTCACGAACTTTTTGATGGAGTTAGGGCCAGCGGACCCCCTTCCGTAGGATCCTTCATCATGGAGCGGGCCCGAGGCTTCTGCTCCTGATCCGAATTCACCATCTTGAATCACAGCAACTACCATAACGAGGGAGGATTCCCAACATGGCGTTTGCGCGGCCCGATGGACGGGTTGAAGATATGGGAGTTTTGGAAGCGTCACGACGGCGTGGGGCAGGAGATTGGAGCCTGGGAGCCTGGCCGCCCACGCAGACATGTTTCCCCCAATCTCCGATGGCTAATGCAGTGCGACTTCGTCGTTGGGGCCGCACACAGAAAATTTTGAAGAGAGGCTGATCCGCCACAACATTTGTTAACACCCAGCTAAGGACGAGTCACTAGAGTCCCATTTTCTTCACCTGTTGCTAGCTAAGTCGTCGCGGGTTTCCACGACCGAAATATTACGGCTTATCAACACTAATTCACTCCTCCTCAACGAATTCTTCAATGATAAGATCCTGAAATAAAATGCGTCGACGGCGACTCATTGGTAGTGAAAGAAGATCTAGAGAAGGAGCTGGAGTTTGATGAGTACCTTATTGGGGATGACCGCTGCTTGGTTGTTAGTGGGGCGGGCATATAGCCTGGAGGAACTTTCTAGCGCCGGTTCGCTAGAGGCTCGACAAGTCACGGTGTCTTTCTGTCTGGGGGCTTTTACTAAGACGGGAGTAGATCTTTAGGAGAAGCACTACGAATTGGTACTTCAGGCTCGTCATACTCGCACAGAACAGGAAAATACCCCATCTTATGAAAACCTCGGTGTCCCCCATCGACTGTTGGGAAACCTGATTGCTAAAAACTCGGGTGTAGTTCAAATCTCCGTGCTCAGGCCATCAGGGGCTTTTTAATTATCAATCCCCAGAAGCCGGCGCAGTTCTTCAATGCGGTAAGTTTAAACGATGGGGTGCTATTTCAAGTGCTGACTGGATTTAGGGGATCTGGATCTGTGAAAGCTTCTGGGTACGAGTTGCGAAACGTTGAAGAAGGCTCTTACACCGCATCGGAACCTCTATCACGCCATAGTACTATGATTGATGTAAGAAAATGATTCCTGTCTACCTACAATATAAAACCTACACCCTTGTTTCACGGCAAGAAATGCCTCAGTAGCATCCAAGGCGGCATTTTCAAGTACCAAATATAGCATCTTGATGACTGTGAAAGGCGTTTTGAACACTGCGGTGTACCTTTCTAGGACTCGCTTACGGTCTAGGCTTTAAATTACTAAAGGTTGCGGTGTACCATGAGGTCCTTTTGGAAAGGGAGCGGCGCGGAACGGAGCTCCCGCTGCGTCAGGGGATGTCTCCACCGGGGTGCCTTTCCTGCAAGTGAAGGCCAAATCAACGAGTCCTCAGTGGGTACACCGTTTGGGAGTCGGGTTTACCGAGGGTGTGATATTGCAGATATCAGTACATTCAAAGTACCATAGCCTCTAATCAAAGACAAGAATTGGATTTGGTAGCAGAAAAGGGAATCACATCCTGAGTCTCCCAAGTCGATCACCGAGCGACGGTAAATCACGGGCCGGTGGGCTATTCGTAGATACAAAGGTTCGTTTTCACTTTATGGAATCTGCCCTGGCGTCCACAGGGTGGTGCGCCTCGAATTTAGCCTCCAGAAACCCCACCCAAATCGCCATTCTTCTATGTGTGTAGACTGTTGGAAAGAAGAAGATGTAGTTGATTCTAAAACAGGCGTGGAGATTTCCACGTGTATTGAACTACTTGATCTACTACCTATAACTACCTAGTTTGTGTGGGAAAGGTCATCTTGCTGAGCCCTGTACCCTCCTAGCTGTGTGAGGTGTTGACAAAGGGGGAGCTGATGGGGCGTGGCTGCATGGGAAAAAAGCTTATTTGGCTGTTGTTTTGGATAAATTAGATCTTGGCCTGCTGGCGTGAAAATTCGCGGAGTATATAAGAAATAGCAATAAAACGTATCCACAAATAGCCCGGCCCGCAAAATACTCCCTAGGTATGATGCCTCTTTCCGGTCTGGTCCAGTCATCCAATCAGAGGGCTCTGGCTCGGCGAGCCGACGCGATAAAAACGCCTTGCAATTCTGGTGCCGTCCGTCCAATCATGGGTGTGTATGCTGATCCACACAACCTTACCATAGAGTGAGGCTGAAGATAATCGAACGAGTTGATCGGTGTTCTTTTGTCGGTGCAAAGATTAATCGTCAAAGCGTAAACAAGAGCAAGTTTGTGAAGTGGCAGGTGAAGTTTCTGCATCCATGCAGAGAACATGGCCTTTCATAGGAATATAAATAGGTAAGGTATCAACCCGAAGTGCTGCTGGAAAGAAGGGATGAAGTCTAACAACCCATAGGTATCTTCCTTTACGCACACCAAACTACACCAGTTGCCTACCCACATTCCTCAGATTAGCAACCATGTTGTCCAAACTCGCTCTCACCCTCCTCTTCCTCTCCGTCCCCACCACCTTTTGCTCTCCCCCCGCCTTCAACACCACATTCTCCCCTTCCATCAACGCCGGCATAGCCAACAACCAAAACAACGCGCGTCAAATCGGCCTCGCCTTCTCCACCACCAAAGACTACGTCGAGATCCCCGGCCAAGTATATGCGCGCGACTACCTCTGGGCTGTCTGGTCCCGGCGCGGCGCCCGCACGTGCGACGAAACCCCCGTCCAGCTCAACGACGGCGAACGCAGCCCCGGATGCACCATCAGCTTCCAATGCCACGGCAACAGCAAAGACGAATGGGTCGCCACCAACGGACTAGCTCAGACCCTTGTCGACATTGTCGCCATGCAGGAGGGCATCCACGAGCACACCAGTCGCCAGGAGCGCTTCTGCGAGGAGGGCTGCGAGGACATCCGTGGCTCTGGCAAGTGCTGCGTGTGGGGGCAGCGGACGCGATGGACAACCAAGATGGCCAAGACGGTTGCCATTTACGCGAGGAATGTGGATGAGGAGAGCGATTATGGCGAGATGAGGTATACCTTGAGCTGCCCGGTAAAAGAGAGTTCCTTGTGTAAAGTTGCCAAGGTGTTTGCGAATGCCTTGTCGGCCGTGGCGCCGGGCATGGGCGACGCCTTGAGCGGTGTGGCAAAGGCGTTTTCGGCTGTGTCGGCGGTGATTACGGGGGCTACTAATATTGCTTGTTAGCACTAGATAGAAGTAGATAGCTGGCGTCATTACAACATACCTTCCTCCCTCAGCTCACCGTCCTAAACATTTGTTTTCCAGTAAGAACCTCGGTATCCATCTGGGCCGTTTCCAAGGCCTGGTAAGCGACGCGAAGAATGGTTTGGTCGTGGCCCCCCAAGGGGAGTCAGTGAATCAGATTCTGGGTAGCATCTGGGCTTTAGACATGCCTTTTGCCCCAACCAGTGTCGCCACAACAGGCAGGTATTCCTCTCGGCCTGAGATTCGTGACTGGTATGGGATTTGTCCAACTGTATGATAATTTTTAGTTAGATACACCCCCCCTGAAAACAGCCAAGTATCACTTAGAGTGAACATACTGGGAATCACGGCTAGCGCAGCGCCAGTCATGGAAACCGAGGCTACAGGCCCTTCAGGTGGAATTCTTGTTGGGGCTCTAGGATGTAGGTTGTTAGCGTATTTCATTTACGGGCAGTGAGTCTAATCAGGGTTTAAAGCGAGGTTTTGCATATACTGGCTATTATGTTCCGTAAGGTCGCGGTATTAGGGTGTGGCGCAACCCAGCGGCATCATGATGATGGTCTTGGATTTCCCGGCTTGATCAACTTAGAGGATCTCCTCCTCAAACAACTTGGCATGTCGTTAGTACTTATGCGTCGCTTGTTTCCTGACTGATTGTTTTTCCGTAGTCCCTGTTGTCAGAAAGGGGCAAGCGTGGGTTAGCAGCGACCAAGCAGCGCAGTTTCGTTATCAATGCAAAACAAATGCGCACCATCTTTTAGCATGGGCCGGGCTAACCTAGGGTATCTTCCCAAACTTAGCCTAGTACTCGGATTTAAAGTCGTCAAAAGCGTGGTATATTTCCCATTCGTTCGCCAGGCCAGATGTCTGTCAAAGGGGGTAAAAAAAACACAATGTTAGCTCAGGATCGAAAGGGTTTAGAGTGAATGTACATGGACACAGAGAACTACTTACTCCCTTCAAGTACTCAGCCAAGGGCTCTTCTCAGACATCTTCGGGCGCAGAGCGGGACCATTCCTCCGCGAAGGAGACTGGAGTGCGCTTAATGCCCAGGAAATCTTCAAGTGCAGATACAAATTTATTGGTCATGCCCTGCAAAGCCTCGCTCTCGATCGGATACCAGTCGGTTGGATAAACGATTCGGGCTAGCAACTGTTACTCAGGTTAATAAAAAAGGCCAAAGAGCGATGAGTTCAACTAGGGCATGACAAACATTATCTTCTGATAAGTCAGGAAGACCAAGGCTCTCCAGGAAGGTGGAAATGTCCCGAGGAGAACGGAACATGACACAAATTGCATTCATGGTGCTGCAATAAAATGTCAGGTATTAGTCCACCCACAAATATGCGCTCTATCAATAGACTTTATCGACTAACGGATTATTACACACAACCCCATTGAGGGATACAGCGTTCCATGTGGTTCGAAGACCCCAGACGCCATGCACGGCTGCTGGGAATCTCCCGCTTCCGGTAGCTGGAAGAAAGAAATGTGGTCAGCTTCTTTTCCAACTTGAAGGGTCCAGGGACGGGTTGTTAGGATGTTACTAACTGTCGGTGCAGAGAGCATAGTCTATCCAGCTGTATCCTGATACGGTAGCGCCAGCTCCGCTCAAGCTGCCAGACGGGCTCTGGTACCCATCACCGCGTGGGTTCCACGGCGGGAAATAGCCGATGCATTTGTCGGGGGTTGTTTCCGACCCAGCAAAAGCTGACAGCTTTGTTTTACCCACTACGGGACAGCCCCTTTGCGAATAAGGGCCAGAAGAAAATCGGCAATGGCGGTTTGCTTGCCGTATAATTAGTTCGGTGTGGGCTTTGTTTCCCACTCTTGTCTCGACCCCGTTGAGGCGGATGTTATCCTTGACTGAGATCCTCACCCCATGCAGCGGCAACTCGAGTGTTTTGTTGTAGTAAAGCCGTGATGGAACCGCAATGAAGCCACTCAAGCTGGCGAAAGGGCTGGATTGTTGGCGTCGGGTGTATCGTGGATAGTTGGCGTCGAATGTCTCGGTGTTATTGGGAACAATGGTCGAGAATGCCTCGAGGTGGTCGGGGTAGAGACGCCACGCTTGGTGGAGTTTGTGGTCGGCCACAATGTAGGGTCCTGCAGGCAGAAAGCTGTCACCCGGCACAACACAGAGCCAAAGATTGTGCTCGTCGAGGTAGGTCGCAACGTCGTCCGACAAAGGGGTGTCCTCAACGCAGCTGAGAGGCTTGGAATCGGTTTACTGGATCAAGGGGTGTTGTTGTTGTTGAGAAACTTGTCCCCCTGGCTGACAACGAGGTAGCCACCCTTGACGAAGCCATCTTGAAAGACGTCGTCTTCGTTGAGGAAACTGCTAATGGAGCGCTGGATGACGGAGAGAGATATCGGTTCCCCGCGAAGGTTGATAACAGTTGCGGGGACTAACCCCGATGCAACGGGAGTAGGGACAGAAAGTGGGAGGATTGCCTGAGTGAAGGCGTGAGATTGATGTGAAGATGCTGCCAGCGGTGAAGTCTCAATGACCGCGACTCGAGGTCGGACGTAATATGGGTCGTTGCCCACCAACACAACTGACTGCTGGGTCAGGGCTGGGAGGGGGAGCGAACCTGAGACGCAAGCTCTCGAAGTCATCGCCGTCGAAGGATCGTTGAAGAGTGCAAAGCGAGCGCGTCTCCACGCAGTTGTGACAGGTCTGGCAATGGAGACCCAAAGCGAACTCCGAGTCATCGCCTTCAAACAGGGTGCAAAGAAGGAGGGATTGACGAGAGGCCAGCGAGCTGCAAAGGCGTCTTTTGGAGAATGCTCGGCATTTGTTGCGGCACACCCCGCCTCCATCTCGTGTGACCCCGCAGCCACCTAGCCAGCAGACTTTGACGACCAGACCGCCGTCAAGTTGCAATATTACCCCAAGATGTTGTATCGAGTTCGGCAAATATCCGAGGCTCTTGTAGATGTCATCCCAATTGTCCATTCAGTGGGTTTCAAATGTCACGTAAAGAAGCGATGAACTTGCGGTCGTAGTTGCAGAGTTAGACCGAGAGAGAAAATGAAGAAATTTTCCTGGCACAGAATGGCTTTCCTTTTACCGTCCATGGCCTTTTCCTGCCAGAGGTGATATACCGCACTATCTAGTCATTTAATAATAAATTGTTTTTTTAAGAAAAATGGATAATTTAACTTAGGCGTAACGGAATCAGCGAGAGTGTTAAACGTCAGGTTTTTTTCTCTGTCTTATGAATGAAGGAAAGCGCGGTTAGGTGTTTAAGGAGGTTTGTGGTGGTGGTGCTGGTGATACGAGGTCCTAAAACTGGGTCCTCACAATTCCATGGCAATTTTGGACCGTGATAACTATAACCGAGGCAGCCCAGAATAGTGACCCCCTCGCTCAGTCTGGATCAGTCTGGCTCAGCCTAAGGCGGCAACTGCTCAGTTCCGAAGAAGGAAAGGGAAATTCGTGGTGTCGATTTTAGGGTGGTGAATTGCCTGTTTCACTTGGCGATGTGCTTCCGATGCTGGGACTGGCGCCGGACAGGGTCGTGGGAGACTACATGAACGTGATGGAAAGAAAACTGTGCTATACGTACTAGAGCGTTGTCGTCCGTCCGTTCTTGTTCAGCTCTGATGGTCCTTTCCTTTTATTTTTTCTTTCTTTTTCTTTTTCTTTTTTTCACAAGACGCTTCTTCCTACTAAGTTGGAATCTCTAACTCGTCAGTCTGCTCGTCTGAGATACTCTCTGTTGGATTCGGTAAATTCAAGCCTGAATTAAACGTGACCAGTTTGAGATAGTGCCCAATGAACCTGGAAGACACTAGCCGAGTAACTGTGGGGTGGCGGCCAACTCCTCAAAGTCAGCGCCGAAGCCCGACGGCAACAAATCTTCGCACATGCGGCTGAGTTGAGGGGGAATAACATTCAAGCCAGTTTATCGCAACGTGAAAGAAGCTGCAGCCGCGAAAATTGGATGGGGTGGCTCATGGTACTTCGAATGTTGTTGTGACGGCGGTGACACACATAGTGGGAGCAGTTGCCCGGATCTAGTGCGGGAAGGAGCCAAGACTGACCTATGTGGGGTGAGCAGGGCCTTAATTGCGGGCCAGAAGGATCATCTCCAGATTGGCTTGTCTAACTTCGGAGAAGGCGCAGCTCCAAGGCAGCCTGGAAATTTGCTGTGAGCAAACGGCACGGCACAGCGACAAACGGCGGAAACAAACACCCGACAGTGCCGTCGAATGCAGCCTTTATAAAGAGACGCACAACCCTTCAATCGGGGACACTCCCTCCACAAACACCGTATACACGCGATGGCTTCTCCGATCGAGGACACGGATTGGGTCCCGGCCGACGCCAGCGACTTTAACGAGGAGAATATTCTTCCCCAGCCCCCAGACGTGCTCGCCAAAATACGCACTTGGCTCCAACCGACGGAATATAGCAACGAAGGCGGCGAGTTCAAGAAGCACCTTGCGTCGCACCTTCCCGGCACCGGCGATTGGCTCTTTTCGTCCGATGCTTATCGCCAGTGGCATCGTGGTTCAAGTCCAGACCGAGGGCTTCTGTGGATTCGAGGAATCCCCGGTTCTGGAAAGTCCGTGTTTGCCGCCTCAATTGTCGACCAGCTTCGCCAAGAACAATGCCCTGTGCTGTACTTCTTCTTCCGGCAGATCATCGATGCAAACCACAGCCCCATGGCCGCTCTACGCGACTGGCTGCACCAGTTGCTTGTCTTCAGTCCACCCCTACAAGCCGTGCTGAAAGATTACGTCGACGAAAAAGGAAACAGACGCGATCTTGAGAGCTTATCTAGCGCCGATCTCTGGCGCCATCTTCGCGACGCTACCATCTACATCCCCAAAGTATACATAGTGGTCGACGCCCTCGATGAGATGGACCAGACAAAAGACCTCGAGCCGTTCTTGCAATCGCTAGCAGCGCTTGCAGGATGGCGACCCTCCCAGGTCAAGGTCGTTGCTACGAGCCGCCCAGTCGCCTACGTCGAGAAGACCCTGAGGACAGCAAACGCATTCCACATTCGTCTCGAGGAGCGCCAGGTTGACATCGACATTGCCACTTATGTCAAGCATAAGCTGAGCCTGTCGACCATCTCGACTGAGATGCAAGCCCACATCAGAGCAGCGGTCCCGGGGAGAGCGAATGGGCTTTTCCTCTACGCAAAACTGGCCATGAATGCCTTCCTTCGACCAGGAGCGGATGTCGCCCACGTACTTGATCAACTACCGCAGGATCTCAACGTCATGTACACCGATCTGTTACGCGAGCACTCGAGGCGGTCTGGTGTACCCGATGACATACAGCTGCTCATTCTTCAGTCTGTCACGCATGCTAGCCGCCCGCTGCGCCTGCTGGAAATCGCCGAGTTCATCGACGTCACACAGCACCCCCTTGAGGAACGCGACCTCAAGGCTGCGAAGGACCTTGTCCGCTCAGCGTGTGGGCCCCTCCTTGAAATCCTCCCCGACGAAACGGTCTCTGTTGTGCATCACAGTTTGACAGAGTTCCTCAACGGCTCGACTCGCCAGTTCACGCCGGGGTCTTATCCTGTCTTGGAACCTGGCCCCACGCACTGCCGCCTCGCCCTAGTCTGCCTGGCATATCTCCTTTCCGGTTGCATGGACAACGTCGATCTAAAGGAACAAGGGCATAGCTGGCAATCTTCTGGTGTATACAACTCCGTACACTTGATGTACCCGTTTCTTCAATATGCTTCTCGCAACTGGCACATCCACGCCCGGAAGTCGACACTTTCTGGATACGAACCGTCGGAGATGAACGCCCTGACCGCCGAGCTGTTGACTGGCGGGAGGATGCAAAAGTGGGCAGCGCTTCTTGAGGGAGCTCACGGCATATCCAATGGGGAGAGCCTTACACCACTGATAGTTGCGGTCAGATTTGGGCTTGTTGAGTATGTGAAGGTTCTGCTTGGGCAGCCTAAGACAGACCTCAACAAGGCAGGTCCGATGGGGTCCCCTCTGTGTGTTGCCGCGCGGGAAGGCTTCGACGACATCGTCGACCTACTGCTGAAATCCGGAGCCAACAACAGCGCGAATATTGACCGTGGCAACACACCTTTACTACTGGCCGCCGGGAACAATCACCCCAAAGTGGCCAGGATCCTGGTCGATGCTGGCGTTGATCCTTTCAAGGAGTTGCGGATAGAGAGTGACAGCATCGACAGGACGATTTTCATGAAAAGCCCGATATCGGTGGCATGCCAGAACGGACATACGGAGGTAATAACGGAATTCTTTTCGCGCATTAAGAAAGATGAAGAAGCCAACCGACTTTTAACTCTGGCTGTGGCAAACGGGCGGCCCGAGATTGTCGAACTGGCGCTCCGCCATCCATTGGTGAATGTGAACGCGCAGGACAGGAGCGGCTACACGGCCCTTTTCATCGCGTGCAATTGGAGGAGGGCCAAGATCATTCGACTTCTTCTCCAGGCCGGGGCCCACCCGAATATCTCGCTCATCACTGGAGCCTACAGCCGAGGGCAAGACACCCCATTACATGCTTTGGTACACGCCGGACACCGCGGCGAAGAAATCTCGCCCGAGGAGACGATGGAGTGCTTTGAGCTGCTGCTCGCGGCTGGCGCCAATGCGAGTCACCTGGACGGCGATGGCAACACCGTCCTACACCACGTGGGAGACGCAGTGACCGCACGTCTTCTGCTCGACGCAGGAGCAGACCCCAACGCGAGCAACAACGACGGGGAGACACTCCTGCATACATGCAAAGACGAGAACGTCCTGCGGGTTCTCTTGGAGGACGCAAAGGCAGACCTTGAGCGGAAGACGGAGAAGTCAGGGCTAACACCCCTGTTGTCCGCCATGAGGAGCAACCGGATTTCGATTGCACTTCTTTTGCTTGAACTTGGGGCGAGCTCGCACGCAGTTGAAGACGAGACTGGCGATGGGGCCTTCCACTTTGCGGTGAGGATATGGGGTAAGTCTCCTGTGGAATTCCAACGAATCCCCGATGTGATTCAACGGCTCCACGAGTGTGGTGGCGACTCGAGAGCGCGGAACCATGCAGGCGACACGCCTCTCCACGTTCTCTTTGACCACTCAAATATCCAGCGCGACACAATCGAGTGCATTTTTCAGGCGCTCCTAAAGACTGGCGCAGACCTGGAAGCACGAGATCGGATGGGCCGAACTGTATTCTTCAGACTGGCTGCCTCCACACACTCATACAGCGACCTGGCCTGGGGCATGCTGCTTCGAGCTGGAGCCAGGCCCGACACTGTGGACTGTCAAGGCCGGACGCTGTTCTACTACAACGACCACTACAACGGACCGATACAGGAGGAGCGCGAATTTGCGGAGTACATGAAGCATGGCCTGGACCCGAAGCAAACTGACATTGCGGGCAACACTCTCTGGCACTCGCGTATTCCAAGGCTTGCCGGCCTGAGACAAAGCGGAAGAAAGAAGGGTGAGCATCCTGAAAAGGTTCAGGTCCTCATTAAACTCGGCATCGACCCATTGCAGCCAAACCACGCCGGCCGGACAGCCTTGCATCAGATGTGTACGTACAGTCACAACCAAGGCTATCGGGAGTGGGACATACGAGACGAGAGCTACGGCATGGCCCCTGATACCCAGCGCAACGAGACAATGTTGGAATACATGCTCAGCCAATACTCGATCCATGGACTCGGAGTTGACCAGACGGACAAAGACGGCGCAACAGCCCTTCACCTCGCATCTACCCACTGTGAATTTACCACGCGGTTGCTCCTGGAAGCCGGTGCAGACCCTCTCAAGACGACTCTGGAAGGCCTCAACCCACTTCATCTCGCGGCTAGGTCGCGAAGGCCGAACGTCATCGCGGTGCTCTTGAGTTGGCTCAGAGAAGAGTCCCGATACACCGCGGAACAGCAGCTTCGGGCTGTCAATGCTTCGGCGAAAAGCTACCACCCTAACCGGACCCCTCTTCGGCTTGCGTGCGCGTCTGGGCAGCCGATAAGTGTGCGGCTGCTGCTTGAGGCCGGCGCATCTGATGCATTAGACAAAAATTGGAGATCTGATTGGGATTGGTCTGATTCTGCTTGGTCTGCGTGCTCGACCTTTGAAGAGGAAGACATCCTTTGGCAGAAGGGGTCGGGGCACGAGTACGGTAGGGCCCACGATAATTCGCGGCCAAGCGCACAAAGCGTACTTCTCATAGACACAGACCGCCACAAAACACAAGAGAGGGACCGATACTTTCCCGCAGCGCGTCTAGAGGAGATAATCGACCTTCTCTCGACCTATCAGCCCCCGACTCTGCAAACCATCACCTCTGTCACCGGCCGTGCAGCGGACAGGAATTTCGACTACACCACCGAGTGCCTGGCTCGAAAGCGCAAGGCTCTCTTTCCCGAGGCCGACAACTTCATCAACCTCCACGCAAGCCTCTCTCTTGCGAGACGAAAAGCGAACCGGGAGGCTATTTCTCGGCATGCGGCAGAGAAATTGGGCGGCATTCCTTGGAAATATGGACATGGTTCCCATTGGCCGTTTTCGGCGTCGATGCATTTGAGGGACTATGCATTTGCTGCCGAGATGCTACCACAGCCCGGTGGGCTCGGTGCTACTGAGGCTGACCGTGCCATTCTGCATGACCTTGTTGTCAGTGGGAATGCTCTGGTGCTGAAGAAGGTTGCTACAAAAGAGATTATTGCCAAGCTCGAGGACTGGGAAGTACGGTTGCAGGCCCCTGATCCACAAAACAGTTCGGACGCTCCCGACAAGAATGAACCTCTGCTACTGCTGGCTTGCAAGGCTGAGACTCCAAACATGGATGTTATCCGTGCCCTGGTAGAGGATATTGGCGTTGATCTGAACGTCAGGTCCATGTCAAAGGCGATGAGCCTCCGCTTTCAGAAGATCGAAGATCAGACAGCTATCCACCTCCTGGTTGGAGGAACGCACTGGTGGCAGTCAGCTCTTGCCCTGCCGTATTTGATCGAGAAGGGCGCCGACCTCGAGGCTCGAGACGGTGCCGGTCTTACTCCGCTGTTGGCTGCACTCGGTCAAATCCCCCGGCCGGGTTTCGACCCTCGCGTTGTTGAGTTACTGGTGGCCAACGGGGCTGATGTCAATGCCGTCGATGCAAAAGGGCGCTCTTGTCTCGCTCGAGCGGTTGCAGATCGGAGCATGGTCATGTTGCTCCTCAGGAGCGGAGCGACTGTGACCAGTTCCGCGTTCAATGCCGCCATTCGGGGCTTGATTCCGGACATTCTCAAAGCAATTCTCACGCACGGCGCAGACCCGAATGTTCGGCAGACGCCAGAAGAGCAACAGCATGTCGAGGACCTAGCCTCGAACGCACCGCTCATCTCCCAACATCGGGCGCCGAAGGGTACAGAATTGGGGGACGACGACCTGTACCCCGTTGACTTTGTCACGCGCGCTTCGGGGAATTCGAGGGGGGATAACGTGACCGCTAAAACGGATATGATCAGGATACTTCTCAACCACGGCGCAGATCCGAACGCGGCATACCCCGACACCACGGTCATGCACCGGGTCATCCAGAACGGCCATTTCGTCGGCATGTTTCTCAGCTTACCTTCTCTAAGCCTCGAAGCCCGGGACGCTGAAGGGCACACCCTCCTCCACACCGCATGCATTACCGGGATAAAAGAGGACAACATCCCAGGCAACACCGCAGGACTTCTCCACCCAGCCGACATCCTCCTCGACCGCGGTGCTGACATGCACGCCCTCAGCACCGACGGCTCCAACACTCTCCACCACCTGATCCCCAACTCTCCTACGGGCAGAGTAATCTCCATCCGCTCACACCACAGACCTACCACCGAGGCCCTCATCCGGCGCATCGCCGTCGCCGCCCCAAACCTACTCAACCTCCGCAACACCTCCGGCCACACCCCGCTACACAAAGCCCTCCTCAACAGCGGCTGGCAAACCGAAAGCCGCAACCGCCTCCTCCTAGCCTCAACCCTCCTCTCCCTCGGCGCAGACCCCCACCTGCCCGATCCCACGGGGAACACCCCGCTCCACCTCCTCCTCTCATGCCAATGGCTCATCTCTCCCACCAACGAACTCACCTGTCCCGTCGCGGCACTCTTCACCCAACTCCTCGCCGCCGGCGCAGACATCAACTCGCTCAACTCCGCAGGGGAAACGCCCATCTTCTCCTTCTTCCGCCGCGGTTACGTCTCCTTCGCCCAATCTCACTTCTCCCGCAAAGGAGACAGCAACAAATCAACAACCCCGCCAACTCCCTCCGACGCCGCATTGTGGTCCCTCTTTGACACCGCCGGAGTGGACTGGAAGGCCACCTCCGCCCTTGGGGGGGAGTCACTGCTGCATGTTGTGGCGGGGAGGTATCATACTAATAATGTGTTTGCGGGCGATGGGGAGGTGAAGTATTTCAGGAAGTTGATGGAGAGGGGGTTGGATCCGCTGGCGGAGGATGGGAGGCAGAGGACGGCGTTGGATGTTGCTGCTGTGGTGGGGGCGGAAGGGATTTTGGGGATGTTTAAGAAAGGGAGAGGAGAGGGGGGTGGTGGGGATGGAGATGGAGATGGGAAGGAGGACGGGGAAGAAGAGGAGGGGGAGGAGGATGGGGGGGAAGGCTGGGGAGGCTGGTGAGGGGGGAGTGTGGCGTGGATGGAGGTGGCGGTTGCGCCGAGGATTTGGATGTGGTGTAAGATAGATTAATACGGGTGTTAATTGGCATAAATTCCCGTGGTGATAGCCTGGAGGTTGTGGGACAAGGATATCGGTCTTTTTTATCGTGATAGAAATTGCGGGTGCTGGTGATAGTATTACCAGAGTGAGGAGAGTTGGATTGTGCAATTTACGCGTTTCGGATTAGATCCCCTTTAGACGACAAGCGTCGAATCCACATTTTACACGGAATAGGCACTATCTCAACTTGCTTCGGTCCCAAGGCTTGTACCTAGGTACCTACACAACTCCCCACTCACATCTACATCATTAGCCTTCTTCCCTCATAACTTCAGCCATTGATAAGAACTCCCCAACCCGCCCCGAAGTCTTGACAGACTCCTCTGTAGCGTTTCAAAGATTCGTTTTTCTTGGATCCCGAGTGAAAGGATGAGCCACTGACTTCAAAGACACTATCCGCCTTTTGTACGTCCCTCGAGCAATCTCACACATTACCTCTCCTTCCATAATACCTGACGTGTGCGTCTCTCCAACAAGAAGTGCGTGGACTCCATCACCAGCCGCCCTCACAGCAAGTGGGATGTTATATCCCTCAAACACGACAATCCTATCCACAAGCTGCAAATCAGCCGGACCAAGGCCCATCCTCCCCCGCTTGGTCATGAAAAACCGCCGACCCGTCGCGGCTCTCGTGACCGCATCAGCATAGAACTGGACTGGCACACCCGGTGCGTCGATAGCACTGATGAAGTAGTTGAAGGGAGACTTGCATCCATTTTGGCAATCACCCATCATGATTCTCTTACACCACTTCATCCCCGGAATCACTTTCTCCGCCTTTCCAGCATCCGACATCAGTTCGAAGGTGTTAACCTGGGGAACCAAGTCGCCGTCAACGACGGGTCCGAGAGGCATCTTGCGGCCAATCTTATCCCTGATATCCGCCATCGATGCGCTCAGCAACACTTCAACCTGTCCTGCCTCTGACGATATGCTGTCTCCGGCGACATCAAGAAGCTGGACCGCCGCCATGAAGGACCCCTCCGCAGCTTTTGGCGGCTTTGCCTTGATGAGGGAGGTCCCGCTCATGGTAATCAGCTGAGTGAACAGGGGGTCGGGAGAGTGCAAGTGAAAACACCCAGACCCTTTGCATCGCATTAATTAGCACCCGAGAGTCAGAGTTGCTTCACGCCGTGATTCCAATATCGTGGCATCGTCCCCATTGAATCCACGTGAACATACCTGCGCCAGAACTCTCGCCGACAAACGTCACACGCCGGGGATCACCATTGAAGCCTCGGATATGATGCTGGATCCAGAGCAGTGCAAGTCGCCGATCATCAAGGCCGTTGTTTGGCTTGTAACCGGCGGATTTCATGGCCGCAGAATACAGAAAGCCAGGAACTCTCAACCGGTAGCTGTAGGCCCTGAATTAGCACGAGTTCACTTGTGTTTGACTCATCCGGGTTTGGTTTTCGAAACGTACTTAATCCCAACGGCAATGATCGGCTCGCCCGCATCGAAACTCATCTTCACGATGCGTGCGATGTCATACTGTGGATAGGAGCTGCTTCTAGTTGCGAAAGCGCCCCCGTGCACAAGTGCCAGAACTGGGCACGAGGAACCGTTATCGCCACCAGCTGAATCAGGAATACAATATTGAGCGTCAATCAGTCAATATCCGACTGCTCAAGTGTCGGAACCAGGAGGGGGTACTGAATCAGAGAATGTTCCCATTCGCAACCGTTGAGTGGGCTGAGCGGCACGGGACTGGGGAAGCACAGTTGGTCAGAGTAGCCCTTGAAAAGTGGAAACGAGGTCGATGATCCTCTTGGGAGTATCTATTACCCTAGCACAGATGCGTCAAAAATACCGTCCCTGAAAAGGGGTTGCCGAGTCGGGTAGTCTCGGAGCAGTTCGCCTCGTGAAAACAGTACCTCTCGCCTCATAACCCATACACAATCCCAAACATTACTCCTCACGGCATTTCCGCAACTCTCGTTCGGCATGTACCTTGTACCGATGACAAAGCTCCGGGCGCGGAGGGTATTCCGCATCCACATTTAGGTATTACACTGCTTAGCCCGGATCGGCTATCGGAGCTAACTGTCGGGTACTCGCGGGTACTGAAGGAAACCAGGGGTCAGCTGCGATAAGGGGTCACAGTAACACGTCGACATTATCTTGCCTCCTGAGATTGTCACCGCTCTTTTGAGAGGATTTGTGATATTTTGCATTGGATTGCGAGCTTGACAGCAGCATCACCGTCCCAAAAATACCTACCTACCTTACCCACAATGTCGACAGTCTGCTTTCCGTCGCCGTAAGTCCCCCCTCTCTCTGCCACGATGTGAGAATCTCTCTGCTGTTGCCACACAAGCAAGCCAGGCATGTGGCTTCCCGGACGCTGACCGTGTCGATGCGTCAATGCAGGTGGGACGCCGACCATCTCCGGTCTCGGTTCGTGCAGGCTCTCTCGGACATGTACCGGACCGAAGTCCCGCTCTACGGCGACCTCGTCGACATCGTGCACTGCATCGACGACAAGACCCTCCTCGCCCAAGGCCAAACCGCGGATGATCTTCCAGTCCGTCACCAGGCCGAGCGACATGGCGCCATCCGCGTCGGCACCGAGCACGAGTTGCGCATAATCAGCCGCTTGTTTGCGCTCATGGGCATGCATCCCGTGGGATACTACGATTTGGAAATGGTGGGCTTCCCGCTGCACGGGACAGCATTCCGGCCGACAGCGGAGGAGTCGCTGCGCAAGAACCCGTTCCGCGTCTTCACCACGGTCCTCCGCCCCGATCTCATCGCGTCCGATGCGGTGCGGAAGGCGGCGACAGACATCCTGTCGAACCGCACTCTCTTCTCCCCGCGCCTGTGCAAGTTGGTAGAAAAGGCGGAGGGCAACGAGGGCAGAGAAAGAGAGAAGATGACGGCCGGCGAGGCCGACGAGCTCATGGCGGAGGCCCTCAAAATATTCAAGTGGCACTCCCGGTCCACGGTCCCGATGGCGACCTACCTCGGCCTCAAGCACGAGCACCCCATGGTGGCCGACATCGTGTGCTTCCCTAGCGCACACATTAACCACCTGACCCCTCGCACGCTCGATATCGACGCCGTGCAGGCCGAGATGATCCGCCACGGGCTGCCCGCCAAGGACCGCATCGAGGGCCCGCCGCGGGGACGCAAATGCGAGATCCTGCTGCGCCAGACGAGCTTCAAGGCCTTGGAGGAGCAGGTGGCCTTCGTGGATGACTCGGTGTCCGACAGCTCGGGTTCCGACGAGCCAACAAGCAGCGTCGGCGGCACTCATTCGGCTCGCTTTGGCGAGGTCGAGCAACGGGGTGCCGCTGTGACGAGGAAAGGGCGGCATCTCTACGACCGGCTTCTGGCCACTGCCGCTGCGGCGACGCAGGGTGCGAGCGGAGAGGAAAACCCCCCCCACTTGTTTGATCAAGTTCTCGCTGAGGCATTTTCCGAGTTCCCGGACGACTGGACGACTCTCCGGAGACAGGGGTTGGTCTATTTCCGGTACAGAGTTGTTCCAGATGCCTACTACTACCATGCAAGCCCTGTTGTTCCGGGGGATGCTGCGCGCTCACAGACACTGCCGGTGTCGATGGAGAGGCTGCTGGACTTGGGCGTGGTCGAGTGCGAACCCATCACATATGAGGATTTTCTCCCGATTTCGGCTGCCGGTATCTTCACGTCCAACCTTGGGGATTCCGAAAACAGCCCAGGACGGAAGCACCAAAGGGCTAGCCGGACTGACGATAGCCGAGCTGAGCTTGAGGCAGTGTTGGGTCGCCCCCTACCCAGCGAGATGGATTTGTACGATGAGCTACAATCCGCCAGTGTCAAGGAGTGTGAAATGCGCCTTGGGGTTGAGAAGATAGTTCTAGCAGGATGATGGCCTTAATTCAATGGGTCTTCCCTCCCACATCCTCAGCTCTAATACGGCTCTGTTTGGTTCGACTTGGATTGGATTGTGGTACATCGGCAGGAGGGTACATTCTCAGGCGCAGGCGTACTGACGGGCCCCTTGGGTCGATTTTTGTACTTATTCAATCCACCTTAAACCTAGGTACTTTTTCAAAAGATTGGATTGTGTGGCTACAGCAAGGCTTTTCAGGCCTTTGGTACGGCAATCCTCCAAGGGGGGGCACCTGCCAAGGGCGATTAGCAAACTTCTCGCCACCCCGAGCCCGGAGGCCCTGTATCTCTCGATCCAAATGGGCGATTTTTTGTGTGAGAAAAGTCGAACCAAACAGGGCCTGAATGAGCCCAAGGGCGCCTTGTTCTCCGTCCGGGTATCATTTGTATTTGTCGAGAATGAGCTTGCGCTTCCCTTGAGGCGCTGACGGAGATACAAACAACCCCTGTTTTATTGTTAACGCGGTTCTTGCCAATGCTTGGCATCGTCAAATGCCGACTTTCCACGCTTTACGAATAAAAATACTACTGCAAGAAGAAGACGGAGAACAATATAACTTCCAGTCATTTACATTTCACCTTTTTTGTGGTGAGATAGCTTTCCTGGTTGTAAACTGGTGAGTCTTCGATTTTTGGCCGGGGCCCCTGTCTAAAGAACCGCGCTAACAATAAAACAGGGGTTGTATTGTAGTATATGATGGTGGCTGCATGGCCCGCAGTCGGATGATCGGATGATTGTCACCCCATCTGCACTCTCAAACCTATAAAGACGCTGATAATCCAGCTTTACGACTCCTCCAAAACACGACCAGCACCTTAAAAATACAGAAATGATGCAGAAAGAAAAACCGATGGAGAAATATCTGCTTCGCAGCATCACATTCCGCCCGCATTGGCTAATCAACCATGTCCTCCCGAGCCTCCATTTCCGCCCCTCCTCCGCGGGCTCAAAACACGACATCGAAGCGGAGGTATTCCGCCTCAGCCACTCCCAAAATGACCCCTTCGGCCTTCTCTCCGCCTACAAGGACCCCGAGTTCCTAGCAAAAGCATCCCTTTCCGCCAATCTTGGGTCCACCACGCCTCAGACTTCAACACCCACCACAGGTACCACCCGCAGCCACACCACCTGCCACCGGAACCACCAGAACCGCCTGCGCCGCTTCTACGAATGCCAGAACCTCACCGTGGAGCGCCTCTTGCGAACCGTACCGGAGCATTCCGAGATGGCGAGGAGAGCGACGGCCACCGAAGCCACGCGCGTCAAGATGGCCATCTACGGCTCGCTCGTCGCCAACATCCTGCTCTCGGGGGTGCAAGTCTTTGCGGCTGTCTCGTCGGGGTCGCTGTCGCTGATCACGACCATGGCGGATGCGGTTTTTGATCCCCTGAGCAACGTGATTCTGATCGCGAGCAACAGGGCAGTGCGGCATGTGGATCCGAGGGTCTTCCCGGCGGGGAAAGGGAGGCTGGAGACGGTAGGCAATATTGTTTTTTGCTTTTTGATGATGGCAGTCAGTAGCATCATTATTGCCTTTTCAGTGAGGGACTTGGTGGAGCGGTCGCGAGGAGGGGGGGGAGAGGTCAATGGGTTCCACTTACCGGCGGTCATTGCAGCCGCGACGTCGTTTGCGACGAAAATGGGCCTGTTTATGTATTGCTTCGCGCTGAGGGAGCGGTACAGCCAGGTAAGGATCGTGTGGCAGGACCATCGGAACGATTTGTTTATCAATGGGTTGGGGATACTAACGTCCGTGGGGGGGTCGAAGATTGCGTGGTGGATCGATCCTGCCGGGGCGGTGGTGTTGAGTCTAGGAGTTATTGTGCTGTGGTTTCGGACAGCGGCGGCCGAGTTTATGTTGGTGGTTGGGGTGGCGGCGAGCCCGGAGATGCATCAACTGGTTACCTATATTGCACTGACGCATTCAGAAAAGGTGTTGGGAATTGATACCGTGAGGGCGTATTATTCCGGGCCGAGGTTAGTTGTGGAGGTTGATGTGGTTTTGGATGCGAAAACAGAGTTGGGGGTTGCACATGATGTGACGGAGGGACTGCAGTATAAGCTGGAGAGCTTGCCATGTGTTGAGAGGGCATATGTCCATGCGGACTATGAGACGAGGCATAAACCCGAGCATTCGTATGTTAAGACTTTGTAGAATGGAGTGGAATCGGAACTGGAAACGCTGCCACTCGATAGGGATCCTCGGCGCGTAGTGGGCCTCGAGATTCTCCCACGCGGAAGGCACATCGGATACCTTAATGTTAATCTACCACACTGTTTCTCTAGCCCTCATCTTTACTGGTTTATAAAGTCACAGCCACTTAATACCTCTCTTCCTACCTCACTCTTAGTACTAACACTTTTCTAACCTGTTTACCTTTATAACGTAATGCCTGTATTAAATAGTTTAATGAAGCGCCTATAATTAAGAGTTTTAATAACCATAACTGTAAGTTTTCCGGCAATCGCAGCGGCTCGCCGGCAGCCGCATTGAGCATCAGTGGGCGGCCAAAGGACATGGAGATTTCTCAATCGAGGAGAATACAACCGTACCAAGCCCGGACGCGCATCTCGGATCCGAGCTGGCTCGGACACGTGGTCAGCAGGCCCCTCCTCCTGGCGTTGTGCGAGCTCAGCTGCATGCCCATGTTTTGGGCCATGCGAATGGCTAGCCCCGTTATGTTCCAGCATTTGGAGAATCGCTCCGTGCTTTGCAAGTAGTAGCCCATCAGCAGCAGCAGCTGGACGAGCTCTATCCCGACTTCGTCATCGATGATTTCGAGAAGGTCAATTCGCTGTGTGGTGTTGAATAAGACGCCCGCGCGGGCCGAGGTCTGTTACGAGGATCCGGGCGCAAACAGCGATGCCAGGGCGAAGATGACATTGGCCAGCGCAGGAAATGTCTTGTTCAGGGGATCATCAGTAGTTGCGAGCTCCCACGGCAGACGGTATTGCTTCATGAACGTGGGCTGGTGAAAGATGGGATACATGCGATGGACGCGGGAGAAGTAGATAACGATGAGCTCATCGGCATGTCGTCGGAGCAGGAGAGATCACTGCGGCGCGTCGAGAAGACTATCGTTGTGGTGTCGCAGGGATGAGGCACGATGGACGCCGACTGGGATAGGGTCCCCAGGCGGTTGGTGGGTCGCATCAGCCGCTCCACGCTGCTCGGTTCGAGTCTTGTTGAGGACGCCGAAGGACTCCCGTATACCCTGGCACCGGGCAGTGGTGTCGTGGTGTTGGCAGGCATGGCGGACGCAAGGGAATCGTGCTGACTTGGCGCGCAGTGATTTTCAGGGGAGGTGGATGCAGGTGATCCCAGCTCGAGGAGGTCCAAACCCGACGTTCCGTTATCCCCATCATGGTTCATCATCGCTGCCCAATCGATGCATGCTCCCTCTGCCGGCTCCGTCGCACTCTCGTTTTGTGCCCCCGGGTTTGTGGAGCGGCTGTCGTTGACCGAGCGCTGACCCGCTTGTTGTTCTGCTTGCTCCAACTCCCTCAGTCGATTCCGCAACGACTGCATCGTGCCAATGCGTGTTAGTGCACAAGATATATTTACAGAATAGATACCTAGGTACCTATGGTAGGTAGATAGGAATTAACACACTCTTGCTGCCAGGCCCGCTCTTGCAACTCGGCCAGATAGACACAGGCGGTCATGCGCTTGGTGCAGCCGCCGCAGATGGGAACGGCTCCGTCGCACCGTCGCTTGCGCGTCCAGCATGAATTCTCCCAGTTCTCCACCCACCCAAAGACGCTGAGGGTATCTGACCTGCTTGGACTCCAGCGGTCAAGTTGGTGGATCTCGCTGCCGCTTAGGTATGGAATCCCCATGTGTGCTGCTTCGGCGGGAATGCACTGGTTGATTTCGCAGAGCTTGTTTCTGGCGAGGGTCACGGCTTTCTTTGCAGACCGTGGAGGAGAGGATGTGGAAGGGTCGTTCACGTATGGATATAGCCCCGTGGCAGTTTTTATTAGTAAGTTATCTCGACTGGAAGACGGCTGTGTGTGTGATATGGGCGATGAGAGGGGGGGTGTGAGGCATTGCCAGTTTTGAGGATAGAGCTAACGGGGAGTAGCGCTCATTATAGGACTGACATCGGTTACCGCTGTTGGAATGATCAGCCTGAGGAGGTTCGATGGGATGATGCGATTGGTCTCGACGAACAGTATGGCAATAAGTGTTGCGTGCCACGCACCAGAGGAGGATGTGGCGGATGGATATTTACTCCCTGTGCCATGGGGACTTGTAGCGGTGCAGGGAGGGGTGGGAGAGTGCGTATTTACAACCGCGAGGGATGTTAAGTGGCCTGAAATTGGGAGGATGTATCGATAATACTACAACCGCGGCCCTCTGCGAATACAAGGGAGTACAAAACAGTCAATCCCCAGCTCCCAATATAAATTTTGTTAAACTTGCACTCAGATGGAGTTGAGAATAATGAATATCAGAAACACGGCAAACTGGATTTGGTGGATGTGAAGGGGTTGCGGCTGCGTGATTATATTACTGGTAGGACTTTCTTGCAGCTTTGGCTTGTAGCTAGAACATCCCTCTTTATAGATCTTTCTGTAAGATTTAGATTACGTCCTCGTAATGGCTCAGCCTTACTAGCGTTCTAGCAGTGCCAGACATGGGAGCTGACTGGATGCCCAGGGCCCCTGAACTCCTTTCTCTCTGACAACTTGTGGCCGCTTCTTTTTCCTTGCATCATTTTCAGCGCTAGGGTTGGGGCTTGCGGGCGAGCCGCTCCCCACGAACTCACTCAAGCTAATGACTTAAAGGGGCTGGGACTCTCAGAAGTGCCTACCTAGGGTTAGGAAAGTCCGATATACCACACCTTCATCAAACGGATCCCACCTAATCAATGCAGAGGCACTTGCCGTCTTTATACTCAACATCATTAACTTGAAGAGTGCTTGTAATATTGAATTTGTTGTTACTATGCCCATTCCACTAAAATATACCGAACAGTCTTCATCCAAGCAAGAAATATTTGATGGCGGAAGCCCTAATGAATGGATCAGGTCGCTGCTGGTTTCCGTCCGTAAACGTAGCGGAGAATCATGTAGCCGTGGACGGTCCTGTTGCTTAGGACATGTCGCATGTCCCTTAGAAACGCACAGTATTCGTCTTGTGGCCATTCCAAGATGTTGCGCCACATAAATTGAGTGTAACCTGGGGGGCTCAGTTTTAGCGTGGGCTCGGCATTTGTTGGTTTCATTTGGTGTAATCAAAGGAAGAAGATGCAAATCTCACCCTCCATGTCACTCTCGAGCGCCACCTGGGCAAACCGCCCGGCTTCCTTGAGCCTGGGGTCCCGGGCCCAGCCTCCAAAGGGAAGCTTCGAACGGGAATTAGCTCTTAGACGCTTTGGCGGATAAACATCTAGATCGTACCTTAATATTTATCACCTTGACATCAGTAAACCCAGCCTCCTCGAAGCCTCGATGCTGCAGGTCATCGCTAACCACAGTGAAGGAGCGACCCGTCTTCTTGCTCGCCTCTCGGAACAAGTCATTCCACTTAGCCAGGATAGCATGGGCTTCGACAGTCCCGTCGTCGCTTTTAAATATGCCGTCCACCTCGGCCGACTGGACCCAACCGTCAGGCTTGCAGCACCGGTAAGCCTGCTGGAACAGGGCAGTCCAATCAATGATGGCGCCAAGGAGGTAGCGTATGTGGACAAAGTCGAACGAGTCTCTCGGCCATGTCCATGGAAGTGTAGCGTCGTCGATTTCAAAGTTCAGGTTGCACGGCGCCCAGGACGGCTGCATGGGGGATAGGTCAGTGCCTGTTACCCGGGCGTGGGGGTAGGCTTCGGCGAAATCGCTGATAACGGATTAGGTGAGCGCGCTAGCAGAGGAGGGAACAGAAGGAACTGTGTGGATGGGGGAGGGTCATATTTACATAGCCCAGATGCCTAGGTATCAAAAATGAGAGTGAGTTTGGGCCTGTCGCTAAAACGCAAAGACGGGGATTGGACGGCAGAGGAGGGGACTGCTAGACTCTTACCTGTACCGGTGCCAATGTCAAGGACGGCCTGGGCGCCGGTTAGACATAGTGTCGCACTTTGGTGATCATCAGGACAGCAGAGGGGAAAGGGCTCCCCACCTTCACATCCTGCGGGATGGGCGCGAGGAACAGTTTTCCATCCAGCAAAATAGTGAGGTAATGGTGACTGGCCGCCGGCGTAAGTACTCGCAAGAATGGCGGCGGAGATTGTGCCTTTTTGACTTACGCGAGATCGAGGGACTCTTGCTGCTGTTGGTCGTTTGGAGTGAAGTAATCCGCAGGATATCGAGCGCTATGGTAGGTCCGACCATTGATTGCCCTGTACTCGAGGATGCTGGATGAGATGGATGCAGTGGAGCTCTGTCTGTTGACCAAGCGTGAGTAAGCCGATTTGTTGGGCCCGCCGCGGGCCAAGCTGCCCTAGGGATCAACCCTCGAACTATTACTTACAAATCCTCGTCGGCGTCATAACTGGGTCCCTGGTGAAGAAGCGCATGAGACATTTTTGCCGATTTTCACTGCAAGTTTCAAGTGCACAGAGAGATCGACATACTGCAGGCTCCATGAAGGGTTCAATCTCGGGCAACGTCGACTCAGGAGCCCAAGCGTTTGGTGCGGTAGAGTGCTTAGACATGATGGTGAAACGGCGAGTCTATAGCTCGGCCCTCCGGATGTGGTGGATGCGAGCAAGACTCGCGGTCATGGCAGGTTTTGGATGTCGCGATGGGAGCGGAGAAGACAAGTGGATGAGATGAAATGGAAGCGATGACAGGAGGACAAAAGCTTAGGGCAATCTGCAGAAGTGCATTATCGGTCAAAATCAGCCACCGACTCACTACCCTGGTATCGGTGTGCCGCGGGGTTGGGCTACATGCCCCATTCAAAATATTCCTGAGGTGGGGATGCGGCATTTGCCGCCGTTTCCCGGGCTTCTCCCTCTGCATCTAACGTTGGTGTAGCCCTGAGGATTCTCGCGATGATCATGCAGGTGCTGGTTTTGAGGGGCCTCGTTGGAGGCGCAACGACAAGCTGCCGAGAGCAACAAGGTTATCACGCCAATTGTCCTACTAATTATTTTATTAAATATAATCCTCTATTACCTGTGGTGTGTGTGAGTACCTGTAAATACTGACAGATAGTATTTACCCATAGAATTTTGATAGGTTCTACCCACCTAACCATGGATTCTTCCCGGCCCTACTTAGCAGATCAATCACCGTTTCGAGAATTAAGGGTAGGTAGGATGGGATTGCCAACCGGACAGCCGAGATAATTCCGGCATACTGATCAGTACACTAGACCTAACGTGTTTGAGACACCACCATTCTCTAATTAGTTAGGTAAGTCTCAAAGCCTTGCTGCATCGCTACAGGAGTTCCTAGTAGATGCATTCGCAGCTTCACCGCCCATTACTGGCCGCGGCCGTTGGCTGAGCTCGAAATGGCCGGGTCCAGAAGCGGGTTATGCCCTTTCGCATCTCCGCGGCGCAGCTGCTAGCTCAACCCCATCGGGCTGCTTCAGCACTCATCTGGCAAAGGCCTGTCACATCAAGTTTTTTGTTCACTCGCGCTAAGGCACAGTGGTGCACGGATAGGTGCCTGGCTTGGCCAACCACATCTCAGTACAATGTCGATCAGTCGCCGGCAAGTTCCGGTACAAATGCGAAAGCTACCTAAACCACTCCAATCGTACCAGGGAGCCACAGCACAGCACAGCTGAACAACTTTGCTACTGTAAGAAGTTACTGATTAGGTAAAGCATAAATTGGAGGGTGACACATCACTAACCTATCAAGTCAACACTCCAGGCTCCTGCAACGACAGGATTAGCGCAATCGAGAACCAAGACGAAAGTAGGTGACATTCTTTCGCTATGATATTGATCATTCCATATCCAAATACTTTGACCTTGGCATCCATGTCTGGGTAGGACTCGGGTTTGGCTTTGCGGCTGAGGCGGTGGCTTTTTGGCCGACGAGGAGTGACCGCCAAACAAGCATCAATACAATGTTAGATCGCTTTGCTTGGGGGAGCTTGGAGTGTGCGCCCAAGTCCGGGATTTCCTGGGCAGATGGTGGAGAATATCTGGCTCTACTGATTGGTTCTCGATGGCATCGATGGCTGCTAGGGTGGGTATCTTTAGTTTTGTGGGTAGGAGCGCTCTGCTTCAATCAGCCGAGGATCCCCAGCACCTCTGTCAGCGGAGGGAATTACTCAAGTCACGAACAGTTCTGATCTCTCCACTGTAGCGCGGCAGACTCCAGCTCCAGAGCATGTTGGTGGGAATATATTTCCTTGCAAATCGGGGCGCGGCACGGTTAGTGGGGCACAGACACCCAGCTTCCCAACTTGGATGCTATGTCTGCCTGGTCTGCGGGGTTACACCCGGTCCTGCGCAGCGATTGCCGTAGATGCGGGCCAAGGCGTCAACATGCACCCTTCCTCCTTCGCCGCCGTGAGGACAATAGCTGGTCCTCCATAACCGCCTTCATGGACCCATTGAGCGTCGCGGCATCCGTCGTAGGGCTGCTCGGCGCAACAGCCAAAGTGGGCACACTTTTGGACTACCTGTCGTCCGTGCAGGAGTGCCCGGCCACGATCCAGGATGCGCGAACAGAAGTCAAGCACGCCGAGCTCGCGCTCCGATCACTACAGCGATACCTGCAACGGCTAGACCTGGTCGACTCGCGACGAGCCGCGCTCATCCAGGTCGACGAATTGAGAGTTGTCCTAAGTGAAGCTATGCTAGTGCTCGCCGGCTTCGAGGGCCTTCTTGAGCGCCTAACCAGGGTAGCTAGGATACGTGTCTCCGTCACGTGGATGCGGCACTCAAGAAAAATCGACGAGCATCGCGCCAGCATCCAGCGCTATATAGCGTGTTTGAATCTAATGGTGGGAATTTTGGGATGGTAAGACGCAGAATCTATTTTCCCTGTTTATGCCATGGGTGCGTTTCTCACGGTCGAGCAGCGAGTCGCATCTGGACGCTTCGCGGAAACACGAAAGGTTGAAGGCCCAGGTCGACGAGACATTGGCCGAAAATAAGGAGCTGAAGCGCCTAGTCGCACAATCAGTGGATGCTTTCGATGCTCAGAGCACATTCAGGCGGCGGGTCGGCGACGGCGCGACAATCCGGCCCCGCGACGACAACGACAACGATGACGCCATGACCATCCAGGGCATCAGTCGCCATAGCACGGCCCGCAGCACGGCCCTGGGCACCATCAGCAGCTTTGGGGGCATGGGCCTTGCTTTCGAGAACATCCTCCAGCAGTCCTGGGTCTACCAACGGAACCAGCGCAACGAGATTGACGGCGCTATGTCATTTGTCAGCTCTGCGCAGCGTTCGTATGCCTGGTCCGTCTTCTCGGGCTACAGTCTGGCAGACATCTCGGTGCTGTCGGTCATTGCGATGCCGTTGACAGTTCGCGAAATCACGAATCACCAACACTACGAGGCCGCCGCTTCCACCACTCGCCTAGACGCAGAAGGACTGCATCCTGTCCTGCAGTCTTCTCCTACAAGCGGCTCGGACGGTATTTGCGAAGATGTTGTGCGAACGGAAGGAGACGCCATCTCCAGTGAAAAACTGGAAGACGACGATGTCGAATGCATGGATCGCATATCTAGCTCTCCTTCCATCTCCGGTCTGTCGAGCCCCACCCCATCCCCCCAGCCGCGACTAAGCGATGATAATTAACACCGCTTGTAGGTGAGGACGACATTGATTTTGAATTGGTTTATGCATTTCATACATTTGTAGCAACTGTAGAAGGGCAGGCGAATGCTACCAAGGGCGAAACCTTGATATTGATGGACGACAATAACGAGTATTGGTGGCTGGTCAAAGTTGTCAGAGATGGCAGCATCGGTTCGTTTTCCTCTGCCATGGTTGAAATGGAAGAAATCTGACTGAAGAAATGGCAGGCTATCTTCCGGCAGAGCACATCGAGACGCCAATTGAGAGACTAGGCCGCTTGAACAAGCATCGTAACGTAGGAGACGTGAAAATCCATGTTCCCACGGCTTGCTGACCATGATCCTCAGATGGACCTGTTGCAACCTTTGCCAGCGGACTTCGAACCGCTTTCCGAGCAAGCTGCCGAGGACCGCCACGCGGGAAATAGAACCAATGTCGTCTTTGACGATGTGGTCACTTATATAACCCACGTAGTATATGATTCCTCCTCGGAAGAAGAGGGCTTGGGAGAGGCAGGCGATCAAGGCGCAAGCTGTGTTGTAACGGCTCCGTCAATCCCTATCGTTGATCTCGTGCCCAAAAATGCAGCAATCATCGAGCTGCTGGAGCATCACGTTGAAGATTCAGATTCAGAGCAGGTTGATCTATCAATAGGGTCAGTGGATACAACAAGGCAATCTCCAGAGCCGCCGGGCACGCGACCAATAAATCCGGTCAGGAGAACTCAAAGCGTGGAGGAGGTCCTCTCTGATAACTACATAACAGCGACTCAAAAGTTCATCCCCACGCCCGGCTGGCTCCGGGATGACTTTCTGAGCTCTTCGGCAAGCTCGACGGAACCACAGGATGACGACGGCCCCGACTCATTTCCCAAGGCTAGCAAGGGGAAAGAGCTACGCAGGGTCAGGAAATTGTTGTCGTGGAATGAAAATACGAAGTTGGAGAGCGTCCTCTTCGTAGAACAGCCCAAATGGCCTGGTAGAGAATACCCTAGTGGACTTTCATCCAAAGACACGGCTGTGCAAGTAACGAGTGGCGGACATGGGTGGATATGAGAATAAGGTCTACAAGACTTTTTCCATGGAACGACGCGTCTTTGGGCGGGTACAGGTGTAGCGGTAATAAGGATTCAGGAGGCGCTACAGGGCAAGCCGGTCAAGTATACGGTTGAACCGGGCCCTCTTTTGTTTGGCTTGAACGCGGGCTGGATGAGCCGTGGGTGAAGTAGGGCATTGAGTTTATGAAGAAGCGTTGGCTGTGAGTGGTAGGACCCAGGTTTGATGCCGAGAGTGCTTTGAATAGTTTGTGGCATGCTTTTCGGCCACCCTTCATCTTCACTAGCCGGTATCTAGCGTTCCGCATATCGATATTGGCGGCATGTTTACGCTCTACATTCGGTGCACCCAAGCTGTGGCGACGAAGAGTCTCTCCGTCGTCTCAAAGCTGTTCCTGATATTCCTATGTGTCGCCGTTTTCGGTGCGTGGTTCGAGCTCCCTCCTGGTTCATTGTGCATTAGCTGATTTGACAAGGCGTGAGCAAATGGCTTATCCATATACAGTGTCTCAAGAACGCCGTGCGGGCTTCACTTAGTCAGCCACCTGACCACCGGCGCACACAGGGATGGTAATCAGGGTACCAACATATACAGAAAAAAACGGTTTAATGTAGCGAAGGATGCACTGGAAGGCAGATGGGTAACTTCTGATAGTAGGATCGTGATTCCAAGAACCATGAAAAGAAAAGAAAGGGCCCAAAAAAAAAAGCCGGGGAGACTTCCGTTGGGAACCAAGACGGAATTGCGGGGTATGCCGCGGCGCGGTCTTCTACGAGCTAAATGGTGCAGTGACTCAGGCTGACGGGCATGAGATGGTGTGGTCGTTGGCTACAGAAGCGAGATAGCGCCGAGCGGCAGTTTGCAAAGATGCGCAAGTTGAACTGCATCTCTTTCACTACTACCTAGCAGGCCGAAGGCGGCCAATAGGGGGGACTTCCTACATTGTTGGATGGGTGACAAACGTAGGTAGTGTTTGGATCCACTCCGAGGTCGCGTACCCTGCACCGGCCTCTGAATGAATGCAGAACACTGAATCGACATTTGCGATTCCAACACTCACTCTTACATCCCCTAAATCTACCTAAATAAGTGACACAACCAACACCCACGCTCTCAGTCCCCTCAAAAAACCAATACATCACCACATCCCTCGGCCTCCTCCATTCCAAATCCCCTCATAAACATCCAGCTCCCCTTCCGTCACAATCTCAAACAGCCCAACCCTCCGATATCCAAACGACCCATCACCCTCTTCTCCACTCTCATTCTCTCCCATAATCTCCTCTCCCACATCCTCCTCTCCCACGAGCGCCACCAACAGCCCCGCCGACACTTCCAGCGTCTTAGGCACTACAGCTCCATCGATCGAGGTATACCACCCCTTGATGCTACACGCAAGCGAGCGAAGAAATACTTGCTAACGGTCTTAGGTCCATGACAGTTGCGGTGAAGCAGGATACGATGGTACTCCGTGATCAATCAGAGGCTATCAAGATCAACACGGATGCAATTCTTGCCCAGCTCGACAAAATACGCAGCGTCGAGGTTCGAAGACAAAGCTCGGCAGCTTTGACTCGGTGTGAACTACAAAGATCTACCTGCCGCCTTCAGTAAGGCCTTTAAGAGAACCTGACATACGCCACCTCATCTTCATGCTGACTTCATACCGTCTAGATAGCCTACGAGTCCCCCAAACCATAACAGTCGCTGCCTTGTTGCAACGACAGAGCAAGCTGCCTGGTTTAGAGGGCTCATTGGTCGCTTTTACGCAAGTGGAGAAACGCGGGCCACTGAGAAAGAAAGTTCCATAACTTACAAGACTCCCAGCGTCGTTGATTTGAGCTTTTGGACCCGCTGGCTAGCAACGCTGCTGCCTTGCCCTATGCTTAACTCGGCTGACTTTATTTCTCCCCTGGCACTTTGAGGTGGCAAGAGCCGTTTGTCAGGCACCTGAAATAGGGTAGCTCTGACAAATCTGACTCCACTTCCCCAAAGTGCTGAGCAGACCGACCCGGGCTGTCAATCGCAACCATTTTGTGCCTGAGCCGAGGTTCGGTAATTCAAGTAATGCAGAGAGGGGGAGTATGGAAGAACATGAATAGTTGCATTGTTTGTTGTGCGTCATTTGGAGCTGGGGAGATGACTGCTAGTTCAGCTCTCCATGTCGCGACTCGGGTCCTGCCGTACCAATATCGCAGATATCAGACTAAACCCGGATGCGCAGCAGGATCATTTAAGCCAATGGTGTAGCTACCCGTCGCCGAGAACCCGGTTGAACAGATTCTTTGCCTTACTCAGCGCCACACAAACCACCGAAACTACTGCCATGGTCCGTGGCGCCACCGAGCACTTCAAGCGGGATCTGGTAGCCATGGGCAACAAGTGGAGCGGCGAGTCCATCTACCCGGCCCTCCGCACATTAATCTCAGCGACGGGAGAGACGCCACTGCTTCCTATGTTAGCGATGTCGCTCAGCGTCTCTAGGGGTGGACCGACTAAGGATTGATTCCTTTGGGTATGCCGGGCTCTGGACCTGCAACTTGTAATTAGACAACTTCCATTCAAGTAATTAAATTTCTCCCATACTGTATCAAAACCAACTTCCTTCTTTGTTTCCCTCCAGCCCTATTCCTCTTCACCTTCTCCCCCTTCATAGCCTCGTGCAAATAACACTCCCCCACCACCCGAAACTCGTCTTCCCCTTCCACCGATCTTAAAACCAACGGAACTCTTGCCCCCTGAACCGCTAAAATCATATCCCCCTTCCTCGTTTCGAGTGGCACCATCTCCATGTACCCCGTAAACCCTCACACCGAACTTCCATCCCTCCATCTCCCCCGCCATCCGCTCCATTGCGGCCTTTGATGCCTCCCAATGCACCGCCGCCACGGCTTGCATGTCATTGCGCAACGGTGACATGAAGACTTCCCTCGCCGAGGCCATGGACTGCCTCATGATACCACCCGCAATGATATCACTATCATCAGCTTTGGGATTACGACCGAAGCGAAAGATGTCCCATCGTGCTTCGAAGGTGGGCTGCGCGCTCCCAGGGCAGTGTGTGAGGGGTGTCCCGGTGTCTTGGTTCACAAAGACAGCTAACATGATTGGGCATGATGCCAGTGTGCGATGAGCGCCATGACACCGGAGTTTCTGGCGCCTTGGGGGGTCTCGGTGGGGAACTTGGACGTAGCGGCGAGGGTGTTGTGTCCAGCGCAGGCGCACGCAGACTGCCCCCATTGGAATGAGGGAGCCTATTAGAAGCCTATATATATTAATTCAATCGCTTCAATTTTTGCCATTAGCAGGTAGATTGCTGGTAGTCGGAGTCTAGTGTGCGCAATCACGTTAGGTATCACGTGATAAACGGAAACCTGGAGCACCAACCACCGGGCAATTTCCGCTCTGGCCTTCACCGTAGTGGCAGCCTCAACACAACACCACCAAGATGAGGTCGCTCCTTCCCTCTCGCCGCAAAACCCCGCCGGTTCCCACCCAGGGCTGGAACGAAACCTACCAACCAGTCAGTGATTTTTTCGGCCGCCTCCCCGTCGAGCTCCTCCTCGCCGTCTTCGCCCACTTCTCCATCCCTGCCGATGTCCTCTCGGCACTCAACGTCTGCCGCTCCTGGCGACGCATCTTGCTGTCTGCCGACATCTGGCCTCCCCTCGCGGAGCAATTTGCGCCAGGGCTTGCATCCCACATTCGCGCATCCCTTCCTCCGATTTCTACCGCGCGGATCGGGAATGGACTTCATGTCGGAAAGGGCGGCGGTGAGGGTGAAGGCTTCTATTCAGCATTGCTCCTGCAGCACCTCTACTCCTCGGGCTACTTTAGCGCCGTTGCGCACTATACTCTGCGCCTCAACTTGGCCGAACCCAGCTCCAGCTTCAGCTTAGGCACCAAAGACAGCTGGCGTTTCACCCTCTCCAAGGCCCTCCCCATCTCGGCGGGCGGGGTGCACAGCCTCTCCGCTGTCCCAAGGTTGGATCCCAGTCCCGCCGCCGAGACTGAGCACGTCGCCCGCCTGAAGTTGTACTCGCACGGCCGCGTCGCGTGGTGGCCCGAGGGATGGCACATCCCGTACTTTGCGGTGGTGGACGACTTGCGCTCGCGCACGCGGAAGATGTACCTCTTTCCTTTCAAGCACCGATCTCCCACTGGATCAGGGGGGTTTAGTATGGTAGGGGGAGGGGCGGGGCATGACGGCTTGAGTGGAGACCAGCAAAGGGGGTGGAAGACCGCCATGGGAGAGGTCTTGTTCGTCATGGGCCAGGAAGACGCGGGGGTCTGTGTCTGGCACCTCGAGCGCGACGAGATGCGAGAGGTGGAGCTCCCCGGAGCATTCGATCGGTGTGTGGTGCAGGGTGAGCGGCTGCTCTTTGTGGGGCGGAGGGCGGCCGAGGTCTGGACCTGGTCGTGGAGTTCTAGTGAGAACAGAGTTGAGTTTGTCGACGCCTCGGCGCAGGGATGCTACGCCGCTGGACCGGTGGCAATGGGCGGCCAGATAGTGTTGGGCGATCTACGGCCGGCGCCGAAGATCGGTTTGCGTTTCCGGCATACAGACATCAAGCTTGACTTCATCCTCCATCCGACAGACACTGAGGTAGTGTTTATAGTGACATATGATGAAGTCGACCTAGTGTTACACGAGCTTACAGCAGGGAGGGTCACGGACTGTATTGTGCTGCCGCGGGACCACCTTGCCTACCGAGTGTTGCAACGTGCCCGGAGCACCGAAACGGTACATTACCTCCACCACGAGCGGTGCGATGCCTACGGAGGGTATTGCCTTGCCACTGTGTGGCTTGGCCTCCATCCGATCTGCGGCGGGGACTGTGCTTCCGTGGGCAGTATTGGATCCGTGGTCTTCAACGTCTACACCAGGCGCTTCGCCGCCTACGTGCACCACGCCGTCTATCAACGAACACCGGAAACCCACCTCTGGGACGGGTTGCTTGCTGTGGGTGTTTGTGGTCGCCATGATAGTCCAAGCAACGACACCGGAAGCGTCGAGCCGGTAGTTGTGCTGCTTAAGGCATGCGACAGCCACGCCCACTGCGAGTTGTCGCTGCAGCTAGGGGATCTGCTGCCGACACGAAGGTCTATCACAGCTCAAGGAGATCTCCGTTTTGCTCTACCGTCCACAGACGATGGGATGCGGCCTCGGCCGCAGCATATGGAGCGTGTGGCGTATGCATTAGCAACAGGAAGTGACGGTAAATATGGCTTGAGCGAGTTGGGATGGCTGGACTTCATGACAGCCGAGTGGCTCAATGGGGACGACAAGACGCTGATATATGTGACTGGCAAGGAGTACACAGTCTGGACATTTGGGGAAGGTGGCTGCCTTAAGATAAAGGAAAGGAATGGTGTGCGGTCGTGGAGAGAACGATGGCGGAAAATTGTGGACTGAAAGGGGGTTATGAGGTTGCTGTGGCTCTCACCTCCGACCTAGTTAGGCAATAGGACAATACGGTGGGGAACCCGAGTGAGGCAGTGCTTCAGCGTCATCACCAAATCCCGGAGCCACTTCCTGCTGTTACACCTCACCATATCAACATATCGGTGTTGTCTAACTCGAATCTACCGAATACTACTACTGCGCCTTAGTGTCATATTCTCATGATCCCTCGTCGCCTTTCATTAGTCTGCATCAGCTCCTGCTTTGGACACGTTCAAACTACCCAGAAGGCCTCTAGCAATCTAGAGTTTATAATAGTTATTGGTAGCTGGGTGGTTCTTTCCAGGGGTACATTTTGGAAGCAATGGCCAACTCTGGCATAATGTAGTGTCTAGAAATAACCAGCCAATGAGAGATCCAGCGGTCAGTCCTTTATCCGTAGTCCATGTCCACACTTCCAGCCCCCTGCAAGGTCCTAAGCATTTTCTCTCATCTTGACTTGCAGACGTCCGTCCCAGAGACTTGTCGAGCCGAGCTGCTCAATAGAACATCGTGACACAGATTCGCACATGCTCTAAAGCCGCTGGGAGGTGGGGGTATTAATGGGGAAAGCCGCCCATAATCGGCCAGCGTTCTAAAAAGTGCCGGGCCATCCGAGCGAATCATCCGATGCGTATGACATTGAACTCTATCATTACGACTCGACATAGACTAGCCCCGTGAGGACGGCCCGTTCCTATACGACAGAGATCGGGAAGGTGCCTTCTTTTTTGGATTGCGGTTGGGACACATGGGAGGATGGAATGGATGCGCCATTCAAACCAACTGTCCTAATCAGTGAGCCGCAGCAAAATGAAGAACGCTCCCTCCGGACACCGCGACTGGGGTCAGAGAACGACGCAGAAGGTAGTTGCTGGAATGACTGGTTCAGTGTAAGTTCGCCCTCACCCTTGGAAAGGTTATTGGGGTTAATCGCCCAATGAAGAAATACCCCGAGGTTTTTATCAATTTCGGCTCTCCTTCTGGGCATAAGCGCAGGCTAGGAACACAAAGATAAGCGAATTGCGGCATTCGGTGCCGGTATTTAGTGCCTTCCTTTTCGCTAGGAAAGATGGGCCAAGATTACGGATGCATTCTGGCTGTACAGTATCGCCCGCAAAGCCCTGGAGAACAAGAGGTGCTACTCCACGCCGCCCCTCGACACCAAAACATTGCTCGGCAACGAGGACAGCAAAGAGATGGACTAAGAAAAAGTCAGGCTGTACACAGCCGTTATGACAGAAAAGTTTCCTAACAACCTCGCTATATCTTCGACGTACTTTACAGGCAAAAGGCAGACGTTGGCCGTCATATATGGCTGCAACCGAGAGCAGGTGAAACGGGTGGAGAAGCTGCACGATGATTCGCCCGAGGCGCATGAAAGCAGAGGTTAATGACGGTAACTCCGCAGACTTCTGCTGTTACCAGGGAAGAAGAGAGTTTCGTGACATTGGGTCGAAGAGATTTGGACACGTAGGTTGCCATGACAAGTGTCGTATTGAGCGATCTTTGGGGTGGGGGTGAGTTCCCTCGATGGGGGGCCCTGAATACTCGGAATTATTTAACCTTCACGGGGAAGGTTACTGTCACACTGGAGCGAGAGAGAGAGGATGGTAGCAAATATTTTGGTATTCTATCTGCTGAACCGAATAAAGAAGGTGGGCGGTTCCACGCCCTCTTTATACGGTGGGAGGATGGAGGCTTGCCCTCCATCCTTCGGATCCGGCTAACCTTCTCGGGGCCGAATATCACAAGTTCTTCGGAGCTACTATAAACTAGCGGAGCCTTCAGGGTTTCAAACAGGATGTTGGTGACCATCCTGTTTGCAAGCGTGGTCCAATTAGGCCCTGTTGGACTGATCCTTGAGACCCTGAGAGCGAAGCTCTCAGCGGTTCGCTGAGTCGTCGGTTCGACTCCTGGTGAAACCCCCAGTTTTGTGGGCCCAGTCAAATAAAACGTAGTGCCTGCCTTACCTAACTACCTAAGCAATGCAACTTACACTTTAACTCATCCAGGCAATACAGGCCCAAGGTCACTATTTGCGTGCTCGGAGCTGACACGTGTATTCTTCCTCGTTCTCCAGTGACTGCGAATATTCCAGCGGCCCGCTGCTTGTTTTTGTATCGTGATCTCGACTAATGAGTCACATCCGGGCCACCTGCAGCTCTCAGCCAATAGGCTTCCTCGCCCTCGTGTCGGACAATGCATTTCAATGACGGCTCTTATTCCACTTCTGGTCAAGTTTTCTGTCCTCAACACTCCGTCACTCCATCCTCCCACAAAAACACATGAATCCATGGAGGGTTTTCACCCCTACCCGTACGGTTCTCCAAATGTAAGCTGACCCCTGATATCCGCGCTTCCCCAGCCAGTCCGCGACCACTGACAAACCACACACCGCAGATGTTCTTCTTCATAGAAGACAGTGCCAAGTTTGTGCGGTCTAGCCCCTACGCGTGGCCGAAGCCGAGGTCGACGGCGTTGCAGTTTGCGTTCGAGATGCACCTCAGGGAACTCGAGCGAAGGCACGGTCACTGTCTCAACCAACATCTGCCGTCGTGCACTCTATGCACAGCGCCGCCTGCGGCACAGCTCCGGGAATACCGCAGTCTTCTTGACGAGCGGTCCGCCGCCCAGAGACAGGGAGAGTTTGGTGCCGTCTACCAGACGACAAAGGCTATGCGCCATGTTTTGGATGTTCACCGATTGACTTTCCACGGGGGGATAGACCCGGCCGTGTTTTCGGCGCGGTTCAAGAGATGAATTGAGGTACCGTGCCGAAGAGACCGAATTAACACCGCTTCGGCCTTGAGAGCCTTTTCTCCAGTTTACCACCACCACCAACCGAGTGACTGATCTCCGACTCAACACGCATATATCACCAAGTCCGCACCTCCTCCCCGCGCAAGCTTGCCTCGATCACTCAAGCTCGAAAAAAAAGTACCAAGGAAAGAAGAAATGTCAGCCCGCCACGCCCGACGCTTTGTTTGGGGGTCGGCGCACTATCCCACCGCCGCCTCCTTCTTCTCCAACGACAACACTGATAGCAGCTACTACCACCAGGGTATCCAGGTGCCAGGCTTTGGCGGACTGCCTGTGGATGTCGAACTGACGGCTGAAGAGCGCTTCGCCCACGGCTTTGACAATTGGGCACAGGCTCGTCTGACAGCTTGCGAGATCGCCATGCTGCGGCTAATGAATGATTTAACGGACCGTCCGGGCTGGGATGACGCTGTGTGTAATGAGGGTACCACCATCGCATCGTGGCGGAACGAATGCTTGACAAGGGATCTTATTAGCGATGCCGCGTGGGACTGGTGCCTGGCCGAGCTGCGCGACACTGCACAAACCTTCCGCGAGACACGTTGCATCGACGTGTTTAACTCGGCATCGGGCGTCTGCAAGGCCGATGAAGTGGGTTCGTTTGACGTCATCCACGCTCTACGAGCCGGCGTCGACGCTCTCATGGATGAACAAAAGGCTTCAACACCATTGCCATCTCCAGTGACCCGCCATGATGTCATCGATCCGACTATGTATCTCCTCGCATACGGAGCCACGCCTGCCGTCTTCAATACATACGATCACGTCCCACTGAGGGATATCTTTAGCAGTGTCGGCCAGCGCTGGTCACCCGCCCCTCCCCCTCAGTTCATCGAAGGTAGACGGGCTGACGCGGGGCCTCCACTGGACTTCGAAGGATATATCGATGGACCCGGGGAAAGGTCGCCCTTGATGCCATACGATGCCCCGAGATACTTCTGGTCGCCCGGCTTCCAACTGCTCCCCTACGACATCCAATTCACGGAAAGCGGCAGTGGTGTCGCCATCTCATCCTACATCAACAACCTTCATCCGGGGCGTTACGTGGCCGTATACAAAGCGATCGAGTCTGTGACAGCAGCGACCGTTCCGATGTGGAATCGCGTGCTGGTCAAGCAAGACAAAGATCGCCTTCCCCCTCGAATTAGAACCTACGGGCCCTTGATCGAGCCCCCAGGCCCACCGTCATGGCTTGATCGCGTTGTTCGGTTACAAAACTCCAGTGTCGAGGACCGGTCGGGCCCGGCATACCAAGAAGCACTGTCCTTAGTGAAGCAGTACTTGGCGCAGCCCGAGCCGCCAGCGACAGAAATGCTCCCAACGGCACGGGGATCGACCCCTTGGCCCATGCATGACTGGGATACCAGCCAACGGGATTTCTCCGAAACGATTCACACAAAGCTGGACCGCCTCCGCCACACGGTGCACCCGGAGCCCGGCGTTTCGTCCGAATGACCGAGGGACCTATTCTCGCAACAGTTCCATCTTTGAACCAATCCAAGGCCACTACAAACAACGCGGCACAGCAGTCGTCACATAGGTATGCAGAGACATGCTACTCCCCGGAAGCGAAAATTAGGCAATGTCGCTATGTCTATTAGCAGCGCATCACGTTCTACGAGCTTCACAACGTATCTGTCCCTTTCTAGGATGTTTGCCTGTTGAAGAACAACTCGGCCTTTGCTCTCAATACTGGTTACGTCGATGCCGAGATACTAGGCATCAATGGGCCGGAACGTGTCCAGTTTTGGCTCACCAGCTTAACAGTCGCGGGGAATAAGGAACAACGCTTTCCTGATAGGCACTGCCCTTCGCAACGCCGATTAGGTCTTCTCAACGGGCGAGACTTTAGCAAACGTCTCAATACCAGGCAAAAGTCATTAGCTTCTACTCTTCCTCCATGGCACAGGAACAATAGCGACCCCAAGCGGGATCTCGCTCAGGATCATACTTCGAAATGCCCTCTAGAGGCGAGTATTTCTCGCAGAGTTATGCCATATCGTTCAGAACTCTTCATACATTCAGTCCCGTTGTTTCAGTTTGGTGTCGTCATAGTAGACTTGAAGGATCCAACTTACTTGTGCCTCGCAATGTCCCCCGGGTTGATGGCCGAGTGGGTCAGATAGAACATCATGCAATACAACCTGTTCCGATCGTCGAACTCGGCCTTGGGCTCCGAGGGCCCGACCAATTGCTGGTACTCGCGCAAATATCGCAGTCCGAGGTTTTGAGCGCCGTCGCAACGCCATAAGCCGAGCTCAAGCTCCGAATGAGAATAGAAGCAGAAGCAGCCGCAGTCAAAGAATACTAGCTTGCCTGTTTCCTCGTCGATGCCGATATTCCCGCTCCAAAGATCGCCGTGGATCAGGACTGGTTTGATGGGGTCAAGTCCCTGCTATAAAGGATCCAACAAACGCGAGAGCACGACGGACAGAATCTAGTTGGAAGCTAGCTTGAGCTCGTGCCAACACCCGTTGGTTTTCTCGTCGGCTTCGAGACACAGCCTAAGGATTCTAGTGAAGAAGACGGTCCAGTTGGACTCCCAGCCTTGGCGTGCGGAACATCGCCAGCGAAGGTGGTCACCTCGAAGCCGAACATGCCGTTGGGCGACAGGTTAGCGTGCAACTGGGCAGTCTGTTGGGCGAGTTGGCCGGGGTTTGGGAGACTCATATCCATGTCTTTGAAGTCTTCGATGAAGAAATAGGTCTCAGGCACGGCACTTCTGTACTTGCCCCAGCCAAGTGACTTTGGCACCAAGACGGGCATCAAGTTGTCAAGCAAGGTTATGCTCATGAATTCACCTAGGAGGAGCTGCCTCCCGTGTTCACACAGAGCGAGCTGCTCTCAGTGTTGGTTCATGTTAGCCATTTTCTCCCTTTCGACCCTAATGTCCATGAGCACCACAAGAGCATCCTCGGCCGGACAGGGGGGGTAACAATAAGAACTCCGGTTGTCCTAACCTTCAAGAAGTACTTCTTCAAAGTACTACCAGCGAACTCTACCGTCACGCATCCGGTTTGAGTCCACGCTGACTGGCCGTAGTGCTCAGCTGACAGGACAATGGCATCTGGCGGAAAGACTGGGAAACTCGTCAAAACTGAATCACAAGGGTTTGAGAGCTTTATTCAGCAGCGCTTACCATCCAGAAGCTCTTCGTCAACTGGAAAATCGCCCTCAATGCTCGCTAGTCGCCCAACTTTCTCAATGACGATGTTAAACATAGCTTGGGATTGATGATGTGAGAGAAGTTGTTGTTGTTGTTCATGTTAGGTAGCAACGATAACGGAGGTCCTATCTGAAGCGGGGGTGTTTGAAAAACTTTGGGCAGAAGTCGACTGTACAAGATGCACTGGGTGCTGGTTGGATGGCAGACGCGTGCAAGTTGCCAGCCGCCGCAGCCAAAGGCAATGCAGGAATCTGCCATTTCATTGGCTTCCTTGGGAAATGTACGCCCTTGCAGATTCTGGAACGGTCAGCGCAGCTGTCGGTACGGGGTAATTTCTCATGTTGGTTAACCATGACAAGAAGCCCCCAAGAAATCCCGCAGCAGCATGATAGACCATCTCACCTTTCCAGCACCGAACGGGCTATTCCCAGCGTTTACTAGGGCATCCCAGCACCCAACCACCCGTCCCTACTTTGTTTAAGCCTAGATTTCATTCAGCTCATTGTGGTATCAAATCTTGTGGTGAAAGGATACAAAATGTCGCAAGAGGCGTCCAGCATTGACCATGCAAACGAGGCACTGTGAGCCGAGCCGGATTCGCTGACTCTAGACGACGTACAATGCTTAAACTTGCTTCCTAGATACCCAGGGCAAATTGATGCGCAGGCGGCCGCGGATGATGGCCTCGATTCGACCGACCGAGCAGCTCCCTTGTATCTCCGCGCAACCTTGCTTCGCGCCAAATTCCGGGAAACGGCGCAGATGTCGTATCTAGATGAAGCCGTCAACGCCCTCCGAAGCGCGCTATCCGTGGTGCCGCAATCCGCCCCGCATAGGCCCCTCTTTTTGGACAGTCTCGCCTCTTGGCTAGGGGAGAAGCACGCGGCCGAAGGATCCCTTGACGTGCTACAACAGGGAATTGCAGCTTCCATCGAGGCAAAAGAGACAGCGGTAGCGGGCTCCCCATATTGGGCGTTGATTCTGAATAACCTGGGCCTATCGCTCGGCATGCGATATGCTAGGCTCGGAGGAGCGGACGACATCTTCGAAGGAATCCGCCTAATTAACGAGTCGATCGAATCCACACCTGAAAGCGATCCTAACCTTGCCATGTACCAGGCCAACTTAGGGCTACTTCTCGAACATCGCTACAACAGAGTGAGAGCCATGTCTGATTTGGTAGCGTCTGTGCAGAGCCTGAAAAACGCAGTCAAGGCAACGCCGAGAGGAGATCCAGCATACCCGATGCGGCTGAACAACCTAGGAATGTCATACGGCCATCTGTATAGGAGAACGGGCGAGGTTGGCCGTTTCTATGATGCCATTTGGGCCACGTCCGAGGCTGTTAGGCTCGCCCCTTCAAAGGATCCGGATTTGCCGCTCTTTTTAAACAATCTCGGAAGACTGTATCAAGATAGGGCTGACAACACCGGGAACCTACAGGCTAGGGAAGACGCCATTAGACATTTGCGAGCGGCAGTGGCCACCGCACAATCACAGAACCCAGCCCACCCCGACCTCGCCATGATTTTGAACAACCTGGCAGGAGCTCTCAAGGAAAGATACCGAGCCGACCAGCTGCCGGGTAGCCTCAACGCGGCTGTTGCATCGCTCCAAGAAGCCGTGGCCATGACGCCAAGTGACCATCCAGACCGCGCAGCACGGCTCCTTAACCTCGGGTCGCTACTGAAGAAGTACCCAAGAGGCGACGATGACCTCCGAGACGCCGTTTCCGTCTTGCAAGAAGCACTGGATATGAACGCTGCCCCTGCAATCTACCGTATACGAGCCAGCCGTAAATTGCTCGCGTGCTGCCTTCGTACCCGAGATTGGGACCGGGCCTACAAGGCCATGAGCCAAGCGGTCAGGCTTGTTCCTACCCTCGCCCCGAAGTCGCTCCAGAACGCCGACAAGCAGTATCTGCTGGGGCAAATTGTCGGCCTGGCATCTGATGCGGCTGCAGTGGCCCTAAAGGCAGGCAGAGGGCCGGTCGCTTCGCTCGAACTGCTAGAGCTGGGCCGCGGCATCATAACAACTTCGCTTGAGGACATCCGCTCTGATGAAGCTGGGGGCCTGCAGTTTATCGAACCTGAACTCGCAAGGGAGTTTGTCGCCGCCCGCGACGAGCTAAACTTCACGTCTTGGGATTCTGGCTCGTCAGCGGGTAGTCAGTCTCGCCTGTGGCAGACGGAACTCGCTCGGCGGCACGATGCGGTGCAAAAATTCGATCAGTTGCTCGAAAGAATCCGGGGCCTTCCCGGTTTCAAGAATTTCCTGCTTCCGACTCAGGAGGACCTCCAGGCCGCTGCTCAGCATGGACCAGTGGTAGTCATCAACGTCAGCAAGAAGTTAGGTCGCTGCGATGCATTTCTCATCGAGCAACACCAGATACGGACGATAGAACTCCCTGGCCTCCGCTATCATGATCTTGAGATAAATTCGAGAGCGAAGGACCTAGGTCGGGCGGAGAATTTAGAATGGCTGTGGAATGCCGTCGCACGCCCCGTCCTGGACACTCTCGGCTTTGCACGGCCGCCGCCCGATGGAAACTGGTCCCAGGTGTGGTGGATTCCGACGGGAAGGCTCACTCGGTTCCCTATCCACGCGGCGGGACATTACCAAAAAGGGCCCCCATACGGTGTCCTTGACTTGGTCATGTCGTCGTATGCATCTTCGGTCAAGGGGATTCTGTCCAGACGCCGACTGAGGGGCCTAGCACAGGGGGACATCTGCCACAAGGCCCTCCTGGTCCGCATGCAAGACACTCCCGGACAGAGAAGTCTCCCCTTCGCGTTCCGTGAGGTCGAATCCCTCAAAGGCCTTGTCAAGACGATGTCCATTTCGTTTGTCGAACCTGGGCGGCGCAAGCCTGAAGTTCTGTCTTGCCTACCGGACTGCACCATCTTCCACTTCGCCGGCCACGGGCATACCGACGAGGCCGACCCGTTGCAGAGCTACCTGGTGCTTGAAGACTGGGCCGACGACCGGCTTACCGTGGCGGACATGCTCGCGCTCCAACTGCGGAACAAGGCGCCGTTCTTGGCCTATCTCTCGGCATGCGGCACCGGCCAGATCAAGGAAGACGCGCTCGTCGATGAGAACATCCACCTCGTCAGCGCCTTCCAGTCCACCGGGTTCCGCCACGTGGTCGGCACGCTGTGGGAGGTGCAAGACAATTCGTGCTCGGAGATATCGAGCATCACATACGAGACGATGCGCGAGTGCGGCCTGACAGACGCGTCTGTGTGCCTCGGCCTACACCGCGCGTCTAGGATGCTGCGCGATCGCTGGGTTGGCGAGCGTGAAGCGGCCAGGACCGCGCCAAAGGCTGCGCAAATGCTGCAGGCACCATTGTTGGAGGGCCAAACCGAGGAAGAGGAGACGGCGCGGGATGGGAAGCTTTTGGTAGGGACTGGAGGAAAGGGCAAAGAGGGTGGGGAGAATGACGGAGGACTGAGTCGCGCGGATAGGGAGATGTTTTGGACTCCATATATTCACTTTGGGGTATAAACTGGTTCTGTACTGTCGCTGAATCTGGTCTGTACGAAGAATCACAGCTCTTCGTTTTCCTGCGACGGTCACGCGGCCCAAGAAACCTCATGTTGGATTAGTCCTGGCTTTGCCGTGGGTGGCGGCCCAATATTTACCTGGTCGTGCTTACACCCTAGGGTGGAAACTCTTCTCTTTTGGCAAAGGAAGAAAAGTGCACCTGCTTACATGCACCTATCATCCAACTGTCGCATCGATTGCTTGGTGTCAAAAATGGCGAGAGCTTGGGCGTGATTCAGAGGGGATTAGGGTGGCTTTGCGACACATTCATTGCTGGCGCTAGAACCTACCCCGCCCGCCCCCTCCCCCAAATATGCATTTGTAACTCCGGCCGGTTTGGGGGTGGGGGGCGCATGTCCACGAGTATTTATCTCACCGCTCCACGCGCCCACCAATGCCGCTCGCCCGCATCGCGTCCGCGGGTAGCCAGAGCATCAGAAATAATGGCCGAACCTACCGCTGACGCCCAGAGATGGGCATTACTGATTGGGGCGGGATACTATATGTCGGGCGATGCGAGGAAGGATAGTTCGGGTCGGGTTGCGCAATATGCCAGCCTTGGAGGCTGCGTCAACGATGTCGCCCTGATCGAGTGCTTTCTCAAGACCGAGCTTGGACTTGCAGATGAACATATCATCAAGCTTACGTCGACAGCCCCCGGCGACGCCTCCTGCAACAGACCGGAAGAGGACATCTCCGCGTGGCCAACCCACCACAACATTTCGCGCGCCTTCCTCGAGATCGGCGCCAAGGCGCGTCCGGGAGATTTGGTATACATACACTACTCTGGGCACGGCGCCCGCGTGCAAACGGCATACAGCGGCTTGAAGGGACCCCACGGCATCGACGAGGCTCTGGTCCCTGTCGATATTGAAGTGCTCGCCGATACGGGCGCGGACCAGGCCAAGTACATCCGTGACATCGAAATTGCCGGGTGGCTGCATTGTCTCGTTGACAAGGCACTGCGGGTGACGGTCGTTTTGGACAGCTGCCATGCCGGCGGCTCGGCACGACACAAATGGGAGCCTGTTACGCGAGGGAGTGGCCTCGTTGACTACTCCCTCCTGCCGAGCGACTTGTGCGGCGACGCTCTGTGGGCTCCCGGACCCCATTCCGCCGGCTCGAGGCATGGCGAGTTACGCAGGAACTGGCTGCTGGAGGCGTCGGGGTACACTCTCCTCGCAGCTTGTACGGCTTTCCAGAAGGCATATGAGCACACCTTTGCCGAAAGGCAGCATGGCGCCCTGACGTATTATCTCATCGATACTCTCCGAAGCGAGCCGGGCTCCCTGTCGACGGAAGCGCTGCTAAGCCGTATTTCGGCGAAGGTGCAAAGCTACTTCTCGGAGCAGACACCAGTCCTAGATGGAGATTCCACCATGGCCTTCTTCGGGATCGGTAGCAGAGCTCCCCAGGTCTACCAGCCCCGGATCTTGACCGTGGACCTTACGAAGGACCTTGTCGAAATCGACCACGGCGATCTACATGGCGTCCATAAAGGCGCCGAATATGCAGTATACCGGGACGGCACTTCCTCCGGCGAGGACAGAGTGGCAAGAATTCGCGTCACAAAACCCCAGGGGCTCAAGTCTGTCGCTACGTTCGTCAATTCGCCTGAGCATAGCGATCGGGCGGCGGTACGACCGGGGTTTCACGCTTTACTGCTCAAGCAAGCTCCGGAGAAGCTAGCGGGTGTCCGGTTTGTCATGGAAAGAGATAGATCACCGAGCGCGGAAGTGCGAGCTTGGCTGAAAGACGTACAACACTACGTCGAGCAACAAGCGCTACCGTCTTCGCTGTGGCGCCTGCTCCCCGATGAAAGTGACGAGAGTGATGAAGGCCATCCCGCCACATTTTCCGTTGCAATTACCAACGCTAGCTCTTACGAGCTGCTCGATGCATCACAGGTCCGCCTTCCCAACTTACCGAGTCTTCCAGTAGCGGATCCGGGATCCAAAGACAGGTTGCTGGCGTGCCTGAGCCATGTGGCCCAGTTTCGGTTAGTCCAGCGCTTGAGGCCCGATGCGGTCTCGGTGCTCAAGACCCCCTGCAGATTCGAGCTGCTGGGAAGATCGGCTGAACCGCCCCTGGACACGAGCCCCGAGGACATCGCTGGTGAACTCATCTTTCCTGCCGGCCTTCAGCTCGCGCCCTTTGAGGACGGCACCTACACGGTCAGCCACGGGGATGTCGTGAGCGTCGTATTCGAAAACCAGGGGCCTTCCCCCGTGCACGTGGCCGTGTTCGATCTGAAACCGCTGTGGGGAATCGACAAGCTGTACCCTGCAGGGGCTGGTACATCGGAGTGCCTTGGGCCATATGAGAAGCGCACGCTACCGATTCAGATGAATATACCAGCGAGGCTCTTGCGGGACGGACAGCTCGACATCACGGAGACGTTAAAGGCCATCGTCACTATCGCCCCAACGTCGATGCAGGCACTTGAGCTACCCGACATTGGCGACGTTTCTAACCGAGGCAAGCTTCCCGTAGACTTTGCAACTGAACTAGATCTACTCCTAGAAGATCTTTCACCATATTATCGTGCTGCCGCGCTGAAGTACCACCGGTCGAGCGGCTCGTGGCAGGCTTACGACATTAACATACGAACAACGAGCGTGTCAAGGATCCAGGGGGAATGACCAGATCATGGACAGCTGTTATGATGGCATCAAGCTTGAGATTGGCAATGATTAATAAGATGGGATTGACTAAGGAGAGAAGGCAGTGAGAAGGGGGGGGGGATATTGAAGGGAAGAAGCTGCGGACGGTCGCATTTTAGGGTTGAACATTATGGTTTCCGATATCATATGCTTCCTTTCATTGGCGAATCTCAAACCGCACATTCAAACTCAGACCAGGCCATACTACCAGGTCATGCTCCCAGATCATGCTCCCAAACTCCGTCTTTGTTTACCCACGTGATATCTCCCTGCATGTCGACCTCTTCTTACAACGACCCGATGACTTGTTCCCTAGCGAAGAAACGGTTTGTTCTTAGACTACCGTGTGTATTTTGACGAAGTATCTGAAGACCTTAGGGGACAGGCTGAGAGTTTGGCCCGGCAATAAAGACGATAAGCACAGTACAGTATCTAAACGAGAGCGGTTAGTCGGGGTGTCTTGTCTCAAGGGTGGTAGATGTACGTAGCGCCAGCAACTGCCAATTCTACCGTTTTAGGCTTCGTGAGCAAGGATAGGGCCATGACAAAAATGCTGGCAGCAGCAACCACAACCGCCAGCCGAGCCCTCGGGCTCTCTAGCGCGCTGCAGATAGCGACTGGAGCGAGAAGCAGACAGAGGATGGACGGAGCCAAGAGGGCACGAGCCACCCGGTGTGTGTAGGGCTTCGGGAAGATGTGAACATGTGGGTCTCTCGACAGATTGGGTCGCGACCGCTGGTACTGCTGTTGAGCATATCCGTCTGTTGACCGTGCCGGGGATGCACTTACCATGCCGAGGAATGCCAGACTTGCCGAGACCATTCGCTCAAGCCAAGAGACGACTCCATCATTCGGCTGTGAAAAGGTAAACAGGTCCTCGCTGTGTCCTAAGAATCGTGACTCCTCCCGGGCGATGCAGGCGTTTCCTTGGAGCCAATTTTGGAGGCTGAGGACGTGTTGTGATTCGGGACTTTCAAACCCCAATATGTGACTGCTGCGTTGGATCAACGCATCTGCGCCCAGGACTGTGTGTTAGGCAAGGCCAATGCGAACGGACCCAGAATGCGTACCATATCCAGCCAACGCATCTTCAATCTCCAAGATCACGGCCTCGCGCTCTGTGTTTCTATCCATCCTGCGGCATCCAAGGAACAACGGACGGGGTTCTTGGCCGTCGATGGCGTCCAACCTCTTCTCCAGAAACGATAACTTGTCCTGCCTGAGCAGGAGCAGCCGCACGCGAAGCCGGCTGAAGCGTCGGAAAGCTGTGAAGGCGTCGTCCGAGGCCACCAGTGCCGAGAATCTAGGGTACCCTTGGCGATAATCCTCGACTGCGACTCGTTTAATGCTGTTCTTCCGCCCCCCATGATCCGCATCCAGGTACTGGATAGAGTCTTACTTTGGAGGCCACCTCTCGCGTCTTCTTGCTTCACCTTCGACCTGCCAAGGGACCCGCCCAGTCGGCGCCAGAACATCATGGCCAGGAGGCACCGAGTAAAAGGATTCCTTTCCTGGCTCCGCTGCACGAGTGAGACGGCGTTATTCTCATCCCCCAGTTCAATATCGGGATGGCTGTTGGTGCTGGCCATGTTCGAGGTCGAAGAAGGGACTTACGGCCTATTCCCTACCCGCTCTTCTCGTGACGTGTGCCCGCTTCAATGTGATGGATGAGCGAGGCTCCTCTGACATATTCATGGCGGCAAAGACCTTAGAATCCTCTTGCAGGGGTTGGGCTGGGATGCCGAAAAGTCAACCTAGGGTACTTTGCACGGGGAAGGGGCTGTGTGTAGCTCTGAATGCGGGCAAGCGCGCAGAGTGTTTCGGAGCCTGACGGTTAGGTACGTAGTCTGTACCAAAGACTTTACAGCTGCACTCTTTCTCTCCTATTGCACGGATGGCTTGATACCCGCAGCGCCTAGAGCATCTTTACAGTTTGGGTGTTATCGTAGACATGTCGAAGGGCGGATTTGGCTGTGCATTGGGTGAGGCAGCAAAGGCGTCCAAGCTAATGTCGTGGAACCGCGAGACCGCCTCGCCTTTCACACCCAACCGCCGTCCTCAGCGCCTCTCATTCGCGACAACCCCGCTCCTAGTTGCAGCATTTTGGATCGGCGTGCTGCAGGTCTCCGCCCGAACCAGCTGCGCGCCCGCCCCGCTGCGTTATCTCGTCTCGGAAGACACCCGACATGGTCCGCTCTTTGTTCGCGAGGCAGCCTGCTTTTCCCCTCTTTAGCCCATCGGCACCACATTTGACATCGCATTCGAGCCTCGGCTTGTTTCAACCATCCTGCAACTTCGCAACGCCCATGAAACTGCCATGAACCCCCCAGACGACTCTGGCCCAAGTCACTGGGCGGTGCTCATTGGTGTTGGGGTGAATATTAGTACCGTTGACAGAGACGGAGAGTGTTCAAGAACAGACCGGTCGCTGAGAGGAGCCGATCAAGACGTTGTTGCCGTCGCCGAATACCTCCGCACATACTCCACCTCCACAGATGTAGCCACGTTCCGGGTAGCTAGGTCTGCCTATGATGATGCCTCCGGCCGCCCAACCGAGGCCCAGGAGACGCTGCCCACGTACGATAACGTCTGCTCGAGCCTGAAACGAGTCATCGGCTTGGGGAAGCGCGGTCATCGCGTCTATATCCACTTTTCCGGACATGGGACTCGCCGGCTCCTTGATGGGGCAGTTGCTCTGGCGCTCTTCGACCCGGGGCGTCTTGGGACAAGGTACTTGTTTGGGTCGACGCTCAGAGGCGCTCTGCAGCGGATGGCCGAGCGAGGGATGCACGTCACGCTTGTCCTGGACTGCTGTTTTGCGGGAAGCGTCCTCCGCGGCGATGACTGGGATGGTGCCGGAGTTCGATTCATGGAATATGACGAAGCTGCCGATGTGGGGTCGCGCCACGATGTGTTCGCCCCGGATTCTGTGCCAGTTGGCACAGACCGAGGCTCCGAGATCAAGTTCGGCCATCTTTTGGATCCCGAGACCTACACGATACTCTCGGCTTGCGGACCGGACGAGGCATCCTGGGAAATCGAGTTTGAAGGCGGAGCGCGAAGGGGAGCGCTGAGCTATTTTCTCATCGACTCGCTGGCGGCCTTGGGAAGACGCCGAGCCCAGGTCACAGACCAGTCGCTTCACCAACACATCCAGGCGGCTTTCCGCGCCCGATATTCACGGCAGACCCCTATGCTCTACGGAAAGGACAGACTGTCCTTTTTCGAGCAAGTTGCAATGCGTGCCGGAGAGTCTCTGGCCTCGGTATACCGGGAGGTTGAGGGCGGTGAACTTGTGCTCCTCGCTGGTCAAGCACACGGAGTTCACAAGGGCGATCTTTACCTGGCGTATCCAGTCTTTCCGCGCGGACAGGCCGCCGACTCTGCCGGCCTACCGCCACCACTCAAGCTGACTGTGGAGAAAGTTGATTGTCTTACGTCCAAGCTCTCCGCGACCGATCCGTCCGAAGCAACTCGGATCGAGCAAGGTTCAAGCTGGAAGGCGAAACTCGAGACATCCTTCTCCCGCCATCGCATCTTGGTCAGACTCGATACAGATGTGCAGAATGAAGCGGCGAGGAGCCTCCAGCACCACCCTTACCTCGAGATTTGCGGGGCGGACTTGCGACCCGGCCCGTCGGCTTTCCACGTCGGCGTCACGGACGAGCGCATATACGAAATCCGTAATTCTGCGTCTGAGAGAGTCCAAGGCGCACCGGAAATTGTCGCCGACGCGCGCGGGGCCACCGCACTCTGGGATCTGCTTGGGCACTTGGCAACGTTCAAGTTCTTCGAGGGGCTCGAAAATCCGTGCCCCAACCCCAGCTTCGAGAAGTCGTTCTCGCTGGACTGCGACTGCGCCCCCGGGCCGGACGGCTATCTAAACGTGACGCACGGAAGCGACCTGACGCTGACTTTCCGAAACCTCGACGACCAATCCAGGTACGTAGCCATCTTCGACTTCAAATCCTCCTGGGAAGTGTGCAACCTCACGTCCGAGGCGGGCCAAGATAGTTTCCTCACTGCCATGCCCAAGAGCGGACTGGACAGCGGCGAGATGGTGCTCCCTCTGGAAATGACGGTCGAACCCCAGCAGGGAGGGGACCGAGAGGCAACTCAGCAAACCAGCGACACACTTCGAATCTTTGTCACGAGCAGGCCGACCAGCTTTCCGGCTACGATACTGCCTCCGCTGGGTCAGAGTGGCTCTCGTCATGGCCCCGCGGATCTACAAAGGTTCATCAACTCGCTCACCGGGGATCCCGGTGGATCGCGGCATCGACAAGAGCCGTCCAGCGACTGGGCAGTCACGACGTTGCTCGTGCGCACGACACGTGAAACAGGAGAACGGAGCGGGCAATCGGCGACTCATCCCAAGACTTGACTATTTTGCTTCCTGATCACGAATTCTCTTCATAGGTTGCGCCAGTCCG
>Ga0247780_1000081_pt1 | contig 88526 bp, 97 predicted proteins | sample UWRJL079202R5_FD_179927 | JGI IMG/M metagenome (GOLD analysis project Ga0247780, IMG submission 179927) | Plant litter microbial communities from Arlington Agricultural Research Station in Wisconsin, United States - UWRJ-L079-202R-5 | ecosystem: Environmental > Terrestrial > Plant litter >...
TTGGTCCCTGCAAGGCCCGTGAAGAAGACTAGGAGCGGCCGCACGGTCAAAGCTACGGAGAAAGTAATGGGCGCAGTGTAATAGTAGTGCGCAGTGAAGTGCGCAATGTAGTGGAAAAACGCGGAGTTGTAATAGTAATACTAGAATAGTTTTTGGGCCTCACGGCCTTACGGCAATGCTGAGAATCATTCAGATCACAGTTTGGTATCAATAATTGGTGTGAGTTACTGTAAAAAAAGATCTTCTACTATTGCAGTAATGGTGGAAGCCACGCAATTTGTGGGGGGGGTGCCCCCCCCAGTAAAATGGCCTGTGCTTGGGTGCCCCCCTATCAGATGCCTTTATATAAGGTATGGGGTTTAGAAGTGAAGATGGTGGGTGTGATTTATTTATATTGGGCCGCATGACAGAACGCAGCAACTGCTTTTGGAAAGCGAAGCTTGCTAGCGCTGACATAATGAAGTCAGTAAGTCCGTGCGCCCACCAATTACTCTTTCGTAATAGATTATGTATGGAGCTGTAGAGGAAGAACAAGCGAGGCACATTTGAAGCCAGGTGGTGGAAAAGTAGTTCTTAGGAAGAGAGCTCCCGAAATGGAGGAAATACCGCGAGTAGATTATAGAGGGGTAAAGCACGTGTTCCACGGTCCAGTGCTCCGCGACACTCCAAAACTTTGACATTACGATTCTACCACTTTTGTTGAGTAGAGTGAATTTAGCATCCTAATGGCTAGGGCTACAGGACAGGAAGTGCCAAGAAACCTCATATAAAGTAGTGTGAAGATAAAGAAGAATGGATGGGGGCTTCACGCTTAGCTTGGCCCGCTTTGGTGTGACCCGCTCGGCGCAGTTGTGGCTCGGCTACCTCGGTTCCTACCTCCTCTACCCAGCCTTATCAACCAGCACGGCACCTCATTTAAGATGTCTCACCATGACGGCTTTTACTCCTGTTACTCTTTATTTGCTCCCCCGTTCAAACACCATGGCCAGTGTACCGCCGCAGAATCAGGCCCCGTCCGCAAATATCACAACCACATGGGTGCCAAGCCCAGATGTTCGTGGAACTGCAACCATTCTCTATAGTTGCCTGATGACGATATTTTCATCCACCGTTATCGCCCTTCATCTCGACATTACCCCAACTCGAACACGGCAGCGGGAGAGGATCTGGAATATGGCATTATGGGTCCTTTTGGCAATTCTTGCCCCTGAAGCGATCGTATACAATGCCTTCATTCAACTTAGAATGGTGGTGCAGTTCCGCAAAAGGATGGCCGAACTATTACAGAAAAATAAGGAAAGCCTTGGGAGAGAGAAATTCAAGGAAGAGTCGGTCAAAGTCGTTTTTGAGGCTCTCCAGTCCCGACCAGACGATGTTGCCGGTAAAGAAGCCTCCAGCACCAAGCGGTATACGGTATGACATCACGCCACTATATCCCTGTCCCTTCTAATAGGTTGTTCACACAGAAGCTGCAGAGCGAAGTTTTTCCCAACAACACCGTGACGTGGAAATACGCTTGGTATACAGTCATGGGGGGATTTGTTGTGGATGTGTCGCCTATCCATGACCGGTACACCAAGATGACCATCACCCACTGGGGCATATGGGAACTGGCTAAGCGTGGCCTATTCCTCCCCATGGAAGATGATGCCATTCAAGATAAAGCGAAAGCAACCTACCTCGCTAAGAGTATAGTCATCTGCCAACTGCTGTACTTGGTTGTTGATTGCATAGGCCGGGCAGCTGAAGGGTTACCACTTACACTCCTAGAAATTCACACGCTTGTGCATGTCGTGTGTGCAGGGGCTCTCTATATCGCCTGGTGGGAGAAGCCTTTTGACGTTACCGAGCCTACTTCGATTGATGCATACGTCTGGAATAATCCTGTTGAGGAAGAGGCCAAGCGATGGAAGAGCTGCATAGCCAATCTACTCATGTGCTGCGCTTGGCTAGAGTCATGGAAAAGCCCAGACGTACACAGGGAGGAAACATGGCCTGAGATGAGATTTTGCATGGACATCAGCTTTTTGAACGAAAGGGACGAAAGGGACATTTCAAGCAGCCCTTCCAGGGTTACCGTCTATTCCTACGACACAAGTGGTATAGATGTAGAGACCGCGGGACAGGAATTTCACCCAACCGGACAAAACTCCAGCGATGCTTCACAGGTGCCCTGCATCATACAGATACAGACTGGACAGGCCATTGTGGAAGGGATCAGCGTTGCATGGTCGCGGGTTCGACTAAGAATACCACACACCAAAGCAGCTATGATTCCGCGGGATATTTGTCGAACGATGACGCCTTCCATTCGATCACGATGCATTTCTCCAAGAATGCCATCCGACGCTGGCATCTCGGTCTGGAGCGCAAAGAGTGGGTCAAGCCTCGCAAAGCCAAGCCTCGAGAATCCAACCCTATCATCTCTCCTTCCCAGCCGGAGGGGGGCCGGGAAGACAAACCGGATCACTTCCCATATTTCGAACCACGCAGATGGGACTTCTCATCAGTGTCTTACGACCATCCCCTATTTGCCTCAAGACTTTCCGCGCTGGTAGCCTGCGTATACGGCGGAATTCACGCCCTCGCCTGGAATTTCTTCTTCCCCTCCAGTACGGAGAAGATCCTGTGGCGTCTCTCCTCCGTCACTGTCATTGCCTTTGGGCCCGCCCTTACCGAGCTCGTTCGCCACTTCGGGACACTCAATGACCCTACTATAGGCAAGAAGTTTGCAAATATTGTGCTCGGTAGCCTATGGGCCAGTCTTAAGAAGCTTGGTACTAGCCTCTGTCAATTCGATGGAAGTTTAGACAGGTACGGCGTCAAGGTGGTGAAGGCTTTAGCTAGCGTCGCAGGCTCGTTCTACTGCTATTCCTTGAGTGTCGTCTGGCTCCCGGTGCTGTTTGCGGCGCGCCTCTTTTTTATTGTAGAGCCTTTTGTGGCATTTAGGAGAGTGCCAACAGAGGTGTATACCACTGTATCTTGGAGTAATTATATTCCACATTTGTCATGAATAGGGAAAATATTGGGATTTTCCACTCTTATAAATAGATAAGCAGATCCTAGCGCCAAAAGCTACGGGGGTGAGCGCAACATGGCCCTGCACACGTTCCCGAAGACTTAATTGTCCTCATCGGCTTGTAAGGCGCCGCTTCTCGTTTATGATCTGGCCCTGTTTACGCAGGGAGGCCTTTTCCCAAGTAATTACGGGGCACACACACATACAGACAGTTTATTGATACTCGACGGCTGAGCCAAAGGGTACCTACATGTTACAACCTGGGCCCAGCTGGCTGGGCGGCAGACTGCAAGGCAGTACGCCTGGGCGTGACAGTGTTGGACCGAAGGTTGTGGGCAAGTCTTAGGCGACAGTCGTCACTGTCTAACAGATTGTTCTAAAAAGAGGTCGTATACCAGTTGTAGACAAATGAACTTGTGTTGCTTGTTTAAGGGAACAGATCCCTCAAAGGGAGCGCACGGCGCTCCCTCTATATACTAGCTACCTAGACTAGACCCGAGTACTAGTGGACTCGAGGCCCGGGTCTATCACTGTCACGTCCAAGATACCAAGCTACAGATTCACCGGTCGCTCGGCGGTGGATGGGGAACACTGGCCATATAGAGCGAACTTCGACCCGTATTTGCAGCGAAATACACTGATTCGAGCTCCTATCGACGATGGCGCCACCAGACAACGGCTGTAGTAGCCCTGAATCTTCTATATACTGGCCTATACCGCGATTTGAACCCCGTTGAATTTACCGGAAGCACTGGAGCCTCTGATGGGCTGGATTGAGGGTGTGCCTTGGTCTCTCTTGCCGCATGAATAGTGCTGATATGCTACGCTAGACTGGCCGGATCAACCAAATAGGGGTCGGTAGTAGGCTGGATAGCGTAGCAAATTACCGAGCATGCTCCACTACCGCGCAACCAAACCTTCCCTAATACTACACCAAGCGCCGTAAGCCGAGCTCTCTTATCACGTTTAGCCAGCCTCCGCACCCGACGGCATCTTCGCTCCAACTAAAGACTGCAGTCCTTAGCGGCATCTTCAGCGGCACCTTTAGGTATCATCAGATGCGCCTGCAGCAGAGGACGGGCCCCACAGTGCAGAGCGAGATTGATCTATTTTAGGATTAGCTTAATGTGTCAACGATTCCTATGTGTAGCCGATTTGGCTAAACACTGATGGATGTGCAATGTCTGAAACTGGCACTTACCGAAGTATACCTGGCAAGTTTGAATGATAGGAATGAGAAGTAGGAGGACTAGTACCGGCTGGCCGAATCCCTTGATGCTATCTTTTAGGTCCGTAGGTAGCCGGTCTTGCCGGCGTTAGATGTATCCCATTTTCCGGAACTCATCATCCCATTTCCTAGACTCCAGGGCTGCCAAAATTCGGCATACTTTGCACCTGCGACCACGACCCATGGGACATCTCGGGATCCCGTCCGCTCTCCCATAGATAACTAAGCCAGTGAGGGCCAGACTAGTAGTTGGGTCGGTGACGACCAGCGAATCCCTGGTGTTGTATGTTTTTTGCCCTGCACCTGACCTGCTTTTTTGCCAAAGCAATCACAACAGCCAGCTTAATAGGGCACAGCCCAGACTTAAGAGTCAGTTATCCTTTATATTTAGTAGTCTTTTAGCCAGTTGGCTCTATAGCATTGTTTGCCCCACTGGAGGTGCCGGCTTATCAGAAAACCACTAAAGATGATATAGATAAAGAGGTTTCAAGACCGGACAGAAGTACTAAGACGTTTGATAAGGTAAATGAGAGGTTCGACAGAGTGACCAAAGTGCAAACTGTGCTGAAAGGGAGGGCTTCATCATATTCCTCTTTCAAAATAACTGATTGCAGACACAACTTCGTGTCAGTCACGTCTCTCAGCAAGTTCGGGGAAGTAATGTTCTGTTTCAGGGATACGTCCTGCATACCACGGGTAATATCCATGGGATGTGACACATAGGTAACCAGCAGCATTCCCCTGTTGAAACTCGCAATGGATCCACACCAACAGCCCGCCGCCGCCCCATCACGATGTCCACCGCAACAAAAAGATATCCACAGCAACCACCAAAAAGATGACTGCTGGGATAGATACCAGCTATTGTCGACACAGGCCTGATTTGAACAGACGCCTCCTAGGAGGTTAGATTCCGAGTCTAACGTATTAGACCACTCTGCCACTGTGCCTTGTTGAAGTTATTACCAGGCGTCGAAACCTCAGATAGGTAGGTAGCTGCTCAGATGTGATGATCCCAGACATTCCTCGTATGTCTTGATTATGGGAAGGCATTGGCCACACCAGCGGTAGCCTGGCAGCCAGAGGAAGGGCCTCTTTTGTGCATTGAGTGCGTAGAACCTTTACTGATGCAGATTCATACTAATGTATACTTCGTAGCTCTATATAGATATGATACAGGCCGTCTACCTATCCAGCGAATGAATCCTCGATCGCCTATCCATAGAAATGACCCTCCTATAGGTCTCCCATGGCGTCGCCGCCATGATTCTTGCCGAGATCACGATCTGCTTCAATAGTTAGTAAGAGTTTATGTTACCCGGCGGCATCATCGTCTCGTACCCGACGACCCCTTCCGCTCTGCTTCCCACTCTGCAAGCCACGCCTGAACGAACTCAACCTCGGCCTTTTGTATTTCCACAATTGGTGCTGGCGGGAAGCCGGGGGTTGTCTCGTTGGCGAACACCCCGTTCTCGTCCCAGTGATGCACACCGTCTTTGATCAGAAGGAAAGGCTCGGAAACGGTGTTTTCCCGGGGCGGCAAGCCAAAACGATGCGGCGTTGCCGCGCGCCAGGGGTCTTTCTCGCCGTCGATAAATGCCAGTCTCGGGTAGCTAATATCGAAACCACCGTGCTTATTGATATTTTCAAGCTCCGGAAGCTTGGTGATGTTGAATGCCTCTCGGCAGATGAGACTAGTGTATTCGAGATCCACGAGCCGAGAGATCAGTGGCAGCTGATCCTTTGGTACACCTGACCCCGTGAGGAAGTATCCCCATTCCGTGCAGACTTGGTACGGCCAGGGGCGCCACGCGCCAGCCGTAAGGTTGGTCCGATGGAAAAACTCCGTATCGGAGCTGCCGAGACACGGCTCGATTGTCAAATTCCGCTGCAGGCATGATTGGACGACAGTCGAGTTAACATAGCCGATGTAATTTAGCATCTGCTTGCTGAGTTCGTCGACCTTGTTGCCGTGCCCCCCTGCAGATACTATCCCCCTGACATCTAACTCTAAGGAGTTCAGAGAGGGATAGAGGAGGTCCTTGGAGGTGATATTGCTGCAATATTCGTAAAACCCAGGGGAACTCTCAACCGGATCCCAGTTGGTGTCTTGGAGACCTCCGATTCCACGCCAGATGCTGTTGACGAAGTCCACGTCATTGGTGAGGTTGCCAAGCCCAAAACTGGCTTTCAACCGTTGTCCGTCGGTCGAGTTCGGTTTCCCGATAAGAATGTTGTCGATCACATCCGTAAGCTTTTGCGTGGCGAGGACGCAGTCCTGAGGCCCGAAGAGTCTGGCCGCCTCGAGATACTCCCAGTAGTCATAGATAGCCTCGGTTACTCCCGATGAGGATATGGCACCCATATAAAGATCAGGATACAACTTTCTCAGGAATGCAACGAAGGCACCAGCATAAGAGCCGCCGTACGCGATGTACGGGATATGTGGAGCTGTGAGATTCAGGTCCTCTAGGCCCTGAAAAACGACGTTCTGGGCAAAGTAGGCCATATCGGCAAGGGCCTGGTCGGTGGAGAGAAAGCGCATGTTCTCGGTGGTAAAGTCTGGAGTTGGGTAACTCTCCCCGTAGTATCGGTGCTCAAGAATCACGCCAAGCCCACCAGTGGCCTTGGCCAAGATAGCGACGATGCCTTTTTGCAGAAACGGCAGGCGACCGATGCCGCTCGTCTCGCCGCTCTGCAAGACGATGACGGGTCCGCCCTTTTGGTAGTGCGTTGCATCAAACCAGTAGCGCAGCTCGAACGTGTTGTTTGAATGCGGCTCGTACCGGGAATCATTGTGAAAGTGATCGACGGGGACAGTGAGCAGTTGCGTCGGATACAAATTAGACAGACACTGTTCGTCTGTTCTGGAATGGATCTTGGCCGGTCCCTCCTGCCATGTTTCCTCCTCGGCAGCCTGGCAAAGGTTAGCACGATGAGATTCACGAAAACCACAGGTATGTCGAGAATGGCATTAGACTTACCAGTTTCCGAAGATCCCCCAAGCTCAATGATGGTTTGAATGCGCTGACGGCATGGGCCAGACACAGGGTACCAACCACGATGGCCCGTAGCAACGCCATTGCGAGAGTCGACTGGCAAACAGAGGTGGTAAATGAAAGGGGCGACTCACCTTTATGCTTATAGGTATCCTATGAACCCAATATCGGACGACAATGCCTATGACGCCAAGCCTCAGAATCCCTGTGGTGAATTCCTCCGTAAAGAGCTGTGGCCCGTGGAAGCTTGTCCCGGCGGCTCTTCAATTCAGAGATCAAACCCGGTTGGCCTGCACCGTACAAAGAAAGACTCGCGGCAAAGCAGCGCTAAGCGTCCACCTGATCGCGGCAGATATTGCGGTAACACAATGAATAAGGATACGCGCGGCGCAGAAGAATATCTCGAGAGGCTTGCGCGGAGTTCAGATGAAGTCAAAATGTTGAAATGGCGCCAGAGCAAGAAGCTTCGGGGCTCCGTGGCGTGGCGCCCGCACGCCAAGCCCCAACCCACCTGCCATTCGGGGATTTTAGCGGGACATCACTGCCCGAAGATGCAGGGATCAGCCAACCCACACCGACAAACGCGGACACTCGACCGTCCCAATAAACACACACTGAAAAACCACCATCAGGCATTTAATATGTGACGCGTGATATTAGCATTACGATTACAACTCCCGACTCCTACCTTCTTCTTTCACCCTAGGTACCCTAAACCACCACAACAACCTCCCTCGCCACATCCCCAAAACACCCCACCTCATTCGCAAACTCATGGCTCGCGTAGCTCCCCTCGGGCAGCGCCGCTAGCACCGCACACTGCGGCACCAACACCACGGGCGCACACCCTTCCGGCACCTTCTCCCCGCCATACACATACATCAGCGTGACAAACTTCTTCTGATAGTACGGCACCGTATTATCACAGGCGGCGAACGTTCCCCTCCCCCGCCCCTTAGCCGTGCTTGTATCCAGCCCGTTGTGTACGATTGGATACCCCCTGTTGCCATTCACAAGTGTAACGCGCGTGCCCCGCCCGGCGTTGATGAAGATGGCGTGTTCGGTTGGGTAGGTCGTGTCGAACTGCGCGGGGCTCTGGATTGAGAGGCCGAAGGGGGTAAGCGGGGTGGCCTCGTCGTTGATGAGGGTGGTGGTTCCGGCAGCGACTTCGGCGGCGGTGCCGTTTTGGTAGAAGATGGAGCCGTTGGAGCCGGCGGGGTAGAGTACGGCGACATTGAAGCCGGCGCCGGTGTGGGCGGCGATGACGACGCGGTTGTTGATGGAGGGGGAGAGGTCGTGGTTGGGGTTGGAGACTTTGGCGACGAGGGTGAAGCCTTTGGATTTCGAGGAGGGGGATTGGTGCTTTGTTGTTGTGGGGACGGCGCTCGCTAGGGCGGCGAGGGAGAGGATGGTTGCTGCACGCATCGTGGTGGTGGCTTTGGGGGATCTTGAAGGTGGTGGTAGGTGTGTTTGATGGCGGTGATGGTGTGAAATGGGTGATTTGAGGACGGCGATGGTTGGGTTTTATACCTGCCTAGGGTGGCCGAGTGGCCGGGTGAGGCAATATGTATCGCGCTTGTGGCGAGCATCGTCGATACGAGGTGATGACACGCTGAAGGGCCCGGGCTTTTTGCAGATCAGCACCAACCCGGCTATTCGGGCGCGCCGTCGCCAATTGTACAACGTCATTGTGGGTTGTGGCTCTGGGGCCTGGTCTGACAGAATGCGGAGATAGACGGCTCCCCTCCAAACCCGCCATCACGAGACCGATTTACCCGAGGAACCCCATCACTAAGGCCCGAGTCGACGATATTAGCCCTAGCGAGTGCAACGCAACAACGGTCTCGCCCGCCAAGCTAAGTAAATACCGCGAAGATACTATAAAGGCGTACTGGCGATGCAGCTCGTAACGGCCCGCAGGCGCGAGGATGTAACTGCAGAGCGGCCAAGAACATTCGTATTGGAATGACAGACGTCAGATCAGATGATAAGTCGGGCCGTATGGTCTTGTACTACCTCGATCGTTCCGTGCGATATCGCCTTAGACCGCACGAGAATAGGACGAAGTGGCAACCAAAACCCCGACGGCCATTGTCTCTGCTTGTTTGTATCATCTGGTGGGCGGCATGGTGCAGCACAAAGACAACATGGAACTCCAACAACAATGCGATTCAAACGCTGCAGGCCTTACTATGTATAAGAGACGTACGCAGCGACTGCAAAAGTGCCTGGCCAAATCAAACACCCCAAAACAACCTCAAACCACACAGACGCTGGCCGTCAACATTCAACTATCCGATCAACCAAGCCCCATCCTCATCATCACAATGTGTCGCTTGATAAACAAGTACGCCGCCTGCGGTTGCTTTCACGAGCTTGCCAAAGTCAGCCCGTGCAGGTCATCCAAGTCAAGCCCGGACATTGACTGCGGCGAGAAAAAGGTGATCGACGGGACTCTTGTAGTAGCTGCCCGCTGTAACAAGCACCCCCATGCGACATGGGCTGTTGGAACCTATATCACCAAGGCCAGGCGGCGTCCCCGCCTACACCCTCGCGTGTTGAGCTGCATCCCGATGTGAGGTGTTGTGTCAGCCCCTTGCGTTTCAGAATGCTCTCGGTATTCTCTTGTCAGGAATTACCATATTTAAGACCTGTCGTAGATAAACTAGCTTTGGAGTATGAATGTGGAAGCTCCAACTCTGATAAAGTGTGGCGATGTCTATTCTTTATCCTAGCGCCGCCATGAAGTAATAATGAGTTAAAAAGCTTACTCGGGATAGAATACATGTACATATTTTTACACATTTCCAATGACAACACTCTCACATGACAGACGCCCTCGGCGACCTATCGGAGATCTGTGGCACCGGTGTAAGCAGTCCAGGAGGTTGGCCCATCAATAAGAGCCCACCATGTGCAAACCCGCAACATTCCGATGCGTTAGCAGACCTGCTAGCAAACCCCCAACAAGAGCCTTGCTTTAATTGCCCCAGTGTGCCCGGTGTAGTAGGAGTTTGGATCAGCGATGATGGTCTCGTCAGCGCGTCGTCGACAGTGTTTGGCCCTCATTGTAGCCAATTGTTGACAAAACACAAGGGCCTGCAGATAACCGTAGTGCTTCTACAGTGCAGCAACGAGCTCGGAGACCTAGCGACCCTTGAATCGGTATCCGGGGCCAGCGAACACCCCTCGAATCCCGTCATACTCGCCATTAACAACGGCGTGGATGACACCGTCATCGGTGTGCGTAGGTTGACCCCCCTGACAAGTCATTGATAGACAGGCCGCGGAGAGAGGGGCGCAGTGTCTTAGACATCTCAGAGTCGAGTCTGCGTTGGTCCTGCACGGCGAGAGAATCGGCAATGCGGTCGCAGCGTGTGATGAACTCGGCATCACACCGCTGTTCAGGACCGTCGCGGGTAGTAGACCCCAAGGAGTCCTCGCCGCTGCTGAGGCAAAGGCGTTTCTTGCGCTTGACTGGGAATCTGAATGGGACAGCGGTCCTATCGTTGACGGCGGCTGGGAACGTGACGACCGGTGATGGGAGGCTTTTTCAGCAGAACTGGGATATGCTGGTGAACATCCTGTCGTCGTGCCCTGGCGACCGTACTGAGGTGGCCAATGGAATCGAGGCGCAACCACGGTTTCTCGACCACGCGTGTTCGAAGTATACGAACGTCTTCCACCGAGCCTGAAGACACCGTATGATCCCACAAGGTCCGAGCCAAGCCCCCTCCAGGGGCCGTTGCGGGATGGGGCGGACGTGATGGGGAGTGCATTCTCGGGGTAAGGCTTGCTTCGTGAAGCCGGCGAGCCCTTTATTACCAAGGGACTCTACGAGGAGAAGAAGTATCCATATACGATGCCAGTCAAATAGCCGAAGGGAGGGCCGATGCAATGGATGACCGGGTGAGGGAGATTGTGCAAGGGACGTAGTTGGCAGGCTGGGGTTCGTGAGCCATGTTGCTGGTGGTTTCGGAGACGATGTGGACGCGCCCTCCACGTGGCTCTTGTCTTGTGTTGGTGAATGGGAGGCGTCGGGTGGGGGGTTCAGTGCAGATAAAGGCGGCGTTGGAAGACTTTCATGATGACGAGAGTCGAGTAGCCGACGCATCTGACAGTGCTGCCCTTCTCGAAATAAAGAAATGGCTGCCGACCGAAACAACAACAAGCCCGAACAACCACGAGACATCAAATCATGCCGTGACTCTTCTCGCCAGCACTTCGGTCACCTCTCTTCTTCCGTCGCCGCACATTGTTTCCGTGTATGAGATCCGTAACCCCCATGACGGAAATGCCAACCGTAGCTATGGCAATGATAAGGGCAATGAAGATAATAACAGCAACAGGGAAGTAAACGGACACGGCGATGAACGCAGGCCAGCCAGAATCTTCATGGCCGGGGCCCATGTCGAGGGCTGCCAAGCCCACTTGCATCGAGTTCAGCACGACTGAGAAGACAGCAAAAACGGTGATGATAGGGGCGAGAATGTGTGCTAGGAAGGATCCCCACTGCGGGTAGATGTGGAAGTAGGCAAGGCGGCGCCGGAACAAGAATGCAGTGCGGTTGATGCGCGTCAAGCGAAGCTCGCCGTAGTGAAAGCGACGGCTCACATGATCGTCATTGACCCGCGAGAAAGGGTAAATGAAGTCGTGGAACTCCTCATAGGTAGGGTAGTGCTTGTCGGGTTTCAGCGGGATCAATCGGCGTTTGCATGCTTCTTCGAAGTCGATCTCGTACTGGATCAAGTAGTAATAGCTCCGCATGAAACCCACCGAGGCACGGTACACATTATCGTCGGCCTGCTTGAGGTACTCCCAGAATGCCTTGGAGTAGAAATAGGCCGGGATAGGCTTGACGAAGATGCGCTCGTAGTACCACACCAGATGGAGCCCGGGGTTCTCGTTGACCATGATCTCGCGGGCATGCGCCTGTTGGTGGTGCAGGGGCATGATGTGCCTGAACGACGGCGTTTGCACCTGCAGCATGGGTCAGTGGTCAGTGCGCTGTCTCTGAAGCAACCACCTGGAGAAGGGATGAAGCCTACGAAAATGTAGCGCATAAACGGCAGAAGCCCGTCCAGCGCGTCGGTCAGGTGCGCCTTGCGCAGGTAATCCAGCACCTCATTGAACGTCGGGTCGGCGTCCTCAGCCTTTTGGCGGAGGCGGATGCGCGGCTGGCCGGGGAGGAACTGTTTGGCGGGGTCCGTAGCCCTCAGCAGCAGCCGCGTATCCTTCAGCTCGAGGCTGCTCGTCACCGCCTGCTGCTTCTCCGCCAAAGGCACCGGGACGACCTCGAGCTGCGAGCTCAGCTCATGGTTTAACCCCGGAAATGTGCCGGGGATGGCGTCGGCCCTTCGCGCCGCTGAATCACCGCCAGTGGTGAAATAAGGTGAGGATGTGATAGGCGGGGTGGTTGTGGCATCGCCATCGCTGCCACCATCGCGGGGCTCCATCCTGTGCACGTGAGGTCGTGGAGTCGAAAGCGTGGGGAACGCGCTAAAGCTGGGAGGGTTCCGCAACACAAGCCATATATGGACTTCTGCGTCGCTTGTTGCAGTTTGCTACGCGGGCAGAGCACAAAGCGACAGATGGAGCTGGATTGAAAAATGCAAGAGTTGATGTTTGGGGACCAAAGCTCGAAGACCAGGGTGCGACCGCGAGATTTAGCTTGGGCTCAGCTGGGCTGGTCAGGTGCGGCGCCAACGGGAAGCGCCATGCACGAGGCTGTGTGGCCCAGCCAACCGTTGCATTGGCGCGCCGGCCCTGTTTCACGGACGAACCTCGCTAGCGGCTAACCACAGCAGCCACTACGGGCAGCGAATTGCACGCAAACGGGAGTGTGCACGGCGAGCCAGAACCTGAGACAGCCGCGTTTTGACATGTGAGCCCAAGGCAACCTACCTGCGCCTTCTTGCCGGTCAACGCTCACCGAGATCCTGTCTTGCTCAGCCACCACGCAAGGCAAATAGCCCCGGATTTTACAATATCTTGACATTTGACATTTGTTCTCCTGAGATGCGCCTAAAAGACCTATGTCCCCCTCACTGTAACACTGTACACTCTGATACATAATTGTGCAAAAGACCGGGATACGTCCGTACCCGGAAAAAGCAGGCCCAACAAAAAGGGCAACTGACCCAACCCAGACGCCTCCAAACCTCCCATTTCCTTCGTGGATATGCAACAAATACAAATGGGTATCATAACAAAGCCCCAGACCGAACGCCATGCAATTAGTCATCCAACGTCAAATCAATCACCTCAACATCCTTCCCCTTTACACCTCGGGAGGACCCCACGTTTGATGAGAACTCTCTCCCTTTTTATAAGTGTCCCTATCCGGGGCGCATGTGCTGAACCAGGTGAGCCTGAAGAGGCAACGCGGCCTCGGATGCTCCCAGGAGTCAACTTTTTGCTCGGCGGAGCCGGGTCGAAGCGGCCGCTTGCCGGTGTGTTGTTCGACTGAGGAGATACTGGCGCGTAGTCTGCGCGGTGCTTAGCCTCCATTCTTGTCCATTGCTTCAAAAGCTTCGCCCGAATAACCTCATTAGACGCCGACGGCTCTATTTCATGAAGACGTGGCGCCATTCGCGCGAAGAATACCTCAAAACCCGGCTCGTTCTCCGGTGAAACCGCAGGCGCGGATGCAGGCGCAGGCGCAGTCTCGGGGTCTAGGTTTATCTCGGTCCGCACTGGCGTACGTGAGTTTATTCCTTCTAGTTTGGACGAAGGCTTTAGTGACTCGGCCGCAAGCTGAGATACAGTCGCCAATGGTTTCGGCGCAACAGTCAATCCGGTCAACAGCGGCGCAACTTTTGGTCCTTTCAACGGTGATGGAGCCTCAGAGTGTGGCTTCGACTCGGCTCGCATCAATGCATGCCGTGGTTCCGTCGAATGTGATATGGAAAGCATCTGTCTCTCAGCCGCAATCTCGGATACAATGGCTGCTAGTTTACGCGTCGCTGATGCAGACGCTGCTGTCACAGACGCCGCTGTTACAGACGCTGCTGGTACGGGCGCAGCGGCTAATCCCTTCAGCTGTGGCGCAAAGCTCGTTCCTCCTCGCGGTGATGGGGCCTGTTGATGGACTATACTGTTGGCGCTTGCCGGTCGGTTACTAGGGGTCCCGGAAGTCGCGAGAGGATCGATAGCAGGTACCGGGGAGTGCTTGGCTTGGAGAACCTTCTTCATGTATTGCTGGCGTATTAAGAGATCCGCATCCCATTTCCGAGCACTACGGCGGTTGAGTAGTCCCAGGACTTCATCGTCATCCGTCGGAAAGTTTGCTCTTTCGTCATTGAAGAACATGTCTCGAGCCTGGAGGCGGTCCTGCACTAAATCAGGTACAGGCTTCGTCGTAATTTGGGACCCGGTGTTACTCGGGGGAGTGTATCCCTGTGAGAACGCTCGCACCATGTCGATCGAGGCAGGTGGTGGCGTATAGCCTGCTTGCATGGCGTGGTTGAGTGGTTGAGAGACAGGCCTACTTTGTTGTACAGGAAAACTGAACTGCGAGTGGGGAGCAGAGTGCGGGAACGCAGCCTCTAGGGGGACGCTGGGCTATCGATGAGGCACGTCTTGCTGATATTGAGCAGGCTGCTGGTACTGAGCAGGCTGCTGATTAGCCCCGTGTTGCTGATACTGAGCATGCTGCTGGTACTGAGCAGACTGCTGATGAGCTACGTGCTGCTAATGCTGAGCATGCTGCTGATGAGCCACGGGTTGCCGACGCTGTTGCTGGTACTGAGCGTGCTGCTGGTACTGAGCATGCTGCTGGTACTGAGCATGCTGCTGGTACTGAGCAGACTGCTGATGAGCTACGTGCTGCTAATGCTGAGCATGCTGCTGATGAGCCACGGGTTGCCGACGCTGTTGCTGGTACTGAGCGTGCTGCTGGTACTGAGCGTGCTGATGGCACTGAGCTTGATGGTGATGGAGGCCATGTTGCACATGCGAGTTCACCGGCTGAGGACCATGCTGACCATATTGCTGTGTGAAGGCGCCTGGCCCTACGGAAGCTTGTCTACGACGTTTTGGAAGCGGGGCTGCAACAGGTTGTGCTTGGAACGTGTGCTGCGGATGAACAGCTGGTTGGCGGACAGGACCCCGCTGTTGAACAACTGATTGCGTTGGAGGAGGAGGCGGCGGCGGGAACGGCGGTGGCGGGGGAATCGGCGGCGGAGGAAGTAGCGGTGGGGACGGCGACAACAATGGGGCGTCTCTCAGAGTATCATCCGAGTCGTGGTGTTGATCTTCGGGCTTCAAACCCAAAATCTTAGCCCGACTACCCAACATCTTCTCGAGTTTAGCTTGATCGAACTGGTCAAGCTCTTGCTCTACCTGCTGCAGTCTTTCATCCCATGGAGCACCGTTGTAAGCTGTTTCCGAACAGCAATAGTGTCAGGCTCCTTATCGAAAAACACTTCGCAGGAAACAGTCGACTTTATTTGTTCTTGTTTCATGGCGATGTGCCATTGTGCTGCCTTGGGGAAGTGGAATTTGGCTACCAGTTGCTCTGTTGGTAGGAAGACTTTGATGGCGCCACAGTCGTAGCAATCGCAGAACCACCTTTGGGAAGCTGGTCGCCATTCCCGGGCTGGCTTGTCACCAAGGGCCTTCTTCTCGCAGAAAGTCTCCATGATAGCCTGGGCTATGAAACGAAGCCGTGTCGTGAAAGTCGGTACATCGGTCTCGATACGCATCAGCTGTCGAATAAACGGTAGCCACAGAGTAGAAAGCTCTTGCTCGTCGATCAAGCTGGCTTTGAGAGCGATTTTGAAGGCAAGCTCCATCATGAGAACGTCGCTCGCCTTGGCGACCAAAAGCCCATTCACAAACGAGGCGAGATGGTCAGGATCGATCGCCCTAAGCTTCATCAGCCTTTCGGAGTCTGTGGGCTGCTCGTTTTGAGATTGATTGTACTTGACGAGCTTTGCTGATCCCCTCTGTGCCGTGATGATGCTAATAAGTTTCGAGACATCGAAGGTGTCAATCATCTGTTTGGCGATCGTCTCAAAGAGCTGGAATGCGGATGGGAAAGTGGTCAGCTGGTTCTGCAGCTCATTCACGACGCCCATCAAAAACGATGTCTGAGACGAATTCTTCTCAACAAGCGGTGTGAGACTAAACCCGGGTCCACAGTCAGTCGGAGGATCGAGCAAAGAGGTCGGTGCATATACTCACATCTCATCAAGCCCTTTGACGCCATGGTACTCTCCTATGGCCTGTACCAATGAGGATCCATCCTTGTGGCCCAGCTCGCTGTGGCTACGTGCCCTCTCGGCAACTTTGCTAACTGCCCGGCGTGCCCATGGTCGAGTCGCGTCGTCATCAGCAGAACCGGCAAAGTTCAAAATTGCTGAGCACTGTGAATGAACGTCGGGATAGGACAGTACGGCAGACAGCATCCTTGATGACTGTTAGTGCAGGAACCTGCTCAGGACGGCAGAGAACTTACGCATTCTCGGGATCCTGGAACGGATGGTTGTCTTGGACAAGCTCTGCGCGAGCCCAGGAGTAGAATGTGAGGGGAATAGCCCCATGAGTGTTGCTTGCAAGCAGGTCAAAGAACTCCCAGTCCCCGATCAGCACTATGGACCGGAAGATCTCTTCGAAACACATCGGGAAGACAGATAATCCTTTGGCCGGATCTATCTGCCACGCCCTATAGAAGAGTTCTTGCACGAAAGGCAGCAGTCGCTCTCGATTCTCCGGCTCCTCGCATCGCTCTGCGTAATACTGGAGGACTCTGGGAAGGCAAATAAGATGCTCTTGGGTAGCGCTCATGAAGAAGTCCACGATTCTGTCCCTAGCAACAAATACCAATGCCCGGTTCCAACGGATGTCAGCACAAAGTGCATGAAAGAGAAGTTGGATGACTCACCGCCTCAGAAACCTTATCAGAAGGCAAACCTAGCTCAAGGGAAACGGCCGGGGTCGGGGGCACGAATAGGCTGGAAATGGGGACGTGTGTTGCCAACACTCGACCGTAAAGGTCAACGATCCTTCTGGCAATGAAGCTTTCGGAAGAGAGCTCCTCATCATCCGCCGACCTATGCAGAACAACAAGGAATACCTCTAAGGGCATCTCTTCGACAAAGCCCATGAATGTCTTGACCAGCGCCAGGTCTTGGCCCACCAGACTGTGGCCCGAAAAGCCTTCTGCAGGGTAAATGTTGCGAAGTCGACGGCAGAAGTAGCTCGGGGATTCAGGGGACTTGGCTTCTTTGAGCCACTTGCGCAAGGTGTGGCGGACATCGCGGCTGTCGTCCCTTGGAAACGGGACTGCCAGCTTCAGATGAGTCTCAACATCAATGCGGTGTGTATGGGTTGACTCTAGCCCCGTGTACGTTGCCACAAGATTGTCCAGGTCCACACCAAGATCGGCCGTCAGATCCTCGTGGTAACACCTACTAAGTATGCTTGATTGTCTTGTCTGGCTCGTGTTGTCATCTTCGTCCACGTCCATAGCATCGTCCGGCTGCTGCGGAGTTGGTGCCTGGACACTGTTGGTCGGCTCCTCCTGTTGCCGAGGCACAGCATTGTCGTTGTGTGTACCATGCTCTTCTTCTGCCGGTCCACCATTTGATGGGGAATGGGCCGCTGCTTGTCTTGCTCCCGGAGCGACTTTTCTAAGGTGCTGCGCAGAAAGTTCGGCCGCAATCTGTTCGGCAATAGCGGCGTCGTCTTCGTCGTCGAGAAAGGCTAGGGGTTCATTGGCAGGGGTGTTGGTGCTGTCTCCGATCGTTCGGGCTCGCTTTGCAGGCTTTTCGGGGGAGTCTCTCGGCGGCGAATGGGTTCGAGATTGTGTGAAACTGAACTTGGTCTCGGTAGACCGGGAAAGGCCCGTCTCGTCCCGGGGATTCGGTGCCATTGTTCAGCATGGACCGCACCGCATAAGAGAGGCTCGGCGATGCCCCCACGTTGGAATAGAGACTCGGCAGTATCCCCACGTCTGAACAAAAGCTCGGCGGTGTCCCCGCCGCATAGAGCTGCAGCAAGGGGAAGAATGAGATTGTTGCTGGGCTTGACTCAGATGCACAGGAAGCTAAGCACCAATTTATGCCATGGGAGAATTCCATGCATACGACAAAAAATTGGGGAGGAATTGTGCAGAGGAAAGCAATTACTTTACACGGTTCCGTGCTGCGAAGGTCTGCTTAACGAAGCACGTCTAGGGCGCGACTTGCGCTAAAACCTCGAAAACCCGACGGACGCGTCGGGGCACGCGGGGGTGGGGCCAGTGTGGGTACCACACCCCTGTACAGATTCGCATTTGCACTAAGGGCCCACCATAATGGTTCTCCCGCCCTCAACCCCCCACCCGAGCTATATCTGCTGCGCACCATAGACGTTAGCTTTGACGTCACCAGGCCTCCGCATGCCAGGACTCGTGCAAACAGAACCAATTGAATAGCATTCAACAACCTAGAAGCACACAAACAGTTCTACATACCTAACTCCCCAATCTCCTCTGTAGATATTCTGATTCTCAGCTCGACGTACCATAACTACTCATCCCCGTCGTCTTTCGCTCCTCTTGCCAGGCCCCGGATATTGGTGCACAATCCCTGGGTAGCGCAGTCCCCCGTCGTACTGTAGCTTCACTTCCCACGTTACATCCTCCTGCGTCATTGTTAGTTTTATCGGCCCCTCTCTCTTCTTTGCAACCTCGTCTTTCAGCGCTTTGACGCTGAATTCCACCTCCCCAACCTTCAGGATGGTCTGGGTGGGGGCAAGTTTGGCGATGTCGGCCGGTCCTCCATGACGCACATCGTTGAGGACCCCATCGTTGGCAACCTTCAACCCGATCGAGTTCCAAATGGCACCAGCCGCCGCACTCTCCGAGTGTTGAGCGAAGCCTGGCTCAAGCCAATATTCGAACCGGTAACCGGACCGCAGAAGACCGCTGATGTTGACCTTCGGCGTGACAACTACCACATTCCTCTGGAAGAAGCCCTGCCAGTCGTACTGAACTACCCTCTCAAGCTCAACCACAATATCCTCCATTGTATACGGCACCACCGTCGGACCCTCGCGGCCGAAGAAAGCCCTTGCAAAATCATCCAGCGAACGTCCACCCCTCGTCAAAGTGCGAATGAGCGTGTCGACGTCAAGCCACACCAGCAACCCCTCCGAGTAAAAATCGCCAAACCGAATCCAGTTCCCCCACCCCAGCGGCCTACCCACAGGCAAACTGCATGCCGTCCCGGTGTCCTCAACACTCCACCACTCTCGCCCCGCCTAGCCCTCCAACCTGTGAGGGGCCGAGTAAGGTGGATACCGTTACTTGGTGACTGAATCGATTATGGTTTCTATGAAGAAGAAGATCAAGAGTAGATACAGGAGCTGCGCGGAGCGCCGTTATATAGGCGGAGACCCGCCTCCATGGGAGCGGTGGTCTGGGCTCTCAGCCCAGACCCACTTTGGGGCCTTAGCCCCGTGACACAACCACGCCGCTTGCTGCGCCAAGTCGGCGAAGAAGCCCTCGCGCGACAGCAACCCGCTCCGCACCCCCAGAACTTGACCATAGTACTGCGTCAACCCTTCATAGACCCACAGCAGCCTCCCGTCCAGTGGCGTAGTGAAGTCATGCGGCACGTGTCCCGCCGGCCGCCGGAATTTTCCACACCATGAGTGGACATACTCGTGCGAAATTACCGGCGTGTTTACGTCCAGGAGTGCTGGATCATCCTTGTCAAACGCCGCGAGCGGGAGTTTAGCGTCGAACGAATCATGGTGCTCGCGCCCGCCGCCAGGCCAGACGTCAGTGAGGCTGATGAGCATCCAGTACCGATCGTAGTGGCGAGGACCAAACGCCAGCTCGGTTTGCTCAACGAGCTTGGCGAGCTTGAAGAGAAGACCCGGGGAGACATTGGCGAACATCACGCGGTCCGGGACGATGGAGAGCATGTGTTTGCCGTCAGGCGTGAGGGAGAACCTGCTCAGGTGCAGACCTGTCAGGAACGGAGAGTCGGCGAGGCGCTCGACGCTGGTAGGCGGGTATTTCAACGAGAAACCCCGGTGGTCTGGCGTATACCTGTGAGTTGGCTCGCCAAGGTTTTCCAGGGCCGTGGCAACCCCCCAGGAGGTGGGAATCGTGATGGTCGGCTGAATGCGCAGCGCACGAATGTCGCGGCCAGCGGGGTAAAGCAGGACACGCTCCCAGCGGAGCATGACGCGGTGACGGGCGATGTCGCGGGACCGGACGGAGTCGAACGGGGCGGAGATTGTGTCGATGCCGCGTGGGATCTGTACGAAATACTCGGAAGCTTTGAGGGGATTGCGGCGCCAGGGGATGGTTTGGTCTCCTGCTGAGAAGCGAAGGCCTGCGACGAAGCCGACGGGTCCATTGGCGCGGTGAGACTCCTGGATCCAGAGGGGGGCGGTGAACGTCGCGAGTGAGCCGGGCTAGACGGGGAATTCTACTGTTGTGTGGTAGAGGCTGCGATGCGCCTCTGTCAGGTCGACGGCGATCTGGATGATTCGTACCATGGTGATTGGTGTTTTGACGCCACGATGGGTTCTGGTACGCAGAGAATGCAGTTCCGTGTGGTCGTTGAAGTCGGGTGGTGGAGAGATTATAGCTGCGGTAAGCACGGCATTCCGGGTAAGGGCCACTCTAGTGGTTGACCAATCGCTTTACACGAAATTTCAAGAAGGATTTAACGGATTGCGTCTGGGAGCTCACTCCTGCAGGTCTTCGGGTGGTGCCTACGACAAATGGATGCATGCGGTTATCCAGTATTCGGGCCGTCCGTCTCGAACAGGTATTTTCAGTGCGGACGGTTTGGGAAGCTATTTCCATGAACATCAGTCATGGTTCAGCAAGACATCAAAGCACCCCGCCTTCCACGTAACAAGCTCAAAAATCACATAACTTCCCAGCGGCCATTCTTTCAATTTCAGTGAGAGGGGAAGGGGGCGGGAGCGAAGAGGGTGAGGGGGGTGTGGCGGCCTCTTCGGGTACCGAGGGAAGTCGATGCGGTACTGGACAAAGTCGGAAAGCCAATCCTCTACCTGATCGTCGAAATTGGACCAGTCTTCTTCGAGGTTGTTTTCAGTTTCAAGGATGTCAGGGTTTTGGGGGGCTTCTTTCAAAGACTCGTGCGAGTCGTTGTCGCAGTGCTTGGTCCATGAGAAGGGAAGCTCCTTGTTATTAAGCCTTGAATGGATGGTTGGGAATTCCCAGGACTCGGCTTCGCTGTTTTTAGGGAGCTAGTAATAAAAGACCACGTTGCCATTATGGGTAGCAAGAGATCGCCAGCCAATCGTCTCAACTTCTTTTAGCAAGAGTTTTGCATCTTCCTCATTTTCAAAGAGACTCTTTTCAAAGTCCCAGTTGAAGCCCGAATTGGAATCGGAATCGGAATACCCCTCCTTCCACTTCCCCTTACCAAAGTCAAAGGTGAAAAACGACTTCCGGATCTCGGCGATGGAATCAGGTGGCACAAAGGTGTGCTTGCTGGAGTAAGAGGAGAGCAACTCACAATCAGAGTCCGATTCCGAGGGGGTGGAACACGAACTTGTTTCGCCCACGGCAGTCCTGGCTGGCACAACCATGGCATTAGGGAGGGTGGTCCAACAGGGCATATCCTCCAAGACCTCCTCTTCCTCAAGAAACGCCTTGTCCACCCCGAAACGGGGCGGCTCGTAACCAGTCGAGTCCGACCCAACGTGGCCTTCACCAGAAGTTTCGCTCGGTCGACTGTGAGTCTTGAACCTCGACCCATCAGCCTTGACCATACGGAAGCGAACATGCTGCCAAGGCCCATGAATGATCATCGAAGGAGCCCCCGGCTCATCTGTGTTGCGGGGATTCAAGGCATCCTCGACCGTTCCCACAACACAGAAGGGCTTCTCCCCAACCGTGGCCTTGGCCTTCGCTCTGAGATTCTCAGTCAAGTACCTGTAGGCAGGACTCGACAGCTCGTTCTGGGGGCTCGTCGGGTCCACACAAACCCTCTCCAGCGCCTCAGCGAGTGCGATAATAGGCCAGAGATCAAGAGGTTCTGGCCCTCTGCAAGCGATAATCTCCCCCTTGATCACCTGCCCGATGTATTCGACCCTGCTCCGGAGAAATCTGTCTCATCCAGGCTTCATCACTGAGATAAGAACGTCCAGATTCTCGGAAAAGTCGACGAGGTCACAAGCTGGCGTTCTGGTCTTGGGCGTCACTTCCTCTGTTGTAAAACCTCCAGTACGAGACAGAGCTGTACACTGTCTCGCCATCGTGGGTTTTGCCTTCAATGTACTCGTGCTCGTACACCTTGGCAAGCCAGGGGTTGAACTCGGGGTTTCTTCTCCTGGCATCAATGCCGTCGAGCTGATGGGGGAGTCCGAGGGTGTAAAGTCTGGGGAGAAGCTTTGGGTAGCAGTTCTTGCCCTCGTTCCCGGGGTCCTTTCTGAGTCGCCTTTTTCGGACACGGCGAACCAGCAGCTTGTTATGAGAAAAGTAAATATGGCCGATTTGTAGACGTAAACAAAGCTTTGCAACCACAGCAGATAAATAACCGCTCCATCTCAGACCTCCGCTCTTTGATTGGGTCGTTCCGGCAGCCCCTATTTGTGGCCGTGGCGATTGTGGGTCACTTCTTACCCCTTGACCTGCAGTAACAAGTCATCTTCCTCATTTCCATGCGCACAGCTGTCCATCATAGGGGCTATCGGAACAACTTGAAGCCCGCCCCCACAGCATCGGGATGTTGTGAGGTGGGCGTAAGGACCGCTACTTGATTGACCTGACTGTCTGCCTGGACTGCCCGAATAACCGCATTAGTGAAGACTGCCGCCAGGTAGTGTTTCCTGTGAGGCGCCAATCAAGTGCCCGCAACACCTACCTTAGTCTCAGCCCATCCCGGCTCAGCGGATGAATTGCACCGACCTACCCCCAACACCGACTCCCCTGCAGACTTGCATCAAGTAGCGTGGGGTCGAGAAAAAAAAGAGCCACAACTGGCGCGGAAGGTGTTGCGCGAATCGTATGCATGTCGGCGAATTGTGACGATAATGTTCGTGAAAAAGTTGGCAAATAAAAACGTGAGACAGGGTCCTTTGTTTCTTTCCCGGGCGACTCTGCATTATTATCTTGCTGTTTTCTTCTCAAACCACTGCAGCTTCAACCATATCCGCACGGCGCCTTCGAAGAACCACCATGACAACTCCCGCTTATCCGACCGTGACTGTCCCGACAGACCCAACTGCCGTACTTGAGCTCCGAGCAACATCAACGGATGAAGGACCCGAGCTTTGTGGATTTCGCGAACGCACAGCCCCTATCAGATGCCCAACCGGGTCAACTTGCATGCACAACACGGACCTCGCCGCCGTGGGATGTTGCAAAAACGACCGCTGTGACTGGGCAACAACATGCTGCGACTACAATCCACGAACCCCGGCGATGGACACATGGTCTGTCGGGACAAAAATATTCACCTCAACTTGTGGCGGCCCGGACCCGGACCCAAGCTTGCTTCTCTCATGGTGGGTAGCCCTCGCTTGGAGTCTCACCCTTTTGGCGTTCCCGAAACTGACAGGATGCTCACAACACAGCACGAGTTCCGCAATCCCGTTCTGTGTTTTGGTTCGTTATGAGAACGGCTACACGACATACGAGGCCGATTTTGTCGCCGGACTTACACAGAGTATTCACTTCACCTCGGGAGCTCAGACGACGGCGTGGCCGGGACTGCCGAGACTGACCGGAAAGAACGGACCGCCCCCACCTGCGTTGAGAAATTCCGGGACAACGACAGCGACAGCTACAAAGACGGTCTTAGTAACCTCCACGGCCACAGGGACCAACGCTCCCAGTCCAGGTGTCGTGGCAGGAAGTGTCGTGGGCGGTGCAGCGTTAGGAGCCATTGTCACGCTATTGGTTCTGTTGTTGACATGGTACACCCGAAACCGGGGTAGCACCGGCAGAGGCAGACAGAAGTCGTCGGTGGGCGGATCCGAGTCGGCTTCAATGGTCGAGCATCGGGAAGAAGCTGCGGCCGCCAGCGTACAGGTTGAAGCGGGGGATTCGCCGGCGCCGATGATGTCTGCGGTGTCTCAGATGACGCCGGCAGATGCTTGGCTTGCGCCTGGGTATGATTTGCGTACCCGGGATCCGATTGAAGTGGGCTCGATTGGTCGGTACGAGATGGCGTTGGAGAATGGGCGTTGGGAGCTCGCCGCAAGATAACCACTGCTTTGACCGGTGGGTGCACTAGAAGTTTCCAGTTGAGGAGGGAGATTTCGTGGGTCCTTCTGACAATGCAAGTGCACCTACTTCTCTCAATTGACAGACCCATCAAAATGTGGACCATCTGCCTAGGGGCCTCGCTATGATCGAAGGTCGAGAAATCCACGAGAATGGGAGCATGTAGTCCACAAAATAGTCGTCTGCTAGTGCTAGTGTAGGCATATAGAATAATAGTTAGGGTGCTGGATTTAGAAGCTAGATAGAATGCCTAGCATTTAGCATCATTCATTTCAGTGGCTTTTCCGGCTGCATTGGTCTCCATTTCCACGCCCACACGGCGGCTGGCTAGGCGACTCGGAGTAAGCAATATCCGCCATAAGCCGCCATGTCAGCAGCGCAAACGGGCCCCAATCCTGAAGGATCACCACTTTTCATTTCGAAAGCACCTTACATGCCTGACGCGAGAAAGCCGGGCCGGTCTGGGGTTCGCATGAAGGTGTGGCACTGGCAAACAGTAGAAGGTGATGGCGACTTGGTAGACTCGGAAGAGAAGAGAAAGATCCGCTCGGATGACATATCATGCTGAGAATTGATGATCCTAGAGGGGGTTTATACTTCCGAACTTCGGCGCCTTTGGTTGCCGCTGTCGCATTCAAGTTGGCGCTGGGGAAGAAGCGACCCCCGTAGGCAGGAAAAAGACGGGTTGGAGACAGCAGAATGAAACTTCTTCGATTCCTTCAAGTTTCAATTGAAGTTGACGCGATTGCTTGCATCCCCAGGTAGTCACTGCCCAGGTTTCGTGCTAGTAGTACCTACCTTAGGTACCTTTACCAGCCTGAGCACTACTAGGACGGCCCAATTGAGCTGCCAGTGCCGGGCAGTGGTGAAGTTCTATGCACGCATATGGACCGGTAAAAGCTGACGGGGCATTGCAACCTTATCTTGCCTTGGATGATCGGCAGCGGCCGCTCCTCCCGGTCATTGTAACCCCCGACAGGGGTCGAGCTCGTTTAGTCCCCTAGGTAGACATGGCACACCAAATGCAACACGTGGACATCAATCTACGAAATCTACCTTACCAGATATCTAGTGGCTCTAAGCTTTTGTGCAGCCTTACCCATACAAGGCAGAACGCGATGACCGGGTTTCCTTCAACCTAATTTTAGGAGCCTGGCATTTCTCTTACCAACAAACATTGCTTTCGCTCAATGCAACGTGTAAGCCCCCAACCAGGTAACATCGAAGGGCTGTTTTGTTTAATTGCGTAGTTAGTGCTGATGTGCCGCGTACATGATGGATTGCACAAGACGCGAGCAGATTTCCACGGTGTCATGTGTCTACCTACATGTATATAAGCTCGCCCTTTTAAGGTTTTCCTTTATCGGATGTCCTTCAAGACAGGGCAATATCAATCATAGGTACTGAGACTTAGAAGATGGGCAAATCAACTCTTATGCGGCTTGCTGCCGCAAGTCTCGCCTCCATCGGCACCGTCTCGGCCTTGGGGCCACGGCTAGCCCAACCCTCCAGCCAACTCGACTCTCAACTGACACGACTTCACAAAAGAGCCGAGTGCGGTCCTGATATCGGAGCCTGCGATGCTGCCCGCTGCTGCTCAAAATGGGGCTGGTGCGGCATCGGCGACGACTACTGCGGCAGCGGATGCCAGCCCGGCTTCGGCCGTCTCTGTGATAGCGAAGGCGGCGGAGGAATACCGGAGCCAGAAGAGCCAGTCGGTAGCGAGGAGCCGATCCTCGCGGTCCCCCGTCCAAAGTTCGGAAGTATCCCCTACGGAGTCCGCATCGACAACTGCGCCACCAAAGGTACCATCGCCATCACCTACGACGACGGCCCGTTCCTCTACACGGCCCAGCTTCTGGACCTGCTCGCAGCGCACAACGCCACGTCCACATTCTTCGTCAACGGGCTCAACTTCGGTAACACGCGCGAAGCGCCCTACCCCAGCATCCTCCGCCGCATGGTAGCAGAGGGCCACCAAGTCGCCTCGCACGGATATACGCATGACTCTCTCGACGCCCTGACCGCCGCAGGGCGCAGAAAGCTGATGGCTCTCAACGAGAAGCTCATCAACGACACGCTCGGTTACTTTCCGACGTACATGCGGCCACCGTTTGGCTTCTGCGGCACCGCGTGTCAAGCCGAGATGGCGAACCTGGGATACCACGTCATCATCTGGAATCTTGACACGCTCGACTACGCGAACAACAGCCCTTCGACCATCAATGATAGCAAGGTTATCTTTGACTCAGCGGTTAATTTTGATGCGAGCAAGAACGCCTATATCAGTCTGGAGCACGATGTCCATGAGACTACGGTCCGCTCTCTGACAGAGCATATCCTACAGACGGCTCAGAGCAGGGGATATCGCACTGTTACTGTTGGAGAGTGTCTTGGCGATGCCCCTGGGAATTGGTACAGAAATGGTACGACTGGTGAACCTATCGGTGACGACCCGAACCCGAATCCCGGTAATGGCGGTGGCGGTAATGGTGGTGGTGACAATGGTGGTGGCAATGGTGGTGGCGGCAGTGATGAGATCTTGCCGTCCCCAGATGGGAGCTGCGGTGCCAGGGACGGTGGCAGATTCACCTGCTTGGGTTCTTGGGCAGGGCCTTGCTGCTCTCGTTTCGGATGGTGCGGAACGGCTGAGCTGGGATACTGCGGTGATGGTTGCCAGGCAGAATATGGCGAGTGTGGTAAATCCGGGAAAGCATAGAATAGAGAGTATACATAGAAGCAGAGAAGACTCCGCGGGTATCGTTGCTTGTGGATTTAGCAGCAAGGGTAATTCGATTCCGAATTCGCTATTTATCGGAATTATTCTTTTGGACAGTGATAAATACCCAAGATCCTAGTCTAGCCACCCCCGCCCTACCTCAGAAGGCGAACGTCTTGACCCTCTTCAAAACCTTCGGGGAGGTCGAAGCAGCTCGGGGCGTACTCGTCTTCCTTGATCGTATCCGAATGGCAGACCCGATCCGTGGAAAAGATATCTGATTGAGTCAAATAACAAGAGCTGATTGTCGTGCGAACATACGTTGAGGCAATGCAAGGCCTGGCTGCCTAGCTCCGACAAACTTTTTGAACTCGGCCTTGTTGATTGGCTACTGGGGTATAAAAAAACTCTAACTGTAGGGGCTGGTTGAAGTGTGACAGCACTGCGAAGAGGCGCTCGGCCTCAATCTGCTAGAGCTTGTCTTCCTTTGAGTCGAGAATACCATATCGCGAGATATCGTTAAATTTGGGCCAGTCGCCTTCATGGGGGACGTCTTCACCTGGGGCGTGTAGTACTTGTGGAACTTGATAAATGCAAGGACACATCTCAAGTCTGTTTTGCACACAGGCTCGCTGCCCACTACAAAGGTAGGCTGGGGAGTCGCATTCATGTTGGGCACTAGGATCCGTCCGTCCTGACTTCTTGGGCCTGTTGCAAGTTTAAGCCAACCTAACGTTAATCGAAAGGCGAAAGGCATGTTATAGTCACACTGTCTGTTTTTTAAGACGGACCTGGCCACACGAAATTCCCTTTTTCATGCCTCACTCTCGTGATGTTACTTCTCCTGGCTTAGACACGGCTCAGTCTTCACATGGTGGCGTTGGGCGTTGTTAGACCAAAGCGATATTGAAACCTGAGGAGGAGAGAGACGGTTTTAAAGGTCGTACTTGAGATTTCCGCTCATGTTCCGGGACGAGAGCTGCGTTGTTCTGTTCTTCCTTGACCCCAGGTCCCCTAAGCTCGACCAACATTAAACATTACCAGGAGGCCGATGTGTTCCACTGCTCCTTCCAAGCCTCGAGGTCGCTAGCAGAACTGTGCTCTTTCAACAAAGACCCCCTTGACGTGATTCCAAGATATCGCATTAGTGCAGATTGGATATATCGGCAAAGACTCTGTTGATTCCTCCCCCGTGGAGACGCCTGTTTCATACATGCCCGGGTCGAGGAAGTCGCGGCATATGTAAGTCTCCCCGCCCTTCCTGTTGTCCCCCACCTCGACAGTCGTGAGCGGCGCACGGGAGTGGGCTTCCAGGTCCACAAGCGCAGGCCCCTGTGCTGTATCGACACCGATGAAGATGTGGCCCCCGGCCCGGGCGGTTTCGTTGAGTGGCGGGACGTCTATGGAAAACCCACCGCCATCTTTGCGATCGAACAGACCCCTGAACGGACCGCATTTGTTCAGTATGACCTGGACTTCATAACGCATCAACACGGCCAGGAGAACTTGCTTGTCGACCTTGGTGACGGCGTGCAGCTCGGACACGGAACGGCAGACCACGCGGCCCTGCAGAAAGTCGCGCCACGGCCAGTTTTCGACACGGCGCGATTTGAAATAGATCATGACGAAACCGGCCGCGGTCCACACCAAGACGGTGAGGTTAGACGGATCCACGCCGCCAATACGGTCCTGGACAGCGACGAGAGCTACGCCGCCGCAGATAAGAATGCCGACGGCGGCTAGGACGATGTACGAGTACCACACGCTGGTGACGATGACGGACCCCTCGTCAACAACCCACTTGTCAACCTCGGCTATGGCTTTGGCGTACTTCTCACGGGTGTTGCGGTATCGTTGGCGGAGCGCCTCGGCCTGCGCGGCAGGTGTGTCGCACTCGATGCCGGCGAGCGCACCCTCAACGGCCATGGGCGTGTCATAAACGTTCTGGAAGCGCTGCGGGTGCCCGTGAGCCCTTGCGGCTCGGCTTGCACTATTTTCCTCAAACTGCGACGTGCGCAGGCGCGCCGCGGTGAGACATGGCTTCTGGCGAAAGAACTTGGCGGGGTTGGTGGGGTCCGAGACGTGCATCGCAGCGCGGGCGAAGCCAGAAATTCCGCTTGGGACGTACCCGCACAGCATCGAGTACGGCACAAGGCAGCCAATGACGTCCCGCATCATCGTCCATGTTTTGCGCCCGGGCGCCGACGCGTCGAGGGCGCCGGTGTGGTCCAGCACCGTCCAGTTCCATACCAGCGTGGTGCGGTCGCCAACGGGGTACTCGGTAGAGGGCAACGACGACCAGATCTCGCGGCAGACGTCGAATACCGCCCCCGCGCAGAGGATCATGTTCCGCGTCGAGCCCGCGGCAATAGCGCCATCTCGTTCCTGGCAGAGCAGGGTCCTGGACCCGCGGAATCCAGTGTCGTAGATGACTGCGCTGGTCTCGAACAGGTCGGCCGTTTGCTCCACTTCCTCGTCCCACCGCAGTTGCGCCGCGCAGCCCGATAGCATCGTGGTGATGCCGGCATTGAACATGTATACCACGTTGAAGTAGCGCGCTCCCGAGTTGTCCTCCATCGCGATGTTCTCGTCTTCGTCTTTGCCTTTGCCGGCTTCGGCAACGCGCGCAAGCAAGTTGTTCATTCTAGACGAAATCTGCCCCAAGCGGACGTTCAGGTCATTCTGCGCCTCGATGGTCCGAGACACCGCGGCGGGGAGGTCTTGGGCAACAACCTTCAGCTTGCTCGCGAACTTGGCCAGCGTCGACAGGCAGTTCTCGGCCCAGAACTTGCCCCTGATGGTGCGGACCAGCACACAGGCCATGGTCGCTGTCAGGTAGTTGATGAGGGCGTGGTAGGCCTCATCGTTGTGGCTCGCCAGCTTCATCTGCTTGTCGAACCTCACGGTGCCCTCGTCAGGGTCAAAATTCCGCATGAGATTTCGGTAGGACAGGGCAAATGTGTCCCCTGACATCATGGACGGGCGATGCTCGAGCATGACAAGCTCGTTATCGTGGACGCAGATGTCTAGCGCGTGCTTCATCGCTGTGGCTAGGACGTGCAAGCGGTTGTAGCCCTCGCTATCGGCCGAGCCGTACCACTCCTCAGGTCCCTCTAGCAGAACTGGCGCTTCCGATTTCACCGCCGCGACGAGTCGACGGACCTCCAACTTCCAGAGGTCCATCTCTTGCTCCTCCGACACATCGTACAGCGTGAGGTCGTTGAATTTGGGAAGATCCCTCATTTCATATCCTTCCTTGACTTTGAACCGCAAGTGACAGTCAAGTCCTGAGAAGATGCTCTCTTCGTCGATATCCAGGTCCGCAAGGCGGAATCTTTCGGTGTGGATCGTATCATCGCGGTCGTCCCCAAGCCATGGACCGTGTACCCCGATCCGAACCGTTTTGGCGCGGCGCAATGGTCGATGGCGTCTTGCGTTCGTGTCGTCTCCATCGAGCCGTGCTCCTCCCAGTTCTGAGATGGAGTTGCGGTTGCTTCTTGCAGATGCAGCGTCCATGATTTTGTTTTAGTGTTTACTAGCAGCTCCAGCAAGGCAATAGTACATAGACTTTCCGGGTTACATAGCTGGATGAAGATGAGTGAACTGCAGAGATGAACCCGCCTCGAGTTTGTGGTGGTGGGCTGTGGTTGTGGGCCAGAATAAAACCACCCTTGACAACACCACCTTGATGCATTGCTGGTCTCCTATAGGCAGAATACACCGCCCCCTTTCAATAGTTCTTGTTGTGCATTGCGTGACGATACCTATGCCTTTTCCATCGAGTGGCTTATGCATGGTTGCCTTCATCTGGCTTCAACGACGCCCCCAGTGCCCGTTTCCGCTCCTATGAAGCCCAATTCGTTCACGGGTGAGGGGTAATCAGCCCACCAGGCTTCACTGCATATGCGGGCGTTCTAGGTCTCTAATGTCGGTACTTATATTTTGCTCACAGCCTTGCCGATCGAAGGCGACGGAGAACAACGAGCTGAGCCTCTATCAAGTGCCCAGCTGACCAAGGCGCTAGATGTGGTCCTAGAGGGGGCACCCCAGTCTTGCTCTGCTTTTTATGAACTCCGACCTTTGCCACACAGCTCTTTATTTGCGCACAAAACTGTGGAAGCCAACGGATGTGGGCCCTTCTTCTCCCTGTCTCAATGAGCATCCCATAGGTAATCTGCCTGGTTTAACCCCATCACAGTTCCTACAACCAACCTGTACCATCCTTATCCCGCAAGGGAACGAAACGGGTACACGCCTTTCAACTCTATCACCGACCGACCTATAGCGTATGCGTACCCCTGCTCAAAAACGCAGACAATGGCGTTGCCTGAAGGGCTCCCAGACTACCAGAATGTCTTTTCAAGAGCCGACCGAGACGCTGGTGACCGAGGATCGGAAGAGGTGCAGCCTTTCAATTCCAAATTCACAGATATCAAAGAAATATGGCAAGACGGGGAGCTTCTCATTGTAACAAAAAGCCAAGACCAGTTCCGACAATCTCGAAAGAGTAAGAAGCGGTATGGAGAATACTCGCTTCTTCTGCGGCGAGTTCTGGACTTAGATGAGAGGCGCAAGCCGGTGCTCCAGTTGGAGCTGCAATCGGAAACGCTACGTCGAGCATTCCGCAAGATCGCGCAGGGAACCACCACCATCAGCCTCAGCCAGGATCCTATCACTATCTTTCAGCCCTACCCGGAGCTGTACCACTGCCGGGAAGATATCAGGACCGCTGCGACGGCGGAAACCACGGATGAGCTTACTCGGCGGGAGCTGCAGCTGCTGATCGACTTCGAGACCCAGTACATGGCTGAAACCCTCGCAGTCATCACTGCCTTCAAATCCAGCGAGACAATCGAGTTCGAATGGCTCTGGAGTCTTTTCCGACCGGGCTGCGACGTGGTCGTCCAGAATAACTCCGTCACGGAGACGCCAATCGAGTGGTGCGCGAAGCTAAAGTCGTTCAAAGTGAGAGAGGACCCTAGCGGACTGTGCTGGCTGATCACGGTCCAACACACGGCGTTTAACGGCCAGTGGTTCGGGCGGGGAGAGACGGACTTTCGGTTTCCTGCCTTTACTGGAACCGTCCCCATTGTGCAGTTGCCGGCCTACCCTCTTAAATACCATCAGCAAAAAGACCTTCTGATCGAGGCGTCGGTCGAGTGCGGGGCCATGTACGAAAAGTACTGCAGGGCAAGCGCGAAGGGCGCCGAACCGCCCGTTGGCACCACTATGATGTGTAATGGACTTTTTTGGGCCATGAGAGAAGAATCCGGGCGGGCTCCGAGGATGCACGACAGTCCTTCTCAGACGGTCAGACAGGCCCTTTTCCTACTCAAACTTCACATTGACTGCGACTAACACGATGCGGGCATAGATCAGCGGGCGCGTAATGATAGACGCCGAGGGGTTTTTCAGCAACTACCCCATGTGTCGAGATACACTCCTTCCCGAAGCTACTGCCAGAGTTGGTGGAACAAACTACGACAGCGACGACAGCTCCTCCGTAGAAAGCCGCAGATTCTTCATGCGGCGATCCCGACAATACCGCCGCCGCACAACCGGCTCAAGCATGGCCATTTCCGCACACGTTGAACCGACACCCCTCACCAACGACCAACTCCGAACGTGCTCTCCCTTCATCCCCGCCTTCTCTTTCTCCGCCCGCGCATGGGGTCTCGTCCTCATCCGCGAACTCGATGAGGTGGACTGGAACACCGAGGTGTACGACAAGCTTCAAATGGACGAGGACATCAAAACGACAATCTACCAGGTCGTCAAGAGCCACTCGGCGCAAGCAAACGACTTTGACGACTTCATCCAGGGTAAGGGACGCGGTCTTGTCTTCCTGCTACACGGCCCGCCGGGTTGCGGCAAGACCATGACGGCCGAGAGCATCGCCGAGTCGTTGCAAAAGCCGCTGTACAGCGTCAACGGCGGCGAGCTCGGCACGTCACCTACAACAATCCAGAATGCGCTTGAAGGAATCTTTGCGCTTGTGAGTCGGTGGGATGCCATTTTTCTCTTGGACGAGGCCGATGCTTTTTTGTCTAAGCGGGGCGACAGCGTCGAGAAGAACGCGCCTATATCGGTGTTTCTGCGCGTGCTGGAGTACCAGGCGGGCATTATTTTTCTTACAACCAATCGTCTGCCGGATATTGACGATGCGTTTCACTCTCGGATTCATGCGTCGATAGCGTATGCTCCGCTGGACGAAGCCAAGACACGCGCCATTTGGAAGGAGCTTGCGTTTGAAAAGTGCGGCTATGCGCTGTCGGACGTGGAAGTGGCAGAGTTAGGGGCGTTGACAATGGACGGGAGGGCCATTAAGAACGTGCTGAGGTTGGCGGTTTTGTTTGCCAAGGCAAGGGGGGGAGGAGAGGACATGGGATTTAGGGATATTAAGGCGGTTTTACCCTTGACTAGGGCCGGTATTGTCAGCAGGTAGTACTTGTGGTAATGCAGTGAGATGGCGGCGCTTTCTAATGGTGGTGTTTTTTTTATGGTAGTGATGTTAGTACCCAGTTACAGGGTCTCGAGAAATTCGGTTTTCTGAGGTCACCGTGCACCTCATTATAACCCTAACCCCCTGAAACCCTCACACACCCAACCCTCGAGAGTGCACGGTGACCTCAGAAAACCGGATTTCTCAAGACCATACAGTAGTCTGGGGGTGTGGATAGTGACGTTGTTGATGCCATTTTCGCTTAAGGTGCCGTTGAGGATGCTTCGGACCTTGTCCTCGCACCCAGAGAAGCGGTAGGCTGTGGCGGAACCAGCAATGTACAAGGGAACGATGACCAAAGACTTTCGTAGATGTGTCTGCCGAAGTTGCATCTTGACGGAAGGCTGTGTACTTGGAGGGTGAAGTTGACCATCACAGGAGATAATATGAGATATGTTAGATAATTATATGCACGCATTCTCTCATGTCCGAGAGACGTGGTAAATCGACCTGGTGGTAATGCAGAGAGAGGTACATGATTTCAGTCGTCGGTTCTTCGACAAGCAACTGGCCCAGCAAGAGCCGGAATTCGACAAACTCCTGTTTTGTGTATATTGAAGCCTCCTCAAATACCTACTCTTCATGGGCGGAGTCTTACCAGACTTTGGTACCCGGGAGCTTTCGGGCCAGAAAACATGCTTCCCAACATTTTCGTCTTGGCGCTGATGTCGCTGGACAAAAGGTTGCAGTCGATGAAATGCAACAGCCGCAGTTGACCTTTAATCCGCGTTGTCAACCTTGTTTTGCGCCACAGGTTGAGCAAATCCCTCAGCCCAGCTCCCTTTTGTTGAGACGTCGGGGACATCCGGATGCCAATGCAGAAATCTGCAAGACTGCGTTGGGTTCTGAGCGAAAGCAATGCAACTTAGACGCACAGAGGTCCCTTCGGCTACTTTCCCGCCAGTCTCAAAACAGAGCCAGGGTGCCATCGCAATAACATCCTAGCCACTGCAACCTGCATTTACACAACCTGGTTACACAGCTCCTAATTGGCTGCCGAAACACGAACCATGTCCCTTCTCGCAGCAGGCCACATAGAACTCATGCAAATAACTGCATGTCAACGTCCCATGGCTATCGGCCTTAGAAGCATGACAAAGCGCTCGCGGCCGTATGACTTGCGTAGTGGATAAGGGAAGAATAAGACTTGGCTTACCCCCTCCGTCTCACCTCCATCTTAGACCTCACTATGCCTTCACCTCCACTTGAAGGTTCACATCGATACTACTGTGTAGCTGGCAGCAATAAAAACCGCCCAATATGTCGATTGAACTAGGCGTTGTGATCCCTACTGTAGGTCAGTAATCCGCCCAGAACTGACATAAACACTCACATCCCCCACTCGCAGCAGGAGGACGTGATCAATGACGGAGATTCGGCTATCTCCAGCATCGAAGGTTCCACAACCTCAGTTGCCGAGTCAATCTATGACTATCGCCGCATCCAAGGCCGCACCTTCACCAAGAAATCCGACTACTGGGGCCCCAACGACGAGCAGCAGAATGAAGGCCTCGATATCACCCATCACTGGATGACACTCCTTTTCGATGACCAACTCTACAGCGCCCCGATCGGCAACGAACCCCAGCGAATCCTCGACGTTGGTACCGGCACTGGAATCTGGGCCATCGACGTCGCCGACGAGTTTCCGACAGCTCAAGTAATCGGCATCGACGTCTCGCCCATCCAACCAGCCTGGGTACCCCCAAACTGCGAATTTCACATCGACAACGCCGAGCTCGATTGGACATGGCCAGCGAATCACTTCGACTTCATCCACATGCGCAGCCTCGAAGCGTCCATCGCCGACTGGCCTGCGTTGTATCGCCGTGCCTTCAAGCACACAGCGCCCAACGGGTGTCTGGAGATAGTCGAGTTCGACATCGAAACTCGGTCCCAAACAACCGAACTACCCCCCGACCACGTCTACAAGACATGGGCCGACGCAATGTTCTCTGCCGGCGATCGGCTCGGCAAGACGTTCAAAAATCACGCCAACGACGGCATCGCCAAGGGCATGGCAGCGGCGGGGTACGTCGACATCGCAACGCGTGTCTTCCGCGTTCCAATTGGAGGATGGAGCTCCGATAAGCGGTTTAAGGAAATCGGGGCGCTCAACTTGATGTTTCTGGACCAGTCGCTGGAGGGGTTTGCGCTCTTTCTGTTGCATCATGTGCTGGGATGGGAGATTGCTGAGGTTCAGGTTATTGTGGCCAAGCTGAGAGCGGCACTGAAGGAAACGAAGTTGCAGCCGTACTATAACCTGTGAGTTGATGCACTGGAGCTGGAAGAATCGCGGTTGGAAACTAATGGTGGTGTGTTGTAGGTATGTCGTCTATGGGCGCAAACCGGGTTCGGCCGATGTCGCGAATGTTGCCAGCTGAAAAGATTCGACACTGCGCTGCGTGGATTCATCTTGCCTTTTGGAGACATGGAAGCTTCTTGGGTCAACCTGAACTTGAAAGCAAGGAAGGCGGCACAGTTCTTCTTAAAAGCGTGGAGCAACACCAGTGTTTGCATTGACGCGAGCAATCTTTGTTTAGTAAGAGTGCTCTGACTTGAACAAAGGAACCCATGAGCGAGTGTTATTATGCCCTTTCCCTTGACGGGCTGTTGCGAAATGGAAAATGATTTTGAAGATGCCACTTTCCATCTTTTCAGGGGCGTTTGCTGCCAAGTGTCTTTGAGTTCACACCGTGTGGAGATGCAAACAAGACGTTGCGCTGGACTGTGATCTTCGATGTCCGGCTGGCATCAGGGCACTATTTAGACACCGAACTAAGACATTACTTTCACCTTACTCTTCTCCTAATGTTCTGCTAGGAAACTGGGTCGTCAGGTGAAAAGTTTGGCCCTGCGATGCGACCCCAAGGTCCAATGCTCGGCAGGGTGTCAGAGCCCCACAGTCGGGATGGATTCCGCCACCACAGGCATTTTTTGACTGTGATAACGCCAATTCCAAGGCAAATTTCCCCTCAACCAAGAGCTCCGCCACGACCGCCAAGAGCCGTCCAACATCGATTCTCCTCCCGGAATTGAAGCACGTGGCCTGCGCCGTCCGCATAGGAAAAAAATACATCATTGAGGCCGCGCTCCGAATGAATCCGATCCTCGCGCAAGCCATCGCCATGGCCACCGCTGCCGAAAAGCTCGACACCGGCATCATTACCGAGTGGAGATCAATTGTAACATTGATTGTTTTTGTGTTGACGAGTAAGTCCGCGCACAAAAGTCTGCTTTGAATGCAGCAAAATTCGAATGGAGCTAATGACGATGCAGATATTAATGTTTTATTCCCTTTCCACACCCCCATCTACCTTCCCCGGCGACTGGCAGATGCATTCCTCGATGTCTTGGCAGCCGTGAGGGTTCTACCTACTAGGGCAGAGACACCTCTCAGTGGTGCGCGCAGTACCCTCGTGATACTCAACTTTCCAATGAACTTCGTCACGGCGCCTCTCATAGCAGATCTATTCCTCCTCGCCATATCCGCCATCGGAAGGGAAGAGGTTCGTGGCGGCACCCTCGGCACTGACCACATCTCACCACTCGATATCATGCTCTTCTTCATCACGCTCGCATATATCGCCATTTCGATCGACGCCTCCGGCCTCATTCGGTGGTTGGCCTACAAGGTCTTGCTCTGGGGAGGAGGCAGCGGACGCAGACTCTTCTTCTACTTGTATACGTTTTTTGCCGTACTCGGAAGCTTCATTGGGAACGACCCCATTATCCTCTCCGGCACTCCATTTCTTGCATATATGACACGGGTGTCAAGCAACATCTCACACCCCAGGGCTTGGATCTTTACTCAGTTTGCTGTCGCCAACATCGTTTCGGCTATTCTGGTTTCTTCGAATCCAACAAACCTCGTGCTCGCCGGCGCTTTTCAGGTCCGATTTATCGACTACACAGTTAACATAATTGTTCCCGTCGTCATCACCGTCATCGTTCTCTTTCCATGCCTCCTATACGTTGTCTTCAGGAAGGAATATCTTATCCCCAGATCAATCACGCTGCACGAACTCCCAGAAGAGGTCAGAGCCGAAACTCCGAAGAACCCTTGCATTCCTTATGCGAGAGGCGCAGCAGAGGAAGAGGAGAACATCCACGCAGACGACGAACAAGGGAAGCTCATCGAGTTAGCGGAGATCATGCATCCGTTTCTCGACAAGCAGAGCGCCATTTTTGGATCACTTGTCATCGCAACAACTCTCATCGTTGTTTTGGTCCTCAACGCGGTGAAACCAACAGGCGGAGACCTTCCCGTCTTCTGGGTGACCCTGCCTGCAGCGGTGGTCATGTTCTGCTGGGATCTCGGGCGAGGATGGCTGGGAAGAGGGCTGTCCCGCAAGATCGCACACGACGGTCGTCGTGAGCTTGATGAAGCCCGTGCTGAACATGCCAGGGAATCGGGCACTTCGCGCCCGGGAGGATTTGATCCGTCAGAAACCAGAAGCAACAGCGAACCCAGGACCAGTCGCGAAGATGCCCAGGGCAATGGGAATGAGAAGAATTTTGCCACCCGGTCCCCAGATAATGAGTCAACCTCTGGCGTTGACACAGCGGACACCATAATTAGAGGACAGCCATCAAGCAGTCCCGATGTTGGCGAGGGAACGGGAAACTGGGAGAAGAGTTTGGGGGTTGGAAATCGCACTGGCTCGTCAGCAGGCTCCAGCTCGTCCGAAGTTGAAAAGCCGACGCTGGTATCTTTGGTTTCGGATGCATGGACTTGGTCGCGAGAAACATTTCCCACCGCCAGCTTCGTGCTCGCCCATCTACCGCTGGCGCTTGTGCCCTTCGCCTTCACGATGTTCGTGCTTGTTCAAGCGCTGGTCACGAAAGGCTGGGTTCCCGTATTCGCTTATGGATGGGATCACTGGGTCAGCAGAACCGGGACAATTGGCGCAATCGGCGGCATGGGGTTTGTATCGGTTATTCTCTGCAACGTAAGCGGCTTTCTTGTTGACATGTGGTGTAGTATTCGGCTAATCTTTTGTCAACAGTTCGCGGGAACAAATATAGGGACCACAATCCTTATCTGCAGAGTGCTGCAAGCGTGGCAGCTCATCCACGAGCAAAACGGGACACCGATTTCCAACCGGACCTTCTGGGCCACCGTGTACAGCATGGCGCTGGGCGTCAACTATGGGGCGTTCAGCACGGCTTTCAGTGCCTCGTTGGCCGGACTGCTCTGGCAAGACATCCTGGGTAGGAAGCACATCCACATCCGAGCACGCGACTTTGCGCGCTTCAACGTCCCGATCATCACGATATCAATGGTCGTGGGGTGTGCGGTACTCATTGGAGAGGTTTATCTCATGAGAGACACCGAGCCGTATGTTCCATCATGAACGGGAGCCGTTTCGATATTTTCAGAGGGATTTCTACGTCGGCGGTTTAGATCTATTTTGCATCAGCGCATCGCGTTATCTGCCTTTCAACGGTTTTTGGCTTTTTTTGACGCGTGTCCCGCATCGATGGTCCCGGTTTGGGGCCCGGAACTGCAGCCGAAATCCATCGCGCATGATGAAGCCAATGGGAGAGGCGAAGGAAATGAGGCGAGCAGCGCGTGCAGCTGCAGGGAAAGGGGATCAAAACAATGCAGGCACGAGACTCTCAGCTTGACGCAGGTGCGGGCCTTTTCTTCTTATCCGGGCAATGATGTCCTTCGAGAGTCGCATCCATGTCCTGAAGCTAGACCCTGACGGTTGCTCCCGCAGCGAGGCGCTGCAGCGCTTGGTGAGCTGGCCAACAGCAATGGTTCGGGATATTAAGCGAAAAGCTGAATTATGCCATGGATTCACCCAACCCACCGGATTGGCTCCTCAGGCCCTATCACGGAGCGCCAAGGATAACAACACAACCACGATCCGTCATTGGGGAAATCGATTTCAAAACAGAGACTCCTAGGGCAACACGGTCCGAAAGAGCAAAATAATAAGATGAGATGCCCGCGGTGTTTCTCGGGGCGTACAGCCAGGGGATTCCCCTGATGCATTTTCCTCCCGTCTTCTCGTGCGCGTTTCTGTCGACAAACACTTTCGTTTCAATCCGATCCTGCCAGATTTCAGTGATTTTGGATCTCCCAGCTTCAGCGCCGCGTGTCACACGATAGCCAATGACGCAGCGGTAAAAGGGTCCATCCATATATCATGCCCCACAATGGACTGAGATGCTGCGAGACCTTACTGCTTTTGGTTCTGCACCCCTCAGGGGCGCTCGGACGGCCCCTCGACATCACTCGTCGAGACGATGACCTCCCGGCGCGGGCCACGGCGCTCAACGTCTTTGCCGCCCTCTTTACCATCCTCACGCTAGTCATCCTCGCCGTGTGGTTGATTTTCAGATTCGTCAGACAAGCGCTGGCGGGCGTGTCGGCGACTGTCACGGGGAGCACTTCGAGCTCGGCGTCGATGACGAGCACGACGGTTTCGTATGGCGCCCTCATTGGACATCCTGAGAGGGGTATGCTGACAGTTTTTTTCCCCACAGGGAGCATGTGTGGAGGTCGCCAACCCACGGGTTTGTGGTCAACAAGGACCGAGGCAGAGTCACTGGCGAAGTGCGTCGACCGAGGGGATGATAATATCTACTGTTTTCTTATTAATTCTTCACTTCATGTCGTTATGATGGCAAAGACTGGAACGGACTCGGGACATTCAGCATGGCATGAGCAAGCGTATTCTATAGACAGCATGTTTTTGGTTTTTGTGTATTTGTTTGATTTTATGGGGTTCATTGGCTTCTTGTTTTGTTTTTGATATATTGATGGCTTCTTATACGATAATGCAAGATCTTTTGGAAAGAGCAGGAGATTAGATCCTGATAACTCGTTGGATTCTTGTTACAGATCGAGTCCATTGCCATTTTGCGCCCTTGTCTTGGCAAAGATGTTTCCTGTTGGACTGCAGACCATACCTACGAACATTAGGGGCCGCCCCGGGTCCATTACAATCAATCGTCCAGGGCTGATCTCATGCAGATTTTCAAGGTCTTTCGGCAGCCCCAATAAGCAAACCGCAACGGAATTGCCGTTTTTTTCTGATAAGACAGTCGAATGCTGTCTGTCCCCACTCTCACAAACGGGGAAACCTAATACAGCCCCATTGGATTAATAAATATGACTGTGGCCGGATACTAACTGGAGTGCGAAGGGTTCTACGCAGCCCCCCTTCCCCTCCCGTCCCTTTCTTTTTACCAGGGGCTCAAAACATGCGTAGGATGAAGGCAAGGGGGACGAAGTTGGAAGACATCCTCAATTGTGAGAGTACTAGTAGTCCGGAGAGATAAGCCTGGCCTTGACTGCCAGCTTTTTTTAAAAGTCATTCTGACCGTTGAGGTCGTGCAAAAAACTTAGCTCGCTCTGAATTGTAGGTTTGATATGGTTCAGCACCAGTTAGAACATATCTTTGAAACTCATGATGGCGGACAGGTGTTTATTAATAACTCAATATTTTCGAAGCATTTCAATCTCTATATGTTCAACATCTTTTCCGCAACAACTCAACATTTCCCAGGTCACGCCTTCCTAGGACTCCTCGCTCACAAACTATACATCAGTAATTACAGCCTCCTCTCGATTAGCAACGGTAGCAGTACCGATGCTAGGATTCTCGTCCCCAGAGCTCAACTGGTTCCTGTAAGCCAAGTTCTCACCCATAGACTGCCCACCGCTCGCCAGCCCCCGCGTCCTCACATCCGTCACACCATACCCCAACACCTCCGGGGCCATACTTCTATGACCGTACAACATCACCGCAGCAAACACAGCCTTCGTAAATATGTCCAGCACACCATAAAACACCGCCTCCGAATCCGGATGAATCACATTCCCGCCCTCGGACAAACCCCATGCAACAGGATACAGCATCCACACAAACACCAACAACGGCCCAGCCATCATATACGTCCGCCGCACCGGACCGCCAGGCGCGTAAGCTAGCCTCCTCCCGTCCCACAACACCTGCCAAAACACAAACAACAGCGCCGACACCCCAAACGTGGCAAAACCCCACTTATACGACGTCGGCACCAGCGCGCCAATGAGCGCACACAGAATGGCAACCCACGCCGCACCAATCGTACCAACCATCATCGCGATGGGAACCCGCGCGGTCAGCAGCAGCGAGAGCAGCAGCAGCGGCGCGGTGATGAACCAGTCGATGTACCGCGCATAGAAAACCTCGCGGGTGCCGGAGCGCCGGAACTCGGTCGTCACGGGGGTCTGGCCGAGGTTGGAGCCCATGGCGAAGTAGGCGATGCACGAGATGAATGTGGAGGCGGCGAGGAGGTGGTGGAAGAGCCGGTGCGAGGGGGGCTTGGAGAGGGAGAGGAGGAAGAGGACGACGGTAGCAGCGCCCATGATGGCGCAGACGGTAAAGTAGAAGTCGGAGCCGTGCGAGGTGATTTCTATGTTGGCGTGGCGGGAGACGCCGGAGTTCGCGTCCAGGGCGTGGTTACCGGACATGGTGGCGGCGGTGAGGGTCGGCGTCAGGGTCGCAGGGACAGGGTAGAGGTCGGCCCTAGGTGTTGAGGCTCGGCGGCTCAGGCTCGAGGGGTTTGGTTTGTGGTGGTCGCTTGAGAAGGAAATTGTCGAGGGCCAGGAAGGTGGGCCTGGTTTTATTCACAACCGTTCCTCCCTACGGTGGAAGATATCGTATGATGACGGGTGTTTGGGAGAGCGGAGGATTAATACCATGGTTTAGACTAACACAAGCCCGTTACACCGGCGCCCGGCGACAAGATTACATCATACTACCGCGGGGACTGTCTTCGGAAAAAAAAGAAAAAGGCATTGAGCTGATTGGTTACCGGGTGGTGCTAGCACCGTTAGTTCTCAACGACGAGGGTTGCTCGGATGGAGCTAGAGTAGCACTCGGTGCCACACTCGCACCGTCGGGACTTGGCCGATGTCTGTGTGTCACAGGATGTCAACAATGGCCAGGTACTACTGCAAGGGCTACTGCTTGGGTCATTACCGACTGCAACCCCCGCTGGAAGTCCGCACCGGAATTCACCACCACCTGCCAGGTCTGGCCGTTGCGCCAGTAAGCTCCCGTCCCGTTGCTCAGGGGCAAGGTTTGACGATTTTGGTCTACCTTAGTGCAGACACTAGACGGTTGTCCCGGCAGATGGGGATCGCAACCACAATAATTCGTCTGTTGTTCACATCTTTTTCTTTATGCCGAGGCTCGCTCAAGATGCTCGTGTCTCGAACCTCATACTGACAGTGTTCTGCCCGGCCACGTCCGGCATCACCATTCTGACCGGCACATACCCGCCTATGGAACTCGCTCAATCCCGCACAAACGGAGACTGTCGGGAGAGCTCCGGCTTCTCAAGATTCCACCACTGATTTCTGGAGGAAGCGCGATTCAATTTCAGCTAGCTGGACGGCAGACGCAAGTTTCCCGTCCTCAGCCTGACAACATGAATCTTCATCTCCATGTCCCGTGCTGCAAGAACTTTACCTCCAAGAAGGAACAGGATTCTGCGCTGACTGCTATCTTACCTAGAATGTTGTCAGCACACATAATGACTTGCACAATGTAGACTGGCCCAAAGTCCCTTCTCAACAATCACTCACTCCGTCCATCGATCGATCGTTTAGCGCCCGCGTCTAACTAACGACAGGCACGACTACAACCGGAAAATACCACCCTAATCTAATTAATATTCTTCCCCTGGTTTAGCGAGCAGCAAACAAAGCTCTGACGTGACGTCGATGTCTTGCGGATAGCATCAAAATGCAGGCTACTCTGCCGGCTGAAGTCGGCAATGGTAGCACAGGCTCCAGTTCCGCGGGTACCTAGGCCAGCCCTCCCAATTCCCGGTTGAAGTTGGTCTTTCCACATGTTTTCCCCCAAAAACACCGCAGAAATCCTGGTCCTCTCCCCCTGCGCCGCCTGTATTCCTATATTGCCGCCAATATGGAAGCGCCTCCCGCCAACAAAAGTGGGATGCAGCTGGATATGAAGGGTTCCTGCCCGGAAATCGAAGCTTTCGTAACAAGGAATGGGCAGGGCCCAGACCCAGGGAATCGCAACCATGCCCAGTGTCTGTGTCTCATGACGACGTATCCCGCCTACCCAAATTCCAGGGGCCGCCACCCACAAGAATGCCAACCCTCGCGCCGCCCATTCCAGCTGCTGCTGCTCTCCATTCTTCTACGGCGATACCCTCATTTTTATACCAACACGTCATAGTATTTTCTTCCTGGTAGAATTATTACCCCAATTGCTATCCCAAACCCACGATGACCCGCCTCCTCCTCCCCCTGGCACTCTTTACCCTCTCCGCCAACGCAACCACCCTCCCCTCGGGGTTCTCCCAAGTCCTCTTCGAAGACGACTTCTCCCTGCTCCCCGCGGGATCCACGCCCTCCCTCCAAAAATGGTCCCACAGCCTCGGCACCAGCTACCCCGGCGGCCCGTACGCCTGGGGCACCAACGAAGTCCAGTCCTACACGGACCGCAACGCGGTCGTAACCTCCACCGGCGCGCTGCGCATCACGCCCCAGCGCAGCGCCTCCGGGTCCTGGACGTCCTCGCGCATCGAGTCCCTGTCTCGCTATGACTTCGCCTGTCCCGCGGGTGGTAAGCTGCGCATCGAGACCTCCATGAAGTTCGGCAACGGCCCGCAGGAGGAGCAGATGGGCATCTGGCCGGCATTCTGGTCCATGGGGTCCGATTTCCGCGGGAACTACTCGCAGTGGCCGGCGGCGGGGGAGATTGACATCGCCGAGAGTGTCAACGGGGTCGACAAGCTGTACATGGCGCTGCATTGCGGGTGGGCGCCGGGCGGGCCGTGCGATGAGTATAACGGGATGAAGATGGCGGTGCCGCTGAGCAGGGGGGGTTTCCATACGTTTGCGGTGGAGATTGACCGGACGAATTCCGGGGGTGCGTGGAAGGGGGAGAGGTTGACTTGGTATATGGATGGGAAGAGGGTGTTTAGGGTGGACGGGGCCAGTTTTGCGGATGAGTGGGTGTGGACGGCGATTACGAGGAAGCCAAAGTTTTTGATACTGAATGTTGCGGTGGGAGGCGACTTTGCGGATAATGCGGAGAATCCAGGGAGGGTGAAGACGCCGACGGCGGTGACAAAGGGGGGAGAAGGTGCAGCGTTGGAGGTTAAGTATATTGCGGTTTTTAGTACCTAGGGGAAACGGCGATGGGATTCAGGGATGAGTTGTGCTTGGATAGCCTTGATAATGGTTGTTTGCTGTCTGAGCCAAAGATTAGGACTTTTGGGGCATAAGATATTAAATAAGTCTTAGGGAGTAAATACGGTAGAGGGAAAAGACTAGGTGACAACAGAACAAACGTTAATGAAGGCTGTCCAATCTGATTATCGCCTCTTTCTGTCTATATTTGATGGTTTGTATATTAGTATCCTAGAATGGGCACTTGATAGACATGACCCCATTCAAGTCAGGCACGCCGCGCTGCTCGATGGCGATAATCTTGCCATAGCAATCGACCTTCCTGTTGTAAGTCTATTTAGCATCGACACTAGATCAGTTGGGAATATTACGTGAACAAAGGGGGGCCGCATACTTGTATAGTGTGCATGAGTCACCAGTTGCGGCAGAGCGAACCCTGTCTCTCCATAGATTTCCCAGGCTGTCTAAAGTAACATTCATGTTAATAGCTAATCAGCAAACACTTGAGAGGAGAAAGCGCGAATGGTAAATTTGGAAACCCACGGCAAGAATGCTCCGGCTGTCAGCATGTAAAGGTCGCAGATGGTTACATCGTAACGAACCTCTATTTTCAGCGGAATACCAAACCCCTGAAGGATGCCAAGAATACCGTAGACTTTGTCCCTCGGATCTGTGGCCTGATACCGTGTTGATATCGATAACATCATGCTCAGGACGCAGCCCAACTGCTCCCTATCAGCTTGCGGCGACAAACTGGCCGGATATAGTTCGCGATCACGTCCGTTGTAAAGCCTAAGAGTCTTGATCACTTTAACCAGGACCGGATATGACGGGTTGAAAATAGTGAAAATCTCCGGCTGTAGCCATCGCCTCCTAAAGTTTCTTCATGGGGTCACTAAACAGCAACGTTGTCGCCCTGCTCAGTGTCACCCAACGCACACCCCTCTGGCCGCAAACGAAGTGGATATTCTTCGCCAATACGAACTCTTGGACTATCCACATCCGTTTCCACCAGTCTCCGGCAAAAAGATGCCCGAGGGCAATCCAGAAGGGCCTGAAGTCATAATTGTGTGCCAGATGCCGGTGCGCAGCGACGGCGTCGTCATAACCCCAGTCCCAGAGGTGGACAACCCATAAATCATGCGAAATGCGAGCCCGTGTAATCGTCTTCTTCGCCGAGCCATGCAATAACGCCAGAAGCCTTGGTGTATATCTCATGCATGGGCGCCACCTACTGGGCACGCTCCTCGATACTGCTTTGATCGATGCAAATGGCGTCTACCCAGAGATAGTTGGGGTAGTTCCAAGAGAACCACTCCAGCCGTTGCGCTTCAGGAAGTAACTCCTCATGGGAACCACAAGTGCGATTGCAACATAATAGTCTGTTGCTTCGAAGTCGATGAAGTGCCGCTGCGAGATTTGGCTGAATCGAGAGACGATGCCTTTGGAAGACATCGTCGACCCATAGTGTAGGCTGGGGCGAGTTTGGCCCCCATACATACGACGGGGCGTTGAACTCGAGATCTGTGCGGTCCAAGGACACCTCATTCATGGAACATGTGAGATAGGGTCTTCTTCCACCCCCCCATAGTTGAATCCGCCGAATTGTTCGAGTTGATAGACGTTAATATAAGTTGTACTGAAATCGCGGGGCATTCTCCATGGTGCTGGCAGTCTGCCAAGCGGGGAACAACGCTATTTGCGGGACGGCTTGATGCCAAAGTTTGAAATAATACGAGCTTCAGTCATGATAACTAACTTTGTGTTCCGAGTCTTATGAAATCACAAGCCTGTTAGGCACCAGCGGACAGTGAGGGGTTAAACTGCATATGCAGGCGAATTCTCGTTGGGATTCACGAGAACCGTTGTATTTGACCTCATAAGCGGTTTGTATGGCTGATCTCGAAGTGTATAATGCAGTGCCTAGGAGTAAATCCCCGTCACCGATCATTGGGCCCAGCTCGTGCATCACAGCAGGAGGCTTCGTCATCGATATCAGCACTACTATTGGCAGAGAATTGCTGGCCGAGTTGGTGAGGGTATGGCAAATTGGCGGGACAGAAAACAATATCAGGCGAACAACGTGTTGATACGAAGATGTGAATTGTGACTTGGAGTCTCTCTCAGATCCCATTTGAGATGATGTGGTGCGGCGAGCACATCATCTGGGGCGGGGCAAATCTCCTCAGAGCGCACTTTCCCTCGGAACATGCCACCTACGCAGGCGAAATGGCCGCTCACCAACCGTGGCATCGGAAACCAGGGGAACGCTCCTTCAGATTCATCCCATACCTCCCACCAAGGCTCGGGGATCCTGGCACCTTTAATTCAGCTCACAACCATAGCATCCTCCTCTCCCTCCCCCTCCTCCAACCTAATATCCAACTCCACCCTCGTAGTCCTAACCTGACACAAATCCGCCCTCGAGTCCCCCAAATCCTTAAAGTTCAACCTCGCCGTCGCTTTTCTCGGCCGCCCCTGCCCCGTCGCATCAATCGCAGCCACCTCCTCCAGCTTCCCAAACTCACCCACCACCACATCCCTCACATTCCCATCATGCTCGAAATCCATCGTCAGGAGATACAGATGCAAGATAATCTGCGGATGTCTCGGCTGCGCCTGCCTGTTGACGACGAACCCTTCTGGCGCCGACGTGCCGCTGTTCCAGTTGAAGCAGATGCAGAGCAGATCGAGCGCGGCCTCTACGTTGGGGGTTATTCTGATTGTGCCGGAGACGCCGAAGATGGCCCAGCCTTGGCAGTTGAAGGAGATGGCGAAAAAGGAGTGGTCGTGAACGTCCCAGTGGCTGAGGGGGTAGAGGCCTGTGGTGTTGATTCCGGCGTGGTTGGCCAGGCTGACTTCGAGCGCAGAGGTTCGGATGGCTCCGGCGGCGATATCCAGGGTGCCTGGGGCGGTTTGGTTCAGCGGTAGCTTGGTTGCGATATAGATGGGTTCTACGGAGTATTTGTCGATTTCAACTGGGTTGAACAAGGGCAGCTCTTGGGGGAGGAATCTCACGAAGGAGCTTGGGCCGAGTTGGCGCAGGTATACGCCGATCATGGCCGTTTCGTCGCCCGATACCCTGCCGAGACGAAGGACGTATGTTCTTGCGGAGGCTGATGATGGGCAGACGCCGAGGCTTGTCCGGGTATGGATTCCCATGCTGGTGACGGATATCCCCTGGACGATGCCTTCCCTCAGGGGCGGGAGAGTGCAGTTGGCGAATTGAAAAGGAGAAGACGCGAACAGGCCGGCATAAACGGACACTCCATTGCGTATGTCGGCCCAGGCAAAGATGCTAGCGTCGTCAAACGATTTGACGATTTCTTCCTGCAGGCGGTGGAACGCTTTCGCACCCTCTCCGTACAGCAGCGGCATCCTGATGTCGAAGATCCCGAGCAGACAATACGCGATATCCTCGAGACGGGTGGTCTGTCTGTTAGCCGCCCAGGACATCCTCTCAGCAATCGAGAAGTCCTGCAGGTTCATGTCCCTTGCCAGAAGCGGTGCCGATATGCCGGTGATGGAGTGGATGATATCTCGGAGCTCGTGCTTCCTGCCAACCCACCCCCAATCCTCGTTGAAGAAATGGACCGTCTGCGGCGCAATCAGCTCCTGGAGGGTCCAACCACGAGTAAACCAGCGGCATTTAGGCAAATATTCGTCTATGCTGCCCTGAGACGGCATGTCGGAGAGGAAGGCGATGCAGAAGTGGGCTTCCTCGTACCACTGAAACATGGAATTGATGCTTTCGGAGAGCTCCGCGCTACTCGACTTGTCGATGCAGCACGTATCAACCCATGCATAACCGAGCCCTCTTCTGGTAGCGATTTCACACGTCTTTTGGATCTTGTAGTATCCTTTCTTTGAGAGCGTCGCGGGGGACGCTGCGACAAATTCTTGGAATGACACCTCCTCGCCCTCCCACGTGTGCGACAGGATTGCGTAAGACGGGAAGATTGGGCCGGTGAAGTACTCCAGCTTCATAGTTTCGATGTTTATCAGCCACATGGCTAGATTGTGTGGTTTCTGCGCGTTGAGTGCGAACTCGGATGGTAGCCACCGAAACGGCCAGAATGAGGGGATTTCCGTGCAGCAGTGTCCAATTGCCCTACTGCGCCACGTGATGCTAAAGCCTCATGCAGCAAGCAAAATTCAGGGAAACTGCACCGAGAATCAGGAAGAGTTGATATATGGATTTCCTCCTTTCCTCCTTTTTTTTGCTGGCTCCCTTTTATTGACATTGTTTCAGAGAGGGGCCTGTCAGTCACATCCAATACAGTATTTGTTATGCCCCCGTTGAGTCGACGAAATGTGTATTTTCTAACTAACTCTCCCTGCCGGCTCAGGCTTCAAGTTTTTCAATCGACCCCTAGGCGACTGAGCCCGGTGGGCGATTCCCAGAAATTATATTACCTAATGATTATAACCATTTGTCCAGAAATTTGTGGACCTTCTCGAACGTAGTCTGTGCAGAGTAATGCAGAGTCAGATCGTGTCCTGTATTCGCTGGAGCATAGTACTCATAGCGCGTCAGGTTAGGAAAGGTTTGCTGCGAATCGGCCAAAGCGGCATCACAGGCAGACTGCGTGCTGGGGCAGAAGATAGCATCGTTGACTCCAGTGACGGCCATCACAGGAGTGTTATGCCCGGTTGACGGCTGTAAAAGCCAGAGGTTCGACCCGAACTCGCCATCTGTGGCGATGTCCTCGTAGGCGTAATCTACGACGGGGATGGCTGTGTCGTATGCCCCACCGTAGAAGCCGGCCGTACGTGATTCTTTCTGGGTGATGGTCACGTAGCCGTATGCCATGCCAGCGAACCTTGTGGGATCGTGGATGGCCGCTGGTTCCCACCGGAAGGCCTCGTTTGCGGCGGTGAAGTTGACATAGGTGCTCCAACCTGTCAGGACGGCGACATCGACATCGTTGGGGTACACGCGTAGAATTTGTGTTCCGATTTGCGAGCCAAATGAGTGCCCGACCTGATGCTTGTAAATCTTACTGGTGCACGCTCAAGGGAGATAATATGGCTGATCGCGGTTGCTTACATAGGCAATTTTCTTGAACTTCTTGCCGATTACGTTCGCTGCCGAGTTGGTACGGACGGCTTTGATGAGCTGGTGAATGATCTCGACGTGCATCGGGGTCTGTACCACGTTGAGCGGATCGACAGTGCGGGTGCTAAGGCCGTGACCCAGGCGGTCAATGGCCAGTGTGTGATATCCCTCGTTATTGGCATATGCGTGCCAGTTGTACTGGTCGCCGAAACCGTAGCCCCCCCACATGGTGCCATTGTAGGTGACACCGTGGACAAGTAGCTGGAGTGTATCGGAGTTGTTTTGGACATTTTTGGTGGGCTTGCAGTAGACGCCATGGATTCTGAAGGTGCCGCTGATGCTCTGAGTGCCATTGGTAGCAACTCCAGTAGTTGTTGTGGCTGCCATGAAGGCGACCACGTCGGTGGCATTGTTGGGGTCCGGAGGGTTACTGTAGACGAGGTTTTGAGCGGTAGCTGAGAGATGGAAGTCGACTGGGACGCAGTGACTGCGGCCATGGCCTGGTGGGCTGACGGAGGAGGCTACTGTGCAAAGGGCAAGGAGAAATGGGAGCGCGAGGCCGAACATCTTGGTGGTTGTCACGTCCTTCCAAGCACAAATGTGTAGGCCGGAAGCTTTTTCATATATGTTGACCACTGCATCATTTTGACATGGTAGTACCCACAACCCACAAGAATCATAGGTAGCGTGTTGGTAGGCTGTCTTGAAGGATTGTGCAAGGGATTGACATCCGAGAATGCGCCTCGCTGCTAATCTCACTGCACCACGTTGCTTACTTGATAATTTTATTCGTGTCCGATATGTCCGATGCCGACTGCTCCGCAGTCCGAGGCCGTCAATCATTCCAGTTCACATTTTGGTCTCGCCGAATCCTTCTCGGCCAATGTTCGCCCCGTCCTACCCTGTCCTGCCCTGCCTGTCAGCTCAATGACAGGGAACTGCAGCCAACAGCAGCCCTGGCAGATGCACCACTTGAAGTTGGTATTTGGTGTATTTGGTCGGGACATTTGGTTTTCTGGGGAAGCACAGCTGTCATGCGGCAGGGCGCGAGATATGGGAATGGTTCTGTGTAGCAATGCCGACTCCAGCGTGGACCACGAGCCAAGCCGTTTCAAGCCGGCCAGGTTTTTATTTTGCAAGCCCATCCGATCTTGAGATCGCTCGGCTTAAATCATTTGGCCCGACTCCGTTTGACGTGTCCTATCACCTACCATGTAATCCGAGACTCGGACTCTTCATTATCGGAGGGGTGCAAATAGCAGGAATTTTGGGTGTAATTGGCTTGTCGACCGTAACCAACAGATTGAGATGCGACCCGAGGATTGTCCACTCTGTCTGCGCCTTCTCGGACGCGTCCTCCTTGCAGACACTGCTGACAAAATACTCTAGGCGTCGAACCCATGCTGACGCCTTGGCTATTGGGACAGTCCACCGTACGGATCCCTCTGAGTCCCCACCAAGTTAGATAGTAGCAGGTTGAGACCCTGGTTAATTCCAGCGACACCTAGACCAGGTGGTAAAGATCTTGGACGGTCTCGACAGCCCCCAAGTACTCACTGTCCATAACACCACAGACATAGCACTCGCCCACCACCTCGTACGCCCTCTCTTTACCCCTGACATTTCTAAGTACGTAAGGCTCACTAAATCCGGGCAAAATGACCACGATATCTCCGGCCCTGGCTTCTCCTGGCGCCAGCCCGACATAGCCACCCTGGGTGCGAAACGGCCGCTTCTTGACCCACCGTAGTATTGTCTCAATATACGGTCTTGCGTGCGCGGCAATTTCATCGCCGACATGACGACCTTTGATAACACCACGAGAAGCGTCCAGAGCCCGTGAATAGTACGCACCCAGGTCGGGCGGCGCTCGGCTGAGCTTCGAGTCTAACACCCGCTGGTCTGCGCAGGCGACCCAACAGGCTGTCTCTTCGTTGGTCCTGATTATAACACCATTTATACGAGCTCCCATGACAGTGGTGTCGCTGGTGTTGTGGTGTTCTTCTGACTGGTATTCGTATAGTGCCACGGGCCTTCGTGCTCTAGCGTAGAATTGTGAAAGCCAAGGTTTTGCCTGCCCTTGACTGCAAAGCGGCTCGTAAATGGTTGCTGAGAAATCCGGTACCCACGATGGGAGGTTTGCGATGCGCTTCTCGGGTTGCTGTGACCACGAGAGAACGTCGCCGAAACCGTGGGATATGAGGGCGCGTGTGATGTCGCGATAGGTTTCGTGGACGGGCTTGGCGTAGTCTACCTTGATTTATCCTTTGTGTACAGGGCGGTATTATCAATTACAAAGGGCCTAACAGAGGTTTTCGGGGGTAGGGAGCACAAACCCTTCTCATGCTCCGTTGCGAAGCCAAGCAGTCCAAATATCATGTCGCGGGGATCTGTGGCGCGCGAGCCTCGCGGTAGCTCTTTGATACAAAAGTTTGCCATTTTAACCCTTAAAGTGACAATATCGGCCGGGTAGATGGACGTGTAAATGATGAGGCGATGCATCTCAGGGAACGAAGGGGACCCAATGGCAAACCTGCGAAGATCGTGATTTGCCCACGGTCGCAAAATAACCGCAGAGAGCTCGGTGTCGCTCGAAATGATGTACTTCTGGAATTTCTGGAGGAGGATAAGGGCGCCGGAGAGGGTAAGCATTGAGATTGATTTTTGTCCGCATTGAAAGCAGAGGTCTTGGGCGAGGTAGGCCTCCTGAAGGACCCAGACGCGCCGCCAGTAGGGGTTGCTGGAGAAACGGGTGTAAGCAAAGACAGGGAATCCACCGTTCTCTTCACTGGATTTAAATCTATCTTTGAGTTCCGACAGGCAACGCTGGAAGACCTCGGAGAGTTCGAAGGAAAATTCGCTGAGCTGTTTGGTGGCACTGGCTCCGGACTTGTTCCAGAAGAGAGACCCGAGATGTTCCAGGTTGTCGAGGAGATCCCACTGACCTGCACGAGGACTTGAGAACTCGTTCTGAAGGGGTCGAGCCACGCAATCATCTTGCTGGCGCGCTTGAAGATGTCGCCCATGTGCTGGACATCGTGGGATTTCTCTGCCTCGTTTGTCTGATCGATGCAAATGGCGTCCGCCCAGAGATAGGACGACAGTTTCTTTCGTGCGAAATGGCGGAGGGCAGAATGCAAATTGTATTGAACGAGATGCTCTTTGTCGTTGACGAGGATCGGGTTGTTGGGAGTGTCAGTGCCCCAAACATACGACAGAGCGATGAAGTCGGGGCAAGAATCCCAGGCGAACGTCTCGAGCGTGCAGTTCGGGGCAAAATTCCAAGACACAACACGGAGGAGCTTGATGCTTTGCAACCCATCGTTAACATTCAGTGAGGCCTTGGCCACCTTGCCCAAATCGGTCGCGCCTTCCACGGCCGTGGAGGACGAATGCTCGAGAAAGTGGGGCGGTGCGCAACAGTAGATCGGTGCCGAAAAGCCCTTGTCCTGGCTGTACGAATACTCCCGTGCTGACATTTGCCGCTGATTGGCCATTAGGGCAAAAGGAGTGTCGATAAAGTACAATACATCCTGGCGTGGCAGCTGGTTTGGGCGTGACGACTGAGAAGGCCCATCACGCTTCAGCGGGTTTGGCGGTTCGTTTGCGGTCTCATCGTCCCCGGAGTACCAGACACCCCTCTTTTTGTTATTCGGGGCGGGAGACTCGGACATGGTAGTTCTGAGATGTTTGGCGCCTCGAAGCTGTCAAGCAAAGCTAAGGCAGTAAGTCCGGAATTGGCGCCGATCATGTGATAAATGAAGTTAGCCCTCTGGGCTCGTATCGTGGTACAAGTAGAGGTAGGTAAGGAAGGCAGTGGTCGGTTGAGCTGATTGAGGTCCAACCTGGAAGTTTCTATTCTTTAGGCCTGTAGATTTCTCGAAGTCTTGAGGAATCGAATGCTCAAGTAGTAGGTCCCCGCGCGATGAGACACCTCGACCAAAACCTTGCCGGGTTCTGGCCAATAAGCACACAATGCCATTCAGCGCCAGGAACGGTGCCAAAATTGGCACCTCAGCCGTGTGGGCTGGATCCAAAGGTTACTAGGCAGTTTCGTTCTTTCACCGAAATGGTGCATAACGCACTCCACTACACCACGGCGGGTAATCACAATACCAGTGGATTCTGCCAATAAACCCTTTGAATAAATGAATCCATATCTCATCACGCACTGGCTGAGATTCCCACCCCACAACTCCGGCATCAGACACTCCTTAGGCAGCTGCCAAGGTATTAGGTATACTTGTCAATTACCTACCACGTCTTCACCCGGATGCAGCTGCCCGCCTATCAGCGACTGTCGTGTCTGAAGCCTTTTACGGCTTTTTTAACCTGCGGATAAATCGAAAGATCAATCATCACGAGTTGGCCCTTACCAACAAAGTTACAGATTGGACACTATACTCCCTCAACTGCTTGGCGGATTTGCAGCTGGTACGCCGGTCTTCCTGGTCCACGGGTCTTCCTGGTCCACGGGTCTTCCAAGGTTTAAATTTACCCCTTTCAACTAAGCTACCTAGGTAAAGTAGGCAGGTAGTTCGTGCATTGTCGTTGATCGTAAGTTCGCTGTGTTTTGTTAGATGGATGGGTCCTCGGCAGCCAATGAGAGCGCTGATTGGCTGCGACTCAGGGGTCAGGCCACTTCCACCCACATCGAACCACACCACTTTTTGCGGGCTCATCAGGCCATGTACGCGGAGCTAAAACACGCGACTGTCAATCTTGAACAAAACTGAGCAGTCCTTCAGTTTTAGGAGTTTCATTACCCACTAATTTCCCCCTGTTCGCCTGTCTCATTCACTCACACACCCCATCACCACATCTCATCATCTCACTCACTCTCACTCCTCCATCCCATACAAAACAGACATCCCGTATTTGCTGGGTCTGATTTGCGCATTCTTGAAATCACAAACTCATCCAAATCATAATCACACCATTGAAATCACGATGGCCTCACAATCAAGAAACCGGCCGATGCAGCACATCGACCGTAAAGAGCTGTACACCAGTCTAGAGGCACGGATAAGATACCTGCACTCTTTCCTAGATTTCGGGACCAGTAAGGAACCCCAATCCGGCGTTCTTTTTTGCTACTAAAAATCGAGTTATTTAACACACCTCCAGGTGACATCGAGGCGCTTCTTTCCGGCAGCAAGTACATCCAGGCCTTGATTCCCGCGGTGGTCAACATTGTCTACAAGAAGCTTCTCCAGTATGACATCACAGCCCGGGCATTCACAACCAGAAGCACCGCATTTGAAGGCCCCATGGATGAGACCCCGGATGAAGAGAGCCCCCAGATTGTCCATCGGAAGATGTTCCTGTGCGCATATCTTAAGAAGCTATGCTCGGACCCGACCCAGATGGGGTTCTGGGAGTATCTCGATAAGGTTGGGTGAGTACATACCACTCTCAAGACTACTTTCAGATCAGATCCATTGCTAAACAGCCGACCAGAATGATGCACACCGGCCTCGGGAGAGCATATCCCCTGCACATCGAGTACATCCACATCGGCGCTGCTCTCGCGGTTATTCAGGACATCCTCAACGAGGCCATCCTGTCTCACCCGCGCCTGCCCCTGCCGCGCAAGATTGCCATAACCAAGGCGCTAAACAAAGTCATCTGGATCCAGAACGATCTATTCACCAAGTGGTATGTACACGATGGCGAAGAGTTTACGGACGGCATGGACTTTGGCGTCATTGAGAAGGAGGGCTGGCTGCACGGCAAGAGGGTCCTGCACCATGAGAAGGATGGAAATGAGTCTGAGGGGAGCGACGATACTGCGAGTCCGTCTGGTTCCTCGCAGACGAAGGAGAGGGATGGAGTGAAAGTGGGTGTTTGCCCTTTTACAGGCGTCACTGCGGCGATGGGAAATATAAAGGTTCATGGTGAGAAATTGGGGGCTGAAACAAAACCAGAGACCGTTCAGAATGAACAGTAGTAGCTGGAAGAGGATTGAAGTTAGAGGCGTTGCATCTAGGTAAAGCTTGTCTTGTGTTTATTTCACGTTGGTTTCGACATTTTCAGGCATCGGAGCAAGCGGGGCGGAGTACCTTGCGTATAGACAGGGCCATGTCGCTCAATAATGCGCACACGATAGAGATGACGCGGTGATCAGCTTCGCAACGAATGTACTCGATTATTCCATAGCTTTCTCCCTCGGTCATGACGTTGTTGAAGATCACATACTTTTCTCAGATCTGTGCTGCGTCATTCACTGGGGTATGGTAAACACAGCTAAGCCATTTGTTGACTCTTTACCTAATTCGGACAGCGCGTCGCGTTATCTCGAAGCTTCCACCGTCTAGATCCGCGTGTCAAGGGCCGGGAAAAAGAAATCATAGAAACGCCCCAAAATGATTATAAGTGGCTTTCGTGCACGCTCAGTTTCAATTGACATCTTCGCTTTCATTTTTGGACGTCTTTCTCACAAACCAATCGCTCTCGTCAGTTCAGATTGTTTATACCACCTACCAATCAAACATGTCTCATCAGCGGTCTGGAGGGCATGTTCTTGCATCCCGCGATCCCAATTGCGAAGTTGTCAGGGGGTCTTCACAAACAATGAAGCATGGCGTGCCATCCAACCACCCGGGGGCTGTCAACACTGTGGCCTTGCCAGCTTTCGTTGACCTCACAGATGAAAACACTCTCCCATCCATCTATGCGCCATCATCCCTGGGAGTGGCATCTGCGCCTAAGAAAACGGCGCCCAAGAAACTCAAAGCACACGCCGCAGATGACATCGAGAAACTCTACGATGTATCCCAAATCCATCTCGAAGGCGAAGAGGACGGCACCGTTCCCATCTACGACAGCTGCAACGACATACGCAAGAAGATTCGGGCTTTTCTCCGCCGCAAGGGTGTCACGCAAGCCGCTTTCCTTCGAGCACTCGCCAACTGTCGTCCCGGTGGTGGGCCACCCATCAGCGCCTCCAGCTTCCAGATGTTCATGAGGCAGACCAGAATAGGCGGTGGCACCGGCTCGCCCGTCTTTTACACAGCCTACGTGTTCTTTGAGAAGATGAGATTGCGGGATGGAAAGCCCAAGACCAAGCGGCGGGAGGAGATGGAGAGGGTGTGGGGGGATTGGGAGGACTGGAGGACGGGGAGGAGGGGGTTTGCTGACCTCGGGAGAGGGATTACTTGCCATGTGAGTGAGGTACCGGTATTGGACGAGTACGGGATGGTTCACATCAGGAAGAAGGGCACAGTTTAGGAGCCAAGCGCGACGATATCTGTCACAGGAGTTAGTATTGCCCGGTCAATTTCAGGTATCTCGTACATGTACTCAATCTACACTCTCCCACAGGGATACACCCGTCAATGGAATTTGAGTGCAAATTAAACGGCGCAGAAGGGTCGGCCCAATGTGATTCTCGCCCTCGGAAAAGCAAAGTCGCCATGCAAAGAGGTTATCGGTGGCGTTGAACTGAGACAGCACTCCCGAGGACGCAACTTGAAGTGGATGACGGAAAAGATGCACAGTGAGAGACACGAGGGATGACTGGGGAGACTGGGGTCCCTGTTGCGAGATAATCTGCACCGCCGCGAATATGCATTGCATGAAAAAGCGCGATATCAAATCCATTGGGGCTGGCTCAAGTGGGCTTGCAGTTTGCGTTCTGCTTGCCATGATGCGCGTGGGGGGTGGGAACGAGTTGCAGCTTCAGCTTAGAAATCAGTAGCTGAATCGAAAGGATGCTCTACTATCTTCGGGTGGAGTTGTTACGGACTTCTTCGCTTGGTCGTCGCTTCCAGCATGGTCGCCAATTTTGGCGCTGCAAGGTTGCCAGACGAGCAGTGCGAGTGACCAAAGTGTTGTCGCCGGCAACCTCAGGGGCACTAGCGCCCCACAAGCACTGCACCACCTGGAATCCTGGGCATCGAGGCGTCCAATCTGTTCCTTCCTCCAACGCGAGAAAAAAAGGCCCACCACGATCCAAGCTTGAACCTGCGCAGCGCAGGACACAGCATGCAGGAACAAACGCTTTTGGCAACACGCCAATTACCACGGCCATTCCATCACAGCGCGCGCCAGCCACGGTGACATTGCTTGAATGCTCACGGATGTTGCTCCGAAGATCGACGCCTTGCGTGCGCACTGGGAACGAGAATGACAGACCTTTTCGGGGCAACTACTGGGTACCGCCGCCACCCTTCCGCATCTCGATCTCGAGGACGGCTGAGCCGGAGTCGCGGAGCGAGATGACAGACGCCAACTTCGAGGTGGAGGAGGACCGCACGCGAGCTGATCACCACCCAGGTTCGTAGTCGCGAACTGCGGCTCTGAACGGGCAGCTTACGCTTGGCGAGCCGAGGAAAATGCCGCACACCACCATCGACCACATGGCAGCACACCGATCTCCCTCTCCGTCTATCCCGCCATTGACAGTTGAGAAGGCTTCGATGGCTGTCGGTGCCATCACTTCCGCTCGAGGCACGCAGCTGCCGAGCCTGTCTGTCCCCCGCCTCTGGCCCTCGACCTCTCCTCCCGCGCAGCCGCCCGAACCGGCCGCAATGACCTCGGAGCCGATCTGATCCTCAGTTCGGGGCCCAAGCTTGGTGCCCACCATTCGGAAACCGGAACCCACACTGGTCAACGTGGCGTGCGAGCCATGACATTTCTTTCCTGGCAATGCATCCCTCTCCTTGGGTGGGCACTGCGCCGTATGCAGCAGTTCGGAAGATTGCCCTGGTCTTGTTGACAGCCTGTCGGTGCGGTCGGACATGAGGCACAGACATCATTTCCCACATGGTGTGTGTCCAGTGGTATTTCTGCACAAATACGCCTCAACGGGACCTGTCACCGCTCAACTGAAAGACCCATGAGGGCGACCGTTTGGTCCTCCGTTGTAAGACTTTGCGGGGCCGGTTTTGAAGGTGGAGGAGGCTTGGATGCCTGGTCATCAACGTCGCGGTACCATGACTTTCGAACCTTATGGGATCGATTCCCCAAGCGCTCAGTTTCACTGCGGGCCTGCGGCGGGACACGCATTCTTGTCAGGGCGGATTTACCCAAGCCATTCATCATCGCAAGGCGTTTTCTGGTACCGATTACACATGGGACGTTCTGGTCTCCTGGCGATGGCTCGCCGCAAAGTGCCCCACCCCGCATCCTTTCCAACGGCCGAGAATGACAATGACGCGGACGAACAAACGCGACGCCTTTGGTCTCGACTTGACTGCGCCTTCCCCGATTCAGAAAGGGGTGCTTTTGCTTCAGTGATCGACTTTGCGTCGTGACTGTTTCTTCTTCTGGCCTACGACCAGGGTCAGTGCCCTCTTCTATGCGTTACCTCTTGGCCGTCGGTGGCCGCCAGAACAGCGTTTTTATCTCAGGCCTTGGCCTAAAGAAGGTCTCATTGGGGGTCACTCGCATTATGAGCGCCGACAAGCATGTGGGCTTAGACAATCAAGTTCTGTCGATTGATCCTAGCTTCATCAACGGCTTCAAGGGAACCAAAGAACCTAGCGGCGGGCTCCGCAAATTGTGCCCCTCACCGGGCCGAGAGACGTCGCTGCATCGACTACGACCGCGGCAAATTGGGCGCCAAACAGATTGCGTACCATAAAACAAGGCAGTGCGTCTGCGTCTGGCCGTCCGATTATCCAGATCGATAAATTCTTCTCCCGTGTCCCAGAATACACCGCGGACGGGAGGGCAAGCGCCTCCTCGCTAATCTCTAGCGCCAGCTTACCTACCCACGGAGCCACGGGGCTCGAGCCAGGTTTCCGGTCCCTGCAACGGCTCCCATGCCAGCCATTGATCCATCTCGGCCGTTGAATCGTCAAATCGCGGATCAGCCCTCACGATTCACTTCCCCGATTCCCGTTCATGCCAGCATACCAGCCGCTCCGTGCACGACAAGGGGTGGCCCTGTTTGCAACAAGCCGCCCTTCATTTTAGACGACACAGTCCACGCGGGCGGTCATGCATCGCCAAATATCGCCAGTTTGTTTCTTTTGAGAGCCAGCGTGCTCGTGCGGCCCTGTCTACGCGGTCTTCACCGAGCAAACTTGCTTGGCATGCTCCAGGATTCTCGCGACGCAGCCGACAGCCCGTTTCATACGTTGGGCAAGCAGCGAGGCGCGCCTGTGGCAGCAACGCCTTCAGTCATGCCAAGGTAAAGACCGAGACTAGCATGAGGAGAGGATCGCGTCTGCGGTTACCCGCCATCATGTTCCTCGGGAACCGCGCAACTTCCGCGGTTAGGCCGAGTCTTGCAAGCTGTTCGCTGTCTGCCGTGACCGACCGCTGACAGGGTGCATCGAGGTCGGCATCAGCCTCCAGACACCACTCAGGCTTGGCATACCCGACTCCCGCGCACCCCAGGCAGTGCTGCCCCAACAAAGCGTCCCCCATGGGGATCGTTTGTTTAGCTGAGGCGATCATCGTTGCTACCCTGCTCACCGACCAGACGCAAGACGACAACGGGCTGCAATTCTCACTTCCGCGCTATGATTTGCAGCTGTCTTTTATGCACCCCATGACAGAAGATCGGCGAATTATAACGAAGATTCGCTGGCACCCGTGCCCTGCCGGTGTTTCTTCGTCCCTCTGCGAGTTATCTTGCCTGGTCCCCTGACTCAGGATTCCCCTCTCGCAGCCTGGTCCAGTCGGGGACAGCAACCGGACCAAGAGGGTCCTCTAACCAAGCTGCAGCCTTAACGGCGTCCCTATGACCTCTCGTCTACCTGGAAGAGAGGGGAAAGGGAGCCAGAACATGAGGGGAACATGGGTCCTCGGGGGTGGGAGCGGTTATATCTTAGCTCTGCTATACCACCCCCATGTTAAGCCTGGCGCCAGAACGTCCTAACCGCCGCTGAAGAGGAGGACGCGTCGTGGGGGAGGAGTTTATAGCGCTGCCAACACATCGTGGTGTCACCATCGATGGGCCCCAGCCTCTCGCTATGGCTGCCTCTCCCTCCTTCACGCCCCCTCCCACACCCCCTCATCCGTTGGTGCCGCGAGTGGAGCGGCGGTACGGAGCGGAAGTTCGCCCCATCTCTGCACCCGTCCCTCGCACCTCTTATCGTTCCCGAACGGCGCTGAACCACGCCACCTGCTTCCCTGATCTGCTGTCACTTTAGGAAGGCGCCCCTCGGCTCTCTCGGGGAGGGGGTACTTGTCAGGAGATTACTATATCTCGCCCCAAACGATTCGTGGAATGGCGGGTCTTGTCCCAGGGGTTGTTTTCTGTACATCCCGAGTGGGACCTGGCGTTGTGCTGCTGACCACGTACGAAGAAATAGGCAGAATCTGCCGCAATATTAGGGGAGAAGCAGAGCCCACTGATGGGTCTCGATGACACCGGCATTGCCAACAAGAGCCGACCATAGAAGTACCTTACAGCAGGTCTGGTGGACTTGTACCTCTCACGTTTGGCGAGAATGTAGGACAAGTTGGCGAAGCCAACATGATGCGAGCGACAGGGTCTGCGGTCTGCTTACCCCTCCTCTTCCTGGCCGTCCAGTCATATCTGTTCAGATGTGGTTTCAATGCTCGGATTATGACGGAGGGAGAGGCCATATCGGATGGTACACATCAAATTTTTCTTTGCCTCGTGGCTGCTTGACGAGCCCAAACGTTGGGTCCGCGGCCTTAAGACATGCAATATGGGATCCGGTTCCGCCTTGGTTGCAGGACCGCAAGCTGGAGGAGCTGGTATCACCGCAACCTTGTGGTTGCCGCTGCGCGTTCTTCGGGAAGACCTGATTCGTCTCTGTCGGGGCCGTGGGGACAGGATGTCCGTCGTCGAGCGCCTGTCTCTAGTCTGTCATTACCTTCCCACCTGGCTCCCCAGCTATTCTACTTCCGTACCGACCTGCGTGTATCCTCCCCGACCCCGGCTCCGAAGACTTACAGTGGCTCGGCACGCTCTCCCCGAATCACAACGCCCTCAACGCCCTCGGCTTCAACTTGGCGGTCAAGTCCCGAAAGATTCCATGACACGCACAGTACGAGGTGTAATGGAATGACTGCTCATCTCGACTCCTCATATGTGATGGTAAGAACAATATCCGAGAGGCGTGCTGGCTCGCTCGGAAGAATGCACTCGCTATTCTGGCCGGGTTCCCCTTGCCTCGCTAACTCTCGCTTCTTCCTGCCGCTTTCTTTCTTCGTCTCTCGCTGCTGGCGCTCGACTCGCGCGCTCTTCTCAAGGCGCGCTATGTCCTGCTGCGCTCACCTCCTTGTCCTTCGGCTTCTCTTGCCCCTTCCTCTCGTCTTCCATGCAGCAAGCATGCAGAAAGTGCTACTATGTGAGTAAACTTGTTGCAGCACAGTGCAGCCTTAGCCTGAGCTCTGCCCTGGCATGTCTGCCCACTCGCATGACCCAGTAGTATGTCGTGTCCTGTGCTGGGTGGATCCGAAGCGGTCCGAAAGGCTGCCTTGACTGGACGGTCGCCACGAGGGGAGGACGAGCGCGCAGGGACTGCACTGCACTGCATGCGGGGTTGGTTGGTTGGCTAGAGGAGGAGGCGAACGACTGTGTGAAGGGGGGGGAGAAGGAAACAACAAAGGCATGGAGGGAGGGGGAGTAAGATACTTAGCACCGGCGCTATGGGACGCGCTCATCGTGCATGGCTGGTGAAAATTCAAGCTTCAGTTTACTCCTTGCGGACTTGTATGCAGCTCGTGCCCGTGTTATATCCCACACACTCACACGTGCGCCTCTCGCGGCTTACTCTCTTTGCCCTCTTTGCCCTCTAGCATACGCACCCTCTTCAAGAAGTGAACCAGGTCGGAACCGGTCATCAGCCCTGGCTAGTACCGGAAAGTTTCATAAAGAAGCACTAAGAGTTATTATGATGGCATAATCCACAGGTCAAACAACTAGTCACCACTGCTGCCTGTCTGCGTATGGTCACGTCGTACAGGGAGAGACAAATGCTTGCGTTCCGATATATCATTTCTTCTGCGATGCTGTTTATTCATAAATGCCGCCCTACTAGCGAAAGGTGTCTCAGGTATCTACCCTTCGTTCTCTTTGCTCGGAGCCCCTTTTAGTCTGCAAGCCCCGCAAACCCCTCATTCATCAAGCCGGCCGGCCCTGCCCTGATGTGGGCCATATACGCAGACCGAGATCTGTAATCCTGAGAAGTGCTGGTATACGGGACGCTTTCCTGACCCCCACTCGCTAGCTCCATGGGAACAGGCCAACGTCTTCCACACCATTTTCTTGCCACCCCCTTCGGCCCCTTGATATGACCGCCCCGTCCTCTTCTTCTCTATCACAGCCCTGGTGAATACCTATCAATCTCCCACCACCACACCTCTCCGGCTTTCCGCCGTGATACCCGATTCCGCAACGTGCAGGACGGTCGTTGACGCAAGAAAAGCATGCCAAGGTGGGGGGCATGCCGAAGGGCTGAGCCTGTAGCATCACTTGGTGGAAGACACCAAGCCGTAGAACGAGCGGGCGATGACGATTTCGTTGCATGCTCCCTCCTGCCCCAAAATGGGTAATCCGTGATCCCAGAAACGCCGTGCCTCGGGAGTACGTCGAGGCAGATACAAAAAAGCGAAAGTGAGGGAAATTGAGGAAAAAGAATCCGGAAAGCTGAAATGATGTCTGTCTTCCGTCCCGGGACCAGAAAAGAAAGTGATGTCGGACAATGTAGCGCGGCCGTGCTGTCATTACAATGATCGTATAGAGTCGTGTTCGTATCCCCCTGATATGCCGGACTATATGGTATAAATGAGCGCCAGTAGATGCCGTTCCGAGCCGTTCTCTAGGGAATAATGAAAGATAGTCGAGTTCTTGCGTGTCCGGAACACGTCGCCGTGGTCCGCCCATAATCCGGCCGACCGGGTCTAAGACTGTGCACCTGATCGTACAGCAACGAGGCACCGTTTCCGGGGGCGCCCGCCATGCGTATGGATGTTGACAGGCGGAGTCATCAGCCGTAGCAGAGCGCGCACTGCCCAGGCAGCATGATGTACCGCTCATGAGGTCCCTTCGGACAAGAACGCTTCCGGCTGCCGTCGACGGAAGTGCGGAAGAAGTGTACTCCCGGGTCGACACATGATGTGTAGATGTAGTAGTTTTTGGTGAAGTCACACATGGTGACGGCCTCTCTGCGCAAGAGAACGAGCAAGAGAGACGGTGTTCTGAGGGAGACGGTTAACTGGCTGAACCATGGCTGCATGATAGCAACGAGACAGGCCGGACTAACAGGTATATATATAAGACGCAGCAAGCGCGGCTGAACGGCTGTTGGCAGGACCCTCTTTGGTTGCAACGGCGGGAAGGTCCAAAAGCAGAAAGGTGATGGCGACAATAAGATACTGGGATGTTGTGGTCGAGGGACGGGGTCGGCCGCATGCGGCAGCTTATATATAAACAAGACCCAGGCGGAGGGGGTATATCAGGAACGGGACAGCAAGACTAAGGGCCCACTCTGGAGACAGCCAGGCGATAATGATGTGAAGTGTGTAAAGGACCCCCAGTACCCTGGCGCGGCAATAAGCTCGGAGGCGGACGGTCTGCTGTGGCGGACAGCAAAGAATAATAAGGAGAAAATAAGAAGGGCGACAAGGCGTCAGCTAGCCCCGGTGCGGGCGATGCCAAACAACGAGGTGCGTCGGCTTGTGGGCTGGTCTGGGGACTGTGTGGGATGCTGCTACTGCTGCTGCTGCTGCTGCGGGACTGTGTGGGAGGGTGTCGGTAGCATTTAGGCGCTTGAAGCAGCCCCATCAGCGACCGTCATCTTTGGGAAGGAGAGTGACGTGGGTGGTGTGCGGCCGAGGTACATGCAAAGTACGCAAGAGGGCAGCATGTATTATGGATGATGGATGATGGATTATGGATACCGCAAGGGAGCAGCCGCGCAGCGAGGGTCACTCAGGCACGGCGCAAGAGACGGGGGGGAAAGGGGGTACGATGGTACGAGAGTCAGGAGTGCGGAGCCAGGAAGATAGAAACAAGGAAATATAAACAGCTCTGGCGCCAATTCCAATGCCAATGCCAATGTCCACCTCGGGGCGCAGGCTGAAAAGCGAGGGAGGAAAAAATAACGTCTCAACCAAATAAGGGCCTGCTCCTGCTGGGAATGCGTGGCCCGAGGGTAGTTACTCTCGGTAGCAGGCGGGAGCATCAGTCACGTCGGCCAAGGACGAAGCGGGCGTGAGAAAGACAAGGGAACAAATTACCGTCTGTTCTGACGGTCAAAGTGGTCGACTCCCGGACAGGGCACCCGCCCACGCCGCAATGGCCTCGATCCGGGATCGTCAGACTTGTCACTTGTGGGGCGCGAGAACGTGGTAGGAAACCTCTGTGCTTCCGGCCCCACACTGTCGAAACGGGAGCATTGATCAGGCCGGCTGCGGTCCCATCGCTACCTTATTAGCTGCCGCCAGATGTAGGTAACGTTATGTACCCTTTGAGTACTTGTACTGCGGAGAGTGTGCTGCGTCTGAGCGGATTCCGAGGTGGAGCAGCAAAACCGAGATACACGTGTTGTGCCCATGTACTCTCTGTCCCGCGCGACGCACAAGGCACGGAGGGCAGGGCAGGGCACGGGGAAACGGGCAGCGCTGCTGGTCGGGAGCAGCCCTGTTGGTGGTGGACAAGGTGCTCGAAGTCGGTGCAGGGGGAGCTTCGCGGCAACGTGATCCAGACGCTTGCCCAACGCTCTCGATTTCTAGCGACCGAAGGCCGTGTACCTTGATGGCACACCGCCCGTTGACCCGTTGGAACCAAGAACCAGGGGTGTGAGGTCGCGAGAGTGCGATTGACCAGTCGACGCTGTCTCCTCCCTCCAGTGTCCGCACAGCCAGAGGGCCACCCGCACGTCCTCCACCCTCCTCGAGCAACGTGTGCATGCTGCAAGGTAAATCCGTCTTCGATTGAGCCCTTCGCGTGCCCCTGCATTCGCGAGCAAAACGGCCTTCCCACAAAATCCCCCCTCGCCTGGACCTGCTGTGAGGGGCGTGAGGGGCGTGAGGGGCAGGACCTAGGGCAGGGGATGCAAGGGAGGGCAGGTGGGGTGATGCTGCCCAGAGATAGGGGGAGTGAGCGGACGAAGACCGGTCGCCAGCGGGAGGGGCGAAAGGCGACAACCAAGATACAAGAAAAACAGACAGCCCAGAATCGAGTCGAGCTAGGGCCGGAGTATCTCCGATCCAGCAGCCAAGCTTGCGAGCACTTGCGAGCATTTCAGCGCATCACGAGGGGCGTGCGCGCCGGCCAGATCTGTGGGCGTGCGCCAGCCAGAGTCTGAGATGCAACGGGAAGCCTGTAAGCAGCGTCCGAGAGCAGCAGCGAAGTCCTGGATTGGCGAATAGTGGTCCAGTCCAAAGTGAATGACAGCAAAATAACCTTGTCGGCGCACTGACGATGAGGATTCCGCGACATTGTCTACGAGCGCTTGCTCAGAACCAAAAGTAACTCGCCGGTACTTTTCACCATCTGCCCGCATTAACGCGGCATTCGACGGGCCTCGGGACCACGTCTTGGTTCTTGGTTTGCTGCGCAGGTTTGTGGGGATCGGTGATAATAGCTCTTGGGTCTTATACCAGGCTCTCTGGTGCGAGAGGCGGGCATATGACAAGTCTGGTTGTGGGGAAAGTAATTTGGAGTCGAAGGGTCGATATCAGAAAAGGAGGTCATATCAACGCCTGCAAGGCGCAGTCTGATCTCGTAATTTTCCCAGTTCTGGTCGCCGCGCAGAGATTCCCAGGCGCGCACCTGCCTGCGTCTCAATTTCAACTCTCTTTTTCCCGGGGACCGAGCCATGAAGCCGAGCGCTGCTTCGCTTGTTGTGGGGTGGCTTGGGGAGTCTGTCTGGGCCGAAGTTTGGACGAAGAACTGCAAGTCATTCGTGCCCGAGCCCAACGGATTTACTCTAGTGGTCACTAGCAGCTAGCTACCTGAACCACCCACTTAGCCACCGCCGTTAAATAAGCCCGTAGCGCCCGCGGCCGCGCAATCTGGCTCACGCGTCACGAAAGGTATTCTTGTAAAGTCACAGATCCGAAAAGGTTGCGAGTTCGTAAAACTCGCTGTTTGCCAACGCCGGTTGCTCCTTCGCCCGTCCCCCACGTACCCTCCGCGACCTGGTCTTAGCCGATAAGGCTTGCTTCGGTGCGCCAGGACCGTGATGACAGATCTGCTGTTGATGAGTCTCACCGCTTGATGGTGGGGTTAAACTCGTTGCTGGGTCCCAAGGTTACATATCTCACCAAGTAAGCCATCCCGCAATCTCCATTGGTCTAGACGGCAGAGCGATTTCCCTTCTCGGTGTTGGGTGTCGAGAAGTTCCACCCGAAACGGGAAGATATCCTCCAGAAAGGCTTTGCGAATAGATTGCACCTCCCCAGAAGCCGACCCCGTGAGCACCAGCTTCGGCGTACTCCCATCCGGGCGACTAACGACGCAGGGACCTTAAACAGCCAACGCTTGTCATTGAGCAAGAAGACTAGCATGGGGGCCGAGCGGTCGCGACCAAGAAGTATAGCAAAGACTCTCGGGAATCAACATCGGTGTATTTGCCCGTGCCCGTATGGCGCGATCCGGAGTGTCGTCAGCTGGGTTGGTGTATTCATCCACATGCGCTCCGCGACGTGTCGTATAGACGATGGACAGGTCCTCACAATTCCGAGAAGCCATGCTTCAACCTGCTCCGTCGAGGCTGATCCGGAGTTCCCAAAGAGGAGATGCGATGTTCACCAAGTCATTGTGGAAATATACCCCACGCAAGACTGAGCCCCAGTCCCTTCGAAACAGCTTGAGTGGGGTTGAGCGTGACCCCTCGAACCGCCGATCTTAAGAGGTCGATCAGCTCGTCCTACCATGTTCCAGGTCGAAAGTGTCCGAAGAGGAGAGCTCCCCACTGCTCAGATTGCGGTCAAGACGTTTTCCACAACCCAGTGTCTGATAGAGCTCATTGTCAAACATTACCAGCCCCGATGACACTATGCTCATACCCCGCTGCGACCGGTTGATGGAGAAGGGAACCCGAGCTGTGGTGGTCTTGAAGTGGCGGCGGCCGGAAGAGAAGTCGATCCGGAACCAACATAGACCAATATCCTGATCGTTAAGGACAGCGATGTTTGTGGAGGGCGCTAAACAGCAAGGTCGCTTGACCAGGCTCAGCAGTAGTTATTCTGAGCTGCGGCAAGATTGCGCCATCAGCCTCGGTCGAGGACCGGCTCAAGCTCACGGATCAATGGTGTCGGTCGGCACCAGAGAATGTGTTTTGCGGGACACGGGAAGAGGGCCACTGCCCCCCACGCCGACGCAAGCGCCCTCGCGTCAGTGTCGGTTGTTTGAGCCCCAGTAGCAGAAGTCCAGGCGCGAGTTCCGCCGCCCGCTCGGCAGCATCCTCTCTAGAAGCTATTCACATTAGGGACCTCAGGGACTTGCCGTAGGCCCGCTGACTTGCTGGGGTCAACCTAAGAAGGGCTTCCCCGTTGGTCGCATTTTTACTGATCCAGGGCCGGTTGGTTAGAGCTGCAAGTGGACGCCACGAGGCAAGCAGAGCCCCCACCAGACCACGCCTACTGAGTACCCACGTGTTTGCCATCCCCTGAGAACTGTGCTCCTGCATGAGACGAAGCCAAAGAGTCGCACACCTTGCACGTGTATGTCTGGTCTTTGACCGCCCTGCATACCGCGCCCAAATAGTAACTTGAGCAGAGATCCGACGTGCTCTGCTGCGATCTCCGGAATGCATCAATCTGGATCGCACCAGGGCAGTTTGGGCTGGAGAGAGGCCTGGGGGCCGCGCGGATGGGGGTTGGGAGAAGAAACGCAGCGAGTGCTCCCTGTGGGTGATCTTGGCCACAGCGCTCGAGAACTCGAGAACGGCCCGGTTTGAGACAGAAGTGACAATTCTAATTCCTAGCATGAACCAACAAAACTATGCAGGCTGTGAACTCTTGCAGCCGCTGCGATGCGAGAGAAGGAGATGGTAGAAGCAGCGTGGAACGAGGGATGCAACCTAACCACGTTTTCCCTCTTGTGCAGAGTGCGGAAAAAGAAACCCCGCCAGAACTGCAGTGGAAGGGGCGTCCAGGCCGCTCAGCTCAGCAGTTTCCTTACCCCTCAATAGAGCGAAGTGGCGCGCCTGCAGCAAGTTTGCTCAATCCTTGAGGGGTTCCAGGTTGAAACATGGCAATCAAGAATCCACGCATTGCACTCACCGGGTCCCCGGGATGAGAAATGGACGTTCTCCGGCACACCGGCATGGCATCACAGGGCGACACGCGAGAACAGCACATTCGCAGATGACGGGTGTCAAACTCTCCTTCTCTGCTGCCAGGTCCTCCCACATCCCCCATGCGCTTGTGCGGGGACGAAAAGGGAAGACGTGAGGCACAATCGCGACGCGTAGCGGCCACACCCTCCTTCGAGGTCACTTTGAAAGGAGTATATCCACCCAACCCTCTCGTTTGGTATTCCCCCTTTCACCGCCACTCGAACCACTTGTCACGGCCCAACGGCGAGACTAGTCACTCATGAGAGTCATCCAGCTTCAACAGGTAGGCATGGGAGGCTAGCTGCGGGCAATGTCGCCAGCTGGAAAGCGACTTTCAGGTCTGAGGGTCCTCCACATCAATCGGTAAGTGGCAGGCGAGTGGCGCCCGGCCCCAAAGGGACCCTTGTCATCAAAAAAAGTCACCACCCACACCAACGTTATCCTCCAAAAGTCAGGGGGGCTCGGACATGCGCTTTCATCGTTTGCACAGCGAGAGCTAGCTACATGCAGAATCAGCGACATATTTTTCTCCAATGCAACTTTTCCCGTCATCCTTGTCGAAGCGGCGAACGCCCGGGCAGTGGACTCAGATCCACCACCAACAAAGGGTCGTCGTGCTCCATAGTCTACTACTGCCTTAGCGGACCCATCCGACGCCGGAGCCCAGCCTTTAGCTCGCAGTTATCGCATCCCTGGGCCTGTTTGACACCGAAGAAGCGCCTGCATTACTGCAGACAGAATCGGGGTCAAGTGAACCGGGCTTCAATGTCGCAATTGCCACTCTTTGCGGTTGCTTGGCACGCAGAGGAACATCCGCCCAGATTTGCGGCGCTCGGCAGCGAACCCCTACGTTCTACGGATCCGAAAATGGACGCAGAGGGAGCCAACGCACGAGGAGCTTGCCTCCTAGCGACCTGGAGCGGGCTGATCACATCATGTTACATCCTCAGTTCGCACTGATCATTTTCAAGGGCTGCCAATCAACGAATGAGTGTCCGTGATGGAGGAAATGGACATGAGGATGTGGCAGTGGGCGAGAGACACGAGAAAATCAATCCCCAACACCCCTCCTGATAGGCGGGAGGATTGCGATCAAGGGCTCCGCAAATGTTCCACCAGGCACCCTCCGTTTCACAGCCAAACTGAGGGCTGGGACTGAGAGAGCAGATCGCCATACCTACAAGCATCAAGTGACTGGGATTTCAGCAATGTTTCAGGGGCGCATAGCTGAGTCCCTTGACTGTGGAGAGCAACTGCCAAAGCTGTCATGGAGATGAATATCTCTAGCGCATTATCGAGAGCAGGGACGAGGGTCTGGAGCTATGCAATGTGATGTAATTTGCGCTGCACGCCTAGCTGCAGTGACTGACAAGAAGGGCCAAGCTCATTGCGGAGCTACCCTCCTTTGATGCGCGTTTCAAGTAATCTACCTGTGAGCTTGTGAAGACTAACATGAAAGAGGAAGGAGGGGATGAACAAACAACACAAAATGGCATTGGCATTGGCAAGACCGAAGAGATATTGAACGTGGGGTGCATGAACTACAAATTGTGTCAATGCTACGTGCAAAGCAGCTACAAGTCAACATGATGTTTGAGACATCAGTTCAGGATCGGCTGTTTTTTAATCCTCGCTACCTAAAATTCTCGTAGTTATTTGGAATCAATCCGCCAAGATAACCATCAAGTACTAACCGGGCGAAGAAATTCAAGCTTGTATGTTGTTCCAAGCGCCGAGCTGCGTTGGATATCTTTATATTAGTAGGTTCGTATACGGCGATTAGACGACGAAGTGCTTCCCCGTTTAGGAAGGTATATTCTTGCTATAAGTTCCGAGTTCTTACGGACATGCAAAAGGACAAGGTTAAACAAAATACCGAGTTCTGCTTCCTGTGAAAGTGGGTAGTTCTTGCTTGTCACTTCTTCTCGCTAGCATCCTTACACTGAAAGACTACGACGTCGATTAATCAATCAAGACCAAAACGTAAACAGTAACAATCCAGTTAGCCAGTCATAAACCCAATCTACCTCCTTAAAACCTATAGAGTATCAAGACGCAGGCTCTAGTTCCAGTTGTTTCAAGTTGGTGTGTGATTTCTTCGCCATGACATAGACTATCATTTGATAACATTGAAGCGCTTAATTTTTGAGTTCAATAACGTGGAATCAGTCCTTCAGGAGATGATGCCTAGCAGAAATAGTTGAGAAATCAATATCCATCTCACCGTTTTATTCCAAACAACTGGCGTTGGAAGCACGGTGTTCTGCTGACAAACTTGAAAATGAATTTCGGTCTCAACCGCTGCCAACTCAAACCGTTGTCTGTTACATCGAGTTTTGAATTATGATATTACACAGCTTAGCTATTTCTCAGAGAGAGAAAGACTGCCATGAGCCAAACTACTCGTCCGAGTACATCCATGCTTCCGTATTCCTAGAATGAGATGGGCCCCAGAGCAAGGTGCCGATGTCCTGCCAGGTGTTCCGGACTGGATACACACGTCCCAGGGTATGTATGTAGGTAGCTGTGTAGCAGACGGATCTCCAAGCCAGACAAAAGCTAGGTAGGCTCAGGACACAGCGTGAGTTTTGCTGTTTTTGGTTTCGGCTGCCAGCTGACAGCTCCGGCTGCCGGCCTGATGTGCAGATGCTGACAAGATTTGATGATCAGTTTCAGTTTTTCCGATTGAGACTTTGAATTTTGATTTAGGCGCTTGATCCAGAACCAGGAAATTCAATATATTCCCTTACGTGTATACGACCGAGTTGACTGAGAGCAGCTCCTTTGGTCGCCCTGACCTTGAGGCGTTGAAGGTCCGGAGATCCAATTGGTCCCCGCGTTCAGCTTTCGCTGTGGCACGGGCCTTGCCGTGGGGAAATGGGGAAGCTGGCAGGCACATCCCTGCACCTTCCTTCAGCCTCATATCTCGCAGGATCAACACCTCGCAGGCAGCCGTGACTCCTCAACAACCACACCCGCCCGAAATATTTTGAGGACCCGATGACCCCAAAATCTGGACCACGATGGCCTCAATGGGTCAAAAACAGACCAGGTACATTGCGGCGGGCTGCATCGTCCTTGACGAAGCATCCGCCACCGTGCGCGGCGAGCCCTCGTCGCTTGCCTACCTAAACCGATGGCGCGACTTCAGCACCTCTGACGATGGCGAAGCCGCTGGAAGTTCCGCTGGTAGCCTGCCCATTGAAGTCGAACAGTTCCTTCTCTGCAAGCAACCTCTGTTGTCTTACAAACCTCTTCTGCTCGGCCGTTGGATCCGACTCAGCTTCAGCGTCAGCGTTCACAGGCCCATCCAAGGCATTGTCGTGAGTACTCAGTTTGGGACGATTTTTTCCCCATTTTGTACTTCTCTGCTTTACCTCGGGAGTTCGGGAGCATTCTCTCCTCCTCGGACATGAAGAAATACCCCAAAATGGAGAATCTTGGCTGATATCTACCACAGCGTGTGTACATCCTCCCCGATGATGTGGATAATGTCGATGTGCCGCGGTCAAACCATAAGCTAAGGAAGCTGCGACTCAAGCTTCTTGAAATCCTGGATTTCTCGAGAAGCACCTGGAACGGCGAACTCGGCACCCGCTCTTCAAGCCCGGCAATCTTCGGCGAATCCGATGTGCCTCGGCGCAATGACGACCAATCGCTTCTTGATATGTTCAACAGTATCCCATCCCCAGAGCCAGCCCCAGAAGTTGTGCGGGATCCGTATGTGCGCGAAGCTATTGACAACCTGCTCAACAGCAGCGTGCCAGGGCTCGGAACACTGCTTTATCCTTGCCAGCAGCGCTCTGCAGCCCTCATGCTGCAGCGGGAGGCCCAGCCAGAACAAGTTCTAGACCCACGACTTGTCAAGGTAGTGGATCAAGAAGGCCGACCATGGTATTACGACGCGATTAGCGGTGTTGCCCTGGAGGGACCGAGATACTACGACCGACCACGAGGAGGTGTTCTGGCCGAACAGATGGGGTGCGGAAAGACGCTCATTTGCCTTTCGATCATTCTTGCGACAAAACACCTGCCTTCGGAGACGCCAGAGCTTTACCAGCGCGCACAGCCTGTCGTGCGTGATACAGTCGGCAGCCTCGCTGATATGGCTGCAGCCTGTATTACCGCAAACTCGCTACCATGGAAGAGCCTATTTCTTGGGAGTTCTTTGGAGTATTCCAACTGCGTTCAAGCCATCCGACGAAACCCTGGAAATTACCGACTGGCGGTTCCGACCGAACGCCGGCCGCGCCGAGTAGTCCAACAGGGTTCAGACTTATTGGCACCCAAAATCTTCCAAAGTCACGCGTCTTTGGTAGTCGTGCCGCCCAATTTAGTCCGCCAGTGGCAGCAAGAGATAGAGAAGCACACCTCCGGTTTATCCGTCCTGGTGTTTTCCCCGAAGCCCAACGGTTCACCTCCCCTCGAAAAACTTCTAGAGTATGACATAATACTCGTCAGATCGACTCGAGTCGAGCAGTTCATACAATATGAGGCGTCGTCTCAGATTCACTTTAAGCGATGCTTCGTTGATGAAGGTCACAAGCTCGGGAACTCCACGGTTGCCAATAAAAGCGACTTACTTCTAGCGATCAACCGTCTTCAAGTGACGTCCCGATGGGTTGTTACAGGCACGCCGTCAAAAGGGCTCTACGGTGTCGATGAAACCTCTGACGCAACAGCGGGTTCCAAGATCCCTGGGTCTAAGACGCGGATAGACTCAAGAGAGCTTGAGAAGGGTGACCTAAAGCGAATTGGCTCCATTGCCTCGCACTTTTTGCAGATGAGGCCCTGGGCAAACTCCCATTCAGAAGTTGGTGGTAGCGACAAGCCAGCTGATTGGGCCGTTTATGTCGCGCCGTCCAAGCATTCATCGAGTCTTCGCATGGACTGTCTGCGGAGTACCTTGAACTCAATGATTATCCGCCATCGTCTATCCGACATTTCCAACCTCCTGCCAACTGTTGAGGAAAAGATTGTCTATCTCGACCCTTCGTATCAAGACACGATGGTTCTGAACCTCTTCTCTGCGTACATCATTTTCAACTCGGTCCAGTCACAACGGAGTGACCGAGATTACTTTTTCCACACCCACCAGAAAAAGGCGCTTCTCGAATTGGTGTCGAACTTGCGTCAGTCGAGCTTCTTTGGCGGGTCTTTTTTCTCACCAGCTGAGATTCTCAAAGCTGTTGATACTGCGACCCAATTCTTGGCCGAAGGGAAGGTCGAAACCAGCACTGCAGATAAAGCATTGCTAAACGAGGCCATTCAGTTCAGTCTCATCGCAGCAACCAATAACATCAAGCGGTGTGCCAATCTGTTCCGCGAAGTCCCTGTTTATCTCGAGAATTTCCCATGGGCCGCTGGCGAATCCTGGTCGCTCGACTTCAAAGATGGAGCCACTGTATTGACGGACTCCCCGCTGGTTCTCGAGCTTCAAAAGTTCCTGCGGCCTCTGGTTGACTCTCCTGTCTCCTTGCAGCTTCTCCTAAAATCCGGGCGGTTCGGAGATCGCGGACGGGATGAGAAACAGAGAGCCATCGAGGCCCAAAACCCTGCCACCCCAGGCACCGTCATGACAACAGGGAACAAAGAGCTTGCCGGGAACACTCGACTGGGACAAGATAACAGCAGTCCCAGTAAACGTCGATCCGCTATTCTTGGGACGCCTTCCAGGATGCAGGACATCCCTACGCTCCACGAAGAAGCCGAGATCGACATTGCTGCACCGCTTGCAAAAACTCAGCTCGTGTCGACGGCGTCGGCGAAGTTATCTTACCTAATTGATCAAGTGGTAAAACACCAGGAAGACGAGCAGATGATTATTTTCTTTGAAAACGAGAATGTTGCATATTACCTTGCCAGTACCTTGGAAATGGTGAGTTTGCCCCCTTCGTAGTGCATCGTCTTAGATCCATCTAACAGTTGCTCAATAGCTTCAAATTCACCATCTCATTTACGCGAAGGGCATTAGTCCAGATAGGAGAGCACGATATGTGAATACTTTCAACAGTAACCCGAAGTTTCGGTAAGCTATCACTCTCACGGCATTGCTTTCTCTACTAACGGAACCACAGCGTCCTTCTCATGGACATCACCCAGGCAGCCTTCGGTCTCGACATGCGATCAGCATCACGAATCTACTTCATCAACCCTGTCCTGAACCCACAGATCCAAGCACAGGCAATTGGACGCGCCTGCCGGATCAGCCAGAAAAAGCCCGTGACCGTCGAGACGTTGGTGCTTCGCGGCAGCCTGGAGGAGATGATTGTGAAACGGCGAGGAGAGATGTCCCAGGCGGAGCTTTGGAAAACACATACTATTTTGGACGACAAGCCAATCTACGAGTGGATTCTCAATGCGAAGATCCTACCGCTTCCAGGCCGCAGTGGCGGCGACAGCGGTGAAGGGGAGCCGAGCGGCGTTGAGCAGATGGCGAGGTTGGAGACGCCACAGCTCATTTTCGGACGGGGCTTTGGTCGCGGCGTCCACCCGGACCAGGATCTCTTTACCGCCGACGATAACCTGTTCGCGAGAAAGATCGAGGTTGGTTCTGGCCTGCCCGCAGAGGATTCTTCGGGGCTTAAACGGCCGGAGCCGGCGACTCCTCGGTCAGAGTCCGAAAGCCCGGTTTTGGGGATCAAGAGACCCCGTGTGCGCTTCTCTGATGTCGCAGTGGATAAAAAGCCACGAATGACACAGGTGGTCAATGGGCACGGATCAAAGAATCGCGACATATCATGACGAGATGCCGAAATTTCACGATGGAATATGAATCACGAATGCCAGAAAACTCTGCGGGAGTCTGTCTGAGCTGTCTCTTGGGTTGAGCTGCAGGATGCCCAGAGTAGTGACTTAAGCGCGGTTTCTTCTGCATGTCTTGGATGATCAAGTCTCCACGCGGCTGGGTTTTATGGGCTATACTGGAAAGAGGAGAAGCGAGAAGAAAAATGCACCCGAAGCCCGATGTCGAGATCCGTGGATACCATGTGAGTGAGATAGCCCCTTGTCTCCGGAATAAATCCTTCAGGGGTTCTGACAGTCAGCTCAGAATAAATCGCGCGGAAGAGATGATTCTCAGTACCCGTTTTAGTCCCCATTTTCGGCTATTCGCGTCTGTACTCACCCGTAGAGAGCAACCTCATTCAGTCGACAGCAGGTGGTACGGTGAGGGAGAGGGGTTGGCTAGGGAGAGATGCGTGGCGGGGAGTCCCAAAGAGGCCGCAAAAGACAGGGGGTTGGCAGCAGGTCCCCCACCTTATTTTTGTGAAGTTTGTATGTATGTGAGCGGTGTGCTCGACGCCAAAATGCCCGTAGTACGCATTCTATCACGACCTAGCTACTGCTTATATGTTGGCCATGCATATGTGTGGCGGTAATCTGCTGTTGGCATCAGACGTCGACGGGTTGATGCGAAGACAAGGGAGCAGATTATGGGCTCGGTAGACTCGAAACAAGTAGTATCACCAGGCAGCAGGAAATACCCTTGAGAAAGAGGATTTTCGGAGCGGACTAACTGGGAAAAGTATTGAGACGGAGGATGTAGACGGACCCCAAGCTTGTCAAGTTGGTTGCAGCTGCGGTGCGGGTCCGGCAAGGCTGAGTGGTCGCGCGTGTCAGGTCCAGATTTGTCTCGGACTCGGGAGCAGCGGGGAGTAAAAACCAGCCCGGAGGCGGCGCAAGTGTCAGACAGTGTCCGCGCCAGAATCGGCCTTGCAGGTCGGTGAGGATGCGACTGCGCTGCATCGACAGCACACTGTAGGCAGCCGCTCTGCGGGAGTTCTGTTATTAGTCATCATGATGAGCTTTCTGGTGTTGCTCAAGTTGTCTGTCTGTCCGCGGCAATTAGCATCACTGTCGCGCGGGGTCTCGATGATAGCGAAGATAGGGGGATTGCACCTTACTCATCAGCTATCTGAACCTGGGAAACGAACGGTATATCTGGACGGTCGCTATCGATCTTCATGCGTAAGCTGCGAGTATTGACGGGCAATGTATCCCTGATCCATGACGGCATGGTGCTTTGGGATGTCGCGAGACTGGGATGTTTGGTATCGCTGCGGGGCAGGTCGAGGCAGGTGTGGGATGATGGAGGTGAAGGCTGAGAGCTGGTTCCGATCAGATGGATGCACCAAGCCATGCAGTTGGGCCTCTCTTCCCGCTTGCACAGTTCATTCCTCCTCTCCTCCTTGCTCTTATCGCATCGGTGTTGGTTTCCATCCCAAGTCTTCAGGCCTCGCTCCAAGCTTGGGTCAGTCGCAGACGTGGCGGATGACAGGCGCTTCTTGCTGTCGTCTTTGGTTCCCTGCATTGCAGGAGCTCCACATCGCGTCTGAATACGAAAATCCCAAGCGAAAATGGGAGACGTGGAGGCAGCGATGGCTTCGAGAAGGCGCTGAGACAGCCGCAGGATTGGCGTGGATGGCACCGCTCATGTCGGTGGCCAGGACGTCCCGTCAGCCACACGGCTCTATCGCAAGCTTGCAGCTACCCCGCCAAGTTGTTGCCCACCACATTCCAGACAGCAAATCGCATCGTGAGGCTGTCATTGGATGACAGGCCCTGTCGGCGAGACAGTATCATGCGCTGCCATGGATTTCCGGGGCACAGCCAGCTGAAGGTGCAGTGTGCTGGGCACCCATCTGCAGTCAACAGCGCACCCGCACTCTGCCAAATTCAGGTCATGCGAGTGTCTGGTTCCACGGCTGAGAGACGACGGTCCGCAGGGGAGCATCCGTACTCAGCCATGTCTCGCTTCGACAAGCGGGATGGATGGGCCGAAAGACGCATTTGACGATCAGAACCTGGAAGACGAACCTGATGGATAAGGTGGAAGTGCCTGTTAAGAATGCGGGCCTGTCTTTATGACCACCCGCTCCTTCCATGTTTTCTTTTCGAAGCTTGCAGCTTGCGCAGGTATGCGGTGTTGCCAGGCAAGCGGAAATTAATCCAGATCGAACCTCATGCTGTTTTGGCTTTACATTCGTTCATACCCTACCCTCCATGGCGGCTGCACATCAAAACAAGGCACATACAGCATAACACCGAAGCGTTCGCTACCACGGAGTTGACCCCTGACCCCCGAATCCACCTCGGCAGTCGTAATATCGATATCGTCGCATCGCATCTGGCCAGGCCATAAAGATAACGAAGTTCCCCACGAGGCTCTTGGTTTAGTTTGGTCGGATCTTGGCTACTTGTCGATCAAGGAGAACTCGGGACCGCGACCAGCTCGATCTTCAAGCCAACCCGGAATACGGGACCTTTACCAGGAAATCGGCAGAGAAAGATCGTTTGCGGCTGAGATCGAGTTCGGCAGATGAACCTTGAGGCGATCTTTGATCGTGGCGTCTAACACCCTTTGCTCCTCCAGTTGACCCCTCACCAGCGGGGAAGACCACCAGAGCCGATCGCAACAGGTATCATACGATCGATGAAACAGCCACGGCGTCAACTTCAATAAGCCGAAGCCACCATGGCTACCGTGCCCGGCGGCGCTCTCCCGCAGCGGAGGTCATCATGGTCGTGGCGAGGCCGGAGCCGGCGCAACAGCCTCAGCGAGAGTCCAGTGGAGGTTCCAGTGGGCGTGTTGCTGTCGAAGACCCCTGCAGTCGCACGCCCGGGACGACATTCGCTCCCTGCCGTCGAAACGAGGACGACAGAACAATTTCGCAACGAAGTCAACGCGTTTACTACGACTCCGAATCTCCGAACCGCACATGTCGGAGGAAGAAGGGAATCGTGCGCCGATGATGGGGGAGGAGCTAAGAATAGGACGGCCATTTCCCGGTGAGCAGCCAATTTGATATTGTTCCGCCGTCCGTCCTCCGTTGTTCCGACGCCAATTATTCCCGCGTCCTACCCCATAACTTCCTCTTCCTCCTCTTTCCGGACACCTTCGCTCAGCTCCGAAACGTGTGCGGGCAACAATGGCAGGTGACGGACGTCGTGAAACACAACGCTCTGCCGCCTGCTGTCAGTTGCCCCTGACCGGCCTCCCAGCTCTCTCTCCAACCAATTGCATTGCTCGAGGCCTTTGGTCGACCTCAAGCTGCGTTGTCAAGCTTCGAAAGCCTCAGCTACGTTTTCGTTGTTTCACAAGTTTCTGACCGTGTCCGTTGTTTTGGTCCATCTCCGGAGAGATCATCCTTGTCTCCTCTCCAAGTATCGTTTTGTCTCCAAATGTTTCTGCAACCAAATATCTCTTTGCACTCAAAACCCGGCGATGCCCCTATTTTTGCCCTATTGAGGAATTCAATGCGCGGACGGGTACTTCAAGGGAGCATTTAATCTCCACCGCAGGTGAACCCGTCCCGGGCGCCAGCGCGCCAAGGCAACATCCCGCCCTGGCCGCTCGGAGTCGGGTCGGTCTTTGGCCAGACAAATCCTCAGCAAGCGCTCGGAGGGAGGAAACCGGTTTTGTCTGCGACGCGGCCAACACCGCACAGCGCTCATGGATGCTTGTCCTCAGGCAAGGCTGCCAGCCAGAGTACACAGCACCACACCATGGCAGGCTTTAGTGAGGCTGTGTCGCTGTGCCGAAGATCCTGTCATTTAACTCAAGGTCCCCCCCCCTCGGAGCTGCCCCGGGATCTTGGCTCGATCTCTTTCTGTTTGTTTCTGATCGGGGACTTTTTGTTGCTTTCATCGAAGGTGAACGGGAACCCTTGCTAACGGTGGGACTGTTTTTTTCTGGCAGACCTCCGCCTGCTTTCTACAACCGGCCCTACAACCTGCCTGCTAAGCTGGCCACCCATAAGCGTCACTCATCTGCGTCTGGGTCGCTGCAACGATCGTACGTCAGCTACGATGAAAACCTTCTGAAGCCGCCGCCTTCACGATTCAGGAACCCTGATTTTGTTGGTCCCGCTGCGAACATGGCGACTGCTGTGCCACTCTACCCGGTGATGATGATGCCGATCAATGCTGGTATGCCTGTCGCTATGTACTCTCAAAGAGATCAGGACTTGATCATGAGGACGCAGAGGGCGAGCGCGAACTTCCAACAGGCCACAGCCGGGCAGCCGACCCATGGGTCTTATATGTATCCGATGATCAGCCTCATCCCAACTGCGCATCCGAACGCTCACCAAAATGCCTACCAGAACGGCCATTCCCCCATGGTGCAGCACCCAACCTTACAGATTAGACCACGAAGCTCATCCGCGAGCAGCGTCAGTTCTACAGGGAGCAGGTATAGCTCAACATCTTCCCTGCATAACGCATCTCCCAACAGCAGCCAAACGAGCATCGAGTCGATGCCGCCTTGCAGTCCCGGATGTCGGCGGTCATCGGGTGTCTCATATTATCATTTCCAGGGCCACCCCTGGCGACCAGCCCCGATCAAAATCAACCGCAGAAAGGCGAGCCCCGGCGAGTTGTTTTCTGCTCTGCCGGGGGAGGTGTTGGAGTTGATACTTCAAGAGCTCCGGAAGCTCCACCTGAAGCCAGGGAACAACAGCTGCGAGACGTGTTGGATGCGCGACTGCTGTTCAGTTTCCCTCAGCGCTCGCAAATTTCTGAAGTACGCCCGGGAAGCGTTATATCAGCACGTCTCCTTGGTTGGGCACGAGGCACCTCAGATGAAGAAGCGGATGAAGCTGAATTATGGGTCAAGATTGGTGCTCTTGCGGCGAACATTGCGAGCCAACATGCATATTGCTGTTATAGTGAGGTCACTGAAGCCGCCTTCACTCCCTGCAGGCGTTGGAGTGATAGAGTATAATGATCTGGTTGCTTCGGTAGTGATGGCGTGTCCAAACTTGGAGAGGCTAGTCGGGTTCTATCCCACCTACGACCATACATTTCAGCGGTTGTTCCATGCTCTCTCGACTCGGAAGCGACTGAAGGAGATGAACTGGATTTTGGGAGCCATCACATCGCCTCGGCCTGGAACTGGCAGACCTGGGACCGGCAGGCCCGGAACTGGGAGTATATTCAGTCGCCAACAGCAGGCTCCACCACCCAACAGTCATCAACACTTTTCTCCTGGAGAGTTACAGCGGCAACAATGTCAACAGTTCCTGGATCTACACCTGAACTGGAAGCATCTGACCACATTGGTGATCCACTGTCAACTTGGCGGGACCCTGGCACCGGATACGCTGATTACACGGGCTCTTCGTCGTCTACCGTCTATCCAGAATCTATATCTCTCACACTTACCGCCCACGTCGTTTAGTGATACCACCCTACTTTCGCTCCCCCCGCTCAAGAAACTCTCCCTCTCGCACCTCCCAGGAATCACCACCGCCGGCCTCTCCGCTTTTGCCACCCGCGGATCGAGTTTCAATATCACCTCACTCACGTTAATCCACATCAACCTGGAGACCCTTCCCGCCATCGTTAGGCTGTTCTCCAATCTCACATCGCTCTCCACCTTCAACATCGTGCAAGCCTACGCCCCGATCATGCCAACCGACGAGCTCGTCTGCCTCTTCCCATACCTTGCCTCGTCCTCACTCCGCCGCCTCCACTGGGACATCCCGTACCTCCCGACCCGCGCCACAACAGCAGACAACATCCTCGCCAGATCTATCAGGGCCGGTGGATTCCCTGCGTTGCGCACGATCCGCGCCCCTAACGACCCAGAAGGGGTTTTCCAGGCCCTATGCCGCCCCCTCGACAGAGCAGATCTGCCCGCTGATCGCTACCGGGGCGGCCAAACCTGGCATGGCATCGGGCACAGACAAGTCGCCAGCCAAAGCCAGGTCTCGCAGGGCAGGCCCTCCTCCAGCTGGTCACACAGCCCGCACTCTAGGAGCGCAAGCAATGCCGGGCCCACTACGAATGGCATCAGCCCTACAAATCCGCTCTTCCCGCCTGATGCGCTGATGATGCCACGGGACAATAGCGATTTACACCAGGCGCGACTTGCGGCTCAGACACGGCTGGAGAGGGCAAAGCGGTTCCCGCGGTTCTTTATCGACGTGATTGATGAGCGGGGAATGGTGGCTGAGAAGTACGGCGTGGGTGCGTTTATGGGGACAATTGGGTCAAAGATCAACTACGTTCTTATCCCGGATGTGGGAGGGACAGATGAGGGAGGGGGCTTGGTGAGCGTGCAAGACATGTTTGGGGATTGCGGGGAGGCGCTGGTGATGGGAGCTCCCGAGGGGGAGAAGAGTGTGAAGGAAGGGAAATGGGGATCGAAGAAGGAAAAGGCAGGTGAGAGGACAGGAGACTGGGAGGCGAAGACGAGAGAGGGTTGCATTGGGATATGGAATGCACACGCTACGGAACCGGCCGATAAGAAGGACAAGGAGAGATGGTACCACACTGAGAGGGGACGGTGGAATGGATTGGCACCTGCGTGAAATTTTGGTTTTGATACCCCTGAGTATGGAAACAGGCTGAGACGGTCCTGGGAATATTTGGATGGTTTGGAAAACATGGTGGATATTGAATACAGGACAGCATGTGTCAGTATGAGACGGATCACGCTTATGATGAAATGACCATGACAACGGATACGAGATACAGGTTTTACTAGGTTCAAGGGCATGAAAGCGAAGATAAATTTAACGATGGCTAACAGATTGGAACGGTGCGGCTGAATTGGTGAACAAACATGAGGTGATCAGATCACTGTGGGATTTTGTGCAACTGATGTCAATGATTTAAGGTTTGATTGGCCTTCTGCAGTTTGTGTTAGACAAACAAGGAGTATTCTGTGCTTGCAGGGGGGATGGGCAAGAACAATGTCGGCTTTGGCTTCGGATCTCGGCATGGAGTATCCGGTCTTCAGGCTGGACCCGGCCGAAAACGCCGAGACGTGGGGCCCCGCCCGGGGGACCAGGGGGCGGCTGCAATTTTTTTGGACCCTGCCCAGCGACGTCATTTTTACCGCGGCTCCCGTTCACCCATCATCCTTCACCATTTCGAACGACCCTACGCTTCAACGAACCGTCGCGACCTAAGAAGGACATAGCTCGAGAACTTGATCCCGAATAACGGCAAGGAGATGCAGACTTCACTGGTCTCAAGCTCAGGGCGCGCAGCCACTCGGCTGTGCGCGGCCTGTCGCAGGGAGGTGCTGGCGAAAACACCCTTCTCGACGACAACGATTGCCAGACAAAACGCGAGACCGACGACAGGGCGGAAGGCCGTGGTGACAGCAGGATCAAGTCAGCGCTGGCTCTCACAAACCCCCAACCACCTCTCTCGCTCTGCGCCATCACCATCATCCGCCGCAACACAACCACCTGCTCCAGAGGCTCCCAATAACAACATCCCCCGCTACTACGCCCTCTTCCCCCAGACGCTACCCTCAGGGCCACCACCCGCTGGAGACTTCGAGATAGACGTTCGCGCTCTCCGGCGCGAGTTCCTCCAGCTACAGGCAACCGCCCACCCTGACTTCCATCATTCCGCGTCAGGTGCATCGGCAGACAAAGCCGCCGCGCAACGACACGCCGGAGCCACGAGCGCGCTCATCAACTCCGCCTTCAAGACGCTCGCGCACCCTTTACAGCGCGCCGAGTACCTGCTACACGAGCTGTACGGCGTGGACCTCGTGGGAGACGAACGCGGCGCAGAGACAGCGGCTGATCCTGAGGTGCTGATGACGGTGTTGGAGGCGCGCGAGGCCATCGAGGAGGCGGAGCGGGAGGAGGACCTTGGGGAAGTGAGGGCGGAGAATGAGGAGCGGATTGTCGAGGCGGAGGGGGCGCTTGCGAGGGCGTTCGCGGAGCGGGATGTCGATGCTGCGAAGGCGGAGACGGTGAGACTGCGGTATTGGATGAATATTAGGGAGAGTGTGGATAACTGGGAGAGGGGCAAGCCCGTGATGTTGCAGCATTAGGGGCCATAGGGCCACTGCTGAGGCGCATGTTGAGGACACGAATACCTGAATTACCAATGCAGAGAATGCGAACCACAGAGAAATGGGAAATGCAAGCGCAGCAAGGGAGCATTATTGGATTAGAAAGGTGGAATTGTCTGGTGCGGTTATCGGCCGTGGCTCATGGCAATGCGCCGTTATTTCGCGGATATCGTATGATTCTGACGCGGGCTCCGGCTTGTGCTTTTCCTGCTTTTCCACCCTCTCCACCTCGGCCCCGGCTTACCGTTCCGACCTGCTGGTAAAGCCCCGTCATACAATTTACATACCTTACGGAAGATGCGGCGAAGAGCATAGCATAGAAACCGCCAAGAGCCACGACGCCTTGGCTCCGGTAACTGTGACACCTAAAGATCATTGCTAAATCCCATCGCGGTATTTTCACAATGTCAAATAGATGGGCATTTCCATAGAGGCTCCGTGTCGCCTGCTCGGTGGTAATGGATATATCTTCCTCCACTCCCTTCCCGCCACACTCCACGACATTCCCAACCTGCACAAGGATGACATTATGAGATGGAGGCCACTATTGACTCATACGCTTTAGTAAGGGCTAGGCTTCCAGATGATAGCACAGCGGTTAGGAAGTTGAGAAAGGCCGTTGCCGTATCTACGCAAAGCGAACCTCGAGAGGATTAACCATCTCGTGGTATATGTGAGAATACGTCGGTTGGGAGGAATATGGACAGCGGAGTCACAGAGGCGTTTGGGATTAGGTTTATGAATGGGTAGTTTAGTGCTATTGAGATGTTGATTGGGATGGCCTATGCGTTTGAGCAGAGGACGATGGTGGGGAAGAGTTTGGTACCGTATTTGTTGCCTGAAGCGGAGGTTGTGGTGAGGGTTTGACGTTGGTTAGATACGAACAGTGCTGGGGGAGACCGCTTGGTGATAGGGCGAGGCTCGTGATGAACACTTTCGTGAGGGCTAAAATTGCAGTGAGCGTGACTTCGCCCGAATGCGAGGCATCCCCCGAAAAGCATGCCGACCGACCAATGAGAAGATTCTGGCAGCACTGCTTTACGGTCTCCGCGAGAGGTAAAATTGCAGTGATCATAATTTCATCACAACGACGAAATTTCTGCCCAACATCGGAGGAAATCAATCCCAACCCTTGACAGGTAAGGGTTAGGTAAGGGTTAGGGTCAACTTAGCAGGACCCACATCAAAGCCATCTCAACTCAAGTATCACGCAAGCAAGAGTCAAGATTCACATCTCACCTCACTAAACCCTACAACCATTCACCCATACGCCCCCAACCTCAAAAATCCTCCATATCCAACATGCGAAACATCCCCATCGACGACGCCCACGACATCTTCACAGCCATGCCTGTGTCCGCCCCCACCAACACCAACACCAACCGCTCCCCTTCCCCGCCCCCACCAACATACCCCCCTAACGACAACCCCACCATGATCACCACCACCCACGACAACAACCACCTCGACGACGTCTGGGGCTCCGACGACAACGAAACAACCTCACACTCAACCCCTCACACCTCATCATCCACCGCCCACCCCTCCGACATCCCGCGTCTCCGCCAAGAGCACACCACCGCTGGCTACCGCGACGGAATCTCCACTGCCAAGGGGACGTCCGTCCAGGCCGGATTTGATGAGGGTTTCGGGCTCGGCGCGACCATCGGTCTCCGCGCGGGCGAGCTAGCGGGTGTGCTGGAGGGGCTGGTGAACGCGGTGCTGAGCCGGCCTTCTTTGCAGAGTAGTAGTGAGGAGACCGCGGGGAGGATGAAGGGCCTGTTGGAAGAGGCGAGGAAGGATCTGAGTGTGCAGTCTGTGTTTGGGAGTGAGTATTGGGAAGGGGACGGGACGTGGAAGTATGAGGTTGGGCATCCGGAGGGGGAGGAGGGGACGGTGTTTAGTGATGTGGCGATGGCGCATCCGCTTTTGAAGAAGTGGGATGGGATTGTGAAGGGGGAGGCGGAGAGGTATGGGATTGATTGGGATGTGTTGAGGGATGAGGCTGCGGAGGAGAGGAGGAGGGAGGAGGGGGTGAAGGGGGAGGTTAAGGAGGTGAGGGCGAAGGGGACGACGGCGCTGGAGTGGTGAGGTTGCTGGTGGATGGGACTTTGTGATTTTCGGCGAATCTGAGAGGGAGATGGCGATTTGCAAGCGTTAGGGGATGCATTCTAGGTGCGTCCCTTTCCTTCCCTTTCTCTCTTACTTTGCGGGCTGTACCACACAAGCCCTTGGGGATTTCTGAGACGCACGGTTGTGCCTCGCGGTCCCTATCATTTCCTCTCACATCTTATGAGCCATTATAATTGTCTCCTTCAGGTCCTACGCTAACCAAATGACAGAAAGATAACCAGCTTATTTCAAGCCACCTCATACCTCAACTAGCCAAACCTTTTCTCCACCCTCTTCAACAAACCCGTGACTCCCTTTTCCAATTTCCCAGCCTTCTCCTCCAGCTTTCCTCGCGTCTCCTCCTTCGGCTTGTACTGGCTCTCGGGTATGTAAAACTGCTGGTGAATATTGTACTCGGACGCCTGTGGCTGCGCCCCTGTGGCAGGATTGTAATTATATCCGGCGCCCGACTGTGAACTTTGCGGTACCGGCGGCGGCGGTGCGGCGTTCAAGCCAGGCGGGGTCGGCGTGTGCGAGCCTGGTGTATAGGGGCTCCCCAGAGAGGAGCCATATGGGCTGGTCAGGCCGGGGCTTGTCAACCCTTGCGTGACCGGCATGGTTGCAGCACGGCTCAGTCCCGGATGTACGGGTGGGTGCTGGGAGAGCCCCGTCGGATGACCACCGAGAGATCCAAAGCCCTGAGGGGCGAACCCGAGTGTCGCAACGTTATGTTGCTGTGGCGGAGGGGCGAAGCTAGGGGCTCCTGCTGGATGTTGGAAATTTGGCGGCGCAAACCCGGGGCTCAGGGGACCCACGCCGCTGGGTACGAGGCCGGGAGAGAAGGGTGTCGCAGCGTCGTACGCCAATGTTTGATGCAGAGGGTTGACTATCCCATCATCGGGAGGTGGGGTCTTTTCGCGGTGCCGGATCTGTTCGGGCGCTGCCGGGGCCGCCGGGTTGTAGGGAATCGGGGAGAATTGCTGAGGAGGCGGGGGAGGGGCACCATCCCCAGAGCCAGAGAAATTCGAAACCGCAGAGATGGGCGGGCCCGGGAATGCCGGGGCTCCATGCTGCGACACAGTGGACGGCGGCGTCGGGATGTAGTCGTCGATGGCGGCCCTCTCGAGTTGCTGAACGACCTGGCTGACCTCAGCCGTGTGGCGCGGCGGCGGGCCGGGCTCATCTAGGATCTCGCATTGCGACGCCGGCAGAACGCGCCTGATGCCATTGACAAATTCGGCGGCATCCTGGGGCGTCCAGAAGTAGATGTCGAGCGAATGGAGCTTGTAATGGTACTTGTTCTGGTTGTGAGGGTCATAGGTCGGCAGATGCCACTCCTCGTGGCCTTGGACATCGCCAACTGTCAGGGTCACCATGCATGTGTGCTTGTAAGAGTAGGTCAGATAGGCGCTATCGAGGTCTGGCGGCGTGAGGGGGGGCAGTTAGCACAGTCCAGTAGTTTGTCTGGAGCAGGACAGCTCTTACAGCCATCAAACGAGTCCTGATCCTCTGTGCCTGGCTGGTTCGCAACCTCGATACGAGCGCGCCGTTGCTCGACATCCTCAAACAGGTAGACATAGGAGCCCTTGTCAAACCGGTGGTGAGGCGGATTGTCGGTCGGCGATCCATAGAAGTAATGGACGTCCCCGAAGCTTGCCAGAGAGTGTCAGACTGCATCGCTCCCACTTGCGCTCTCGGGGCATACGGTAAACACTCACAGGGTAGCTGCGATATCCTCTCCCGGCCGGGCAGCCATGGTGATCTACCAGTGGTGCGCAGATGAGTGCGGGGAAGACACCGAGGGGAAGTGTTGAAGCTGGCACTCGGGCTTTGACACAAACCGACTAAGCTCCGGAAACAATGCGCTCGACCTGAGGACAACGGAAATACGGAAGCACACAGGATCGCGATAGCTCAAGCTAGTAGTAAGAGGGACAGGTGTGAGGGACAGATTGATCAAGGAGAGCTTCGGCGGCCTAATGACCCTGATGCGATGCGGCAGCCCACCCCCCTGAGCTCTCGGCTTGGACATCCCCACGCGTAATCGTCTATCTTCGACAAACCGGCAAATCACAGGCAGTGAACCCCCCTGTGCCGTCGCAGCGGCACGAGACAGTGTGCTCTTCAGCATCGAGTGCTTTCCCGCCCGGCGCTTACAGCTTCGCGATCAGCGGGCCAATTGGGCGGGGTCCAGCGGGGTTCAGTTCCACCCCCTGTCGAACCCGTCCAGACGAGCGAGCTCGGGCCTCTTCAATTCAATCCGTCAGCTTCGCGACCCCTGTCAGCACTCTGGGCAAAATTTAAATTTTGGCATGCGACGGAGAGATCCGCAGGCCGTGACCGCGACCAAATTTTGATACAGCGACCACAGCTCAAACCATCACGACGGCGTTGGAGCGGCGATTAACCACCGCCACCCATCGACCAGGTACGTCTCTAACCCCAACGTTACAGCTCTAACCACCCCCCCC
>Ga0247780_1000082_pt1 | contig 88447 bp, 92 predicted proteins | sample UWRJL079202R5_FD_179927 | JGI IMG/M metagenome (GOLD analysis project Ga0247780, IMG submission 179927) | Plant litter microbial communities from Arlington Agricultural Research Station in Wisconsin, United States - UWRJ-L079-202R-5 | ecosystem: Environmental > Terrestrial > Plant litter >...
CGGGAGTGAAGGGGGCGATGTGTTGGGCGTGGGAGAGGGGGTGCCAGGTTTGGGAGAAGGAGGGGTGGGGGGTCATGGGGGTGGTGTTGACGTGGAGCAAGGGCCGTTTTGGGCTGGTGTTGTCGTCCGAGTTGTCCTTTGGGGTGGTGGGTTTATTGGTGGTGGTGATGTGGTCTGTCTGGAGAGGCGGGACTTTTGATAGGGGGCAGCATTCGTCGTCTCCTGGCGGTGTGGAGGAGCTGGGGGCTGCCACTGGGGTGATGGGTGCTGAAGTCGAGGATCTCTCAGGCTTTGAGGTATTGGAGCTGGAGGTATCCATTACGATGATAATAAGTCGTCAACCTGAGCCACAACACAGTGATTACGAGAGAAATTTGAGTTGTTATCGATGCCGTTTTGAAGTTCCGAGACAACTTGGCCCCGAATATTTTGAACGACGGTCCCAGCGAAGCGGTATCCTTAATAACGGGAGGACAAAGATACCGAGCTGGCGGCGCTAAGACATCCATGGCTTCGGGATTCTTTATGCCCAATTGGTGAGGACTGAAAGACCTGGCTTACCAAATGGGAGTCATGCCACGGTAACAAAGAGGACCCTGTCAGAACCGCTGCCCAGACCACGTTAGAATTTGATATTCAGGATGAAAGTTCCTATCGAGTTAGTATTGTCTCCATTAATCTCAATAGTCTCACAAATTGAAGCCTTCGTGCTTTGGGGGGTCGCAAAATCTCCACAGCCCGGCTTCCTCAGCTGCCTTCCTCACCGCCGAGATTTCCTCTTTCGAGACGGCGCGGTTGATTTCAGCATATCGCTTCTCTTCTCCGGAAGAGCCCCTTTTTGGTTTACCCACGTAGGCATCTGGTCGGTACTGCTCCATGATGTTCACAAAGCAGTCTCTCGATACATCAGACGCCAGGTAGCGCATGATTTCAGCGCCCTCGGCTTCAAAGCCCGGCATGGCAAGGTGCCGCACCAAGAGACCACTCTTCGCAATCCCGTCGCCCGTGAAACAGAGGTCCCCGACCTGGGCATGCATGGCCTTGATACTTTCGCGCGCCGTAGCAGCATAGTTGTCGGCTTTGAGCAGACGTTTGGAGGTCGCCGGCTCCCAGACTTTGAAGTCCGGCAGGTAAATATCAACTAGCCCATCGAGAAGCTCAAGAGACGCAAGCGAATCATACGCCGATGTGTTGTAAATAATGGGCACCGTCAGCCCGTTTTCGCGCGCGTGCATGATGCTCAGTGCGACTTGGGGAACAACACTGAGGAGCTGTTCAGCTGGCCACGTCCCCAAACAATAAGGGGTATTTGCACTGGACCTACTGCTCTGGCGTGGTGAGGTTGATGTTATGCACGTTGCCTACGTCTTGTAATTTGACATACCAGTCCCCCAGTTCCTCGGGAGTCAGGTCCATCCCGTTCCGCTGATGCGCAATATCATGGTTCTGGCAAAACACACAGCGCAGGTTACACATGCTAACGGCAATGTTAGCCAACATCCCTCCACTTTCTCACCCCTAAGAAACTCACATACCTGAAAAACACCGAACCACTCCCATTATGCCCCTGTACACACGGCTCTACCTCCACGAATCTCATCAGCCACCATTCCCCTTGCCCTCCCCCCATCCCCCCCAAAAACCCCCTTCCACTCAATCTGAGGACTCACCTTCCCCAAAATGCGGCGCAATAACATTCACCTTCGCCTTCTCCCCCACCAAACAAACCCCCGTCGTCTCGTAGCGATTCACCCCACACAGCCTCGGACACAAGTTACATTTCCTCAGGTGGGCATAGGCCGCCGAGCGTTTCATGGCGGCGTCTCGCGAGGAGAGGGACATGTACCGGGGGGTGTAGTCTTCTAGGAGGAAGGGTGGGGCTAGGTGGAGGGAACGAGTCTGGCGGGGGTTGGTGGGACGGGGGAGAATGGGGCGGAGGAGGGTTGTTCTGAGGAGGAAGGGGAGGGGGCGTAGGGAAGTCATTTTCAGCCCATTGCGATTTGCGCTTGGTTGGTAGTGGTTGAGGCGTTGGTTGAATGAATGGTTTTGAGATGGTGATGAGATGGAGTGACGTCGGCTTGAAGGTGCAAGGCGGGTGGGCAATCAAAGCTCACTAGCAATTTTTGGCCGTCTGCAACCGCCAATCATCATTCACGCTTGTTCTTACCTTACCTGAACAGTAACCACGAAAAAAGGACCTTCAATTCCCGGGCTCAATGTAACGATATAGCAATCTCGTATCTCTACCGGTCCCTCGCGGGCAATGTTGTCTCAAGCTCCGTTAAACTCCCTGAAATTCTTGCCTGCCACCAACCAATTGAACATCCAGCAGCCTCAACCACACACCATCCTGACCCGCCTACCCAGCCCGCCTACCTCGACTATCATAGCAAGAGTAAGTGATACCCATAACCACCCATAAAAGACTAAAAATCATGACAATAAAACAGCCCACAAATCCCTACTTTCCCACCAGAAATTACCAGACAGACAGAAGTCAAGATACCACCAAGCGTTTTAACACATTTTAGCTAAGAAGCTTGAGAATATCCGCCATCCTCGTCTCCTTTGTCTTTTTCTTTTTTCCTTCCTTCTCCTGGAACGCCTTGGTGACAAGCTCCCGCTTCTTACCCTGGATATCGAGGACTCGTTCCTCAACGGTATTTTCCATAACCAGCCGCCAAACCGTGGTAGGTCGGGTCTGGCCGAGTCGGTGGACGCGGTCAACAGCCTGGTCCTCAATGGCCGGCGCCCACCAACTATCAGCAAGAACCACGGTATCCGCCGAGACCAGATTCAGCCCAACACTGCAGACACCCAAGCTAGCCAGCATGATACGGGTATTTGGGTCGGTGTCCAGTGCTCGGATAGCAGTATCGCGTTGTGTTGTGTTCATGCTGCCATCCACACGTGTGTATGTGTATCCAGTTTCGTCCAACTGCCGCTGAATTACTGACAGGAACGATGTCCACTGCGAAAAGATGATGACCTTGGATCCGTCGTTTTTCAGCGTTGCTTGGAGAATCTTGAGAAGGGCTTCTGTCTTGGAACTCTTTGTCTCTCGATCGACCTCCTCTCCGACTTCGTCTCCCGAAGACTCTGGCGCAGGGTCGAGCAGATTGTCCTCCGACAGCTCGGCACGGCACATCGGGCACTTGTGCTGTGTCTCGATAACCTTTGCGATGCAGGGCCTGCAGAACACATGCTTGCAGTGTGTTATGACCGGATTCATCAATATGACGTCCATGCAGACGGGACACTCTTCTTGGCTTTCGATATACAGCTGAAGCGCCTGCTGCAAAAGAACTCGGTTCTTGTCATTGAGAGGAACCACGTCTTGATCCTCAAGTAGTTTGAGTAAGTCTGTGACGCGCTCCTTGCAAAGCGTCCAATGATTGCAACTACTCTTGTCAGTCCGATGTATTCTGCGACAAATCCCAACACTTACACTTGTCTGAGCCGAAGAAGTCTCTCCAACACACTCTGAAATCTTCCTTTCTGTCCGTCTTTGGACTTGCTCTGGAAGTCCTCAAGTGCGCCCTTCGCTTCCGTTCTAGCAGGGTGTTAGCTCATTCAGGTGTAGGCCATTGGGTATTTAACTGACAGCAGCGCATCGTATTTCTTCTGCTCATCAGGCCAGAAAGTGATACGGTGTATATACTCCGTCTTGGCTGGCAGTTTGAGGTCAACAAATTTCATGTCTTTCTTGCGGCGAAGACAAAGATCGGTCATGAGAGCCTGCAGCAAAGCCTCACCAAGAGGCTCGCCATTGGCAAGAGGCCTTGCAATGACCGCATTAAACACCTCTGACAGCTCGATCCCGCCAGTGATGTGCAAAAATTTGAGCAGCGAATGGACATCCTTGATATTGTTGACACTAGTTTGCGGTGTTAGCAAGGAACAAACCAGGAGAGAATAATCGACGTACATAGGGGTTCCCGATAGAACCCATCTCGACTGCGCTTTCAGCCCGCAGGCTGCCACAGCCGCCTTGGTTTTCGCATTGCGAATGGTGTGACCTTCATCCAATACCACGCGGCGCCAGTCGACTTTGGATAGAGCACCGCCGCCCGCTTCGCTGCTCATGGTTCCATAACTGGTGACAACAACGTCGTAGCTTGATAATGACTTGGCGGCAGATTGTCTGTTGGCTCCGTGATATACCAAAACCTTGGGGACGTGTTCGGGGAGGACATGACGAGTTATCTGTTGTTCCCAGTTGCTCATGACGCCGACAGGTGCAACAATGAGCGTGCTTCCCGGTCCACCAGTCATAATCAGGCTGATGATCTGAAGCGTCTTCCCCAGTCCCATGTCATCCGCCAAAATACCTCCCGAGAGCAAACTCGGAGGTGTGGCAACTGTAAAATTGGTGGCAACGTTCACATACTGGCCACGAGCATTGCGCTTCCAGAGTTGCACGGAGTTTGGAGAATCTGCTACCGGAAGCTCCGGTGCCTCCTTCGATCTCATCCATGCCAGACCTTGCAGCTGATATGGCAGCAAGGTAGCCTTGAGCGATGCTGGCTGCTCGGCCATTGGTAGTTTGGAGAGTTGGTCCTCGTCCATAGCCAAGGACCTAACAGCGTCACCGCCGGACCGAAGATTCACAGCTTGACTGGCTTTGGCCAACTCCTCTAGGGAGACTTGCGGCTCAGCGGCAGGGATCCCAGCAGAAGAACGGCCACTCTTGAGGCCCATAGCCTCCCGTTGGACCTCGACCTTCTTTCGAGTCTGGTTGAGCTGGGTAGCCGTCAAAAGCTTGTCTCTCTTCAGGCGTTCTTCCAGGTTCTTCCGACTGAGAGCAATGCTGGAACCATAGATGGTAATACGGATGGGACAGTCGTAAAATCCCTTTTCGCCAGTGAGTTTGCCCTCGATATCAATATCACCGCTGTCCTGAGAACCGTGTGAGAACCAGCGACATTTAAAAATATACCACAACACGTACCAGGTATGGCGCAAGCTTCGACGCAATAGTCCTCGGAATGTGACCAATTTGATTCCCAAAGACATTGTCCACCCGAATTGCATTGGGGTCATACTTTACAAACAGTGTTAGCTCGCTTACATTCTCACGGTCAGGTAGTCTATCTTACCTGATTCTGGGGCTCTCTCTTCAAGACCACCAGCTCACCAGGGGTTGCGACACCATTGTAGTATCTGATACCGACAATTTTACCATCTACTCCATGATCAGTCATCTTCCGCAAAGAAGTCAGAACCAGAAAACCCACCAAGAGTCCCATAAAGCTCTCGTGCAGGGCCATCATCATCCAGGGTGAGATCAATGGTCTCCACTTCACGGTCATCCTGGCTCTGAGCCTGCCACGCCAGTCGTTGGCTCGCATTATATTCTACCGATGGCCGCATCATCAAAGGCTGACTCGACCTGGGCACCGTAGGCTGTGAGCTATACGACGATGATGGGACGCGTGCGGCCGTTGTCTGACGAGCAATGCTAGAAGGCAGGGATTGCTGGCTCGCCTCAAAGCTCCCCGACGGCCGCATCAGTAAGGGCTGGCTGCTCGACCCCGGCGAAGTCTGGGGGCTATACGATGACGAGGGAACGCGTGCGGCCTTTGTCCGTCGAGCACCACTGCCGCCATCAGCGGCCACAGCAGGATCATTGCTCTCGGCGCGAGGCCGTTTAGTCTTCCGCGGCGGCATGGTTAGTAAGTGGAGCGCGCGCGTTTGCGTCTCAGTGTAAGAGGGAGCTTTTTTCTATAATGGAGAAATGGAAATAATCATTTGGCGGGGCAAAACCGCACATACAAAGACTATGTGCCTGCCGTCTTGATCTCAAAAACGAATGAGACAGAGGAGGGAGGTGGGTTCTGCTCGAAGAATCTGGGGGACCCGACGATCTGGGAGCCCTCGTCACAAATGGCAGGAACGCGCTTGGGTGCGTGATCACGTGGAAGCCACTATCATCATCATCCCTTCCCTTGGAACATCACCAAACTCTTTCCGGCGAGAAAAAGCAAAACTGTGCGGGGATGTAATTTCCAGAAATCTCTGGTTGTCGAATCACTGACAAGCTGAGGACAAGCTGAGATGAGCAAGCGGGAATGCGCATTTCGGGGGCCGTATTCCGGCAGCACTGTGCAAACGGAAGAAGTGGCGGGCGAAACTCAGGGGGACAGTGCAAAACGCGCTTTGGTGATACATCGCACTTAACAACAGCTTTGTTTGTTGACTACTCAAGCTCCTCATGGCTGGTATATACATTCCACTAGTCTAACTCTAGGATTCTTAGACAAGCATGGACTACTTCCTTCTTTTCCCGCCACCACCACCCCCGTCGCTAGGGCCCCTCTTCTTCCCTTCCCTCTCCCAGTACGCTTTGTTGTCCCTCTTCTTCTTGTCATCCACCCTCTCCTCCACCTCGGCAACCTTCTTCCTGTACTCGACCCGCTTCTCTTCTTTCTTTGCCCGTCGCTTCTCGGTGACGTCCTTCCGGATGGTCGTAAGCTTCTGCATGAGATCGCGTGCCTTCTTCTCATCACCCCGTACCACCACAGCTCGCTTCTGCATGTACGTCTCCTTCCGCTGCGGCTTGGTCTGGATGATCTGCGACTTGAAAGGCAGCTCCGCCGCCAGCGCTCTCGGTACCCGGAGCGGGTTGAAGCGCCGAGTTGGGCGCTCGATTTTCCTGTACTGGCTGTTCTTGAGCTGCGGCGTGTCGACGTTTTCAGCCCGCCGGATCTCGCCGGTAAGTCTCATGTTTTGCCAGCCGATCAAGTTCGTGACGGGGCTGTAGAACCTATGGGGCTTGATGGGATACCATGCCCTCAAGAAGACGATGTCGCTCATCAGGATCTTGTCTTCAAAGGTCGCTCGGAAGTGGCCTTCCGGTTTGGAGAGCGCACGCTTGATTTGGCCTCGAACACCCGAGACTGTCTTGATGGCAGCTCCTTCGAATTTGGCTATCTCCAGAGATGAAGTAAACATGTCTTTGATGAACGCCGTGTTCTTGAAAATCTTGTAGGGTGCACCAGTCTGTACAATGTTAGCCTCTCAAGCCACTAAAATGATCGGAATGTTACATACGAGCTTGAGCTTCTTGACGATTTCGGTGGACTCATCGACACTCAATACTGTACCAGTCGCAGAGATCCGGAATCCGGGGTTGGATGAAGAAAATGATTGGAAACAGACAAAGCCTGTGTTCGGGGCGATCAAGGGGCCATAAAAGGTGCCAAAACAGTGCATATGCTCAGGTGTATACTTGAGCATACGGTTCCGCGTTCTGGAGTCGGATATCGAGTAGACCGGCATCGACTGGAATCTCCGCCAGCCAAGAGAGAAGATCAAGGGGTCGCCCGTCTTGACTATTGTGCGGACATGTTAGTCACAATTCATCATATAAGCTGCCGGGAGCTGTCCAAACTTACGAATCTTCTTGTGCCATCGATGCCTCTTGATCCTGACTTGGACAAAGCCAAACCTATCCTCGGTGGGAGACAGACCTCCCACAATGATTGGCATCTTCGGTTGGAACTTGGTGATAAACTCCGCAGGCACACCCTCGAGAACGATCTTTGCATACTTGCCAGCCTTGAAACCTTCGACAGAAACACGCTGATTGTCATCGAGAGTCTCGAATTCGGCCTTGTTGATATCCTGCTGTTTCTGCAGGACTGCCTTTTGGGCCTCATACCAGTCGTCCTCTCCAAATTCATCGTCCTCTCCGCCCTCTCTTCTGGCGACTGCCTTGTCGTTTGTGAAACCTTCGCGATCTTCCTCCTCGAATCGAAGTTTGAGCTCCTCCTTGCGGCGGGCGTTTTTCTCGCGCTCCGCTTCCAGGTTCGCTTCGGGTTTGGCGTCATCCTCGTCTTCGGCGTCATCCTCGTCACCATCCTCGTCGCCATCGTCTGCCTCGAGATCTTCAAACGCGCCATCACCCTCATCGTCATCATCTCCATCCCCGTCCATCTCATCGCCGTCGCCCTCTTCTCCATCGCCTCCGTCTAGTAGGTTCGCTGTGGCAAATCGGCTTCTGAGGGCTTCTACGGCATCCTGATTGGACCACTTCGCGGAGAGCGCCTCGTAGTCGAAGCGGGGGATAATTCGGTCCTCTGCGAGGTCCTCATCCAGGCCCCTTCCTGTCCTTTTGAAGAAAACCTCATCCTCTTCGTCTTTTTCGATATCCTCCTCCTCTTCTTCCTCGTCCTCACCTCTCCATTTCTGGAGGGCTTCTTTTGGTGATAATGCATCATCGTACATTAGTCTCGCCAAGTCGACTGCTCGGTATGGTCTCCTCTTCCCATGCAGTTTCCTGGCTCGCTCCATCATGTTATCTTTCCACCTGACAGCGGCGCCGTCCTCGTCAGAGTCGAGATCCTCGTCGTCCTCAAGTTCGTCGCCAGATATTATAGAACCTAGATCGGAATCACTGTCGGCGAAGGCTACATCTTCATCCGCCACCTTATCGTCCTTTTTCCGGAAGAGCTTGCCAAGCTTTTGCTCGTTGAACTCGCTTTCTTCGGCATCGGAGCCCTCTCCGTCCTCACCACTGACAAACCCCTCGTCTTCCGGCAGATCCCCACCTTCGTCTTCGGAGTCGCCCCGCTCAGCGAACCGCGCTTTTCTTTTTGTTTTCCTCCCGGTGTCTTCCTCCTCGGGCACACGCGTGATCTGTTGACCGCTTGCGAATAGTTTGACGCCCTGATCAGTCTGACCAAGGAGCCGCCTCTCGCCCTGCAAATCAATGATGAGCTGTTCGCCCTCGCCTCGTTCGACTCCCTCGGCGTCTTTGTTGAAGGCAAAACCCTTCTCTCTGGTGATGACGATGTGGTCGCCGGTGATTTTCAGGCCGCTGCGATCTGCCATGGGAGCGTAGATCTTCTTGTCCTTCTCATCAAGACGTCTCCTCCCGGTCTTGCCGGTAGCCTTTGCCATTGCTGCCTCCATAGCAGGGGTCGCACATGGATCGGGGAGTGTTTCCATGCTCGAAACAGTGAAATCACCCAAGCCGGCGATGTGTACCCTTTGGCCTTCAGCCGAAAAATTAGTACCTCGCAGATATCCGGACAACTCGACCGTTCGATCGCATTTATCATTCTCCTCAATCTTCGTGGGATGGGTCACGTCTCGGTAGTTGTCGATGACGCTGTATGGATGCGAGTTTCTCCAGATCAGGGGTCGGGGATTCTTCATGACGGAGAGGAATCGGGAGAGGTTATGAATCTCCCGGTCCGGGTAGCGGCCATTGAGAACACCAGAGAGGTAGAAAAGATGGGCGCCTGAGTAGAGCTCGCTCCAAAGCCTATGCTTTAGTCTTTTCTTGGCATCTTTGAGCGCTTGCGGTTTCTTGAAGAGGTCCAAATGCGTGAGAACACCGAAAACGTTGCCAGGCATACCGGTGGCCGCCAGGACGTTGAGGAATTCCATGGTCTCCATCTCGAATCCATAATTGCCGTCAATCATCAGCAGCACAATATCGGCCACCTTGGCAATATCAACCATCGCTTCGAGTTCGTTGGGGCATTCGAGGAAGGTCAATCTCTGTTTCTTCGACGTGACAACTGTGATCGGTCCGACGGGATCGGAGAGTGTCTCTTTCGCATATCGCCGAATCAATGACTTCCTATGTTGCAAGAAAGGTTAGCGATTTTGACGACGCACGGAGTAAGATTATGACGGAAGCAGGTAGCTTACATCAACGTCGTCTTCCCCACGCCTGGGGGGCCGACGATAGTGACGAGCCGCGGTGGCGGCTCGTCTGGAATTCGGTCGACGAGCGGTACATGGAGGCGCTTTTCCCTTATCTAACGGCCAGAGTTAGTAGATGATATCGAACTCGGTAACTAGGCGCTTACGTCGTGGGATCTTGCGGCTTGTTTGGCGAGCTTGCCAGGATTCGAGTAGGCAAAAGCTTTTGGATTCTTCTCTGAATATGAAATCAGCAAAATTGCGACAGGACCCAGGAGTAGCCTCTTTGGGTAATCTTACCGCCTGTATGCTGCTTTTTCTTGTCCTTGGACTTCTTGGACGCCCTATGGGGCTTGTTGGCCTGGTCGTCCATTTTTGCGCCTTTCGTACTGGTGCTCTAAGGCTTCCCGCGCAAAAGTCCCATCCCAGATCGACGCCGTCTCAATTCCATTGCAGAGCTCCAGAAATTTTTGGGCGGCAGATCTTCGGGGCATGCGATAGGCTTATCGATAAGCTTGATACGGGAAGTGGGGTCAGGGTCATTCATGGCGGGGCAGGTCTGGAGTGAGATGCCCTTGGTCCCATTTTCTCACATCCATGATTGCGAGGTAGCAGTTGAATTTCTCTCATGCCACGCAATTGTTGGAATTCTCTTGGAAATGTTGCATCTGAGGTCGGTCGCGACACACCTGTAGGGTGATTCAGGATATCTAGACTCCTAGAGCCATGTGCAGAACCGCGCCAACGCCCTGCACTTCTACCTAGTTCTAAGCTAGGCCTCAGATGCCTACCGACGTAATCGCGATCGGAGTTGGCGATCTTTAGGTCGCTTCCGGCGGATTCCCAGGCCCTCATCATGCAGCTAGATTGTTCCCAGCTGGGCTATGTAGCCTATCGCGGGTAGCCGTGGGCATTGAAACATGGGACGCTGGATCTTGCAACTGCCCAACTGGGCATAAAGGCAGTGTCACGAGAGGCGCGGCGTTTTGAGTGAGTGGGCGGCATGACGTACCTTGGACTTTGCCCACAGTTCGCTTGCTTGGTGTCGCGTCCCTTGGCACCTTAAGTTCCTGACGGCTGGTCGTGCTACTCGGCCTCTTCCCGGATGCCACCTTAGACGCTCCATTGTGTATAAGAAGTCCAGCACCCTCTTCAACTTCTCTCATAACCAAAACCATCAAACTGTTTCCCACAGCCTCACCAATTCGCGTCCTCAACTCCAGAATCTACAGACTATCTACGTCCTGTTTGCCAGCAACCATGTCTATGAAGAGCTACATCGTGTCCTGTAAGGACGACGCTTCCGACGAACAGATCAAGGCGTAAGCCTTCACAATACCTGGGGTAGCTACCAAATAGGGTCAACCATGCTGACGCAACGCAGGGCGAAGGATGATGCCATCAAGCAAGGAGGCACCATCGGCTATGAGTACTCCCTGACGAAGGCGTTCCAGTATGTCCAGCCCCGCAAACAACGGCCTGGCTCAAATCAATGAATCCGTCGCTGACACAACTCGAATTTGCCAGAGTTATGTTTCCCGAGGACCGCGTGACTACCTTCGAGAAGCACGAGCATGTGAAGGAAATTGAAGAGGACAAGAAGGTTTCGATTCAGTAGACGGCTTCGTCCGGGATGGTAAACGATGCGGGGCTACGAAATCGCGGGGCCTGCCACCCCCACGACTGGAGTCAAGGTTGGCCTGTGTCAGGGGCATACTAGCGCAGCAAGTTGACATCAATCATGATAGTCTATGAATTACTTTAATGCCTGCTTTTAAACTTGCCAAAGGAGAAAAAATGTCTTGTGATGCAGCCCAAGGCTGGTGGAAGTGCTCAGACAAGGAGTCGCAATCTGTATCTTGAATTGCGGGGCTGGTCATCGATGAGGCCCCTGCTCCCCTGCTTTATCCCTAGCCGCGATCGGTTCCGTCATCAGCCAATCCAGCTCACCGACACAGTACCTAACGTCTTTCAAAACAACATTGCGGCTCACAGCGCAATCATGCAGACATGAAACGCACCACAAGGCCATTGAGGCTACCGGTACCTCTCAGGGCCTCGGCCCCGTCGCCATTTACGCGCAGAGCTTCCTCCACACTCCAGCACCTCAAGGATGCTACTGCTTCTCCGTCGTCACCCGCGGGGCACTCGCAGCCGCCCCGCGACCGTCATATCAACCGCTCAGAGGTTGCCGACGAGGTCCCTTGGCTGGCCAAGCAACCTTTACATCCGTTGAGTCTGGCAGACCTGGTCAAGTAAGAGTGGATTCGATAGCTGTCCTGCACATTTGATAGATAAGTAGCGTTTGCCTGACATGAGTCCTCATAGACATGGCCGCCCACCCCTTTCCGCTGAAGCCCTCCTCGCATCAGCGCGGTTCACGTTGTCACTGCTGCCGATCCGGCTGGCGCACCGCATCCAGGCGCTGCGCAACCTACCCTATATCGTCGTGTCCAACCACAACATCCGCAAGATCTATAACAACTATCAGCACTCACTATCGACCCTACTCCCCTGGCAAGGCCGCACCATTAGCAATCTGGACGACGAGATCCGCTTCACTGAGGTACTTGCTGAGTTGGTGCAAACGCATACCGACACGATACCTATCCTCGCCCGCGGATTCCTCGAATGTCGGAAGTATATCTCGGCCGCAGAGGTGACACGCTTCCTTGACGAGCACCTGCGCGCCCGAATCGGAACTCGACTGGTGGCCGAGCAACACATCGCTCTACACTTTAGCAGCACACCGCATTTTGACCCAGCCGCTAGCCCTACGCCCTGCCCAGAACACCCGAGCTACATTGGTGTTATTGACACGGCGCTTCGCCCTGCCTCCACCATTGACAGCTGTGGCGGCTTTGTAGCTGATATTTGCGAGCTCAACTACGGCGTTCGCCCGCGCTGGGTGGTAGACGGTGAGCCCGACACTACCTTCGCTTTCGTGCCCATGCACCTCGAGTACATAGTCACAGAGCTGCTCAAGAATGCCTTCCGCGCTACCGTCGAGAACGGCATGAATCGCGAGCCCGTGGTGATCACCATCGCACCAGAGCCGCCAAATCTGTCCCCACAACACGGCACGGTACATCTTGACCTACCCCATGAGACCCGAGGCGTCTTCGGCGGCGCGGACGCCATCGCGCCGTTAGACGACAACGCGCCCGGCGTGACTATCCGCATCCGCGACCGCGGCGGCGGCATCAACCCGGACGTGATGCCGCACATATGGGGATACTCGTTCACGACATTCGTCGATGACGACGAGGTCCCAGGTGCATGGAGCGACGATGCCCTTGGTGTCATCTCAGCCGCCAGCAACGGTGCTAGCTCTATCGCAGGCCTCGGGTATGGCTTGCCGCTGAGTAGAGCTTATGCGGAGTACTTTGGCGGAGGCATTGGAGTGCAGAGTCTGTATGGCTGGGGGACGGACGTATACTTGGGCTTAAAGGGCGTTGGAAAGATCAAATAAGTCAGTTTCAAGAGATGCTATCACACAAGCCCAAACGTTTTGGAAAGTGGAAGACCATTGAACATAGAAAATCGCTAGGATCGGCTCACTCAATATCTAGGTAGTAACAGTATTTTTGGACAAAGCTCAACAGGTAGTTAAAAGACCACGGCTTGTATTTAATGCTGAGCCACCAGGCCTATATTTCTTCGTTATCACGGCATATGTTGACACCACGACAGTCCAGTTGAACACTCAACACATGAATCCCTCCCTGGTGTCGTAGCCTCATCTTTACAACAAGCAGGTAATCAAGTACAAGTATCAACAGAGACCAAATGACTAAGCAAGGTAAACTTCAATTCCTCTAAATTCCACCCTTTCCCCTGTTGAACAAGTTGGGGAAAAAAAACGCATCCAAGTAGCCGCGACCCAACCGTTGTCATAACGACATGCCAGTTCCCAAGCCATTCCTTTTTCGCGATAGAGATGTAGTAATTAGTAGTAGTAATATTGTTGTTTCGACACTAGCCAAGCAAATAAAAGGAAATCCGAAGTTTTTATATATGTACGACCGCAATGCAGCTAAACCGACAAGAGGAGAAATCCAAGAGACCTGTCGAGTACCCAAAACAAAAAAGTTTATCCAAAATGACCCAACCCATGGAAAACACCTGTGATCTATTACATGTTCGCCAGCTCGTTGTCGATTTGTTTGTCCATGAACGTCCTTCGCTCACCGACCAACTCGGTTTGCAGACGCTGCTCGACAAGCGCCCGCACCTGCTTCTTTGTGACGGTGTCGAGGTCAACCTCACGCAGCACCAACTGGATGCCCTCGATAATAGCGCCGTCATCAGGGCCCATGTTGCCACGCTGGAAGTCGAACGACCCAGTACTGCCGCGGGCGGCCTCGGAGTGCCCAAGACCAGGGCGGTTGAGACCCATGCTGAGGCCCGTTGCCGTTGATATGCGCGGGTTGAGGCCGAGGGTGGGGGGCGTATTGCTTATGCCGCGTAGGTTACCGACGCTCTGGCGGGCCATGGCAGCATCCTGGTACGGGCTGGTGCGGCGCTGCATATCGGCCGCGGTGCCCATCGACATCATGCTTTGCCTGTGAGCAAGGGGGTTGTCCGAATAGGGCTGCTGCTGCTGCTGCTGCTGAGCACCGAGATAGGTGCTCGACCGTGTCATCCCGCCGTGTAGGCCGAGAGGCGTTCCAGGGCTCTGGGGAGGGAGATACGCGCCACCACGGCCAAGACCCATCATAACCGAGGGCTGCCGAACGGACGAGTAGACGGATTTCATGTCGTCCATCTCGTAGTTCTCGTCGTACATGCCGCCGTCCATGCCACCTTTCTCGCCATGTGCGCCGCGGCGGCCAGGCAGGCTGTTGGCAAGAGCATAATCATCCCATCGTTGCAGCGGAATGGAGCGCGGATCGTAGCCCTCGTCGTCGACGGCGATAAGTTGTTTCTTGCCTGTCTCCCCAATGACGATACGTGTGTTACCCCACGTGAAGTTATCCTGGTTCCAGAAAGAGTAGATAGGGAGAATGAATGAGTAGATCGGGAACGCAATAATGTAGATGATCATCCAGCCTATGTGCTGCCACTGGCGCTTCAGGATGAAGATCAGGGCCTGGAGGCCGTACACAGCTGCGATCATGACGATGGAGATCAGGGGAAACTGGCCCTGGCCGGTAGCAACGGTGTAGATGAGGTATCCAAGATAGATACATGTCGCCGGGAGGATGATGGTACCGAACAGGTCGATCAGGACGACAAACCTCATGGAGAAGCAACAGAAGCCGCACATATCCTTGAGGAAAAACAACTCGACCAAGTTGTGGATGGTGGAGTTGATCCAACGACGGCGCTGAGAGAGCAAAACACTCCATGTCTCAGGGGCAGCGGTTTGGCAGTATGCATCGGGAATGAACTTGTAAGACATGTGCGGGAAGTACTTGGTCATCAGGGTGGTCAAGAAGCGATCCTCGCCGAGGGACAGAAGATTCTTCTTGTGAAGCGTGTCCACGTAACAGTCGCTATACTCGCGGATGACGTCGTCGGAGATGATCAGGGGCTTGCCGCGATCGGCAGTGCGAAGACGGTACATGGAGAAGCTGGTCGGATTGTTAGCAAGGACATACAAATGGTGTTGATGATAGATGAGCTTACCAGCCTGGCAAGCAAGTGACGCTGCCGAAGAGAGACTCAAAGGCCTTTGCAAGGTGGTGAGAGATAAAATATTCGTAAACCTGAATCATTGTCCACCAGGAGCGTTCCTCATTCTGCAAGCTTGTCTCTCCGCAGATGCCAGCAATCTTGGAATTGTTGGCACACGCTGCAACAAGTCGATTCAGGGAATCTTCGCGAACGTTGGTATCGGCATCGACCATGAGGAGGTATTCGTACAACTCGGGATCCACGCCGATGATATTGTTGATCTGGTGGAAAATCTCAAGCTCCAGAGGATTCATGGCAGAGCGGTGGTGAACACGGTTGAGGAAGCTCATGAGCAGAATCTGCGAGTCACGCTTGCCACGGTTACCGGGCTTGGCCTTGGCCTGCTCAGACTCCTTGCCGACCTTGACGACCACGAGATACGGCACCACGTTGCCTTCATACTCGTACAGGCCAGAATACACCTTTCCATAGTTGAGCTGCTCGCTGCCAGTGCCAACAGACTTGAAGGGTAGAGCGGGAGGATCAACCTTGGGGTCGACACCGAGAATATCCAGGACAATCTTGGGGGTTGGGCGGTCGTTTCCAGCGCCGACAATGATACCATCGCAGATAACGACGATAAGCTTGCGCTTGTTGTCATATTGCAACGCCGTGAGCGAGTCCAGTGCCTTCCGCAAGGAATCTTCACCTTCCGTGTAAGCTGGCACCTGGCAGATGACAAACTTATCCTGGGGCGAGGGCCGTCTCTTGGAGCCGAACTGCAGTGCGGAGATGAATTTGATTCCAATCACTGCGCACAGAATAATGGTGAAAGCGAGGAGGATGTAGTTGTTGACTTGGCATTTTGCAGAGTACCGAAAGTCCGGCTTCCCCTTGTAAAAGGTGTTCTTGATGCAGTTCATGTTGTTTAGAAAGTTGGCGACCTGTGTGTCATTTCCTTGGGCGAGTCTGTGGACTTTGTTCAAGTCTTCTGTGAGGTCCTTTCCAGGGTTGTTTTTCACTATGTTGATGATATCTGGGTCGAGGAAGGTGTATGCTGCGACGTTCTTTTGGAACTTGATCGTGTTCATGTAGTCGGTCAGATCATAGATGGCCTCCTCGTAGAGGAACCATGCGTGGTTGTCGTTGGCACCTTCGTCTGTGACCTTTTTCCGGTCCCACACGAGATCTCCCTTGTAGTACTCCTTGATACGAGGCAGAAAATGGTCCACATACCAGGTGTCTGACTTGAGCGCAGTCGTTGGGTCCGGTTGGCCATAGCCCGAGGTGTGTATAGCCTCGGCGCTCGCCGTTTCATTCGGTAGGAGGGTGACAAAGTTCTGGACGCCCAGTCCCGGACAAACCAGCTGCAAAGGAGGGACAAAATAGTAATCTAGATTCAGGCCAGCGTATGGCTTCATGAGGTCAGGTTTCGTTTCGATAGCAGTGTCACTATGCTGGAGTCTCCAGAATTTTGAAATATCATAGACCTTGCCGTGGATGCTGACCCAGAAGTCGTCTTCTCCCTGGTGTGTCTTGACCTCCTCCTGCGTCCAAGCTTTGTCGAAATTGGGACAGAGTAGGCGGCCAAAGAAGATGATCCAGAAGACGATCATAGCGTTGAGAAGGACGATGATGAAGCAAAGAACAAATTTCTCCCGCCATGCCATCCGCACATCCGGACGCTTCATACGACCGATGTATTTGAGAGCAGGCGATGGGATCCAGAAAGTAAGCGCCCAAACGAAGGCAACCCAAATCCTGCGAGAGGCAGTGGTCGGGTTCTCTTCGACATGCTTGCCCTTGGCTAGATCTGGGTCCAAGTCACCGATGAGTATACCCTCGTGGTTGTAGTAGGCTTGGTCCTTATAACTGTCGCCCTTGTTGCCAAGGCCATAATCTCCATTCGACACGTTGCGCATGCCTGTCATCGAGGTAGGTGCAATGGATGGGGTGGCCATCAGGTGAGGGCCGCCGAGCGTGGCGTGGCTCTGATTTCTTTGGTGAACGAGCTGTTCTTGGCTCCCGTTTGACGTGGAGGCAAAGGCTTGTGGCGGAAAGAAGCCGCTCCCAGTATTGGAATAGCCCGAGCCAAGGGTGGGAGGTATCATGTGAGGCATGCTCCCGAGCCTGTCAGCCTCCATCGGCTTCAGGTCAAGCATGCTCTCGGCCTCCCACCACGCGCTCTCCCTCATCCACACTCGCTCCTGGCCAACAACAACTTCCCCGTTGCTCCAGCCACGCTCGAGGATCCAACTCTCGATGCCGTCGCGACCATCCATGCAGCCAAGCATGCGATAACGCTGCACGAACTCGTCCATATCAAAGTCAGCGGTGAAATCGAGGTGCTTGTTCCGGCGATTAGCCCACTCTGGGAGCCGCCACGCGCGGAGCTGGCGTGATACTGTCCCAGCAGACCAGGCTGAGGTTACTGACGGCAGTGCAGCCAAACTCGCCGGAGTCTCATCGGTGGGGTGAATAGTAAGGTGATACCACGCGCGACTGCTGCTCAGGGTAGCGGGAATGTCGATACGTCCATTGCGACCGAGGTTGATGCCTTCGGCAGGAACAGGGAAGAGAAGTTTCCTGAGAAAACCGTCGTCCTCTGAAGCGTGAGCGATTCTTTCTAAGACTTCCTCTCTCTTCTCCAGTACGTGTTGTCTCTCCCTACCAATAGTGCCGACCATTATCCCCAACTCGGGGCCGCATTCGGCGACCGCGTTTTGTGTTTCCCGGACGATGGAACTGCCAACTGCATTGACCTCAACACCGTCCTGTTTCATCTCCGAGTTGATTCCCTGGCTGTCATCAAAGATACCTCGCATTGCCACTGCCTTTCCAAGGTTGGGGTCCGGGATCTCGAGCACCGTGAGGCAGACGGTATCGCCGGTCTCCACGTTCGAGCCAGGTGTCGTATTTCCCCGGCCATCGAGAGACTCGTCGCCGTCCCTAATTCTGTGGCACTGGGATTCAATGGCATCGTTTGCTTTTGAAATCACCCAATCGACTAATGCCTCGTAAAGGCCCCCGATGAGCGTCCTACGGTCCTCGGTTGTGCACTTTCGAGAGAGTACTTCAGGTTCCATTCCAAGCAGGCCGCCGACATCTTCGCAGATTTCGTCCAGAACTTCTTCGTCGATGTGGTAATCGATAGTATTTCCGAGTTTCAAGAGACCAGCGAGAGTAGAGATAAAATTGCGATGGGCTGAGCCCTTGATTCCAATTTCCTTCAACGCGGACCGGAAGTCGTCGGCGGCAGCACCATCGTCGGCAGTGGGAAGGTAGGATGGGGGGTCGTATGTTCCTGATCTGGAGAGGAGGCTGTATTGAGAGGCCGCCTTCAGACCCAGGAACTCCCTCTCTGCTGGCGTGGAGGCTGAAGTGAGGAGGTAGTAGAAAACATCGAACGCACGAAAGCCGGTTTCCCCGGAAATGTTGAGCAGGCCCTTGTCGGTATCGATACCGCCTTGTGAGAGGGCAATTGCTGCGGCAGTTAGATTTCCCGAGAGGTCAAGGGTCAACGTCACTCCCAGCGCGCTCTGTCTCGGAGTTGATGGGTTATATGGGGTAGCACAGCGCAAGAACGGCTCGATAGCCTCGAGTGCTTTGTAGAGAGATGTCGGGAGCGAGATGGGAAGAGACCCGAGGAAAGGGCGGAGGACAGAGGGAGTAGACTGGTGCAGAGATCTGTAAAGGTCAGCACAGAGATCTCGAGGCGCAAACGCTGGTCAGGGGCTACCAACCCAAGGATAATGCAGCCATCTTCGGCACGGCGGCGGGCATGTTCCCAAGCTCGCGCTGCCAGGGCGGCGTCGATTGTGCCTCCCACCCTCCCATCCGGACCGGCCTGGGCGGCAGTGAGCCAGGTGTTCACCACCAGACTCGTCCCTGCGTCGAGGCGGTAGGGCTGGCTCGAGAGATAGATGTTGTGCACGGCGTTGAGGAGTGTTGTTGTCGAGACCTGTGTCGACTGCTGTCCGGCACCCCTAGGCCCAGGGGACTCTGAGCCCATTGAGTACATGGACATGCGGTTCGCCATGATGTCGGGTTGGCAGTCGCGATGCCCCTCCAGGGACGAAGACGGCGAAGGCGTGTTTCCCACACGCGGGTTCGGGTTCGGGGGACTGAGGGTTTGTCTCGCGGGGATCTGGCGGACGAGGTTGTCTGGATCGTCCGATCACAGTTCAAAACGAGTGCCTCAAGCAGAGTGTTGGCGGGTGCAGCATGCGGGCTGGGGGGTATATGCGTGGTCGTCACCGGGCAACGAAACCAAGATGCAGCCGCCTCTGGAAAGCCCCCTTTGCAACGAGGGCTGCGAGTTGCGGAGCCGGGAAAATAGAAAACAAGAATCCCAGGGCAAATCAGGGGAAGTAAACGATCGTACAGGTGATCCGCCAAAACGAATGAGGCGGCCGCTGAACACAACGGAAGGCGAAAACACGGAAAAAGCGAATGTCGAGGCGACAGACAGCACAGTGAGCGTTGCAGCAGGGTAAAGCAGCACCAGAGCGGCCAGGCGGAGCTGGGGGCGGCCGTGTCCACAGAAGAGATCACCACCCTGCTCAGCGCGGAAGCGTATTACGGCGGGACCATAACACTAGACGCGCAGGAGCGCCAAGACCTGGCTCGCCAGGGTGAGGTGGATGTGCATGATGTGCCGTGAAAAATTCAAGGGCTCTCCCCGGTTCCAGTGGTCGATCTGGCATGGCTGCGCTCCCCGGGCCAAAACACCCAATCCCAATCCGCCGGTGCCCCTCGATGGTCTCGCTCTCCAAATGCAAGTGCTCCATCTGGGCTTTGCAACTACGCAACATTCGGTGTGCGGTATGGCGGGGGGTTGGCCGTGGCGTTCAGGATTCCGTCGCGCTCCCCAAAATACTAATTGCGCTGCGCATCCGTACAGCTGTCGGCTTTGTTGGCAGCAGGCCGGCATGGCGCCGCCTTGTCGCAGCGTGCATCGGACACCGTCCCTGGACGCCGATTTGGCAGAGCTGTCGGGGCTTAATTCTGTATACTTCATTGGCCGGGCCATTCAATACTCGGGCTAGAGCCTGCTGCGACTGTTGTGCTTGTTTCTCGTTGCAGTGCCGTGCTGCAGGCCTCAAACAGGCTTTTAGTGAGGAGGGGTCAATACGAACCCTCGAGAAGGGGAGGCAGAGGCAGCCGAACGATTGTGATTTTTTTATGTGACACGAGGCCATCAAACGAGAAAATGGATGGCATCTGCGCCTAGCGAGACGCGCTTAATCTGGGACACGAAGAGCCTCCAGTTAAGATCAGATTGTCGATTGTTAATTGCCCACCCTCCCTTTGTCCCCGGCCGCCTGCTTGCATTCTCGCATTCTGAGGAAGGCCCGATGCTGTGGTCAGCAGCACAACTCACCATCAGCCGGAATGCGTGGCTGGTTGGTTGTTCGTTACTTCGTACGCATACACGGATAAGAAGGTATCGCTGTACCGGTGCGACTGGAGCTTTTTGCGGGTGCGACTGCCAACGCGAGGGATGAGATCTTTTTTTAGTGCCCGCTCTTTGGTGGGACGAGAGCACCACACTGCGACGCCAACACGAACACTACCATCGCTATTTATCCACTTGATGTTCGCTGCGCCCACTACTTTTGCCTCTTCCACTTCATGCAACGCCGTATTCGACACCCCTTCGCTTCTTCCGAGGTGAGATTTTCGTGATGGAAGCTCAACCGAAGCTGGCGCAACGCTGGGCCTGGTCATTCCGAACACCTCGCAGTTCGTGAGGGCCCGTGACCCAGTGGCTCCAAGTGGCTGCCACGATCAAGAACATGTCTCAAATTGCCCAGACGCAAGAGCGCAGACCGTTATTTTACTCTAAGCATGCAAAGTTAGGCCCATCTCACGCCTTGTCCCTTGGCGGAGCACACATCGGGAGGCAAATCGGGGTCAAGCTTTGACATAACGTCGAAGGATCACCAACCAGCGGGGCCAAGTTCTCGCCGCTGCTGTCATTCCTGTCAGCGCTTGGGGCTCCCGCGCAGCAGCCATTGAACTTTCTCAAGCCATTGAAGCGAGTGATTCCATCACCACTCTGGTTTCCGAGGTCCCCATCTTCCAGAAACTGCGGGAGACTCACGGGGCGCAGCAGCAACAGCAACGAAAAATCAGGAAAAAAAAACAGTGCCCACAGCAGAGGGTCCGTGGTGCGCGGCCTCGCTATAGTTCGAAAGCCACTCATCACCCGCTCCAGTTCGATGAGGAGTCGGTCGTAGGTCCCGACCCACCGCGACAAGAAGCACTGCATTCCTTTCGACGCGTTCCCTTTGTATCAATTCTGAAGATCTGATCATGCAACACCTGGACGTACAAGATTGTGACGCTGGCTTCCAGATTCTCATTACCCGGCAGCGAGACGGCACCCAGGTTCTGGAACGATGGATGCCGGCATCATTCCGGCCCGCAATTATTTAATTTAGCGGACCCGGCACAGTACGGCTACCAATTTAACGAGTCTCGGGGAAAACGAAGTGTGGGCTATAGCGTTAGGAATTTATGCCGAAACACATCCTCACTTGACGCTCGCTGCAGCCCCCTGACCCCCTGAGCAGAATGCTGTCATGACGCGCTAGCTGGCTGCGTGGGCTGGGTTACTCCCGACCAATGGAACCGAGTCCGAGTTGCGACCCCGTTCAAATGTTCTGGAAAGAGACCACCTCGACAGCAAATTTAGAGGCATCAAAGAGAGACAGCTTGCTTTGACGGCTTCTCGAGGTGCGGCCGTGTTGTCGTGTTGGCAGGCGGATGAGACGACGGCCTCGCCAGTGCGATTGCATGCCTCGGCGTGCTTTGTTATGAACCATAACCACCCACACCCATGCCGGAGCGGCTTAGACGCCGAGAACCAATCAAGTGGCGACCGTGGGGAGCACTTCGTATGAACAGGCTGCGCGTGTGGAGCCTAACTCCCGCCGTAGCAGCAGAACGACGGGGAGAAAAAAAACAGTGTTTTCCCCCTTTTCGGCCAGGCCAGCCCCATTGAGAAGCGCCGCCCGTTGTTGGAGCACCACAGCCCACTGTTGGATCGATCGCAGGCCTGGGACAGCTTCAGGCGACTTTGGCGTCTGCGTGCCTTCTCCTTCTTTTCTGACACTCGTTTTAGACCCGTTTGGTTTACACATGACGTTCGCTCGCTATTGTCGCATCGCCAGCAAACCTCAACTTCCCTGCCCGTTGGCATAACAGTCTAGACGTACTTCCAGCCTCTCCTCTCACAAACAGGGGTCCGCAGAACTCGCTCTCACCCAACAAGGCGCCTCATCCCGTGTCTACACTTCACCAACATCCATATCAAACCCAATTGACCGACATCCGGGTGCCGGCGTCGCGTTCAGAGAGCACGGCCAGTTGCCGGCAGCACTGCCATCATGGCTCTCAACCTCCCACCGATCGGTGGGAGCAGCGGAGGGGCCCATACCCAGCCTTCTCTCCCATCGTTGCCCGCCCATCTCCAGTCGGACACGCACCTGACGGCACATCTCGCGAGTCGCTTCCATGTTTCGTTGCCCACCGCCCGTCTTTCCTCCCACGCCCTCGTATGCCTCAACACGTACACAAACTCGACAAAGGGGGATGGCACAAAGGAATCGAGCGCCATGTCCGCAGCTGAGGACATGGCGGAAAGGGCTTTCATCCGACTCGGCCATCGGTCTGAGAACCAAGCAGTTCTCTTCCTGTACGCAAATGCGGTCGTCTTTTGTCCGATGATAGTCACAAGGGTGCTAACATAATACATAGCGGCGAGTCCGGGTCAGGGAAGACAACCGTTCGATCACATCTCCTGACATCCATCCTCAACCGATCCTCGACTCCCCTCTCCAACAAGGTATCACTCGCAGCCTTCGTTTTCGATACGCTCACCACTACCAAGACCGCCACAACACCTACCGCCTCCAAAGCCGGCCTCTTCTACGAACTACAGTACGACACCGCATCTACCACAAACCCCATGCTCATTGGTGCCAAACTCCTAGATCACCGCTTGGAGAGAAGCAGGATAGCAGATGTACCGACAGGGGAGCGGAACTTCCACGTGTTGTACTACCTCTTATCGGGTACAAGTGCTGCCGAGAAGACACATCTGGGCTTTGACCAGCCTGCCGGTGCTACCAGCAAGAGATGGAGGTACCTTGGGCATCCTACCCAGCTTAAAGTTGGTATCAACGACAGTGAAGGGTTTCAGCTTTTCAAGACGGCCCTGCGGAAATTGGAGTTCCCCCGGAGTGAAATTGCAGAGATCTGCCAGATCTTAGCTAGTATTCTGCACATCGGTCAACTGGACTTCGAGACCTCGTCCAGCACGACGGTTGCAGGCGATGACAGCGGCGGCTTTTCCCACGAGGGTGGGCAAACGAGCACAACGGTGAAGAATAAGGATGTGCTGGGCATAATCGCTGCTTTCTTGGGAGTCGGCGCCACCGAGCTACAGACGACATTGGGTTACAAAACAAAAATGATCCACAAGGAGAGAGTAACAGTAATGCTTGACCCAGCAGGTGCGCGATCCAATGCGAACGAACTCGCACGAACGCTGTATTCGCTGCTGGTAGCGTACGTGGTCGAGACCATCAACCAAAAGCTGTGCGCAGCCGAGGAGGCCATCTCCAACACGTTCTCTATCATCGACTTCCCAGGCTTCCAGCAACAGTCCTCTACTGGATCGGCCCTTGACCAACTTCTCAACAACGCCGCCACAGAAAATATGTACAACCTCACGCTACAGAACTTCTTCGACCGCAAGGCCGATATGCTCGAGACCGAAGAAGTTGCTGTGCCCGCAACCAGCTACTTCGACAACTCAGATGCTGTTAAGGGGCTGTTGAAGTCTGGAAATGGCTTGCTCAGCATCCTTGATGACCAGACCCGCCGCAACAGGACCGATATGCAAATGCTCGAGAGTCTCCGTAAGCGCTTTGAGGGCAAGAACCCAGCCATTCATTTAGGATCCGCGACAGCCAAGCTGCCCGGCAGCAACTTCTTTACCGAGAACACGGCTGCCACATTTACTGTCAAGCACTATGCTGGGGAGGTGGAGTACCCTGTCAAGGGATTGGTAGAAGAGAACGGCGAGGTGATCTCGGGTGATCTCATGAACCTGATCAACGCAAGCAAGAGCACGTTTGTGAGCCGCCTCTTTGGCCAAGAAGCTCTGCAGACTGTTGTCCACCCCCAGGAGAAGACGACTATCATGCAGGCGTCGGTAAGTTCAAGGCCCATGCGCGCGCCCAGCATTATGTCGCGGCGCGGACGTCCCCAGACGGCGCGCACCATGAAGCTACGACCGGAACGGGACGCCTCGGCGGATAATTACAGCGATGCCGGCGAGACGGCTGGGAGGCGATCAACAAACACCAGGGGAGGCAGCGCCACAGAGCAGGGAGCCTCCGGGCAGTTCCTGGCGGCCCTGGACAACGTCACGCGGTCCTTCACGGCACCAAACACAAACTGCTACTTTGTGTTCTGTCTGAAGCCGAACGACCGGCGCATCGCCAACCAGTTTGACAGCAAGTGCGTGCGCGCGCAGGTGCAAACATTTGGTATCGCCGAGATCAGCCAGCGGATCCGGGCTGCCGACTTCAGCCTGTTTCTGCCGTTCGGTGAGTTCCTTGGTCTTGCGGATGCCGACACGGTCCTGGTAGGAAGCGAGCGGGAGAAGGTCGAGATGGTGGTGGAGGACAAACGTTGGCCGAACAACGAGGTGGCCATCGGCTCCACGGGTGTCTTCCTCAGCGAGCGTTGCTGGCTGGAGATCGCACAGCTCGGCGAGAACGGGTCGGCATGCGGACGGTATGGCCTGCCGTCAGACATGGGAGATGGCACGCCGGGAGACCCATTCGGCATGTCCAAGGAGCGGTTGATTGCCTCGTCGGGCACCACGCCACAGGGCTTCAGCGACAAGGGTGCCGGGTACTTTGGCAGCAAGGACGTCGATGCCAGGTCCGACGCAGGCGCCTCAGCGTTCGGCGCTGGCGACATGTTCAAGAACCTCGACACACGCGAGCAGATGGCAGAGCGCGGTAACGAGAAGGACATGGTCGAGGTCGAGGAGTACAGGGATAGCCCGAGCCGCAAGCGCTGGGTCTTTCTGGTCTACCTGCTCACCTTCTGGGTGCCAGACTTCGCCATCCGCCTGCTGGGCCGCATGCCACGCAAAGACGTGCGGGTGGCCTGGCGGGAAAAGCTGGCCATCAACATGATCATCTGGCTCGCGTGTCTCCTCGCCGCTTTCTTCATCATCGTCTTCCCTGCCCTAATCTGCCCGAAGCAGAATGTCTACAGCCCCTCTGAGCTGGCTGGGTACGATGGCAAGGATGGCCGAGGTGCCTTCGCCGCGATCCGTGGCCAAGTCTTCGATATTGGCGCCTTCTCCTTCCGCCATTACCCCCCATATTTGCCCACCAAGACTGTCACACAGTATGGCGGACTTGACATCACATCCCTATTCCCCATCCAAGTCTCGGCCGTGTGCCCCGGCGTCAATGGCCAGGTCGACCCTGCCGTCCTACTGGATTACAAGAATACCAACATCTCGGGCTCGGCCTCGGTCATCAGCAGCCAGGATCGGAATGCCAGGTACCACGACTTCCGGCACTTCACCAACGACAGCCGGCCCGACTGGTTTACAGAGCAGCTGATCATGATGCGCTCCAACTACAAGGTCGGCAACATTGGCTTCTCGCCGCAGTACGTAAAGACGCTCGCTGATAAGAAGGCTGTCATCGGTATCCTGAACGGGCGCGTCTACGACATGTCCATGTACCTCTCAGGCGGCCGGCGCCAGCAGAACCCCTTCGACCAGGGCGAGCCATCGGATCCCAACGCCGTCAACTTTATGGATCAGCTTGTGGTCGACCTGTTCCAACAGAAGGCGGGCGAGGATGTCACCAAGCTTTGGGACGCACTCGGCCTGGGCCAGGAGACAAAGCACAACATGCAGCTCTGCCTTGACAATCTGTTTTACGTTGGCGATGTCGACACTCGTAACTCGGTCCGCTGTCAGTTCGCCGAGTACCTCGTGCTAGCCGTGTCAATCATGCTTGCCAGCGTCATCGCCTTCAAGTTCTTCGCCGCGCTGCAGTTTGGACACAAAAACATACCCGAGAACCTAGACAAGTTCGTCATGTGCCAGATCCCAGCATACACCGAGGACGAGGATTCACTGCGCCGCGCTATTGATTCGGCGGCACGCATGCGGTACGACGACAAGCGTAAACTCTTGGTTATCGTCTGCGACGGCATGATTATCGGCCAGGGCAATGACCGACCGACGCCGCGCATCGTTCTCGACATTTTGGGAGTTTCGGAAACCGTTGACCCGGAGCCCCTCAGCTTCGAATCGCTCGGCGAAGGTCTTAAGCAGCACAATATGGGCAAGGTCTACTCGGGCCTGTACGAGGTTCAGGGCCACATCGTCCCCTTCCTCGTCATCGTGAAGATCGGCAAGCCGTCCGAGGTCTCTCGTCCTGGTAACCGTGGCAAGCGTGACTCGCAGATGATCATGATGCGCTTCCTCAACCGTGTTCACTACAACCTGCCCATGAGCCCGCTCGAACTCGAGATGTACCACCAGATCCGCAACATCATTGGCGTCAACCCGACCTTCTACGAGTTCATGCTGCAAATCGACGCCGACACAGTCGTTGCGCCAGACTCGGCCACGCGCATGGTGTCAGCCTTCCTCGACGACACCCGTCTCATCGCCGCGTGTGGTGAGACTGCCCTTACCAACGCCAAGGCCTCTTTTGTTACCATGATCCAAGTTTACGAGTACTACATTTCGCACAACCTGTCCAAGGCCTTCGAGTCTCTCTTCGGGTCCGTCACTTGTCTTCCCGGTTGTTTCTCCATGTACCGCATCCGTGCCGCCGAGACGGGCAAGCCGTTGTTTGTCAGTCGCGAGGTTGTCGAGGCATACTCCACGATCCGCGTCGACACGCTGCACATGAAGAACCTGCTGCACCTCGGTGAGGATCGCTATCTGACGACACTGCTCCTCAAGTATCATTCCAAGTACAAGACCAAGTATATCTTCAACGCCCATGCCTGGACTGTCGCCCCCGACTCTTGGGAAGTGTTCCTGTCACAGCGTCGCCGCTGGATCAACTCGACAGTGCACAACCTGATGGAGCTCATCCCTATGGCCCAGCTCTGCGGCTTCTGCTGCTTCAGCATGCGCTTCATCGTGTTCGTCGATCTTATGTCTACCATCGTACAGCCTGTCACCATCGCCTATATTGTTTACCTTGTTGTCCTCGTTGTGCAAAAGGCCACGGTCGTTCCCGTCACAGCTTTCGTCCTCCTCGGTGCTATTTACGGTTTACAAGCCATCATCTTCATCTTGCGCCGCAAGTGGGAAATGATTGGCTGGATGATCCTGTACATCCTGGCCGTGCCCGTCTTCAGTTTCGGTCTGCCGCTATATGCATTTTGGCACATGGACGACTTCAACTGGGGTAATACGCGTGTCGTTGCTGGCGAAGCAGGCAAGAAGGTTGTCATCTCGGACGAGGGCAAGTTCGATCCCGCCAGCATCCCCCGCAAGAAGTGGGAAGAGTACCAGGCCGAGCTCTGGGATGCCCAGACCTCGCGCGACGACGCACGCTCTGAGATCTCCGGCTTCAGCTACGCCACCAAGCCCAATGCTGCCGTCTCGGAGTACGGAGGCTGGGGTGCTGCCAGCCGTCCTGGGTCTACTGTCGGTTATCCTCTCGGCGGATATTCTGACAAGAGTCCCGCAGGATTGATGGCCGTGAACAACAGCGCCAGCCGCATGTCATTTGCCACATCGGAGATGATGGGTCAGCAAAACAGGCAAAGCCAGTTCGGCGGTAGCCAGTTCCTCACGTCTAGCCCAAGCCAACAGGAGATGGAGATGGCCAACCTTGCGGGCTTACCGAGCGACGATGCTCTGCTGGCTGAGATCCGCGAGATTCTAAGGACAGCAGACCTGATGACAGTAACCAAGAAAGGCGTCAAGCAGGAGCTTGAGAGGAGGTTTGGTGTCCCGCTTGACGTGAGGAGGGCGTATATCAACAGCGGTATGTATCCTCCCTATGTTGCTCTAATTGTTTTATGCTGTTACTGACTTTGATATAACAGCTACCGAAGCGCTCTTGTCTGGGCAGCTGTGATCGTCTCACCCGATCTCATTTCATCACCATCAACCTCTTCTTCCCTATCACATCTATCCGGTCGGCCATGTTCCCCGTGGCCTTTAAACTTCGGCCTAAATTTCAAGCATGATGTATCTCGTCTCGGTTCCAAAGACAAAAAAGCAATCATTTCTCTTTCCTGATATCATGTGTCGTGTGTCCGTTCCTGTCATTGTGTTTGTACCGGTTGTTTTGTCTTGGCTTTGGCTTTTGCCCTTCGATCTCTATTGGCTTTTTTTGCGGCTGGAACGGCAGACACCCGCCCGCTGCGAGGCGACAAACAACAAATCTATAATTTACTAGTAATTTTACTGCATCCAATACGGAGAAACGGGGTAGGGAAATTGGAGGGTTTTGGTTGGGCTGTTACATCAATGCCATATGTCATATAAAAGAGAGAAGAGCGAATAAATTTTGTCAACTTACCTTGTTGTTCCGGGTGTCTTGGTGTTTGTGTTGGTGACGAGGCTTGAGGGTTTACGGTGTAGTGATATTGCTGGTGTGGTCGTGTGATTGTGATGGTGTCAGCGTTTTGATGTTAATTCAGAAGTAGTGGCGAGAGTGAGGGATGTTGGTGGTGTGTTGACGAGTATCGGTGGGGGGCGTTTGTGTCTGAAGCTTACGTCGATGAAGGGCGAGTGGAGGTGAGGAACGGTGTTGTTGTGAGTGGAAGAAGCAAGCAAGGTGTTTCAAAGTTCAAGGGTCTCGTGGGTAATTATGCTGCTACTGGTTTCTTTGCTGCCTCGAACATGAAGGTAGCACATCTCATTTTAGCTGGCAGATGAAGCCGTCATGCTTGTACGAGGGTTCGAGTTCGCCATAGGCACAGAGGCTCTTCATTGGGTATCTGGAGAATGTGGTCTGAAACTGCGCTACCTAGGTTGATCAACTTATTTCGTCTTACTGACGTACATAGAGAAATAAGAAAAGAAGAAATACAGATTGTTTTGATGTCATGTCTGCCTGCTAGCTATTCTCGGAGCCAAGGAGAATCCTGTCATAATCTCAAAAACACCAAGAACATAACTCATTTTATTTTCAAAGAGGCATGATGTTGGGAATGGGGCCTAGGGGGGTGATAGACAGCGGGTTGATCTGTGTGTGCGACTTGGTGTAGTGGTTCTTGATGTGGAGGAAGTTGGTCGTGTCCTTGAAGGCCGGGATGTTCCAGTAGAGGTTCTTCATCCACTTGTTGATAGCTGGATACCCGGATCGAATATCGCGGATGTTGCACTTGAAGTGCTGGACGTAGACAGGGTCGAAGCGGATGATGGTCACGAAGCTATTCGATGGTTAGCAGTTGCCGCGTCAAGATCAGCAGTCGGGAAATACTCACAGCCTGATATCAACCTCCGTCAACTTCTCACCAAACCAATACGGCCCCTTGCCCTCCGCCAGATGCTTCTCGGCCCTATCCAGCGCCTCAAACAGCGCAACCACGTTCTTCTCATACGCCGCCTGCGTCGTCGCAAACCCCGACTTATACACCCCATTGTTAATCAAATCATACTGCCACCCATGCGCCTCCTCAATCTCCTTCCGCAACGCCTCCGGATACAAATCCACACCGCGATACTCCTCCGCAATAATCCCATCAAACTCCGTCCCAAACATCCTCAGAATCTCACTGCTCTCATTGTTGACAATCGTCTTCTGCACCTTGTCATACAACACCGGCACCGTGAACCGTCCCTCATACTGCGGGTTCACCTCAAAGTACACTTGCCGTATATGCGTGAACGCTTCATGGCCCTCCACCGGGTCAGGAATGACGTTTTCGCCCTCGGCATCGGTGTCCTCCGCCGTCGCGAACCGCCACCCCTGCCCGCCCATGTGCCAGTGCACGACGGAGAAGGACACAATATCCTCAAGTCCCTTAAGCTTGCGCGCGATAAGCGTGCGCGTCGCCCAGGGGCACGCGTAGCTCACGTAGAGGTGGTAGCGTCCCGCTTCGGGCGGGAATTGGGCGCCGGGCTCGCGCGAGATGGAGTTGCGGAAGGAGGATTGCTGGCGCTTGAATTCGCCGCTGGCGTCGCCTTTGGCGACCCAGTCGGTGATTTTGGTAGTTGCCTGGTAGGGAGGAGGTTGTGTCAATGTACCGTTCTGTGGGACGGGGGACAGACAGGAGCTTACCATTGTGGTGTGGAATTCTCTGGTGTTACTTTTGGAGGTAGGTCGTGTGTAGCTCCTTTTCAGGAAGTGCGTTGACGTCGAGATCCCTCTTGTCACGGTGCCGGAAACAGACAGTGGCGATGATACCTTCAACAATAGAGGTAGGAGCTGTCTCGAAGACGACAAAGCCCGAGTTCCCAAATACATAGATCGCCCGACAACGGATGGATGCAAATCTTTTTTCGTTAAGTTCAGCGGGGCAGGTCGTCAATTATATACCCTATCTACCAAAGAAAGGCCGTTGGATGTCTGCTGCAAACCGCGTACTAAGCTGCCTGCCCATAAAGGTGCCCTCCGGTACCTACGTCGCCAAGTCCCCACCCCACGATGTCTTCCCCTCCATCCATCAGCTCCACTTGCTAGCGAATGACATTGGCGGCTTACCAAGCGCCCGCATATCATATAATCGTTCATCAGCTATTACCCACGCACTTGCACCACTTCCTCCACGGAGAATCCAGCATTTTTTTTACCAAACGAATGCTCAAGGTCCCTGTACCCTCAATCAGTGACAAAGAGCAACAACCCCTTTGGGCAAACGAGACAAATGATTATAGGTGCGTAGTCATGACGTAGTGGACCCAACAATTCGCGAGACCGACTGGACCGAGGCCGCTCCTGATTACATCAGCCCCAAGCTGAGGACTCGCAACAAAAAGGGGTAAACGAGGGAGCGACCATCTGCGAGGGATCATCCCCGCACAATCATCCCCGAACGACTATCCCGAACCCGCACAATACCATGACATACAGCTGTCTATTTCCCGAGCACACATGACCGTCATTCTAGGCTTCGTTCCATCTCTCTCAGCCAGTTCTGTGAATCTCATATCAAGCGCAAACACAAAACTTGACTGCGTCTATTTCTGTCGATGGAGGCCAAGCAAATGTACCTATACCGTAACTATGGCACTCAGGCAACCCGTACCTTGATATAAGGGACCTCAACATCCTCGCCGTCCACATCCTCCGTCACCACCTCAAATATGACCTCCTTCTGATGCTCTGGGATCGCCTTCCTTGAGACTGTCATCACCAGCTCGCTCAGCTTCATCGCATACCTATCCTTCATCTTGGCCGGCGGGAAGAAGGATGCATACAGCAGACTAACACCCGAGCTCAGCATCGAGATGGCCAACCCACGCGACTCAAAGTCCTTGATGAGCTCGTTTAGCGTGATGTCCTCCAGCTCAAACCGGTCCCAGATCTTGTCGAGTGTGACCTTGCCATTGGGGCCCTTGTATTCCACCTTGGGGCTCGCCACTGGCTCGCTGAACCCGAAGAAGGGCAGCGCCAGGTTGATGAACCCGTTTTTGTACTGCTCGATATCATCCTTGCCGTCGATGATCTTGTAGAGCTCCAGGACTACCAATCCAGTCACGAGCGCCGTTGTGGTTGCAATAGCCGGGATAATCTTGCCTGCAATGAACTTAGTCTTGTGACGGTCTGCTTGCTCAATCTTGTAGTTGTCAGCACGCAGGTTGCTGGCTGCCGTGATGAAGTCGATGTGATAGTTGGTATCGTCATCCTTCTCAAACTCCACTGGTGTCAGCTTGAACCCAGCTAGAGACTTCGGGTCAGGCAGCTTGTGGATAAGATTGTCCAGCTCCGCATTGTCGTCAAATGCGCTACCAGCCGCATTCGGATCCTATAACACGTCAGTTAACAGAATAGAGGGATGAGATCCATTTTACTCACCGGTTCCTTCTCGTCAGCCTGAATCTTGACATTAGAGTCTGGCGAGAAGTCGGGGATAATCATCGCATCCAAGGCATTCTTGTAGTCCTGCTTGGACTTGCCCTTGACATTGATGTTATAGTTGAAGGCATGTAGGTTCGTCGCCGCCTCGAGAAAGGTAAGATGCGTTGGGTTCTCCACGTCAAACTTGAGCGCGTCAGGGGCACGTTTCGGCCCCGACCAGAAGGGTGTCCCGGCCGACGATACGGAGTCCTTGGGGAAGTTGTAGAGCAGCTGCTGGATCGCGTTGTTATACTGCTTCTCAAATAGCATGCGCCCCCACTGGACGCAGTCCTCAAAAGTAAGAGCTCGCTCATTCTTGAGATAATCCACCAACATCTCAAGCGTGGCCTTCTCGTTGCCGCCCTGTTTCAGCGTCGTATCAAGGTAGCCAGGTTGGGAAAGATAAAGGTTGACAGTTTCAGCTGGTTTGACAAACGAGCTCTCGAACAACTCGCGCGCCCAGGCGATCGTGTGCTCAATCTTATTCGGGAAGCTGCGGAGAGTGCACATGGGAAATGACTGCTCCGGCGGGTCCTGGGAGGAGGAGTAGGACTCGGTAATGCGAGGAAGAACCACCTGAGTATTTCCTTTCGTTCCTAAGGTGCCGCTCTCGAGAAGCGGCTTGTGGAAGAATACGCACCGCCTATCAACGTAGGTTCTTGCCTCCACGTTGTCCAGGGCATTCGTGACACCATCCAGCTCCTCCCAGAAGGTTTCGTTGAAGATGTGCTCCGTCTCTGGACCTATGCGTTCTCTCAAGGTCACAATCTTCCCCTTGAGATCGGGATTCATCTGCTGCACTGCCCTCGCTGCAGAATCGCTCTTCATCTGGCCTACATCCTTGGGACGGAACAAGAATTGTCTGTTGAGGTTGCTCTTCTCGATCGAATCGTTGTCGGTCACTGTGATCTTGCCGTTGGGACCAGTTCCGAGACCAATCATCGCCCAATTCTTCAGCATCTCACAGCCAATGGCTCCCGCACCGACCAAGAACTGCTTCATGTTTGCAATCTTCTCTTGGTACTGCAGACCAAAAACGGCAATTTGGCCATCATATCGGCTGCCAGTGGGCTTGCAGAGCTCTTCAGAGCGCTCACAGCTCGTCGGAAGAGACTCGAGTGAATCGAAGTACAAAAACTGCTTGACAGGGGAAAACTTCCCCGACACAGCTTTGAGTACCTCTTGGGCAGCGAGGCCGCCGAACAGGGCAGCCATGGGGTTGAGATCACCAGTTGCTTGGTAGCTGAGCTCTTTGAGCACTTTATCGTCGAACTCAATGTCGAGGCCCTCCGCCTTGGCGAACGCCTTTGCGGAATTCACGACGACAAGGGCGTCCTCCTCGTTCATGGGTCGTGGTAGACGCCCGTGGGTCTGGGCGAAGGCGTTCAGCGCTTGAAAGCCAATATGGAGTTGCTGAGGGCGATCAAACTTGGCGAAGTCAGAAATAACGAACTCGGGATCCTTCAGAGCATTAGAGATGCTCTTGAAGTCCACAAACGTGGGCATCTTGACTTGTTGATACAAGCCATTGCGCTTGTACTGGCCAAGGCCGGACACGTCGCCAATAGAGAAAGTGTATGGACCCTTCACGGTGACCTTTCGAGGCTCGCAGCCGTTCAGCTTCTCCATGCCCTCAACCTCCGAAAACGTTACATAGTCCCCGTCCTCGAGCCCGTGACGGGTCTCATCAAGAGCCGAGACGAGACCCTCTTCATCAATACCAGCGACAATACCACTGACGGGGTTCTCGCCTGTCGCATCGATGACTGTGAATTTCTCACCAAAATCGCAGAAGATGGAGCCAAAGAGGCCGAAGGTATCGGCGACGACGAGGTAAATTCCCTTCTGGTGGCAGTAGTCACCAACGGCAAGCTGGAGGTTTAGGGGCGTGTTTGTGAGGACCACGACTTGGAACTTGTCGAACTGGGATAAATTCTCGCCGAGGCTGCCACGGGGTACCAGTTAGCTTAATGGCCCTAAAAAAACGTCCATACCCCATCGTCGTACTCACCTGGCTGAGTCATGTATATGGACGGGGGTGTAGGCATTCAGCTCGGCGACGCGAGGTGCAGTGACCTGATCGCGGGGTTTGCCGACGTCCCCAACATGGAGAAAGAACTGGGAGGAGAGGTCCGCGATAGCGACGGGCGCGGGGTCGTAAAGGGTGAGGCTCTTGACGCCGGCAAGAGCAATATTCTTTGCGATCTCGACACCGAGGCCCTTTAGACCAACAATCAAGACGTTGGAAGCGCCCATGCGCTTCATAGCCTCGTGACCCAACACATAGAGCTGGCGACTGTATAGACCCTCGTCGATCTCGGTGGTAACGCCCGCGACCGACTCGTCGACCTGCATCCTAGTCACCAGATCGACCTCAGGGAGCTTCTTGTCCTATTTTCGATAATCGCCTGTGGTCAGCGCAGCTTCTCCTTCGCCAGCGCGGTGCCGCTGTGGCCGTGGCATTCGCGACACACGCATCCTCGGGGACGGCGGGGAACCCTGCAACTCACAGTCATGGTCCTTTTGAGGGAAATAGGTAGATCCCCGTCTGAAATTTTGCGCTTCCCCAGCTTGACAGTATTTTGGGGTGATCTGCTCGTCGGCGCAAGAGTTGAAATCGGCGGGTGGGAACGACGTATGGTCAATAACAGAAGAGCGGCAGCTGAAGAGTGGAGGGGAAGGTTGTCGAAGGTGAGCTCAGCCCCGCCACCAAGCGGGCGTTGATGTAACAGGTGCACTGCGGGGATGGTTGGCCTTGACTACAGGGGTGGTAGCAGGTACCTCGAGGGGCAACAGGCGGAGGCAGAAGCTGGATGGAAGGCAGGTGCAATGTGCAATTTTTCGCAGCAGGCCAGCGATGCAAACTGGAAAGAGGCCAGCCCTAGTTTTAAGGCGAAATAGATGAGACAATAAGGTCCGTGGAAGCTCTTGTTTCTTTCCATCCACGATTTCTAAACTCCGGGCAACAGGCTCTATCAATGCAGCGTCACCTCAGTCCAGCGACCCACATGCCCATCCTCAGTAGTATTGGCCAGCCAATAGGCACAGCCGGACACCTCAAACGGCGTGGGAGTCGGCAGCTTCAACCCAAACCTCAGTCAGGTCCACATGCAAGAAAGCTGTCCAGTCAGCATTGCCTCACCTCTTGAGATCCCCGATTTCTAAGCTATTTGGGCCCGCTAGCCGACAGGGGGGCCTATCGACGTCAAGGCAGCAGTATCACGGGAAAACAATAATACTTCGGCCGTTTTCCGTCTGGTTTTGTGCCTTCGGCATCGAGTCACCGGCCACGGGGCCATCCGTTGTGTGTGTGGCGTGAAACCAGCCATCATGCCGGAGGCCTTGTGTTTCACGGCAAACCTGCCCCTGAGCAAACAAATTATTGTTACCGTCAACAACTGCCCTCGCGATAGCCATGCGTCCCACCCAACCAAGGGCGCCCACCTTAACTCATAAAACAATTAACTGAGCCAAAACAAGTTCCCAACACCTGCTCTACACCTGTTCTCGTACTCCCCACGGCATAAAATCGAAAGCAGCAAAGGGAAAAAAAGACCGGCAAAAATCCAGCGTAACTCCTGATCAAGCATCCAGGACCCTTGCTCATGCCACGGCTTTCAGATAAACATCACTGCGCGGAGAACATGAGCCTGATCCTACACATCAATCATTGGGTGCTTGGGTTTACTCACAAAATGAGGTCCGCATTAGGGGGGATATGGCCACGAAAGCCCCTGCGATCTTTGTCAACTTGGGTTACCTTGATGTCTGACCAACTTGGACCAAGCTTACCTTTCTCCGTAGCCATAGTCGCTGCTCGCGGATAGCGGCACAAAGAATCAGCCATTTTGAGATTGAGAAAGCTCAGAATATCATAACTGACCTGGTAATCTCGAGAATCGCCCGCTCTCCAACACGCATTTGCGGTACTGCCTCGTCCCAGCCTAGGGCGCAATCGTATTTTCAGCGACGTTGGTAATGGCGTGGCCAGTTACTATATCCCACCTCTGATCAGGTTGCCGACACCGATCACGGTAACTAGATCGCCACGCCCGACTGAGCTGTCGAACCTGTTTGGGCTGTGTCAGCTGGCTCAAGCTTTATGGAGTTCGGGTGCTACTGCACTTACTCTTCACCTCTGCCGTCAACTTGCGTCTCATCCTTGAGCCAGCCTGTGTACTCGATCGTGACGGTCTGCCCCCTGCGTGGCCGCGACCCTGACCCTGATGCGATGGTTGTCTTCTGGACTCCCATGTTGGGAAACGTCTACCTTGTGGTGGTCCGCCAGATAGAATTCTCCGGGAGACAGGGGCGATATGTCGGTGAACTGGAAAAGTTTGGCTCGAGGAGGTCTCGAAGGCTTGGTTGTATCTTCGAGACTCCACTGGCACCTGAAGGGTAAAGGGGTCGAGTTCGCTGACCTGCGCACCGTGCCTGGGCAGTGTGAGAACAGGCGCATATTATTTATACCGACAGGAAAAGAAAAGGAGAAATAACTGGACAAACCACCATATCCGGGCGAAGCCGGCCTTGTCTTGTCTGGCCGACCCTTGATTCACGAATACTTCCGCAGCATCTGCCTACTTGTCTTGCCTACCCGTCCTGCGGACCCCCGTTGAGATATGCGTACCAAGAAGCAGCAAAATGGCATACGCATTGTCGATCACTTTCCCCGGCCGGACAGGGAAAAGTTCCGACCCCCAAAAGAATCGCCTTCAAGGTCCCCTCTTCGTATCGCCAGCCTGTGAGAAGCGTGCTTCTCGTTGCGGCGGCAGGGGAAGCGATGTTCGGCGGCAACGCGGCTATGTGTTGGCTGTTTTGCACCTTTGCTGCGCGCAACCCACGCACATGCACACGTACATGGCACGTACATGCTGCCTACATGAACAGTACTAAGCGCATGACACCTCTCGCGTCTGACGTGGAGTGCCTGGCGAATCGATCTAGCGGTGGCGGCGGCGACGCGGGGTTATCCGCGGGATGGGCTCACGACGAAACTAGCTACCTGCTGGGGATGGGTTGGCATGGAGGAACTTCGGACGGGCCCTAGGAAAGGGTATGTGGGGAGGGGTTCCATCGACTGCTGCTTTCTTTCCTTCTTCTTCTTCGACTCCTCCCACCCTCTCTCCCCTCCCGCTCACCTCCTCCGTCCACGCTGCGATAGTCGCCCACACAGACAGCACAACGCAGGTTGCAGCAGAAAGCAAGGTGCTGCATGCGCGCCAAGCCAGGCCCCATTACTACTGCTGGCATGCGGGCGCTGGCGCGGCGGAAGGGTGAGGGCAGGAACAGCAGATGCTGTGGGACCCGAGAAAGAAGGTGAAAATGCTTGTACGGTTGTCCAGTCCTCGCCTGGAACTTCCCCCTCCGCGGCCGGGCACCATCGTTATTGTTTTCGTCTCAAGTGGACAGGATTGCCCAACGTTCACGAAGACTCGGTCCTGTCTTGTCGAGATGCCCCGTTATATCTTGTTCCCAATACCCAGAGACAAGACGGCATTATCAACACCGGTTTCATGTTCGGGGTCTCAACCGGTGCGCAGGAACAGAAAAGGGGCAAGGGTCCGGGCCTGAAGCGCGGCGAACGCCAACGCGGGGGACAGATCGGCCGTCACGGCATTTCCCGTCACCAAACCGGCTAGCTAGCAACCTCAGTTCGGCAAGCCCACAGCACTGCATATCTAGTAGCCTCTATCAGATATCACATCGGCCAACTGTCATTGGGGAGCCCGCTGCGCTAGCCCAGAGAAGCGGAAGAAAAAACCACGGAGGACAACCTAGACACGTAATGAGGAGAGACGACGGCATCCAACGTCGAACCAAAGCAGCTCGCCGGCGGGGCCATGAGATCGCCACCCTGGCGATGGACTGAATAGGGTGGGTGGGTTGGGCGCAGAAGATGCGCTCGGCACGGCGACCCAACCGCCAGGAGTGTATGTATTTCACTATCCTCTGTCATCGTCGGATGCGCCTCCGGCGCCGGCGCAAGCACAAGTCTCGACTGCATAGGCAACGCAGCAAGTTGCATCCTCACTATCCCCCGCGCCGCATCGCATACCACACCTTCCCAGACACAATCGGCAGACAGCCTCAAAACCTGTCTTTAGATCTCAATCTTCCTTTCCGCCCAGCCCCTCACCCCCACCACCTTGATGAGATCGCTGGGAGCATGAGCCGCGCGATCCCTATTTTTCCTACCTTGGGCGCATCTAGTCCAGAAACAGCCTTCCGGGGCACTAACTTGCAGCAACGAGCCGCTTTACCTGTCGTCCCCCCTTGCTACATGAGAACAACCATACCCACACACGCGATCCGTGCTACTGGCAACGCGAGAGCTAAGGGGAGCTAAGGTGGGGTTGGGAAGACGAAGACGAAGAAGAAAAAGAAAAGAAGACGTTGAAGAGATCTGGCCGGGATCGGTCAGCTTCCGCCTCCTGAGATGCAACAACCCCGGGATCCATCCATCCCGAACGATGACAGAAGGAAAGGGAGGGGGCCGTAAAAACAGAGGGGGTTGTGTCTTGAACACGATCTGCACAACTGTCGGCCTGCAGGCGCACCATCATAATTCTGCGAAATACCATCAGAGAAAAAAGGTGGCTTCATGCCAGATAGATTAATGTGACAAGCGTGCAGGCCTGCCAGTCAAGCCCCCGCCTCTTCTCCTGAGTGAAAAAAAAAAGAAAAGAGAATGTCCAGCCGGGATCGAAAAGAAACCCGGCTTAAGTTCGGACTGGCACAAATCCGGAGAGGCATCGAAATATATCATACTACCACGGTGATTCTGTAAGGTATCTTTGCGGTCCTCTCTGGAATTTCACTTTGCTTTTCCCCAACCGCCCTGCCTCTCTTGGCCGAGCACGCAACAGAAGAAAAAAACACATCTCTGTTGCCGAGTAAGGTTGAAGGCGGGGAGCGGGGAGTGGTGTCGGGATCTCCATTGCATCGGCACGGCTGCCGCAGTAGCCGATCCGCACCGGCTGCCAATCCCCCGCCTCACCTGACCGACCAACGGCAAGAGGACAAAACACAACAAAAGCGACGAAGAAAAGAGATACCGGCACGTCATGTAAGGCGTGTTTGTACCCACGTAACAGCCGTAGCTTGGAGGGTTCAAGCAGGTTCCCCCCTCTGCCCACAGGCAAGGCAGGTTCGTGATACCTTCAGGCTCACCCACTTGGGTTACTCCACGTGTTTCCCCCCTTCCACCCCGCCTCAATCCGGGACCGCGAAAACTATCCCACAAAAAAGAGAAAGACACAGATCTCGATCCCGCCAACCCGGGGACAGCGCTGTAAACCAATAAACGAAGAGAGAAAAAGTTATACATCCAATGAGCTTTACCGCCACTTTGTCAACCGGCACAACCTACCGGCACGGAGGGCTCTCGGCAGTAGTCAGTTGTCTTTACTTTTCTTCCTTTTTCCCTTCGGAAATGTCTCCGCAGCAAGGAGCCTATCCCACGCGGTCACGACATCATGATGAGCCCGGCATGCGGCCGGAGGTATCGCTGCTGTCACTCGGGGAGAGAAAACTGCATAAAGGCGGAACTTGCCAGTGAACCACTCAACCACTCAACCGCCTGCGGTTCCGACTTCCATTTTGTTTGCATGGGGTAGGAGCGGGGGAGATGCAATGGACATTCGTCGACGACGCGCCCAGTGGCTGACACCGAGATGTATCTCTCCTGCCCGAAGCTTTTCGGGAAGAGGAGAGAGACTCCCTCGGGCGTGTCGAGCCCGAAAGGGAGCCATAAAACCGGATGAGTTTGCGATGCTGACGTCGATGGTCTTGGTCTACCGACGTCCACGAAGCAGTGTCTCACTCTCGCGTCTCGCCAAGGCCTAGAACCATACTTGGGATCGACCCGGATCAACATCAACGTGAATGGTCTAGACTTCTGACTGAACGGACGCCTTGATAAGTGTTTGACACGTCGTTGACGAAGGAGATATTTTCCACTGCCGATATACCCAGCGCAAGTGGGAAAACCATCGGCCCGCACAAATCAGGACTGCAACCACTTGGCGAGTCCCGGGTTCTGCCTTATTTGGTTCGATGTTTCGTTGATGGGTTATTCAGCCAAGAATAATAACAGGACCAGATAAGAAGCAACCAAAAGAAGATGAGTTGAAACTTGGGATACTTCCACGATCAATCCTCAAGCAGTTGTCAAAGTCCAACACGGATACTGACAACTACCGCAGCCTTCATCGTGAGTCGTGAGCTCCTCTCCCCGATTGCTCACCGAAAGAACGAATGCCCGTGCTCGCCCCTTTAAGGGGTTTTAGTAAAGACGAGACACGTCGTATCGGAGTCCTGCCGAGCTCGTATCGCAGCACGGCTAGGTAAAAAGCTAGAGGCTCAGCAGGGGCTATTATCCATAGTCATCCACCTTTCTCGCCTGCTACCGCACGCCGTCTGCCGCAGTGCAGCCATCATGGGTGAAACGAAACAATCCGCCGGAGAGCGAAAGCAAATCTTCAGGTAGATGAAGTTGAAGTTGAAACAGCACCTCTTTGTATGCCGGCATCCTTAGCTTACCTGCACTGTAGGAGGCTCAAGCGTGCGGCGACGAGATGGTTGTCTGTCACATGGCGTTGTGCATGTCGAGGCAGACCTCATCTCAGCTCGCCAGCAACACCGTGTCAAAGTCGCCAATCGCCGCCGTCGTTGCGGCAGCGCTTACGATGGGATGACCCAGTGATTTACCGTGACATTGTGCGCGAACAAGCTACCAATTGCTGACGATATGGAACAATAGCAACCAAGGCGTCGGGCCCAGGCAGATTGGTCGTCATTTCCGGTCTGACCAAACCAAGCCGGTTCCTGAAGCTTCCTGGTGTGGTCGTGGTCGGCCAGCCCACTGTGAGCCATACCAAGCGGTCCTGCGGGCGCCAATTTCCTTCGAGATGGCCAATTTGAGCAACCCTACGGCGTCAAATGATTTCTGGAAACCCGACAAGGTGGTTGAAGACATGGTCACTTGCGCAATTGGCCTTGAATGACGACACAGCAGTGTTGTGTCCATATCGACGTTATGCTAGCAATAGAATAGATCGCAGATTCCCGAGCGGGCAAGGTCTTCCACTGAGACACGATTGCATTGCTCCGGAGGGCTGGAAGGACCCTCGGGATGATGTGCCGTCGCCCAAGACGTTAACGATCTTCAGCCCTCAAAAACGTGGTGGAGCCACAATGCCAATGGACTCAATGCGCCTGCTCGCAGACTCCAGGCTCGAATTTCGACTCTCATGCGAACTGACGAGGCAAGACTGGGCCGTTTTGCGATCGCCACCGTTTTCAAGACGATCAATTGATTGATTGCGTTCGCGCCACTCGGAGCCCTATATTTGCTCCTGACATATGCTGGCCGGCTGCACACGCTGCAGGTCTGCAAGATCTGAGAGGCCCGAATATATTAACCTCAATCAATTCATATTCGGCTGAAGAGGAGATGCTCCGCTGGATGTGAACACAGCGTTTTCCGAGCGACACCCCTCCCCCGCACCCGAAGAGCTTCGTCGAGGCACATGATGTGATGAGAAGGAGGTATTTCTTTCCGACGAGGCCACCTGGATAGGGTTTGGTCTGAAAGCTGGCGTCTTGGGGTGCTCGAGCGTCCGGCTGAGATGCGACGCTGATGGTGATTGAAATCCGACCAGCGAGCTCCGAGTGTGGGATTCCAAGAGTTGCGTAAGCTGCTGCACCAGCCCTAGCACAACGGACGAGAGAAATACGACGTCCGACCGACAATGGCCGACGTTTGCATCCAGGTTGCAGCAATCGCGCCGGGCTTTCGACTCAAGACTCAAGGGTCAGAATGCATGCTGCGTGCTGCGTATGTACGGCATCAATAGGACGCCCTGGCAGCCGTGTGTTCCTGTGGCCCGTGTCACACACGTGTTTGGTCGGCGGGCGCCCTGTCTTTGGTCGCTTCTTCATCGGGCCTGTTGTGAGATCTCGCAGCAGCAAGATCAAGACATCCAGAGAACCCTTTGCAGAGTTGGTGCTTAGTACATCGTGGCGCTTCGTCGTCAGCTGGGCGTTTCTTTCGCCGGGCAATCAGCGCTCGATGTCTCGTAGTGTCAGGCTTGTCAGCCAGCAATTGTTCGTTAATCGGCCCACTCCATCCGCACTGGGGTAAATTGAGAAATCGCCGTAGCGGTTGCACCACGATCTGTCATCCAATCACCTGCCCTGGAAGCCCCTCTTTCGGTGGGGCTCTCCTCAATTCCACCCGCACGTCTGGGGTACCTGACGGTAGCGCGCCCGGGTGCGGCAGCCAGATGTACTCAGTACTAGCCAAGTCCCAAATTTAGGCCCCAGACCACGCGCCACCGCCCACCTTCCTCTTCGCACTTGCCCCTTTTGATGCCACCGTAATCTTAAGCAGCGCCTTCAGCAGCCCCCCCAGCACTGCAGCACCGATCCACCACTAACGGCCGCTCGTGCCTGCTGTCCTAGGGTCTGGCGGTTCAGGTCCCAGAGGTGACCTGAGGCGATGTGCCTGGACGTTCCACTCGCACCACGCAGCCCGGCACGCATTCCATCGCGTCGCGGCGGATGTCCCTTCGATGCCAGGCGGAGACACCAGATCCCTTGCTCGGGCGGTGCTGCGCGGCGCTGTTGAGCCCCTTCTCGCGTTCAGCGCTCGCATCGGAGCAACAGGAGACGGTGTCTTAAAGATGACGAACATGAGATGGACCTGTCGGCGGGTTCGGTTAACGCGAAAATTCAACGCGAGCCAGCCAAAGCCGCTAAATTGGAGCCCGCTGTCAGGCCAAGCGATGGATTGATTATTGGATCTGTTCCCTCCCCTTTGACCCGCATTATGGTGGGTGCGGTGTCACGGTTACTGTTGAAATCCTGCCTTGGCCCTCCGTTTTACGTGGAGCTAGCTCTAAGGTCGCATTGCACCCAATCTCGGCGGGAGGATACCTCCATCTTAGCGGACCCTCCGCCGTAGGACCCGGCTTCCAGCGTCCGAAGTGCCCTGGCTCGTGTAATATCCCGTTTGCTGGTCCTTGCTCCTTGGTCTGACATCCTTGCACCGCCGCTCCGCCCCGTTCCCCTTCCATTTCCAGCCTCCCTGCTCGTTCGTCGTTGGTCCGTCCCTGTTGTTTCTGCTGCTGTCCTTCTTTCGTGCCTCCGCTCGTTTTCACCTCACCTTCACCTCCCCTTTTCCCTTCCTCCCCCCGCCGCCGCCGCCACATTATCCCGGCAATCCTTTTCGCTGGCGACGTCGTCCTTTTCAACGCCATCACGACTCGTCTCCCGTTGACGCCTTCAGTGTTCAGTCAACGGCCGTTTTCCTCCCTTCTTTGCGAACTCCAAGGACCTCCGGAGGGTCGACGCGATCCCCGATGCCCGCTGGGTCATGAAACATCCCGCAAAGTGAAGGTCCCTTAGAAACCTTCCCCGTTGACGATTTTTCGTCAAGTCGCTCATTTAAACCCAACCAACAAAACCACCAACAAGCCCTGCGTCGGGTGTCGAGAGTTGATACTCAAAAGTGAGTATTCGGAGCGTCGGTTCAGTTTGGAGGATTGGGGAAACGTCGAGGCCGGGCCCACCGCGAATCCGCCTACACCAAGCCGATCTGCGTTGATCATTCATGCGCCGGGTCGCTTCGGGGCGGAGTGTAGAAGTTGGCTGACATGGGGATTATCAGTAGACCACACTCGTTGACATCTTCGTCAAGTTCATTCGTTACGATATTTCCTGGCAAAGTGAGTGCTGCCGCTGCCGTGGCCGCTGCCTCTCACCGGCGCTGACGCCGATGGCAATTAGATTTCCCTCGTTTTACATATAACAACATACCCGCCCTCCACCCGAAGTTCGACTCCTGGTAGCGCATGCCGAGAAGCAAGTGAATAGAGAATGCGAACGACCTCAGTCTTGGTCGCCGCTTTGGTGGCGGCCGCCTCTGTGGCCGGCCATGAGGCGACAGAGGGAAGGAGGATATACTTTCCTCGACACATCAAGCGGCAGTTCTCCAATGCCACGATTACCTCGCTGGATACCCCCGTTCCCAGCTCAGATGATGCGGAGTCGACGAAGTCGACGAAGAGACAGGCGGACTTCTCTGATCTTACCAAGTCCCTGTCAGATGCACCATTCCCTAGCGTTGCGGCTGCTGTGACGACTGTCGTTGTACAGAGTACGGTCTTTGTAGCGCCGAATCCCACTGCTGGAAAGAACAACGGCACGAACCCTGAGCCCAGTTTGACCTCGGACGCGCCCGTAAGCCAACAACCCAGCGCAAAGCCATCCGAGGCACCTTCGATCCCGATCTCGAAGCCGCCGACTTCCGAACCCGACCCGACGTCCGAACCTGCTGTGTCCCTTGCCCCGACCCCGAGCAGCAGCAAAGCCGGCATTGTGATCGCGCCGAGTGGGGTCGTGAGTGAGTCCACTACCGACGCGCCAATCTCTACTGCGCCGATAACTACCGCACCAACAACTACCGCCGAACCGACGCCAGACGACCCTCTGAAATCGCTCATCAGCGAGGTTGTCTCAGTGATTACGAGTGTACTCCCCCCACTTGTGAATGCGACGGAAAGCAGGGCTCCTGACCCGCCAATTGTGTCCTCATTGCCAGTCACAATCCCGGAATCCACACCGCCGGGCACGGGAGTCGTCCCGTCGACAACGGAGCCGCCGACACCTCCTGTTTCGAGTGACACAAAGCCGAGCGAGCCGACGCCTCCGCCCGTCTCTTCGACCATCGTCGATCCTCCTCCGCCTATTTCCAACACCACCGAACCTCCTCCTCCCCCGAGTTCGACTCCCCCGGTACTGTCAACTCCCCCAGTATCGGACCCTCCGGTATCGAAGACCTCCGACACCTCGATCACCGTACCGCCATCATCGTTCACCAGCATTCCCCCGCCCCCCCCTGTCACCAACAGCACATCATCCAACACAACAGTTGTCCCGGAACCCACACCGACACCGACAGCAGACCAAAGCGGAGTTACCAGCATTCCTCAGCTCGGCAGTACAACCAACTCCGAGTCATGGATGCCGACGACAATTCTTGTAGATCCCACCTCGACGACAGTTTCTGGAGGCTTGGCACCAACCACGGCTACAGGTATCCCGACGGGATACCCGAGGGCTATTACCCCCGAGTCTGGGACTTTGGCACAGCCTCCTGACACGCAGCTCGTCCAGATTGGCCTGCTTGAGGGATATAATTATCCATTCGTTGTTGCGAATTCCAAGGCTGCCGCCCAGATCTTCCAGATCCTGCCAGAGGCTTTGGGCTTTGCGGTTGGAGAAGATTTGGACAAGATCCAGATGAGAAAACTAATCCCTCTGGATACTGGATCTTCGATGGGCTTCATTACAACGCTCGCAATCGTCAGCTTTCCGAACAGCCTGATCGAGTCGTTGCGTGTGTATGTCAAAGCTCCCAACTCGCCCTTGTACAACAACCCCGATACGCTCACCTTCAACTTCACCAAGCAGATCAACCCAGCCATCGACATCACCATTGGGGCTTATCCGGATGACGCTTCTGGTTCGGGTGGCCCAGGCTCGTCTGGAGGCGGCGGTTCGTCGCCCAATGGCGACCCGTTCAACAACGGCGGCTCGGACAAGACGTCGAGCCAGCAGGGTACTACAGCGGCAATTGTTGGTGGCTCTGTATTCGTGGCAGCTGCCTACGGCGCAGTCATGTTCATCCTTGCTCGTCGGTACAAAAAGAAGAAGCAGGCACATCGTCGAGCGAGCTCCATCAGCAATAACTCTTCCGAGATGCGACATACGCCGAGTCCTGCACTCATGGGCGGCGCATTGTTGAGCAGGGATTTCACCGGCTACGGCGGCGTAGCTGGCGCCGCACCAGGTGTTGTGGCAGGTGGAAGAGACAGTCATGGAAGCGGCAGAAGTGGGATGAACAACTCGGCACGCACGCAGTACATCTCAGCACCGGTTGCTGCCGAAAACTCCCTTGGCTGGAACTGATAAATAACTTGGCCACCGCGAAGATACCCCGTCTCATGTCTCCAACGACCCGCAACTGGCAATCTCATTTTTACGCTTCGATACCCTTCAACTGGTCATTTTCTCGCCCCTAGCAACACATTGTCCTTCTTTCCAAATGAGGTTGATCCGCCAACCCCCCATTCATCCGAACCTATAAAAACTTGGACAACCCTCCATAGACGGCCATGTTGGCGGCGGGCAGCGCGACGCCCCGTCGACTTCGAACTTTTGTGTTGTTTTTTATTGTTTGTTGTACTACGCTTCTACCAACGGACTCGGCTTGCTGTCAAGCGCCCTGCCGTCTTGATTACACAGCCCGAACACCATCTACAAGGCCCCAGGCCCACCTTTTGCTGGCCTGAGATCCGGTGTTCGGGTATTTTTATTATTTAATTATTCTTGAGGGGAAGAGGCGCCGAGGCGCGGATGCGCCCCGTCAAGATGACGGGAGACGCCTCAGGGCGTATTTTTGCATACGGGATGCAGCGGTGAAAAGGACGAGTTGACGTGGGAGGAATTGTCGTACCGGCTGAGCTGCAACGTGCTCTTCGGCGTTGGGGCGAATTGGATTTCCGAGGCTTGGGCATGTTGCAGTCAGCTGCGCGGACAAGATATAAAACAAGCATCTGCACGGATTTTCTATGTTGTTTTGTTGTAATTGGTGTAGTTAGATCTGCTCTGGCTATATTGCGACATCTGAATAGAGAAACCGAACTGGATTCCAAATTCATGCCCCGATACATTTGCTGTCGATGTGTGACTGATGTGAGCTCATTGATTTGTACTGACTGAAGTAGTTCCGTATATGTGTTTGCGAAGCCGTTGACTCAAATGTTCAGTTATATCTTTAGATAATTGTTTATGTTTCTTGTACTCGTCGCTTTTAGTCTAGCCTTTTCGTGAAGATCCAATTAGAGAGACTTCATGGATGTGGAGGGATGAACGGTCTCAGTGTGGGTGCGACTATTGGCCGTTAAGTAGTTCACTTTAGGCGACGTGATCGGCGCTGCTCCTGTCACTTGTAGCGCAGTACCCGCCGCACCTGAACCTTAAGGCTGCAAACTTGTCGATCGCAGTGGCAGCAGCCACCCCAACTGTCAAACCCAAAACTCAATTCCTCGGCCGTTTCAACGAAAGACACGCACACACACACAGCTCAGCTAGACGTTTTTCGCGCGGCCCACTCACCATGAGGCCGACTTGACTTTCCGCCTTTGTTGTCGTTTGTCGTTTGTCGCTTGTCTCCCTAGCTGGTAGCGAGCGAGCGAGCGAGGTAACGTCCAGTTACCTTGGCTGAATTGTAAGACGCGACGGGTCATCAATCGCGCCGGCCAATGTCGTCATGGCTTCTACCAATGGTTTAGGGTTTGAGCAACAACGCCAACAAAAACAACCGAATGCGCATCACGACGGCATTGTGACGCCGCCGAAACCGCCTTCTTGGACGTCGTCTTCCGAGGCGAAGACGAGCGATCGCATGACGCCGGAGAGCGTGAGTGAGAGGGAGGAGGAAGCGTATGTGATGGATGACGAAGGGGGAGGGGAGGCGTATGAGATGGAGGAGAGGGGACTGTTGCACGAGGGTGGTGAAAAGGGGGACAGGCTCCATGAGGAGGGCTATGAGTCTGAAGTCGATAATGACGAAGACGGCGGTGCTGGGTTTGATGAGGAGGCGGTGGATGATGTGAGGAGGCGAAGGAGGAGGAGGAGGGGGTCGGTCTCTACGGCGGCGAGCTTTCAGCTGTATACGCCGGATGAGGAGAAAGTAGTCGTGCGGAAGTTTGATCGAAGGTTGGTGTTGTTTGTGGCGCTGCTTTATATGTTGAGTTTCCTGGATCGGTCGAGTACGTTTCCCTTCGGTGTGATGATTTGTAGGTTTTGCTGACAGGGGGGATGTGATTGATCAGATATTGGAAATGCTCGTATTGCGGGTATGGACGACGACCTTCAGGGGGATGTCAAGGACAGCGGTTGGTATGAATGGGCGCTCACGGCGTTCTATATCAGCTACATTGGGTTTGAGTGGATGGCGTTGTTGTGGAAGATCGTACCGCCGCATATCTATATCTCGGTCCTAGTAATGTCGTGGGGCCTGACGGCATCGCTTCAGGCTGTGGCGCTGAACTACCCTATGCTCATCGTATTGAGGGGGTTCCTGGGGATAGGGGAGGCGGGCTTTACGGGAGTGCCGTTCTATCTTTCTTTCTTCTTCAAGCGACACGAGCTGGCGTTCCGAACGGCGATTTTCATCTCTGCCGCACCCTTGGCAACCAGCTTCGCATCTTCCCTAGCATGGGTCATTATGAGACTTGGTCAGAACAGTCCTATCGCGCCATGGCGCCTTCTCTTCCTCGTCGAAGGGTTCCCATCCGTCCTGATCGCAGCCATCGCATGGCAGGTCATCCCCGACTCTCCTCAAACCGCATCTTATCTCACCACCCGCGAAAGGAAAGTCGCCCGTCTCCGTCTCCGACACGAAAACCCCTCGACCCGCACCTCAAAAGAGGCAGGAGGAAAATCCAGCGGGCTTAACGCACGAGAGATCTTCGCCGTCTTGACAGACCCTGTGGCTTGGCTTACTGCGGCAATCTTCTTCCTCACCAACATGGCATATTCTTCCATGCCCGTTTTCCTCCCCACGATCCTCACCGCCATGGGCCACTCAGCCCTCTCGGCCCAAGCTCTCGCCGCCCCGCCCTACCTGGCCTCATTCTTCATCGTTCTCGCCACCGCATACGCTAGTGACGCGGGCCGCTCCCGCTCCCCTTGGCTCATCGGCTCGGCTATCCTCTCCTCCCTAGGCTACGGTGCCCTTGCCCTAACAGGCTCACGATTTGTCCGCGTTGACCCGGGAAGTCTCTTGCGCTATCTGGCGGTGTATCCCGCGACTATAGGCTTCTTCAACGTTGTTGTCCTGACCGTTGCGTGGAGCTTGAATAACCAGCGAGGTGCCTCGCGCCAGGGAGGCGGGTTTGCACTGCTTCAGGCTGTGGGGCAGTGTGGTCCGCTGGTGGGCACGAGGCTCTATCCTGACAGGGAAGGACCCTACTACGAGAGGGGTATGACTGTGTGCGCGGCGGCCATGCTAGCTGTGGCGGTACTGGCGGTGGTATTGAGGCTGTATCTGCGCCGGTTGAACCGAAAGTTGGATGAGGCGGAAGGACATGTGGATGGCATAGAAGGTCCGGAGGAGGAAGGGGAGGCACTTGTCGCTGGTGGGCGAGTGGGATTACAGCAACAGGACAAGGCGTTTCGGTATCTGTTGTGAGAATATCTTAACTAGTTATATGCGTCATACATAATTGTAATAGAGAAACTCAGCACGCTGTGCTGTGATCGATCCTTGAAGGAACAGGGAGTCATCTGGTAACAACATAAGGACCCTGAGTGGGTTTGACATCTACACAACATCGTCACTATTTCGCGCTAGGTTTTAGGACATGGATGGTAAGCTACGATCTCTGGGTCCGGGTAGGGAAGCCTTGTGGGAGGGGGTGTGGAGTTTAGACTTGGTGTTGGGGGTCATGCATGCACGACGTGCACCTAAGGTGTGGATATGAGACGGATAACGTTGTCGTATCATAACGGTGGCCTTACATTTTGCCCTAGTGCAGATCAGGATGAAGAGGGAATTTGGTTTATGGCAGTAGGTATTGATATGGAAAGTAGACCCAAGTATAACCCTGTGGCTCCTGGTGAGAAACCTGACAGGAACTAGAGATAACAGCAACCTGAAGCAATTCCAACCCTCCCTCCACTTGGGATAAACATCAGCAGAGACCCAGCAGAAATCCGACAGAGGGGGTGGGTGCCAAAGTAGTGGAAATAAAACAAAAGGAAAAGGAGAAAACAGCAAAAAACATACAACACCAGGGATTCGCTGGTCGTCACCGACCCAACTACTAGTCTGGCCCTCACTGGCTTATCTATGGGAGAGCAGACGGGATCCCGAGTTCTCCAGTGGGTATGGTCGTATGTGATTATTTGTTGTGGAGTCGTCGGCTATAGGGGGGATCCTCATGTGGAGTGCGTGTTGATGACGACCCGCTAGCATAACATGGTAGCTGCGTGGTTAATATTATGCCAAAATGAATCTCTGGTGTGGTACTGATGTTGTAAGGCTTTATGTCGTCGGTTGGTCGCACTGGTTTTCGTCGCAGATCGTGTGTCTGTGCTAGAGGTGAGGGGACTCCCATCCTCTCACACCTCCCTAAAAGCAGACACACACAACCAAGACGGAAATCAGACATGGTTTGCAGCGCAAGGATAAAGAAGACTCATATTTGTCCCCTACCAATAGCTAATCATGAACCATTCAACCTACCCGCCGCCTTGAGTATATCTATAGCCTTGTCGATACCATCGTGGCCTACCTATAGCAACCCTCACCGTTCAGGGCCCTTGGTTTTTTGACATACTAAACCGCGTAAGAAACGAGGCCGAGCCAAGGATCTTGATAGAGCCAACCGGCTTCCTCTTTCCCTTGCCCTTCATCCCGCCTTTTCTCTTACCACCACCCCCAGAAGCATCACCGCTGTTCACCCTGAGCCGGGCCTTACGCTCTCGTACCTTCTTGACAATGACACGCGACCCTTTCCTGCTGGCGCGGAACTGGCGGACGAACCATTTCTTGACTTTGACAGGGCTTGCTTTCAGATTCATGGTGCTGATGTGATGCTTGATGCCCGAGACGGCGTTCCGGGGGAATGACGACTTTGACCCGCAGTAGTCGCCTCTGGCGAGAACGCTGTTGTTATCCTCTGAAAGACAAACCCTGTCCGGGTTTATCGAGACCCTGGGCAGACATCGCGTCGAGAGGTTATCCTCCTCATCCCAATCACCTACCATATGTTCTTGTTCGTCATCCTCTCGGCGGGGGTAGCGGCGGAGGGTTCCCTCGCTCGTCAAATCCACAATCTCCCCTTCTTCAGTATCCGTAACGGTGAGATTTGTTGTAGTGAGAACAATCTCTGCAACTTCTACCCCCTCCAGTCCCGTACCCTCAACAGCACCCGTACCATCTTCCTCAGCAGACCCATCCCTCACCTCACTCACACCTCCCTCCCTCCATGCACCACCAACCTCTGCCTCTTTCTCCTCACTGAACACATTCTCCGACGCTCTACTACTCTCACTCTGCAGCGACGCAAAATGTGGATTCGAAAACCCATACGCCTCCAGGCTCGACAAAATCCTCCTCCCAAAAGTCATCGGAGGCGACACCGTCAGCTCCGGACTTCTTGCACCCCCCGCCTCAGAAGGATACGACGACGACGCGCTTCTGACCTGGTTGCCATCTTCACTACCCACCAGCTCTAGCCCGCCCTTGTTCGGCAGCACAATCACCTCTGGCTGTGGCGAGTCCGGTGGACTGACCAAGTCGTCCTCGTCCTCGAATGAAAATGTCTTATGGCGGTAGGAGGGCGACGAGCTTTTGCCGCCGGATTTGCTGGAGTGTAAGTTACGAGGGAGGAAGATGCCGAGGCCGGAGAGGGCGCGTGTGCCTGCATATGTGGGAGGTGGTTGGGAGAGGTTGTTGTTCTCGCGGTCGCGGAGGATGCCTGAGAGGGAGAGCATCGAGTACCGGCCAGATAGGCTGGTGGTAGCTTTGGGTCGGGCATTCTCGTGAGTGGTGGTGTTGGTAGTGGGAGTGTCGAGATCCTGAGAGCCTGAGGCAGAGGCTGAAGCTGAGGAGCCACGCGGCGGGATGCGGTTGTGGCGGTTTGGGTCTTTCTCCTAGAGACCAGCAAACGTATTGGGGACGTTGAGACGGCGACGGACGAGTGGTGTAGTGCCCGTTCGGCCTACTGAGTTGGTGGTGATGGTGGGCTCGCTCTGCTGTTCGGCAGGCTCTGCCGTGACGGGGGTCCTGGAAGTATCGCGGCGGAAAGCCCGGCTCGGGAGTGTGAGAGCTGGCATGGCTAGATGATATCTGAGAAATAAGGGGGCCCGTCTGCGGCTTGGTTGCTCAAAGCTGACAAGAAAATCAATGAAGCTCTAGAGCTGATGGTATCTCGCGGCAACGCGATGTAAACTGGAAGAAAGCCTCAAGAGCATCGTGGCAAGCTGTCTGATTCGATGCTGATAGCTCTTTCCATCCACCTTTCAGGAAGCGCAGAAGCACTATCGTGGATAGCCAGCGGCAATGACGACCGCGTACCCATGTCGATCAATATTGCAGCTATCCGTGTCTCATGCCATCTATCTGAGACAAAGTTGGAAGTTTGCCCCTAACTCTCGGAAAGAATTCCTGTCTAATGACACACACCCCTTCCTTCCCGAGCCACCTCGCACAGTCTTGACGGTGGCTCAGACTGGATCTGTGGGATGTTGCAGCACCTACCTACTCGGGTTGCAAGCGAACTGCTAACGATACCACCAAGGCGGTTGATGGTGCCCCATGGGATGGGAGCCGACTTGCCATCCTAGCGCATCTTTGTGGACCGACCTCAATAGAGCCAAGACGATCTGGGCTCCAAGAACGGCCGATGCGTGCCTCCTCTACCAAGCATCTCCAAGGCTCTCCCACCAATACTGGCTGTCTGGCACTCGGTGGATCCGAGCCTGTAGCGTTGCCAATGCTCCTGCCAGCTCTTCTAGCGCATAGTAACCATGAGTTTTTACTCTGAGAACCAAGACAAAAACCTCAAGGCGCAGCCATCTTCATCTTGATCATCGATAATTCCGAGCTCTTCGCCCACGATCCATCGGGAGTCTGCCGGTAACATATCAGCCTGCCCTCGTCCCCAACACTCCCCAATATCTGTCCATCGTCGTCGAACCCTACCCGCCAGACCGGCGTCCGGTGGTTATCGAGCCTTGATATCTCTGACACGATGTGCCTGACCTGCGCCGGCGCTGCTGACCTCCTCTCTCCGCCCGTCTTTAGCTGATCAAACCCGGCGCGAATGCCCGACTTTGGAAGTGCTTGGATCAGCTCCGACGTCACCCCCTTCCTCGCAGCAGCATCTTCGTCCCCTATTGTCGACTGGGCACCCCCTCCGCTCCGTCTCGAATGCTTCTTTATCTCGCCCACTGACCATCCAACTGGCCTATCCTCAGACTTCTCCGTCTCTTCGCCCTCTCCCACAGCTTCACTCCCTCCCGGCGGTGTCGTAATCTTAAACACTCTCACAAACCCATCCTGACATGCTGTTGCCACGATATCATATCCCCTGATATTCCCAGGCGCCCACGCCACATCCCTCACCAATCCTTTGTGCACCCCAACCTCCGCAGCAAGATAGAACTGCCTCCCAGTAGTCGCCACCCCCAACGACGCCCCCACCACATCCCGAGTCCGGTAGATCCTCACCGTATCCATAGCCGCCACAACAAGCCCCAGTGCGTCAGCCGGCACACCGGCACGCAGCGCCGTGTAGCACACATCCGGATTCGGATCAAACCGCACACGAAAAGCCGTCTCCTCTCCCCTTGCAGGCCTCGCACACACGCTCAGCTCGTCCATCTGCGTGTAGTCGGCCAGATCCTCCGGGGCCTCATTTTCATACACAGTCAACCCGCCATCAGCAGACACCAGCGCCAAGTACGTATGCCGCGTATCATCGAGGTGCTTCATGCTAAATGAGCGGTACGGACTCCTGCTATTGCGCGTCTCAAACGCCGCCTTGGGGTTGGCATGGCTGTTCCCTGCGCCGGCCGAAGGCGACGCCTCAGAGGCATGGCCCGTCTGTCGCGACGACACGCGGTTACTAAACCTCCTGCCGGGCGCGGCACTCGGGTCCTCAGCCCACAGCTTGAAGCGCCCCTCGATGCCCAGCGACGCAAGCAGGTTAGGGTAGATCGTCGGCGGCAGCCATTGCAGCTCGAGGATCTCACCGCCATGCGCGCCCCAGTTATCGCAGTGGCGCCAGATGCCGTCCTTGTGGCGGTTGAAGACGCGGATCTTGCCGTCTACGGAGCCGGTTGCGCAGCGGTCGCCGTAGCTGTTGAAGGCGACGGCTTGGACTAAGTCTTGATGGCCGTGCCGCACGAGGTCAAAGGATGCGCGCTCGTCGATTGCCGGAGGGTCGTTGAGATATGGCGCTATGCTTGCCATTTTATCTTGTGCGCGTTGCGGGCGCAATTGAGTGTGTTTACACAGTTAATCCTCTGGTTTGCGAAGGGGTTGAGTTGGGGATGTGTGATGTTTGGAGGTGGAGTTAGTTCCTTCCCCGCCGACTTACCAACCCCTGGGCCCAAGCTCCTTGCGTTGTCCCCCACACCACTCTATTTGCGTCTTGGCAACTGGTCCAGTGGAAGAGATGCACTGTGTTCATTCCGCTGCCAAGCCAACCAAAAAAGGGGCTCACCATAATCACCATGTGTTTGGCTCAGTTACCTAGCTGAAATCATATAGGGGGTTATATTACTACAAGGTCGCCATAGGATCTGCAACTATCATTTTGAGGCAAACTCTCAGTTCTTGTAGGTAGGTGTCTAGATTCATGCAATTATCTCATCTCATCTTTCATCTTATCTCAAATGTTTTGCACAATACTACAGAGCATAACGATCTATGATGGGAGATCATCATGATCGGTCTATGAAATCCATGCTTAGATCAACTCTAAGTTATCCTCCTTAAAGATCAACAACGCCAGCTTATGCCTTACAAACAACCCTAGCAACCCCACCGCCGCTTGCATCGCTGTGATCTCTACCGCCAGCCTGTCCTCGCGCAGGGGGCCACGCCATACGAGCCACAGGTTGAGGAGGGTGAAGTTACTTGTCTCGACGAACCGCCCCTCCGAGTCGAGCTTCACGCTGAGTAGGTGCAGTTGCGCTAGGAGTTTGAGCCCCCATGCGACAGGCGCCCACGGCTGTCGATCGGCCGTCCACTCCGTCACGCTGGGCTCCATCAGCCCCGAGCGCGCGTTGAAGCGCGGCAGGCGATGGCGTGGGCAGGGCACCAGGCCGAAGAGCTGCGGTACGGAGTAGAGGAAGTTGAAGGCTTGCGGGATGAGAAGGAGGATCAGCGTCTTGCTGAAGTGGCCGAGGATGGCGACCGTGGCGAAGACCATGCCAGCGAAGTAGCAGTATGTGTCGCCGACGAAGACTCGCGCGGGATACCAGTTGTGCCAGAGGAGGGCGAAAGAGACGCCCAGGAAGGGGAGCAGGAAGTAGAGGGAGAAGAGATGCGAGTCCGTAGCCGGGTGCGGGTAGGGCGTGAAGAGGTAGAGACAATCGTTGAAGGCGAGGAGCAGGGCGATGACGATGGACTGGGTTACCTCGATGCCGTTGATGCCGGCGAGGATGTTGATCGAGTTGGGGCTGAAGATGGCGACGCTCGCCATGTAGACGTAGTACAGCGCGCCGAGGTTGAACAGCTCGCCGAAGTAGGGCTGCAGCGGGATGGGGATGACGATGGACGTGACGCCAAAGTCGACAAAGTAGACGACCAGCAGGGGGATAGCGCCGAAGGCCGGGATGAAGAACTTGTGCCGCCAGCGGACGTCGAACAGGTCGTCGGTGATGCCAAGGATGGCGATGGACTGCAGCGAGATAATGGCAGATAGGTATGACGCCAGCTTTCCGTGAGGGAAGCGGTGCAGGAACCGCCCCTGCTGAACGTGCTCGACCTGCAGGACGACATCGCGGTTCCCGCCGCCGCTGGTGGCCGCCACGATGTCCTTGTAGAAGGGGAACGGCACAAACACAATGACCACCAGCAGATACACGACGGCACAGATGGCGCCCATGCACTCTGGCAGCTCGCGGCGGTGGTGCTTGCTCATGTCGACGCCCTTGAGCCCGCTGCGGATGAAGGTGGGGCCGAGCCAGCGGATGAGCGCGAATGTGGCCCCGAATGCGATGCCGCTGAGCGCCAGCGACGCAATGAGCGGTTCGCCATCGCCCTGGAACGTGTTGGCGAGGACTGCCGCGCACGCGACCACGAGCGTTAGGAGGCTTGTCGTCTCAGTACGCGAGAGCGCCGTTTCCAGATGCGCCGTCATTTTCTCCTCCTCCTCCTACTTCTGTTGGCGGGGCGGGTGATTCTTCTGCTGCTACTGATGAAAGATCACGGCAGAACAACGGCAACCTTTGAGGTCATGGCGCAATCCCAAATTACCGAGCTGCAGTCATTCTAAATGTGAAAAAGGAGGAAATGAAATTTAGGAAAGGGGGTACGTAGCCGCCTATTTCATGCATGCGGGTTAATGACCGTCAAGAAATAAATGTACACGTGGAATTAGACGTTGAGGTAAGCGCTTTGTTAGGGGCGAGGCTGAAGGCTTAAAAATTCGCTAGAAGCCAGATCTCCCGTTGCTAAATGATCGTCCAATTGCCCCGTCTGAATGGTCCTCAACTGTCACCACTCCAGCCTTGTGGGGCCGGCTGCAATCCCACCGTTCCGGCGTCCACACCCGGCAAGATCGTAAGTGCTATGAATAGCCATGTTTGCGATTGGATGGCACCGTTAGCGAGAATCTTGATCTCACATCACTTTCTAACTTCAACTTCACTCCATGCTCAGCGTGTTGATTCAAGTCAGAGTTGAAGGTAATATCGATTATCATTTACGGTTCCATCTCTCCAAACAAATTACAGAATGCCTAGTCTTTTGCCAGTGGGTTGGTAACACCTCGGCGGTCTATCCAAGGCAACACCATCCAAGCCGCTGAGTCCTACCCAGTTGTTTCCGTGTATCCCTCCACCGCGTCCTTTCCACCGCATCCATCATACAATGTCGGACATGATAACGATGTATCTCATCAGCTCCGTCCTCCTGTCTCTGAAATGTCACAAATGCTTATTAACTGGTAATTACCACAAAAGAGAAATGCCAACGCCACCGACGCCGCAGCTGATGAATTCGCTGCAAAAACTTATTTTCACCTGTCCCGTCCATCCGCTGACGAGCCCGATCTACTTCGTCCTCCCTTCTTCTCGTCATCTTGCAGGATGTTCAAGCTAGTGCTCGACTCTGCGAAGGGATGCCCGTGCGCAGGTTGCGCAGGCATGCCAGGGATGCCTGCAATGCTACATCTGCAGTTGTTGCAGAAGGAATCGCGATGGCCGCCGTCCGACCCAGGTACTGGTGGAGGTGCGAAGGCCGGGTTGACGTACATGACTGGCATTGGTACCATACCGGATTGACCGTAAGGTGAGTTCCCATATGGCGAGTTGGCATACATAACTGGTGTCGGCATGCCCATCTGTCCGTAAGGATTGTTCGGGTCACCGCTATGCGGCATAAAGACAACAGGTGCAGACATCGCCGAGTTGTACGGGTTGTTCGAATCAAATCCGGTCGCGGGTAGGCTGAGGTTGGAGCCATTCGGGTCGTGGGCAGGCATGATAATGCTGTAATGGGAGTTCTGACCCATAGCCCCGGGCATAGACATCATGCTGTAGTGCGAGTTGCCGTGTTGGTCGACCGCAATGACGCCGGTTGAGGGGTGCGAGGTGGTGTCATATCCGGGCGATGGTGGTGCTTTGCGGTCCATCAAGCTCGAGCCGTTGGGGTCCGTTGATTGTCTTCCATCCATCATAATCATTTGCTGCTGCATAGGAGGGCCGCCAGGTCCGCCAGGAGGACCGCCCGCACCCATCGGACCGCCAGGGCCGCCTGGACCACCGGGTCCGCCCGGACCACCGGCGCCAGGGGGACCTTGACCGTTCTTGCCCTTCTTGATGCTCTTCCATTCCATACCGAGAGCGCAAAGAAGGGCTGCGAAAGCGAAGCCGCAGGAGGCGAGGAAGATACGCTGCGATGCGAAGTTGTACGCATTAATGACCAAGGGACGGTGTTCTGCCGAAACAACATCGATGAGGCCCGTGGCACCCTCACCGTGGATCAATTTGGGGTCGAACCCAGGAATTTGAGCCAACTGCGACCCGAGCAAGTTGCTGAGAATCGACTGTCCAATAGATGTCGAAATCGCACCACCAAGTTGCTGAAGGAAAAAGTTGATGGCAATACCAATACTAACATCCTCTCTCGGAAGAACAGTCTGAATCGCAAGACCAGATGTTTGCATACCGAAGCCGAGACCGAAACCAGCCAGGAACTGGTAAGCAATCCACTGCGACGACGGGGTGTCGACATTGAAAGTGGTCATGAGTCCTTCGCCGACGGACATGATCGCGGGGGCGATGAGCATAGACGGGACATAGTATCCGATCTTCTGCGTGATAATTCCGGCCATGATACTAGAGAAGACAAGACTGAGCACAAGCGGCAGGGTGTAGATACCCGACTGAATGGGTGATGCCTGCTTGACAGTTTGGACTGAAACGCCATTAGTCATGATACACAAAGATTAGACCGAAGCCGGGGACTCAGGACTTACACCAGATCGGCACAAAGAACACCATCAGAAGCATAGAGCCGGCGAGGAAAAAGGTGAAGCTGACACCAAAGGCGACGCTTCGCTGCGTAATGATCTTGGGCGGAACCAGAGCAGTCTCCGGCTTCATGATCTGGACCGAAATAAAGGCGATCGTTGCGGCGACAAAAACGCCGAAGAGCATCACGATACGCCAGTTGCCCCAGTCGTATGTCGAACCACCCCATTGAAGCGCCAGAAGCAGGGACACTGTCGCCGGGAGGAAGAACAACATTCCAATGGGGTCCAGACGCTTGATGTGTTCCATGACCGGTACGGGCCGTCGCTCCATCTTTGGTGGGTTCCACCAGAAGATCATGAATATGAGCGACACAGCGCCAATTGGAAGGTTGATATAGAAGCACCACCGCCAACTAGCGCCTTCGGTGAAACCACCACCAATGAGGGGTCCCATGACCGAGGCAAGGCCGAAGACTAACCCGAAAAGACCCTGGAACGCGGGGCGTCGATGCAGCGGAATCATGGGGATCATGATCAGCATAGTGCCGGAGAAGATACCGGCCGATGCCGCACCGGCAACGGCTCTCCCAACGATGAAGATGACCGACGAGGGGGCAGCACCGCAAATAGCTGAGCCGATCTCGAAGACGATGACGCTGATGATGAAAGTCCTGTCTGTGCATTAGCACGCTGCTTGCTAGCTAGCGGGTGTTGTGGTACGGAGCACGCTTACCACTTCATGTCGTAGAACTTATAGATGCGGCCGTAGATGAGCTGGGCGCAGGCCGTCGTCAACATGTAAGCCGAGCCATACCAACCGATGTCACCCAGCGCCTTGAAGTCATCGGAAATACTCGGGACGGCCGGAGCGACGATGGTGCGGTCGAGGGCGACGAGAAAGAGAGCGAGAAAGTTGCAAACGAGTGTGGCCCAGAACTTGAAGCTCCGGGGCTGGAATAGATCTGGATTTGCTGGAGGTCCTCCAGGTCCTCCTCCCGGTCCGCCGGGACCGCGAGGCCCCCCAGGACCACCAGGCCCTTGGGACCCAGGAGGACCGCCGAGTGGGCCGAGCTGTCCTCGCGGCGGCGGCAGACCGGGAGAGTCAGGCGCGAGCTTCTCCAGCTCGCTAGGGTCGACGGAGGTGTGTCCTGTCCGGAAGACGGGCAGAGACTGGCGACTGCCCAGTGACGAGTTGGTGGAGTGCATGGCAGCCATGGTCGACGATGTCCGGACGACCAGGGGCCGGCCTGTTTCCTCTCTCGGTCCTTCCAGTGAAGCGCGTCGTCGTCGGGCACAAATCAGAACGAGCGAAGGAAGGAAAGAAAAAAAAAAGCGAAGGCGTGAAGAGGGAGAGTTTGTCGACGAGTTATGAGAGAACGAGGGAATGGGGGACCAGGGAACTGGAACCAGACCTGCCACGAGCGAAGTATGCTCCCTATAGGAGGAAGTGACCGGGGGATGGGCTCGCCAAGAGGCGTGGAGACGGGGGACGGGAGGCGAGCGAAGACGAGGTCCGGAAGTCCCCTGCTTTCGAGGCTGGGCTGGGCTGCCGCTCGGGAAATAATACTACGCAGTACGCTGCTGCTACGCTACTTCGAGTTGGGCGTGGTGGTGGTAGGAGCGCGTCCACCGTGTGTGGCCGTGTGTGCGAGTGGCCTGCTGCTGGTACTGGCGCTCGGGGCTGTGGGATGATCCTGGATTGATTTCCCGGGAATCTCAAAAGGGAATCAACTTGGACAGGGAAAATAGGAACCAGCGATGATGGTATGGAGCGACCAATATGGACTCGTGAAACACAGGCAAGCATTGGCTCTCAAATACAGCTTCGTATAGGGAGGGTGGAAGGCGCCGGAGTTGTCTTATAAGCTACAACACATTCCCGGTTCCTCGCACTCCTGTATGGCTCCGTCGTCTCACGCGTGCTCACCGTGCAGGCGCAGTACCTTGTCCCTGCCCGGCCAGCGGGGAGCGTACTGCGCATCAGTGCCCATGGCTGGCAGCGGAAACATGGTGAGCAGAGCAGGGACGGCGGGCAGCGCAATCTAGTAATCGATGTAATCTATCCGGGCCGCTCAAATTTAGTTGTGTCGGAGCTTGACGCCGCCGGTCCAGGTGCTGACCACCGGCCAGGCTGAAAGCTTGGGCATGCTTGGGAGTCGGCGCGCGGAGACCTTTGTGTGAATTGGGTGGGCCTGATATTGTGATGCGAGAGTTATTTGGGGGAGAGGGGTGATGGAATTTCCCCATCGGATGCGCGGTGCTTGCCCCTGCACGGTTGCCGGACCCTGGTCGCGGCTGTCGAATAAGCATCGAACTGACGTCGAACCGGCGCTCGTAAGCCAGCTCCAGCCGCGGTCGTACAGAAAACACGTGGTGGCTTCTGCTGTTTTTCTGTACAGTCTCTGCCAGTCGTCTCCACTCCATCCTGCGCCATAAGCAGCGAAATTAGGGCCCGTCCGGATGGCTGCAGATCGGCCAAGCGTGGGTTAGCTCCTCTCCGCCCCCTGCCTGTCATGCGGCTATGGTTCCTGGTTGCTCCTTGGCCTTTTGCCAATGTTGCCCGGTTGGGTAAGCACTGCTTGTTACTGCTGACTGTAGGCTGCCACTCCTCGGCAGCTGGCGCCAGCTCCTGCCTGCTGGCCGGCCAGGTCTCGGACAATGAAACAACCCCTTCGGTCCCGAAGAACATGTTCCCGGTGGCTTGGAGCGCTCCTTTGTCGCTGTCGAGGACAGTGCGAAAGGAAGGCCGCTCCTCCTTGGCAGCAGCCATCCCACTGCCCCTTCCACAGCGTTCCAAAGTCCCGGCACTGCCTTGACCCTGGGCTGCGCGAGGGTTAACAGTGCCGCCGCCTCTGTTCTTTTTTTAAACCACACGGCCTCCACCGTGCTTGTCAGGGGCTGCGCAGACTGTTCTGCCCGTTTGGTTTGGTCTGATCTAGCCAGTCGCCTCTTCCGTACGGCATCGCGGGGTTTGTCAGGTTGATTGACTAACGCTTGCGGGCTGCCCTTTCTTCTCACCTTGTCTGCTCGCTCGCCGGACTTTCCTTGTGTTGCTTGCTGCGCAGCCCAGTTCGAGTTCGTCAATACAGTAAAGCAGTGAACCACGCATCCGGCACAGCAATTTAGACACGGCAGTTTTGAGACCCGCATCATCGCGCACATCGGCTTGCTTGTCTGCCCGGCGCCGTGGAAGCGTCCTGTTCTGTTTCCTTGCCTAGGCCGCTCCGGACCTAACGCCACATCTCGCTTCTTGGCAGCTGCCAACTGGGATCTTGGAGTCCTCGGACTGGTTCAGCCCGACAAACCTGGTGCCTGCCACTCCTTCTAGCCCCGGCCGAGCTGGCCTCAGAGTGGTCGGCGCAAGCTTCGCTCGCCGACTCGTGCAGCGTTCAGTGTCATCGGCCCTGCACGCGCTCGCCGTTCGTGGCGGATACACACCCTTGGGTGGTTCCTGCTGGATGCCCCGACTCCCCCGACCTGGATTCCCGACGCCTCTTTGATCCACCGCAGCCGATTGACGAGCACGACTGACAGCGGACACCCACTCAAGCTTCAACAGACGCGGTCACGTTATTCAATCGCAGCTCCTGTTTTTAGCCTGACGCTGGGTGCGGCTCTGCCTGGTGGCTGCCCGCTCTCGTCCACGCCTCCCGCCGGGCGTTCCGCTACCAACACCACACCCTCCAAGCGCACGGCACCCCTCCCCCCGGCCCCCCTGGTTCCCCCCTACTAGCCTGGCTCACTTCCTGGCCTCTGGCTCGCACTGCGCACTGCTCGCCACTGGGAAAGGTCTGCTGGCTGCGCTCAACCAGGCCGGACTGCTCCTCCAGGGTTTCCTCTTTCGGACCCGAGGGGCGTGCGCTGGCAACCGGAATCTCTCGAGCGCCCTCCGTACATATTGGCGACCATGGCTTCCGAGCAGCCCCCCCAGGGCACCGAACAGCCTCCGCCTCCGTCGCCGTCGCCGCAGCGGCTCCCCGCCGCGCTGCCCGGGTCTGAAGCATCGGCGATGAAGCTGACACGGGGCCACTCATGCGTCCTGTGTCAGCAGCGTAAAGTCCGGTGCGACAAGCAGAAGCCATGCGCGAACTGTGTCAAGGCCAACGTCGACTGCCGCGTTGTCCCGCCCCAGCCGCCCCGGCGCCGGAAGAAGAAGCCGCACGAACGGGACCTGATAGACCGCCTCCGCAAGTACGAGGCGCTCCTGTCTCAGCACGGCGTCAACTTCGACCCCATCGCCCATGATCTCAAGCCCTCGGAAAATGCCGATGACGTAGCAGACCTTGAACAAGACCTGAGCGGCCTCAAGACGTCGCCATCCTCGGTCGCCGACCATGCCTCGCCCGAGCAGGGTCACGATAAGTGAGTTCTTTCCCACTATCCTCCAGTACTGGCGGCTCCAGACTGACGTTCTCTCGTAGGCAAAAGTGGTTCCCTTATTACAAAGAGGTATGTCGTCCGCATGGGCTTCAAGTCGTTGCCGCTTTCCGGCTTTTCTGTTTCCGTCTTTACATCCTTGATATACCCGGGAAGACGGGGTTTTCCACCTGTCCTTCGGCAGCATCCCTTCCTGCCCATTCCAGGTTGTCTGCTTTCTTGGCGCGGCGCAGTTAAACTTTTTGGCATTTCCTTGGCTCTCCTACGTGTCTAACATTTGCCGGTAGTATCGGGCAACGGATGAGATGATGAATGATTCTTCGGACGACGACTACGAAGGCCCGACACTCCATCATGCCTTCGACACTATGTTCGAGAACAATGATGGCTTCCCCTTCGTCGTCGGTGGCGCCATGATCAGCGTCGCAGCCGCTCACCCGTCTGCCATCCAGATATTCCAGCTCTGGCAGATATACATCAACAATGTCAACCCTTTACTGAAGCTCAGTCACATATCTACTCTCCAATCTCAGATCATCAGCGCCGGCGCGAACACGGCCAAGATTGCGAAGCCTCTAGAGGCTTTGATGTTCGCCATTTACTTTTCAGCAATTACGTCAATGACGGATGATGAAGTTCAGAGCACGTTTGGCGAGGACAAAGCTGTGCTGTTGACGAGATTTCATAACGCCACTCAGCAGTCACTCGTCAATGCAGGCTTTATGCGGTCGACGGAGTTGATGGTCCTGCAAGCTCTTCTCTTATATCTGGTAAGATCCCACTCTCCATGTCCTGGTTGCCCATATCCGCTGATGATTTCTAGCTCTGCGTCCGCCCATACGTCGACCCGCGTTCGTTATTTTGTCTGATCGGAATCGCCGTGAGGATTGGCACCCGGTTAGGGATTCATCGGGATGGCGCCCAGTTTGGCTTACCGCCGTTCGAGACGGAGCTACGAAGACGACTATGGTGGCAGCTAGTTCTCTTCGACAAGCGCGTTGCCGAAATCACAGGATCGTCGATCACAGCTCTGTCAACCTCTGGAGGGGACTGCAGGTTTCCTCTCAATCTTAACGACACGGACTTGAGTATCCACGCCAAGGATCCACCCACCGCATATCCCGGCCCGACGGAAATGCTCTTTTGCCTCACTCGGATAGAGCTCACCGTAGCCGCGGCACCGAATGGCTTCCGGCATGGCGACCAAACCCCGGGCGGCGCTGCTGCTGCTGCTGCTACTGGCACCGGCGGTGGTGCTGGGGGCGGTAGCAGCAGTGGTGGCACCACGACCAAGCCAAGGGTGCACTACAGCCCAGCGCCGTCATCACCCGACGTTGCAACACATTTGGCTAATCACAACCTGCCCAATAACTTGGAGAGTTTCTGCAACTACATCGAGAACGTGTACCTCAAACATTGCGACCCCAAGATACCTTTACATTTCTTCACATTGATGATGACACGGCAGGCTCTGTGTAAGCTGCGGGTCATCGATTTCCTCTGCCGCGGGGTTTCAAGCGACTCAATAGAGCAGTCAGAACGTGACCATCTCTTCATCGAAGCCATAAAGATGGTAGAATACGACAACATTATTCAGAGCACCGATTCAATACAGGGGTTTCGGTGGTACACGTATCAGCACTTCCCTTTTCCGGCTTACATCTTTCTGGTGTCAGAGCTGCGCCACCGGACGACCGGCGACTTATGCGAGCGAGCTTGGGGTGCCATGATTGAGAACCACGAACGCCGCGGCTTGACGCGGAACCTCCGCTCCCCAATGCACATTGCTTTCGGCCACTTCTTTGTCAAAGCTTGGGATGCCCGCGAGGCTGCCGAGCTGCAGATGGGACGGCCTTTGCAGACGCCCAGGATCGTCGCGCTACTACGCAACACCATGTCCCGGTGGAAGCGGCCGGGCTCTGCCAATGGCAACGGTTCTGGTGCGCCACCAGGCCCTCAGGTTCCAGGACCGGGAACCTCTAGTGCGGCAGGGGGTGCGGGTGGTGTTGCCGCAGGTGAATCCGGCGCAGGCACCTCGGCCGGCATGTATGCGGGGAAGCCCATGGGCGAGATGACAACGCCACAGATGAGCAGCGCAGGCGGCCTTCCGCTCGACGATTCCATGATGTTCGGAGCCTTCGACGGTTCAAGCCAAATGTTTGGGCAACCAATTCAGGAGGTCGACTTTGGGCAGATGGACTGGAATTACCTGGTTCAGTACAGCTCATTTGGCGGCTTCAACCCAAACCCGTACTCGCAGCAACAGGGTGCAGGATCGCAGTAGTAGTAGTAGTGTCTCGCCTAATTAGCCGTCGGGACCGAGAAGTCCTGTCGTGGCAAAGAAGAGGGCAGAAGAAGGTTGCGGGTTCATTTGCGGATATTACTAACGACGCGGCCTATCCGAAGGGTCGGACCGGCCAAGCTACGATTGGGGGGCATTGAACAATGGGGATCAAAAATCATGCAACGGCTTTTTTTTCTTTGCAAGGCGTTACGGTTAGGTTAACGATGGCTTTCCGGGGACGGAAAGAGGCGGGGGATTGGCAGGGGACGGTTCGAAGTAATCATGGTCGGTCTGGGTTTGTGGTATTATCGGCGGCGGGAGGATAATATCTGTGTCTCACGGCATTTTTGCGTCTGCGTGTTGGTATCTGTCCGCTTTCTGTCCCGTCGTTTTTACGTCCTATACCCCCTACGTGGACAAAGCTTCTCTCATTCTTCTGATATATTCACAGCAAGGCCAAGCCATGGCCAACGGTTCGAAGAAGATATATTGCTTGGTTCCGGGTTGGGATTCAACACTATCCCACCGGGAGATTGTTTTATCGCGGTTATAGAGAGTCGTCTGGGCCCACAGTGCAACGACTGTCGGTACTTGTGGGCCCCCAGACCAGTTGTACGTAGAGAAGACGGGTCGGAGAAATAAAAGCAGGAAGCTTGTGATACCCTCGAGACTGATATTGGGAGGGGACTATGCGTGACTTGTCCATCTCGCCTAACGGTTTGAAGGTGGTCTTTCCCGTCCCACACTCGGGTGGGGGGTCTCCTCGGGGTCTTGCCGGTGCCGAGCATCGGGGTGTCGGATGGTGGTTGAAGACAAGTTGGGGGGCGGAGCTTGTTTCGACGACCGGCTGAATAGGTGTAGGGCTAAGTAGGATATGTGAGATGAGATACGCATATGTACTCGCTAGTGTGGTAGCATAGTGCACGGTACTGAGAATAACGAAGCGCGAGTATCTTGTTAGGTGCGACTAGGCTTGGATATGAGTTTCCAGGACAGAGAGACGTTGTGCAAAACTGAGACGTCGGCAGCTCGGGGAATCGGCGACTGGGCTTTTTTTACTTTCACAAGAAAGGAATAAAAATAAGTCAGCGGATGTAGGTGAAACAAACTTGAGGAAAATGGGCCGCACTTTTCCTTTTCTTGGGACGTTACACGGCCTTTTGGTCGGTGCGAGGATAACGTGAGGTGGTTTGGTGTTCGCTAAGTAATGATAGTCTACGGAAGTCGGAGATCGGAGCTTGTGTGAGTCCTTTTCTGCAGCACGCACCGTCGGTTCGTCCCCCTCATCTGGACTTGCAGATCGGAGGATTCTGAGTTTGGAAATTTTAGGCGGTGAAAGCGGTTCATATCATGGGTATGCTTGTATGGGCTGTCTGCTTTTATGATCTAGAGCAGTTGTGTGGAGAGGGGAGGGCTGGTGAGGTGTATTTGTTGCATTGCCGCGGAACAGGATGATCAGTTAGCGATCCATATTTGATCTCCGCTGTCAAGTCAATGCCCCTCTCCCCCCGGCTCGCGAGTCTTAGCAGCGCACGCATAATGGAGGATTTCTGGTTAGGTAACGGGTGGGCAATGGGGTGCTGCCTTGTATAAGAGGTGAGGGCATGTGTGAAATGGTGATTTAGGCTGATGCTGGGACTTTCGCTCTTTCCATGCGGCAGAAGCACAAGACGCGGTGTACCGGTATAAAGGTCCGACGCTATGCTTTTGGCTTGCCGTCCCCTACTTTACTTCGTCAGCAGCGCCTGTAAGTCTTTCCGATACGATGCCCATACTTCTTTACCTAATCACGGCCGGGAGTTGAGAACAGGGAGAGTTGAAGAAGATGTCTTGGTGAGGTTGTAGGACGCTGCCAGCTGGCGGATGTGGCGTCAGCCAACTGGTCGGATGCCCGTCCAGGGTCTGAGACACCTCGACCCGGAGCCACGGTCCCGGTCAAGGTTCGAGAATGTTTCCCGACGCCACGAATTTATTCTCCCTTTCCACCACTCACACAATTCATCTAATCCTTATTCCAAAATCTGGATCATTCCGTTTCTTCATCGACATCCAGAGCAAAGTTTTGCCGAGCCCAGGCTCAGCCACGCTTCCAACCCCCATTCTCTTCGCTGTTACAGAGTCCTTTTACCTGCGGGGCCACCAAGCGGTGTTCAGCAGGTTCCGGCTGACAACGTCGCCCCTACAGTTTCGTTCATGCCCGAGACGGAAGTCTGCTGTCCTGCCAACATGGCCCACAGAAACTCGCCACCAAGAAAGCAAAGACCCCAACCATAAAAAAACTTGTTGATTCCACTCAAGCTTCGGTTCTTCACCAGTTCCAACATCTCCGCTGTATCATCTCCCGGGAGCAGAGAAGCAGGCCTCAATCAAGGCCAGAAGAATTGGGAGGGACAGGTTTGCACTCGTACACACACAAAATTACTCAACACACAACAGCTTCATTCACCCCTCGTCAACCAGCCCACAACAGTTGACGAGCTTTTAAAAGGCAACTTCTCACCGAGGCGCGGTGGCAGCATCTTGACATGAAACACATACACAGATCATGACGACATCATAACGGCTCAGATGTATGCAACTCTTCGAGAAAAGGAACCGAGTCTTCTGAAATTCGCAGGAATCTTCCCATTTTCCCACACCACTCAAACTCAAACAGCTAGCAAAACCTTCGCTCTTCTGACACGTACATAGGAGAACATAGGGGGTAGTAATCCCACAATCGTTCTGGGCAGGAGGCCGATCCGCCATCTCCTAACCCAAATCCGCTTTCCATTCCCAGCCGGCGGCATCCGGCGTCCGGTCTGGGTTTCTCAATAGTCATTCCCCTCCCAACGCCGCCATTAAAAAAACAGTGCCACCCGCCGCCAGCATTTTCCTTGCAATCCCAGAGGGTAGAAAGACCGTCTCCCTTATAACAGGTATAAAAGAAGAAGAAAAGCAAATCCCAAGGCCCATACCAAAGAAGAACGCCAAGCTAGTAGGGTAATTCCAAAGATGATGAGGCCACAGAGGACATGTGGAGTGGATGAAGAGGGGGGACGGCGGCAACCAAGCACTTTGGAGAATGCCGTCATCAACACCCCCCGGCGAGATTAAAAATCATACAAGGAAACAGACGCTCTCGTCTATATATTTTACACGGTTTCGTTTGTCGCCGTCGTCGTCGTTGTCGTAGCAATCACGGGCGTGGAGCTCGTCGCCTCATTAAGCTTCTCCGCCGTTGGCGAATCTAGCGTCCCTCCAGTATCGACGCTCGTTGCCGATTTGGGGTCCTCGGAGTTGGGTATTGGTCTCAACACTGTCGTGCCTACCGAGGGCCGGCTCGCTGCGCTCTTATTCATCCGACTCTTGGTGTAATCGCTAAGGCTGAGTTTCTTCTTCACGGGGCTTGGATTCGCCGCAACACCGTTCAGAGATGATATGCCAAACGGGCTGGTGAAGGCCGTGGCGGAGAATGGGGATTGAACCAACGAGGCGCCCGCGGACAGCGGCGTGGTTGCTGACGAGGGAGCAGATGCTGTCGGGCTCCCGAAAGCTGGAACAGGTGGCATTTGAACCCGCAAATCTGGCGACATTTTATGCTTTATTGGATTTGAGGGTGTGATTCCATTGAGCCTGAGAGTCGTCGGGGAAACCGCTGGGGTATCGGGCATTAGCGTATCGCTGGAGTCACGCAATCCTGCTGAGCCTGTTGGAGATATCCTTTCTGGCTCAGTCCCCAAACTTGGAGATGGTATTGGCGTCTTGATATCACTCGGGCTGTCAATCTCCATCGCGACAGGAGGGGCTTCTTGGTCCACCGATAGACGCTTACGCCGTTCCTCCTCATCCAACCGAAGGCGAATTCGGTTATCGAGCAAACGCTTCGATAAGGACACTAACCTTCGCTTTGGGGTGTCGACTGGACTAGAGGCCCTGTACCATGGACAGTCCTCGGGATCGGTTTGAACCGCGGCATCGCAGTAGTTCGTGTGCGGGGCGGCGGAGTTTTGGCGAGACCCTGAATCGATCCCTAGGCCGATTCTGCGTAGGTTGGGATCATGTGGAGATCCCGGGCTTGCCGGCGAGCCGGATTTGCTCCTCGAGGTTCCGGCATCAACATAGTGTCGCTCAGCGAACCCATTTGGAAGGGTAGGCGTCGGGGCTTCAGAGTTGGCCTTGGTGGACTTGGCCTTGGAACTGCCGGTACCGTCCGACGCTCGTTTCCGTTTGCGAATAGGCTGCTTGTGTTCTTGTTGCTGTTCCATACGGCGGAAGGAATCCTCGATCATAGTCACCTTCCGTTTGTCTCGGTCGGTCGGCTCGGTGAGTATTCCTAGCTGGTCAAACGAGCCCTGGCGCGCCGATGGCGACATGTCACGACTCCCCGGCTTGCTGCGGGAGGAGCCGGACACGGATCTACCATCGTTCTCCGGTACGTCATCCATGTGGCCTTCACTGGCTGCCCGGCTGTTTGTCGCATGCCCTGTGCTGGTCGGCGAAATGGCATGTTGCGCCTTCGGTTTCCGCTTTTTGCTCTTTGGCGCGCTTGCCCGTGGTTGTGTCTTCCCGTAATAGTTCCTGTGAAACCTTGCAAACGCGCAGTCGGTCCCGAGGTTACAAGCACAGCCTCCGTGCTCAGAGAGGACAAGATGTACCCAGGTGGCAGTCGTTTGGTACTCCGTCTCGTCAAGGGTCGGTTCGGGATGCGTGCTTGTCTCCTCGTCGCCGAGTCCAAGGATCCGAAGCATACGCACCTTCTTGTCCTTTGGAAGCCGGAAATCCCAGGGTATTGTTATTTCTTCCTTCGCGGCAATTTGCCGGTCGCTCACAAGCCAGAAATGATACTCGCGACCGTCCGATAAGTATGTCTCGAGAACAGCGTTTGGTCTGCAACTTCGCCGGACAAATCGCGCTTCTGAACCCTCTCTCCTTGTGTCGATGTAGAGCGGCAGGAGGGGATGGAAGAAAACGAAAGGTAAAGGCGATGTGAATTCGACCCAGCGATTCTGTAAGTCCTGGCAGTATGTCGCTTGGAATCCTATTTGGCCGTTCAACTCTATTAGCGGAACATCCTTGCTTATAGAGGACGGTGCTTTCAGGCACTGCCACTGGAGGGTGGTGCCCGAGTGCGATTTCCTCGTGCGATCGATTTCCGGTGTTATCTGGATCGCGTCGATATTGGATGGGAGTTTCTGGAACGCTTCGGCCCATGATAGACCGGTCTCCTTCTGAAATTTTTCTGGGTCCCGCAACCAGTCCGACATTGCGTTAGAGACCTGGAGCCCAGCGTGACTGTTTACGTGAATGATCTGGAATTTGCGGTCGTCGTATAAGGATAGGAAGCCTAAAGAGTAGCTGTGAATTTCCACGTCGTCCGGAAGATCCGGAGGTGTTCTGGCGGGACTCGGAGGGTGTCCATGGTTCGTCCTCCCGTTCCCGTTCCCGTAAGAGGGACTGCGCTTTGGGGCTTGTGAGCTTATAGACTGGCTGGGTTTGTGAGAGTGCGAGCTCTTCGCCTTCTTGGGAGGATGAGTATTGGTGTGGTCGTGAGGGATGGCATGTTTCGGATGCTCAGGGCCGGTGTGGGTTCCATTCAAATGTAAGTCGGTCGGCTTCGGTTTCTTCTTGTGGCTCTTGGACGGCGGCCGTTTTGGCTTTCTGTCTGTCGCTTCCTCCTCGATTACAGACACGGCGGCTGTTCGGGCTCTTTGTCGCTCGGTGGCCTGCTGGCGATCCACAGATCGCGGCTCGCAGTCGACACAGGCATGGGCGAAATCTTCACGGACGGCATCCTCGACGTTGTGGGGGTAGTAACACTCGATGTGCTGCCAAGTGTCGCATTTCTCGCAATAGATCGTATTTCCGTCATCGTCAGCGTAGCCACATATACACTTGATCGTGTACGGCTCTTCCTCTACTGTCTCCTGCTTGCGGGCGGCATGCTGAATGGTCGCTGCTGCCAGGAGAGAGTGAGAGGTCTGACTGGGAGGCACGATCTGCGTCGACAGCGGCGGCAGCTTGTCTGTCATAATCTAAATATGACCTCGCGATGGCGGTATGGGGTCCGAGGGAGTGTGCGACTTGTTTATCTCTCCGGTTCGAGGGGCATACTGGCGCGGTGTCGGACGCGATTGATTTTGGGAGGGAGGGTCGGAAAACAACACGACCGTGGGTGTCATCCGGCAGAGGCACCCACGCGCTGGTCGGTGATGAAGCGCTCTGGGACGATGGCTCCGGACGACGGCCGCTGAATATTCGGTTGCTCGGAAAGACACGAGAGAGAGAAGGACACGACTTGAAGAGCGCGGCGCCGCGGATTCCCAAGTCGACCAAGTCGCGGCTGACAACGTGGCCAGAAAGAATTCGCAAGGTACGGTCGAGTAGAAGACGTGTGAAGGCGAGGGCGAGAGGTGGTGGTCGCTTTGCACAACTGCGAACGTGACTGTCACGACGGGCCTCGAGACGGGACACAATGGGGACGGGGGGGCGAGACGAGAATGCGCCTCGACGACAAAGCGGAGGGGGAATTGGTCGGATTGGAGAATTCGAGCGCGAGGGCGACAAATCCGACTAGTGTTTCGGCAGAAGCAAGGCGAAAAGACGAATGGGTGACGCGAAAACTGGGATCGAATAAAGAGAGGAAGAGTTTGAAGGAGGGAAATCGAAGGGAAGAAGGGGGGGTCCACAGACGAGAAAGGCGAGAGCGACTGCACAGCAGCAGCAGCGCACCCTCCACGGGCAGACGACGAGTGAACGAGACTGGACTGGGACTTGAGGAGCAGCGCACGGACCAATCAACCGCACTGAAGGGTCCCCTGGCTTTTTGCCTTTCTCGCCTACCGTGTGAGAGAGCCTTGGACGCGCAAAAAAGCGGGCGGGCTTTTTGAGATAGTACTTGCCTCGATATCGATGGCCTCCAAGACTTCTTGGATCCATGGGCGAGCCATCGCGCATTTTGCTCATCATTGCCGGCGAGGACACGGAGAGGTGATGCGCGACGCAAGCTGCCGTCGCCCCCTCACCTCACCAGATTTTTTGCTCTCTCTCGGCCTGAGGTACTCGTGCAGCGCTCCACTGCTGGTATGCGTGGGAGCCTGAGGCACCCCATGCGGCATTGTCGAAATGGGTGAGGTGCAAGAGAGAGGCGGTAGGCGGAGTTGATGGTTGAAGGCCACACGAAGGATGGGGTACGGCGGTCAGCAAGCAAGCTTTGCGCAGTGACCTCGAGGACCCGCAGTGACTTCGAGGACCTTGGCCTGCGTGCAAAACAGGCGAACGCTCCAGTCAAAAGACAGGGGGTCCTCTTAGCCAGCGCCTGACGGAAGACGCCTTCCATCTTGCTGTCAAGGCAGCCGTCCATTGGTTTTGCCGTTGCGGGCAGCATCGCATTCTCCAATGACCTATTCCAATGCAATCGAGGCCTGTTTTGGTGTGATCAAAGTTTCTCGCAATGCGAGCAAGGTAAAGCCTGCAATGTCATCGGCCAGGCCTTGTGGTTCTGGCACATGCAGCATGAGGGTTCCTCCAACACGGGCATTCTCGCTCGGAGTGAAGGTTGGGCTTTCGGTTGGCTTGAGCCGTCGTAGTCACCTCAGCACTGGCCACTCTGTGGCTCAAACTCCCATGTCATTGCCCCATGACGTGCCGTTCGACTAGGTTGCAGAGGCCAACCAGTGACGATCTTGAGCAGCACGAGGTCACCCAGCCGCCGCCTCGCTTGTCTCACTCCGCTCGCCGGGGGCCATTTAGGTTACTTATTGCCATCAACTGCCATCTCCGCCAGCTTTGGTACCTGACATTCAATCCAACGCATTACAATATCAGAAAAAAGAGTTCGACTTCATCGGCTCGTTTCTGGCGAACCACCCAGACTGCCGAAAGTGGTCCGTTGCCCCCATTTCCCCGCTCGCTCGCCGTCGCCACAATCCGTTTGCCGCGATGAGGTTCGCTGCAACCGTCGTCGCCCTCCTCTGGGTCGGCGTCAACGCCCGCAATGTCCCACGCTTTGGCCAGAGCGTCTTTGCCGACGACGAGCTAGACGTGCCCGGTCAATCGCCGCTCAAGTTTTGCGAAGCCGATCGGGCAAAGGACATCATCACGATTGAGGAGGTGATTCTGACGCCAAACCCCCCGCAAGCGTGAGTGCAACCCCAGCCCCCCGCTTGAATTGCCTCGTTGGCCCGGCTAACTCACGTTTCAGCGGTGCGAAATTGACGATCGAGGCTACCGGGTTCGTAAAGGAGGACATCACTGAGGGCGCATACGTGAAGTTGCAGGTCAAATACGGCTACATCAAGTTGCTCGACACTCAAGCCGACCTTTGCGAGGAGATCAAGAATGTGGATCTCGAATGCCCCATTGAGAAGGGCAAGATCTCAGTAACCAAGGAGGTTGATCTGCCCAAGGAAATTCCACCTGTAAGGCTTCCAACTGCGTCTCTTGTTGACAGGGTGGATACTGACCAACAACCTTCACAGGGCAAATACACCGTTCAAGCCGATGTTTTTACAAAGGACAATGAGCACATTACCTGCCTCAACGCCGTCGTCTTCTTTGGAAGGAAAGCGATCCCGTTCTTGGACCTTTAAGAAGCAACTTGCTTCAGCTTTTCACGAATGGTTGTCATTAGATACATGGACGGTGTTTGCAATGGGTGTAAGATTGGCCAGCGGCAGCGCGCGATAGCACGCGATGGTGTGTTTGATGTCTTATTACTTCAGGCGACCGAGCATCTTGTCTTGCGGGGTTCATTAGGGTTGTTATTGCCTTCGACATCTATCTTCCACGGCATCCTGATACACAAGCCGTAGACATCGTGTAATCAACAAAACTTGCATCAGCTCCTCCGCTCTTCTACTCCGCGTTCGCTCCACCCAAGTTCCAAATAGCTGCACGCTCGCTAGAGTTGAACCACCCCAAGCGTTAACGCCACCGTGTGTACCTAAGCACAGCAACTACTCGCCAAACAGCCGGCGAACTCTCCGTAGGACACTGTCCTTCTCGGGGTCATAAGGGTGGTCTTTGCTCGGAATTTCGAGCACGGTGGGGAATGCGGCAGTGTAGGTATCGACCCGATGGCGTATCCGGTCAGCAATCTGTTGAGCCTTATCAGCCAGCCACCCTGTCCAGTTTCTCGGTTGCATATGATGAAGGACAAACGTGTTGGTTGATCAAAACTATGCCGATATCTTTTCTCTGTGTGGTAAACCGCTCAAAGGTCTCCTCAATCGTGGCGTTGTCCGTCTTGCCGTCTACAACAAGGAAGTTCTTCTGGGAATCTGGGGGCGCCGTGACATGCTGCCAAGCTACGTCAGACCGTCTTTCAGAGTGGTATGCTTGTGAATACTCACGCCAATTCCCGCAAGCAGCAGACCGGTGACGGAGTCCTATTCCGGTTGTAAGTCAGCTCAGAGCCCCTCAATTGCGAGTGCCGCATTGCTCACCTCGTCTCCGATCACCGCCAGGAATTGCCTGTCCTTGAAGTCGGCCTGCGAAGCCATGTTGCTGGTATGCGCAAAGGTATCGGCAGGGTGCAAACGTCAGTACAGCAAAAGAGTGTTGTGTGATTGATGTCTCAAGTCCCGTTTTTGGATGTCGTCGCGGCACCCTCCTGCTCTCCCATGGAGCACAGTGACGGCTTGGAGCTCTGACCAACGACTGGCTGCTGCAGTGCCCCCACCTGCCCCACTTGCAGCGCTAGCCTGGGGCCAGCTCCCTACTCATCAAAGGCGCACGACGGAAGCTTGTTTCCCATCCAAGTAAACAACGACTTTTTTGCAACTGCTTTGTGCGCTTCGGCATTCGACAGCAAACGTTCTCCTCTCGCGACAACTTAATTTCAGCAGGAGAAGGGCCCAGACGCCACTTCTGCATCTACGACCGAGACATTTTCCGTCTTATCTCTTTCGGCATGACGTGATATCTACATCCCGAAATAGCGTGTCCGTTACTCGCGTCCCTGATCTCGATCGCTATCATCTCCTTTGTCACAATGCCTCCACGAACCCAGCGGCTGGTGCGACGTCGCTCACTCAAGGAGCGGCTGCAAGCATTGATGAATCCCATGGATTTCTATCTGTGGCTATCTGAAGAAATACAAACCCTGGATTGGGACTCAAAAACATTCGGCACGCGATTCGGGCTCGCTGCGAACTTCGTATTCCTTCTTGCCACCGCCAACTCGGGCGAGCGACAGTCGGTCGATGATGTGTTCGGAGATGCCCCGGCTAGCAGCTGGATCACCGCCATAGTAGGAACCAGAGCAGCCCCATCCGTGTCCTCTGCTAATCTTGCTCTCAGGTCAACCTCCTCGTCTACACGTTGCTCCCAGTCGCTTGTCTGAACGCCTTCTACACCATGACGAGGTCGCGCCAGTACCGGCTCTTCGAAGCAAATGTCGAAGCGTCGGGCCCAGCGACACCCTCGGCACATCGCGTTCGTGTCGATTCATCCCCTGTCTCCTCCTCGCCATTGCGACTCCTCCAGGACGTGCTGGGATCCGAAACCGCCGAATCACGCGCCCACCCGGACAAGACACGAGATGTATGGGAGATTGCCGTCTGGGACCCGTATCCTGCGACGTTGCGAATCTTCTGCCTTTTCAGCCCAGGCCATATTCTGATTTATTGGTTGTTTCTGCCCTTGCAGTCCCTCGATCCACGGCCCAGCGTCACTGTGTTCAAGTGTCTCATTCTCCAGGTATTCCTTTCGGCCCAGATGTTTCTTCTGCATCACCGCTTCTCGCAGCAGGCCAAGGACACGGCCATTATCCAGAGGGAGGTTATGCACGAATATGACACAAAATACGTCCACCCGCGGCTCCACCCAATTGTGCGCGAGGTGGGGGTACAGGTATCAATCAGCGACGAGGGCATCGAGGAGGAATCTGTTGAGACCAGCACCCCCGCGACTTTGATCAGGAGGGGCTTCAAAACACATCCAAACCCCAACTATGCCAAATACGTCGACCTTGATGGTGGACAGTCACAACCGGCACCGCAACTCAGAACCACCATGTCTCCGGCTGTTTTTACGCCCTTATCCAAGCCGCGGATGTCAGACGTGGGTACTTTCTCTGCTCAGCTCAGAAGGGAGTCGGGACTTCGCCAAAGCTTGCCTTCGCCGGCTCCCCGCCATACGCCAAGTGCTACATCATCGAGTGTAGCAACCTCCACCGGGGGAACCTCGCTCGCAGAGTTGAAACAGATGAGTGCGCAAGGTCTTGGAGGCAGTCTCGGAGTCTTTACTCACAAGAATTCGCCACTAAAGCATTCGCCGTTGAAAAAGGCCACAAGCACCGGCGATATGAATAATTCATACGCTTCCCCGCGCAACAACAGAGAAATGGCGGCACTCGAGCAGAGTCACTTGGCTGAACGAATGATCCGTCAAATGAGCCCCAGAAAGGAGAACAGGAGGGCAACGACGAACCAGCTCGAGACCGACTACATGCATTCACCAAATACCGCGGCGGCTGTGGCGGCTGCCAGGGCAAACCGATGGACCCAGGAACGATTTCCTTCGAGACGGCTATGACCGATTGCGATGAGAGAATTGGGCTTTGGAGCAGGCGGGTATAAGTTTGGGGCATGGTGTCATGTATGTCTATCTCTTCGATCCTAGAACGGAATCGAGAAAACAGGCGCGGAGTTAAGGGGTCACGGCGGAGTCTTTTGTTCGTTTATCACAGGGCGGCTACTAGCCTAGGAAGGGCCGATCTTTATGCATACATTGGCGTTGTCATATGATTTGCGCGGACAGGGCGCGGAGACATGGAGAGCGAGGCCTGGAAAACAGTATCAAGTAGCCTCGTTGAGTGAATGAAGTTAGTCAGAGCGATGGTGGCCTGTTGCCCAGTTGGCAGCAAAGCGTGAGTGATTGTCCTAGGTAATTTGAGTACAGCCATTACTCGCTGCAGTTATTCTTGCCTAGTGCTCAATCACTAAAGCCAGGGCAGCAGATTCGTGGAAACACCTACCCCCTCGAGAATGTTAAATCCCCAGACTGGGGGAAAGAACCCATCGTATCCTTCTGCCTGCCAATGCCTGCCTGACTAGCCATTAACTTCCAGCTACCTCCATACCAAAAATATCAACTGGCTAGACAACTAATATTCTTCCCTCATCCGTCAATATAATTGTTTCCATTCTCGAGAGCCAGGCTGCTCCGGTATTGTATCCATAATCGATTGTCTATTCGTTCCCGGCAGGTGAAAAGCACAGGTACCCACAGCAATTCACACCAACATCACAAGAGGCATGATTACGCATATCATCATCATAGGAGATCACAGGAAAGACACCCTCCACCGAACAGCAGCAAGATCATAAGGCAAAGCTACAGTTCAAGACGATGAGTTTACCAGTGGGCAAGAATACCTCAACTTACCAGACCACCAGTCCCAAAAGTACGTCGCTTTTCTCCAGCAATGGGAGCACCCATAAGAATAGCTTGCCAAAGCGAAGCAAAACCATCACTGGATCATTCACGAACCTTTTTTCCAAACTCCATCCCAGCAACCGGCCTGAGCGCGGCGGCACGAAGCCCCGGAGACACTGGGAGGAGGAGCATCACGGTACTACGAAGTGTCAAGATGGCGATGGGGGAAGCACCCACTTGAGTGTGGCGGATACGAGGCAAAGCACAGCGTCTCTTAATACCGATAACACAGATACGATCCCGGCCAGCCGGTGGCGGACGCCCACAACGGTGCCACAGCAGACCCAAAGCGTCAGCAGCAGAGCCGGAGGTGCGAGTATGGAGTTGTTGCGCGCGAAATACTCGTCCACACATGAAAGTGAGGAGTTAGTCACGATCCCAATGCTCGGAGCGCCGCTTCTCCGGGCGACATCGAATCCATTTCCGCGGCGGAAGCCAGTACCCGAGCATATGGACGGAGCTCGCGAGATGTTCCTCGCCAAACAAGAGGCAAGACGGCTGCGGCGTACGCTCAAAGAGAATGGGGATTTTCTCGGTGTCACAGGGGTAAACCCAGCCACCGGGGAAATGGATGTGCTGACACCGACAAGCAGCTCCGAGGAGCACCAGTCAGGGCTGCGTGCCGAGCAGACAAACCCGCAGCTGGCACTACTAGCGAGGCGAGCACAACAGGCCCGTGAGGAGTATGAGGCTGCGCAGCGGGAGGTAGAATTACAGCGCCAGCAGGAGCGGCGAGAGAAGGCAGAGCGGCACAAGCAAGCTATTCGGCTGGCACAGCAGCCTGTCAAGTGGCGGCGCGAGGAGGGCCAGTGGTCGTCTGTTGCGGAGCCAGGCTTGAGCCCCATCGCACAGTCACAGACCAACACACCCGAGGAACAGTCGTCACGGACGACGAGCGAGGCGACCACGATCCATCGAAGCCCGGGCCCTTTTTTAGGGATGGGTCCACCGCCAGTGCGGGAGGGCGGCGGCGCCGGGGCGGCAGGACAGCATCATGGGGAGAATGCCAGCGGATCGGAAGGAGACTCCTCGGGGAAACCAGTGACCGTGCCGGCTCCGCCACTGTCGAAATCGAGATCGATCCGGCTGCAATTTCCTTCCTTAATCCCGCGGCAGCTGGGGTCGAGATCGAATCTATCCTCAGCAGCAAGCCAAGAGAGCGCAGAGACGGAGGAGAGAAAAGAAGCCATGGAGACGGAGCAGGCGGAAACCACAGTACCAAAGCTGGATCTGGAGAATCAAAATCCAGCAGACCGCTAGGCGCGGAGGTTGATCCAGGACTTGGACGGTGTGCAATGCAGCAAGGGGATGAGAGGCAAACCATTGTGGACGATTCCAACACCACAACAGGACATGCACGCTATCGAGAGGCCAGGCAGAATGATGGCGCGATCTGCTTACATACCCACCATCACCACTACTGGCTCCGAGTGCAGCCAACTTCACAGCCGCGCTTGCGGCGGGAAGCTCGGCGCGTCACGAGAAGCAGCTGCGCCGACGACAGCGGTGACAACACTGGCCGAAGGATGTCAGACAATGACGAGGAGGCCACCGCTCAGCCTGGTATTCTCCCCGTCCTCGACCCAGATTCCCGGCTCAGCACGTTTCGGCTGGCTGGCTTCCCCGCAACCCACGCGATGGAACAGCTGGCCGAGTGCCACAAGCAATGGTCCGAGTGCGGCTCTCCAGATGGTGATGGACGGGCGCGTAGTAGCGATCCTCACTCCTGTCAGCGAGGTCGCGTCACCTGGTCCACACAAAGATACTATATCAGAGACAGCGACATCGGACGACGGCAGGCGTTATCGATGTGCATCCCCGGTGGATCAGCCGTACAAGGAGATCCGAAAGACGATGAGAATGGGGGGAAACGCCACACTGCAGCCGAGCACATCACCACCCACATGCACGTCCACTTGCCGGCGGCCCAGCGGGTCGAGTCCGATGCGGGGGCGCTTGGCTCGGAGACCGTGGCCGGGCGAGATAGGGCTGGACAGGGCGATGGCGCGGGGAGCAGCCCGGGCAGCATTCGTTCACAGGACGCTAGCGGCCGAAGACAGACCGGAGAAGAGTTCCGGTGCGTTCATCAGCCGCAGAGTCCTCCCCCTGGAAACACTGGAGGAGAGGGAGGAGTATCCAGAAGACGGCAGCGAAGACATCGCAGGTCTTTCTGGGGAGATCCAACCGACCCCTGAGACAGAAAGGCTGAGAAACATTGTGATGATGCTGGCCCGGAGGACCTTGGCCGTCACGAAACAGGTGACCGTGGCATCCTGGAAGGTGGCTCGGCCAGCGTTCAATCCCGAATCGGAGCTGTGGAGACGGTTCGAGCGGGGGCAGTTGACTGGGGAAGACTGTCTTGTGTTTGTATTGGCGATCATGTCTGCATTCTTGTTTCTGACGGTTGGGATATGGGCTTTCCGGGGTGTGAGAATTGTTGGGAGGGCGTGTGTTTTCTTAATCGGTCTTTGAATCTGTCGGGAAGGGGGGATGCAAAGCAGGGTTACACGACCCAAACAACCGAGAATGCCACCATTGTTGAGGGGCGTGGGCCGTGTGTGTAGTGGCGCCGGTACAGGGGCAGACCATGGGTGTAATCTCTCAGAGTAGACTATCTTGCTTTCGCCAGCCATTGGGATCCAATGGGTACATTAGCAACCGCCTCGGCGTCTTTGCCATCTAGGGATTGGCGATGGCATGTGTGACCGAGAATGAGGGGCAATGGGGAGCTTCATCGGCATATCGTCCCATGCTCACGGGCGAAGATACGGGATGCGTTGATGCATGCGCTGCAATGGGATGACGAAGGGGGAAAGCGGGCACATGAGAACTCCGGCCTGCATTCCACCTAAATGGTGCGATCTAGATAGCCCGGAGAGATATGCAGCTGCGCCCGCTCATATGCTGAATGAGGTGTCACTGGACATTGATCAGCAAGCCACTTTGTCAGAACGACTGGTTGTCGTGGCTTTCCTTGCACTCTGCAGCTGAGGTCCTGCAGTGTCATGGCCGCCCACAGACCGGTGGTGATAGAGGAGGTGATGAAGGTGTGGGGGGAGGACATCGGAGAGGTGGACACCGTTCAAAACATCCTTCCGCGCGGCTCTGATTTTCCCTCTGCATCGGTTTGGATCGGGACAAACGGACCTTGGGGGCAACAATGCTCCGGAAGCGGATGTTTGGTCGCCCTGGAGGCGGGAAGGAGGCTCTGATGGGCTCGTTTGGAAAAGGCTGTCCTGCCCGGATCTCGTCTAGTTTCTGGAAGCTCTAGGAAGAGCCGCCGTGGCAAGCAAGCCTGGTCTGCCGGACCGGGCGGGATGGGCCTAGGGGTGGGGTAGCCATGGCTTTCCCTGTCGCTTCCCCACACTAGTGGGCGCTGTGGGCCAATACTTAACAAGTCTTTAGCAATACAAGTGGCAACCCCGCAACCGGAGCTTGCTGCAGCACTCCGACCATCGGAGCATTCCCGGTTTCCATATCATTGAACTGCGGCAGGGAAGGAGCAAGTCTTAAAATGCTGTGGTCAGCCCATTGCAGAAATCTCAGGCTGTGTAATAAGCAAATGAAACTGTGAGGGTGTGTATGATTCAATCTTCAATTCAACCTCAATTCGGAAACCAAGGTTCATCAACTACCTTGCCACTTTTATTCAGGACACAAGCATACCTAACCCACCACCACGCACCTTCGACCATCCAGCGAATCCCTTTCCTGATAAATATTTTTCTTCCCTCTCCACGGCGCACCCAGTGCGATTCTCGATAATCTGTGGTTGACAACCATCAGTGGCGCACCAATCATTCTGAGCTGAGTGTGTGTCAAAAGTTGCTCCCGTGTCTTCGGTAACACCAAGCCCGTTTGTCCTGCAAGCGGGACACCACAACATTCAAGATGCCGGCCGCCGAAAGCACTCCCCAGACCCTCTACGACAAGGTCTTCCAGGATCATATTGTCGATGAGAAGCTCGATGGCACCATCCTACTGTACATTGACCGTCATCTCGTCCACGAAGTCACCTCGCCGGTACGTGCTCACCCCTTTTTTATCTCCGGCCAATTCGGTTGTTTGTTTGGTCTTACGCTAACAAGACCTCCAGCAAGCATTTGAGGGGCTGAAAAGTGCCGGCCGCAAAGTCCGGAGACCGGACTGTACTCTGGCCACCACCGACCATGTAAGAAACGGTGCTTCAGATCACACCCCAAAGGCGGCACTAACCAGAATAACAGAACGTCCCCACTAGTACCCGCAAAGGATTGAAAGATATTGCAAGCTTCATCAAGGAGGATGACTCCCGGACACAGTGTGTGACACTGGAAGAGAACGTGAAAGACTTTGGTATTACATACTTTGGCCTCAGCGACAAGAGACAAGGAATTGTCCATGTTATTGGGCCCGAGCAGGGTTTCACTCTTCCCGGAACCACTGTGGTCTGCGGCGACAGCCACACGTCTACCCATGGCGCCTTCGGTTCGCTTGCCTTTGGCATTGGCACCAGTGAGGTCGAGCATGTCCTTGCCACCCAGTGCTTAATCACAAAGCGGAGCAAGAACATGAGGATACAAGTTGATGGTGAGCTTGCACCGGGTGTAAGCTCCAAGGACATCATTCTCCATGTCATTGGCATCATCGGAACGGCTGGTGGTACCCAGTCCGTCATCGAGTTCACAGGTGAGCTTAATTGTGATATCCACTCGCTGTTACACCAGCTAATCTCCTTTAGGCTCTGTCATCCGCGGACTTAGCATGGAGGCCCGCATGTCCATTTGCAACATGTCCATCGAGGCTGGCGCTAGAGCCGGCATGGTTGCTCCGGACGAGATCACATTTGAATACCTCAAGGGCAGGCCTTTGGCCCCTAAGTATGGCTCCGAGGAGTGGAATAAGGCTGTCGCTTACTGGAAGTCTCTTTCCTCGGACCCCGGCGCCAAATACGACGTCGACGTTTTTATTGACGCCAAGGATATTATCCCCACCGTCACTTGGGGCACCAGCCCAGAGGATGTGGTCCCCATCACTGGCACCGTCCCTGACCCAGAGACTTTCTCCACCGAAGGAAAGAAGGCTGCGGGCCGCCGCATGCTACAGTACATGGGGCTGGTTCCCGGAACTCCCATGCAGGATATTGTCGTGGACAAGGTCTTTATTGGCTCTTGCACTAACTCCAGGATTGAGGATCTCCGAGCCGCCGCTCAGGTAGTAAAAGGCAAGAAAATCGCCGCCAACATCAAGCGGGCCTTGGTCGTTCCCGGTTCCGGACTTGTCAAGGACCAAGCAGAAGCAGAGGGTCTTGATACGATCTTCTCTGCCGCTGGCTTTGAGTGGCGAGAGGCGGGTTGCAGCATGTGCCTCGGTATGAACCCGGATATCTTGTCTCCCAAGGAAAGATGCGCCAGCACAAGCAACCGAAATTTTGAGGGCCGTCAGGGCGCTCAGGGCCGAACGCATCTTATGTCTCCAGTAATGGCTGCTGCTGCCGCCATTGTGGGTAAGCTAGCCGATGTGAGGGAGCTGGCCAAGTACAAGGGTAGCCCGCATATTGAGGCCTTCATTACGCCGGAGCAGACAACAGGAAAAGCGCACCCTGACGAGCGAATTGAGACGAGCGACACCGAGAAGGAGTCGCTTGCGGACCAGCCGCAAGATTCCTCCCCCCAGGTCAATACTTCAGTTCCCAAGGACAGCCTTGGCCTCCCCAAGTTCACGATTCTCAAGGGGATCGCCGCGCCAATGAACAAGGCAAATATCGACACAGATGCCATCATCCCGAAGCAGTTTCTCAAGACCATCAAGCGGACCGGACTTGGATCTGCCCTGTTCTACGAGATGCGGTTCAAGGACGGCAAGGAGGACCCCGAATTTGTGCTCAACCAAGAGCCCTATCGCCAGTCCAAGATCATCGTCTGCACAGGCGAGAACTTTGGCTGCGGTAGCTCGCGGGAGCATGCGCCTTGGGCGTTGCTAGATTTCGGTGTCAAGACAGTCATCGCACCATCGTTCGCCGATATTTTCTTCAATAACTCGTTCAAGAACGGCATGCTCATGATCCCCATCAAGAACAAGGAGGATCTTGCAGTCATTCATGCCGAGGCGTCGGCCGGGCGTGAGATTGAAATTGACCTGCCGAACCAGCTGATCAAGAAGGCCACGGGTGAATCCATCTGCGGATTTGAGGTCGACGAGTTCCGGAAGCACTGCTTAGTCAATGGCCTAGACGATATCGGCTTGACAATGCAGCTCGAGGATAAGATCTCTGAGTTTGAGAAGAAGATGACGCTTGAAACCCCGTGGCTGGATGGCTCGGGATACCTCAAGCGCAAGGGGCGGGGCGGCAAGTTGGCAGTGAAGGCGGTGCCTGTACCCAAGACAAACCGGGGCGAGGAGAAGAAGGAGCCTTTGGAGTGGTGAGAGTGCGGCCTGCTTTAGTTAGCACATACTGTTTCATGGCATTGCAAGGGTGTAAATTTTGGGTCAAGGAGAAAGTCGAAAAAGAGAATGCTGCGGTATTCCTTGGTTTTTGTTATTGGGGATTTGGTGGTCAAAAGTCTGGGATCTAGCCGGAGGTTCTCTTTTCCCCCTTTTTTCTCTTTGGGAGGATAATATCAGTCCTTTTCTTCTGCTTTTTTGTGTCCAGCTTTCCTGGTTTGTTTTCTCTGTGATGATGATGACTTGGCATTTATGGCCCTTGGTTTGTCGCAAGGGCGCAAGGGGGAGACACGCGTTTCTGCACATATGCATTTTGTCTCTGATGACAATGACAAAGGTGATGAAATGGAAGACCGAAACAAACACGAGCAAACACTTGGTTCCTGAAGCTTGAAGTGAAAGTGAGCCATGGTTTGGTTTCCAGTGACAGATGAGTGGCAATGAGTCAGGTAAGGTTCGTTCCTCAGCCAATTGGAACATAATCTCCGATTTGTATTTCGTTGATGTTGTTGTCGCTGTTGCTGTCACTGTCACGGACTTATGCGGTGGAGAGTGGGCATAGTTACATTAGGTAACATTTAAGTCATACGAATATCCCCCCTTTCTTGCGCACGCGGTGGGAAGGAGTGTAACCGGATGTGTGACTCCTGCATGAAGAACAATGATGTGCATACACCAGTGGCAAACTCGACCACACTTTTCGGCAATGGGATTCAGCTGCTGCTGCTCAGCCTTGTTTTGTGGATTCCCAGCCTACCTACCCTTGGCAAGGTCTGCTTCTTCTCTATAGGTAGGTAGGTAGCTATGTAAGCCCTAGCCCCGTTGCAAGAGACAGCCGGTCGGTCGGATGACGGACCGCCGTGTGCGCACCGTTGAGTCTCACAGATCGATCGGGTTGGGCTGGTGTTTGCGAGGGACCAAGGGAGCTAATTCAGCTTACTTCCGTGTTGGGCTACTTCACCACGTTGGGAATAGCTCCGGGTACGATAGGGATCCGTATGTGGCGCCGTATGCGTCTGGCACGTGGATGGGGAGGGGAGGGAGCTGAAGGGCAGGGCAGGGCGGTTAGGCGTGGGTATGCAAGGGGGTGAGATGTGAGATGTGAGATTGGGGCGAGGACCGACCGACCGGGCGGATGCTTCTGCTTGCGTTCGGCCTAGTGAGGTCCGGAGGTGGGTGAGTGAGATGAGATCTGGAAGCTTGTCGTTCCGTGCCGCTGTTCCGTTTGCCGGGTGGCGCAGGGCTTATCAGAAGGAAGGGCCGCGGTCTTTTTTTTTTTTCTGGGGATGAGATGATGGGATGGGATGTGGATGGACTGAGCCCGAGGGGCTGGGATCCATTCCAAATTTGAGTTTGTTGCTGCGTGGGTTGCTGGGTTGGACAGGGGGGTTGTTGATCTGGGGATTTGATGGTTGACAAGGGGCGTCGGCTGCGCTGCAGGGGAGTTTCTACTACTTGGAGGTATGGATGGATGGGCGGAACGCGAACTGTTGACTTGCCTTGGTATTATCGCTTGTTTTTGGTTGATATTTTCCGTTTCTTCGTGGCTCTAGGATCGTCGAGGCAGCAAAATACTGCATAATTTGTGACACGGCGTGCGGAGCGGGTTTCGCGCCAGCTATGGTACACCGCATTTGGCTTGTATATAGTGTACGCAATCGAATGCCATCGATATGCCGCCTAGTACAATCTAGAACCATTCTGGGAAACCAGCTGACCCGCGGGCTTGGATGCAGCAGCTGTGTGTTGCGCCACAACCAACATCGACATCAATGCCGTGTGCTCGTCTGTTGCAACTGGCACAGTCCTCGCGCCAAAACGGCGGGGCTACGACGGGACGGGGGTCCACGTGCGATCAGTCGCCGCGCCAGCCTTGTTGATCCCCGCGGTTGATTAGATCTGACATGCATACAAATGCAAATCTGTAAAATGCCCGAGGATGACAAAGAAGTCAGGAAATGCCCGTTGCAATAAGATATATATGGACGAATGCCAAGACATTCTCGATGTTGTCGATTGCAGCCCTTCCCCCCCGCCCCAATCGTGAAGGTCCTCCGTGAACGTGGCGGTGTGACGGGACTTCCACAACACTCATCATGGCAATCTCTCTTCACTAGGCATCTACTAAGAACGATGCCTAGGTTACGAAGCAGTGCGTAATGTCGTGTCGCTAAGTCTGCCTAAAGGCGAGATAATAAACCTACCTATAAGTTAAAGTATGGAGGGCGAAAACGTCTCGATTTACAGAATGCCTTGCAGAACACACGCACAAAGCACTCAGTTTTTCCTAATCGGGCAATATTTGCAAGCCGCTATTCTTGGCTTGTCGCTGGTGGTTGGGGCGTTTTGGCGTGGGATGTGAATGTCTTAGTAAGAAACTGGAATTATGGAAGAGCGGACTGCCAATTAATTGATCCTTCCTTTGGCCGGAGTCAGCTCAGTGTTGTAGACTGCTGCCAAGCAGCGGGCGCTTGCCGGTGTAGGTACGAGCAGGATGATGGTGAGCTGCGCACCGGCTCCGCAGAGCCGATGCTGCTGTAAGCCCCTTGTCCTGATAGGGGTCTTGGCGGGGATGGAAGTGTATGCTACCGTTACCCAAGCCTTGTTGTCTTGTCGATGCCGCCAAGCAGCACCACCACCACCAGCAGCAGCAGCAGCAGCAGCAGGCGACGAACCGCAGGATTGAAGGCTGGAAACAGAAGAGCCTTGCAGCAACAGCCGACCCGGGAGGCGGAAGACAGCGGCGATGCCGGGGTGCCATGTGGCCGATACAGGACTCGTCTGGGGCCCGGTCAGGGGCAGCCATGATGATGCTGGATACATGGAGGCAAGACGGAGAGCAAGAAAATAAACCCCCTGACCCCTCGTCGTGTTCCCGCCATAAACGCCAAGCAGCTTCAGGATATCTTCCTCCAGAGCCAGATATTACAAGCACGCTTCTCGCTGCTCCAAGAAGACAACCCTGTAGCTCTCGTACTCGTATGCCACCGTTCTCCTAGACTTGACCCATACCATCATGGCCGATAGCCCAAGTTCCTCCATCATCCCGTCTGGCAGCCCGTCGCCGACAGGGTCGTCAACATCTAGCCAACGTCTGAAGAAGCGTACGAGGGCCAGTAAGCCCAAAGTCCGCACCGGGTGTATCACTTGGTCAGTAGAAACTCCAGTCTTACCGCACCTACTCTCCTCACTCGTCGTATCGCTCTTGCTGACATTCGTAAACTGGTGCAGCAAGTGAGTTGCTACGCCTACAGATATATGCCGGAACTGCCCAGTGATGATGATGCTAACCGTGACGCAGGATACGGCGCGTCAAGTGCGGCGAGGAGAAGCCGCAATGTCTCCGATGCACCTCGACCGGTCGAATCTGCGATGGCTACGACCCCGACCACTCACCCTCGCGCGCGCGTATCGCGCTGGACCCCATCGAGGGCGCCGAGCTGGCCAAGTCCGAGTTCCTCAAGGCGTGCCAGTGGAGCGAGGCGTTGCGCGTCATGCGGCCGCTTGCCCCGGACCTCGACGGCAGCAAGATGAGCTGCAACCTCTCGCACCACTTCCGCCCCATCGCTGCCGACCCCGAGCTGTGCGCCTTCGCCGACCTCTGGAATCGTCTCGCCCCGCAGGCCGTCGGCGATCACCCGAGCCCGCAACAGCAGCCGCATGACCCTGCCATCCGCCACGCCATCGTGGCCCTCGGCGCAGCATACCAGCTCTACCGCTTCCCCGGCGAGCCGCTCCCCGACGGCTTCACCCGCGACAGCCTCGAGATATTCGCCATCCAGCAGTACAACCAATCCATCGCCCGCCTCCAGCCGCACGTCCGCTCCTCTCAGCCCGACAGCATCCGCGTGACCCTCGTGTGCTGCCTCGCCTTCATCTTCCTCGAGACGCTCCACGCAAACCACAGCGCGGCCATCACCCACCTCATCAACGGGCTCAAGATCCTCCAGTCCCTCCCCCCCGCCACCGTCGACTTCTTCCTCTCGGCCTCCCTCCCCCTTACCACCCCCAGCGACACCTTCACCATGGCCGACATCATCCGGCTCTTCGGACGCCTCGAAGCCTCTGCCTGCTTCTTCCCCAACGCCATCCGCCCCGTCGTCGCCCTCCACGGCTACCGCACCCGCCTCTTCGACGACGGCACCTCCACCATCACCACACCCACCCCCAGCCTCCTGACCACCTTCCACCGCGACGTCATGGCCTACCTCCACTCAACCTCCCCCTCCGCCCCGCCAACCCCCCTCCAGCACCGCCAACACGCCTCCCTCCTCTCCCGCTCCGCC